>Ga0105107_10000405_pt1 | contig 27167 bp, 27 predicted proteins | sample PPLLaktember2015_6_FD_79335 | JGI IMG/M metagenome (GOLD analysis project Ga0105107, IMG submission 79335) | Freshwater sediment microbial communities from Prairie Pothole Lake near Jamestown, North Dakota, USA - PPLs Lake P8 Core (1) Depth... | ecosystem: Environmental > Aquatic > Freshwater >... | reverse complement strand
TCAAGTTCACGCTGCCCGGCCCAATGACCATCGTCGACACGATCGCCGACAAGCACTACGGCGACCGAGTCAAGCTCGCGATGGCGTTCGCCGAAGCGCTGAACGAGGAGGCGCGGGCGCTCGCCGCCGACGGCGTCGACCTCATCCAGTTCGACGAGCCGGCGTTCAACGTCTACATGAGCGACGTCACGCGCTGGGGCATCGACGCGCTGCACCGCGCCGCCGAGGGCCTGAAGTGCCGGACCGCGGTCCACATCTGCTACGGCTACGGAATCAAGGCCAACCTCGACTGGAAGGACTCACTCGGAAGCGAGTGGCGCCAGTACGAGGAGATCTTCCCGGCGCTCGCGCGCAGCCGCCTCGACGCGGTGTCGGTCGAGTGCATTCATTCGAAAGTGCCTGCGAGCCTGCTGAAACTGCTCGCCGGCAAGGACGTCATGCTCGGCGTGATCGACGTGGCGAGCGACAAGGTCGAGACCGCGGAAGAAGTCGCCGGCGTAATCGCGGAAGCGATGAAGCACGTGCCGAAGGAACGCATCCTCCCGTGCACGAATTGCGGGATGGCGCCGATGGACCGCGACGTGGCGATGGCCAAGCTCGCGGCGCTCGGCGCCGGCGCGCGGCTCGCGCGCGAGCGGTTCGCGTGACCCCGCGCTCGATCATCGAGAAAATTTGGGACGCACACGTCGTCGCCGAGCTCGGCGACGGCCAGTCGCTGCTGCACGTCGATCGCGTGTTCCTGCATGAGCGCACCGGCCCGCAGGCGCTGGCCGGGCTGGCTGCGGCGGGCCATGCGGTCGCCAACCCCGCGCTGGTGTTCGGCGTCATCGACCACATCGTCGACACCGAGCCCGGCCGCTCCGACCGCACGCGGTTCAAGGGCGGCGACGAGTTCATTCGCACCTTCCGCGATCTCACGCGCCGCGCCGGCATCCGCCTCTTCGACCTCGACGATCCCCGCCAGGGCATCGTGCACGTGATCTCGCCCGAGCAGGGCATCGCGCTGCCGGGCTGCACCCTCGTCTGCCCCGACAGCCACACCTGCACCGTCGGCGGCATCGGCGCGCTCGCGTGGGGCATCGGCTCCACCGAAGGCGAGCACGCGGTGGCGACGCAGACCCTCGTTCGCCCGCGCCCGAAGTCGATGTACGTCGACTTCCGCGGCCGGCTCGCATCCGGCGTGACTGCGAAGGACATGATCCTCGCGCTGATCGGCAGGTACGGCGCGGCCGGCGGCAGGAACCACGCGATCGAGTTCGGCGGCGAGGCGGTGCGCGCGCTCGGCGTCGAGGCGCGCCTCACCCTCTGCAACATGACGGTCGAGTTCGGCGCCTGGACCGGGCTCGTCGCTCCCGACGATACGACGATCGAGTGGGTCTCGGGACGGCCGTTCGCGCCGCGCGCGGAGCACTGGGACGCCGCGGTGGCGCATTGGCGCGCGCTTCCGTCCGACGCCGATGCACGCTGGGATGCACACCTGGACATCGACTGCGCGAGCCTGGCGCCGCAAGTGACCTGGGGCACCAGCCCCGGCCACGCGGTCGGCATAGACGGCGTGGTTCCGGATCCCGCGGCCGCGCCCGACGCAGCCGCGCGCGCGGGCCTCGAGCGCGCGCTCGCCTACATGGACCTGAAGCCGGGCCAGCCGCTCCTCGGCTTGCCGATCGAGGCCGCGTTCATCGGCTCGTGCACGAACAGCCGGCTCTCCGACCTGCGCGCCGCGGCCGACCTGCTGCGCGGCCGGCGCGTGGCGCCCGGCGTGAAGGCGCTCGTCGTCCCTGGATCGACGTCGGTGAAGAAGGCGGCGGAGGCCGAAGGTCTCGACCACGTGTTCCGCGCGGCGGGATTCGAGTGGCGCGAGAGCGGCTGCTCGCTCTGCTTCTACTCCGGAGGTGACAGCTTCGGCGCCGCACGCCGCACCATCACGAGCACCAACCGCAATTTTGAGGGCCGACAGGGTCCGGGCGTGCGCTCGCACCTCGCCAGTCCGCTCACGGTCGCGGCGTCGGCGGTCGCCGGCCGCATCGCCGATCCACGGTCGCTTTGAGGCAGGCGATGGAACAGTTCGTCCGCCTGAAAGCGCTCGCGGCACCGCTCATGCGACCGAACGTCGACACCGACGTGATCATCCCGTCGCTCGAGATCACCTCGCCGTCGCGGGAGGGCTTCGGCGAGAAGCTGTTCGCCTCCTGGCGCTACGTCGAACCCGGGCGCAAGCCCAACCCGGACTTCGTGCTGAACCGCGCGCCGTTCGACCGCGCGCAGATTCTCGTCGCCGGCGAGAACTTCGGCTGCGGCTCCTCGCGGGAGATGGCGGTGTGGGCGATCCGCCAGTTCGGCTTCCGCTGCGTCATCGCGCCGTCCTTCGGCGCGATCTTTGAGAGCAACTGCTACCGCAACGGCGTGCTGCCGGTCGTGTTGCCGAAGGCGGAAGTCGAGGCGCTCGGGCGGGAGGCGGAATCGGGAACCCTCGAGCTCGAGATCGATCTCGAGACGTGCACGGTGAGTGCACCGGGCGGTCGCACGTTCCGGTTCGAAATCGCCAAACCCAAGCGCGAGATGATGCTCGCCGGGCTCGATGCGATCGGTGTCACCCTCAAGCGCCGCGACGCGATTCTTGCGTTCCAGACTCGCGACCGCGCGGCTCGGCCGTGGATCTGGTCGGTCTAGCTTCGGGTCAGAAGTTCAGCGGACGTTCTCCGCGCTGTACAGCAGGACCTGATCGCCGGCGAAGCGCACAGTGACGTTGCGGCTGTCGTCGCCCCAGCGGCAGCTCTTGAAGCCCATCAGGTCGTCGCAGCGAGTCGGATTGCGGAGGATCGTTCTCACCTCCTCGTAGGAGGGGCCGGGCTTGAGCTTCGCGTAGTTCTCCGGGGTGAGCTTGCTGCAGCCTGCCAGCGGCGAATCCCGCGATCACCGCCGCGAGCAGTCGGACGTGGAAAGCCATCCCCTAGCCCACGCCCATCCGCTCGTGGATCCAGCGCGCCGCGGCGAGCGTGCGCGCGTCGTCGCCCATCCGGCCGATGACCTGGAGCCCGACCGGCAGCCCGTTCGGCCCGGTCGCGACCGGCACGGTGACGCACGGCACGTGCAGCAGCGTCCATACGCGGTTCATCACCGGATTCCCGGTGGACTCCAGGCCCGCCGGCGCCTCGCCGGTCGTGCTCGGTGCGAGGAACACGTGGCACGAGTCGAACACGCCAGGCAGCGCGGCGCGCGACAGATGCGCCAGTTCGCGGGCGCGGTCGTAGCGCTCGGCCGTGACCTGCAGACCCGCATCGAGCAGCTCGCGCAGCCGCGAGCTGAGCCGCCCGCCGTGGTTGGCGTGTTCGAAGCCGAGATTGCGGGCCAGCTCGTACCCGAGAATGTCGCCGTGGGCGTCGCCGAGTGCCGCGAAGTCGGGCGGCAGGTCGACCTGGATGACGCGCGCGCCCGCCGCGGCCAGGCCGCGCGCCGCCGCATCCATCGCTTCCCCGACCTCGGGCTGCGTCTCGCGCCAGTCGTGCGTGCGGCAAAACCCGACCCACGGCCGATCGATCTTCGCGAGGTCGACGAGCTCGCCGCGCCCCGAGAGCGCGCCGACCATGAGCGCGACGTCGTCGACCGTGCGCGCAATCGCGCCCACCGTGTCGAGGCTCTCGGCGAGCAGCTTGATGCCCGCCCGGCTCAGCGTGCCGAACGAAGGCTTGTAGCCGACCACGCCGCAGAAGCTCGCGGGCCGGATGATCGAGCCAACCGTCTGCGTGCCGAATGCGAGCGGCACCATGCCGTCGGCGACGGCCGCGGCCGAGCCGCTGGAAGAGCCTCCCGGCGTGTGCTCGAAGTCGCACGGGTTGACGGTCGCCGCCGGCGTGAAGGTCGCGAACTCGGTCGTGATGGTCTTGCCCACCACGATCGCGCCCGCCGCGCGTGCGGCGGCGACGACCGCCGCGTCCCAGGCCGGACGGTGTCCCGCGTAGATCGGCGAGCCGTACGCCGTGGGCATGTCGGCGGTGTCCATCAGGTCCTTTACGCCGATCGGCAGGCCGTGCAGCGACCCGCGCACCGGGCCCGCGTCGAGCGCCTGCGCCTGGTGGCGCGCCCGCTCGGGATCGAGGAAGGCCCACGCGTGAATCGCCGGCTCGCGCGCCGCGATGCGCTCGAGCACGGTCTCGAGGACGTCGACCGCGCGCAGTTGGCGCGACTGGAGCCAGGCAGCGAGCTCCTTTGCCGAGGAACGGGCGAGTTCGGGCATCGGTCGTACTCCTTCCCGGTTTTCGGTCCGGATTCTGCGATGTTACAGCGCCGCGACGCTCGTGCTGATCGAGTTCCGCGCCGACCGCCTTGATGGCGTGCGCTATCATCGCGGCCGCCATTCGACTCGGGATTCGAACTCAAGAATGAACTTCGAACTGATCGCGCTACTTCTGGCGGGCGGCCTGTTCGTCGCCATGCTGCTCTTTCTCGAGATCGGGCGCCGAGTCGGCGTCCGGCGCGCTGCGCAGGACGGCGAGGCCGCGCGCGCCGGTGCAGGCGTCGTCGAAGGCGCGGTCTTCGCGCTGCTGGGCCTGCTGATCGCCTTTACCTTCTCCGGAGCGGCGTCGCGTTTCGACCATCGCCGCAATCTCATCATCGAGGAGGCGAACGCGATCGGGACCGCGTACCTGCGAATCGACCTTCTGCCGGCGGCGGCCCAGCCGGATATGCGGGATGGCTTCCGTCGTTATCTCGATGCGCGGCTGGCGGCCTATCGCGCGTTGCCGGATATGGCCGCGGCGAACGCCGAGCTCGCGCGCGCCACAGCGCTGCAGCAGGAGATCTGGCGCAAGGCGATCGCGGCTTCGACCGGATCACAGGCGGCCACGATGCTGCTGCTGCCGGCGCTCAACCAGATGATCGACATCACGACCACGCGCACGATGGCAGGGCAAACGCATCCGCCCTTCGCGCTGTTCGCCCTGCTCTTTGCGCTGGCCCTGCTCGGTGCCCTGCTCGCGGGTCACGCAATGTCGGGTGCCAAGGCGCGCAACTGGATGCACAGGACCACGTTCGCCTTCGCGCTCGCCGGCGCCGTTTACGTGATCCTGGACGTCGAGTATCCGCGGCTCGGATTCATCCGGGTCGATGCGTTCGATCAGGTGCTCGTCGAGTTGCGGCAGAGCATGCAGTAAGCGACCGGCGGACGGACCAGGCCGCGAGCGGGGCGGTTCTCCGACGTCGTTTCTTCTAGAGCGCCGCGATCGGCTGCACCTCGACCAGGAACGGCTCGCCGACCAGGCGATCGATCATGAGCAGGGTGTTCGGCGGGTACTTGCCGTCGGGGAAGAGCTTGGGGAACTCGCGCTTGCGGAACGCCATGAACTTCGGGATGTCCTGCGAGTGCACGAGGTAGGTGGTGAACTGCACCACGTGCTTCCAGCCCGCGCCCTGCGACTTCAGCGCCGCCTCGATGTTCCGGAACACCTGCCCGCACTGCGCGTCGAAGTCGTCCGCGCCGACGATGCTGCCGGCAACGTCGGTGGCGAGCTGACCCGCGATGAAGAGCCACTCCGAGGGGTTCTTCACGCGCGTGATCTGCGAGTACTGGCCGAGGGGCTTGCCCAGCCCGTCGGGGTTGACGATCGTGATCTCTGCGGGCATCCGGATCTCCTCGGTGGATGGATAGAATAGGCTCGCGCATTCTGGAGGAACCGCCATGACTGGACAAGCCGCACTCCGCGTGCAGGAGGTCAACCCGGCCAAGCTCGCGATGCTGTACCGCCGGCAGTTCGAGCTCTGCAAGGTCAAGCAGGGCGAGACGATCGCGGTCGTGAGCGACCTCGGCACGCGGCGCGAGTACGTCCAGGCCGCGTTCGCCGCCGCCGAGGATCTCGGCGCGGACGTCTACGAGCTGTGCGTCAACTCGATCCCGTCGTGGACCAAGGTCGGCGTGCCGACGATCGGCAAGTGCAAGGGCACACTCGAGGCGGTCAGCGCCGCCGACATGGTGGTGATCTTCCACGTGCCGCTCTTCACCAAGTGGCTCAAGCAGGTGATGGACGGCGGCACGCGTGTGCTGATGATCATCGACGCGCCCGACGACCTCGAGCAGCTGATGTCGCCGCCGGGGCTCAAGGAGGCGATGAAGCACGCCGAGCAGCTCTACCGCGCGACGAAGAAAGTGCGCGTGACGAGCGACGCCGGCACCGATCTCGCGTACGAGTGCGGCCAGTACCCGGTGATGACGCAGTGGGGCTATGCCGACGAGCCAGGCCACTTCGACCACTGGGGCGGCGGGCACATCCACACGTTCCCCAACGAGGGCAGCGCGCACGGCGCGGTGGTGATCCAGCCGGGCGACATCGTGATCCTGCCGTACTGCCGCTACGTCGTCGACCCCGTCCGGCTGGAGATCCGCGCCGGGCACGTCGTGAAGGTCGAAGGCGGCCTCGACGCGAAGCTGATGCGCGACTGGCTCGGTGACGGCCGGAAGAACGCGGACGATCGCGACCCGTACGCCGTGTCGCATCTCGGCTGGGGCATGAATCCGCAGGCGCGCTGGTACGGCCTTGCGCTGAACGGCGACGAGCCGGAGCGCAGCCGCGCCGCGGCGCGCACGTTCCCGGGCAACTTCCTCTTCTCGACCGGTCCGAACACGCAGGGTGGCGGGAAGCGCGACACCAAGGGGCACTACGACGTGCCGATGCGCGATTGCACCGTGCAGCTCGACGGCCGGACGATCATCGAGCGCGGGAAGCTCGTCGACCCGGGAATGCAGGTCGCGCGCGTGGCGCGCTGAGTAACTTCCCGCAGCCGTCGGCGGTCATTTCGCCGGCCCGCGAGCCGGAAGAAGAAGCCGCGGGCTAGGTCTCGGGCCCGGTCTCGGGAAACTGCGGCCCTTTCCGCTCGATCCACTCGCGCGCGGCTTCCTCGCTGGTGAGCTCGCGCCCCTCGGTCGCGTGGACCTCCTTGCGGTAGTGCTCGATGTGGCAGACCTGCTCGACCATGCGGGCGCGGAAGGCGTCGTCCGGGTCGATGAAGGCGAGCCCCAGCTCGTACTCGCCCTCGCTCGCGCGGCACCAGGCAACGCGGGCCGTCGTCTCGAAGGCCGGGCGCACGTGCGCGATGCGCACTTTCACGACGTGGGCGGGCCGAAAGGCGCTGTGGGACCGGAATGCGAGGCCGCCCAGACCGACGTTGACCAGACGGGGCGCCCGCCCCCCGCCCTGATCGACGGTGGTCACCTCGATGGGAATGCCGGCGGGATGGCGAATGAAGTTCCGCATGGTCCGGTGCAGGGTGCGTGAGCAGCTACACTAACACGCCCCGCCACCGCAGGATCCGGACATGAGCGAGCCCCTCCCCGGCCCGAAGCGCCCCGACGCCGATCTCATCCGCACGCTCGAGCTGGCGCACTACCACCCGCTCTGGGACCGCTACAAGCGCATCACGCCGGTCGCGCCGCGCGTGCGGGACCAACCGATGCACTGGCCCTGGCGCGATTTCGAGCCGCTCGCCGGCCGCGCGGCGAAGGAAGTGCCGATCGAGGACGTGGAGCGCCGCGCGATCATCATGACCAACCCGGCGTTCGGCGGCGACACGGTGACTACGTCGAACCTCATCGGGGCGTTCACCATCCTGGAACCGGGCGACCACGCCGTGCCGCACCGGCACACCGCCGCCGCGATCCGCTTTGCGACGCGCGCCGAGGGCGCGGTGACCATCGTGAACGGGCGGCGCTGCGAAATGAGGGAAGGCGATCTCGTCCTCACGCCGCCGCTCTGCTGGCACGGGCACATCAACGAGTCCGACCACCGGACCTACTGGTTCGACGCCGCCAACATGCCGCTCGTCTGCGGGCTCGAAGCGAGCTTCTTCGAGCCGGGCCGGCGCGACGACGCGACGTTCTGGGAGGTCGACGAGGGCGACGAGCGCCTCTTCCGGGTCGCGGGCCTCGCCCCGGCGACCGAGCCGCCGCGGCAGTCGCACTCGCCCAAGTACCGCTATCCGGGCGAGGACACGCGCCGGGTGCTCGAGGCGATGAAGCCGGACGCGGACGGCGCGCGGACGCTGCGCTACGTGCATCCGCACACGGGCGGTCCGGTGATGCCCACCCTCGACTGCTATGCCACGCGGCTCGCGCCGGGTGCCGCGACGCAACCGCTGCGCGCGACCTGGAATGCGATCGTTCTGGTGGTGTCCGGAGAGGGCCGCTCCATCGTGGGCGAGCGCACGTTCGAGTGGTCGCGGCACGACGTGTTCACCGTGCCGCACTGGACCTGGGTCTCGCACACCGCGACCCGCGGCCGGGCCGACCTGCTCCTCGTCACCGACCGCGCGGTGTACGAGGCGCTCGACCTCGCACGGATCGAACGGCAATGAACGAAGGGATCGGGGCGCGGGTGCTCCGCAAGGAGGACCTGCGCTTCCTCACCGGACGCGGCGGTTTCGTCGCCGATCTCGCCGTTCCCGATGCGCTGCACTGCGCGATCGTGCGCTCGCCGCACGCGCACGCGCGCATCCGATCGATCGACGTCGGTGCGGCGGCGGCCGCCGCCGGCATCGTCGCGGTGCTCGTTGGCGCTGACATGGCGTCGGACGGCGTCGGGCCGATGCGCTCGCTCTGGACGATCCGTTCGCACAGTGGTGAGCCGATGGCCGAGCCGCCGCGCTGGGCGCTCGCGCGCGAGCGGGTGCGGCACGTCGGTGAGCCGGTGGCGATCGTTCTGGCGGAGAGCCGCGGTGCGGCGCTCGACGCCGCCGAGCTCGTCGACGTGGATTACGAGCCGCTGCCTGCGGTTACCGTGTCGGTGGATGCACTTGCCGACGGGGCACCGCAGCTGCACACCGATGCACCCGGGAACGTGTGTTTTCGCTGGCAGCGCGGCGATCCAGCGGCGGTCGAGCGCGCGTTCGCGCAGGCCGCGCACACGGTCGAGCTGCAGCTTCACAACAACCGGCTCGCCGGCTGCGCGATCGAGCCGCGCGCGGCAGTCGCGCTTCCGGGTGCCGACGGCGACTCGCTCACTCTTTACTCGGCGACGCAGGTGCCCCACTTCGTCCGCCGGCTCGTCGCCGAGCAGCTCGGCCTCGTCGAGCTCGCGATCCGCGTGATCGCCCCCGACGTCGGCGGCGGTTTCGGCTACAAGGGCAAACACTATCCCGAGGAGACCATCGTCGCGTGGACGGCGCGCCGGCTGCGCCGCCCGGTGCGCTGGGTGGCAACGCGCACCGAGAGCTTCGTCTCCGACAATCAGGCACGCGACCACGTCACGCGCTGCGCACTGGCGCTCGATGCGGGGGGCCGCTTCCTCGGGCTCCGCGTCGAGACCGTGGCGAACCTCGGCGCCTACGTGTCGACGGTCGGCGCGGCGATCCCGAGCGCGATCTACACCGCGCTGCTCGCCGGCGTCTATGCCACGCCGGCGATCCATGCATCGGTCACGGGGGTGTTCACGAGCACCGTGCCCACGGATGCGTATCGAGGCGCCGGCCGGCCGGAGGCCTGCTTCGTCCTGGAGCGCCTTGCCGACGAGGCCGCGCGCCTGCTCGGCGTCGACCGGGCGGAGATCCGCCGCCGCAATCTCGTGCCTGCCTCCGCCATGCCGTACAAGACGCCGATCGGACCGACCTACGACTGCGGCGACTTCCCGCGCATCTTCGCGCGCGCGCTCGCGCTCGCTGACTACGACGGATTCGATGAACGTCGCACGGCCGCGAGCGCGCGCGGCGTCCTGCGTGGCGTCGGCATCGCGTGCTTCGTCGAGTCGTCCGGCGTCGCACCGTCGAAGCTCGCCGGGGCGCTCGGCGCGCGCGCCGGGTTCTTCGAGTCGGCGGAGGTACGCATCGACTCCACCGGCGCGGTGCAGGCGTCGCTCGGCACGCACAGCCACGGGCAGGGTCACGCCACCACGTTCGCGCAGGTCCTCGCCGCGCGCCTCGGCGTGCCGCTCGCGAAGATCCGCATCGTCGAAGGAGACACGGCCGCAGTGCCGTACGGCACCGGCACCTTCGGCTCGCGCTCGCTCGCGGTCGGCGGGTCGGCGCTCCACGTGGCGGCAACGAAAATCATCGAGAAAGGCCGGCGCATCGCGGCGCACCGGCTCGAAGCGGCGGACGCTGACGTCGGCTTTGCGCAAGGGCGCTTCGTGGTGAAAGGCACCGATCGCGGAATCGCGTTCGGGGAGGTGGCGCAGGCCGCGCACACCGCCCACGACCTCCCGCCGGGCATGGAGCCCGGATTGCAGGAAAACGCTTTTTACGACCCGTCCAACTTCGCGTTCTCCAATGGCGTGCACCTGTGCGAGGTCGAAATCGACCCGGACACGGGCGTCACACGCGTCGTCGGCTACTGGGCCGTGGACGACGTCGGCACGGTGGTCAACCCGATGATCGTCGAGGGGCAGCTGCACGGCGCGGTGGCGCAGGGCGCGGGCCAGGCGCTCGGCGAGACGTGCGTGTACGACGCGGGTGGTCAGCTCGTCTCGGCGTCGTTCCTCGATTACGCGGTGCCGCGCGCCGACGACTTCCCCGAGCCCCGGTCCGAGAACGACGAGAGCCAGCCCTGCACGCACAACCCGCTTGGGGCCAAGGGCTGCGGCGAGGCGGGCACGATCGCCGCGCCGGCGGCGATCGTCAACGCGATTCTCGACGCGCTCGCGCCTCTGGGCGTGGACGAGATCGAGATGCCGGCCACGCCGCACCGCGTGTGGCAGGCGATCGTGCGTGCGCGGCGCGAGCAGGCCGCGGCGGGATAACGATTCAAGCAAGGAGAGACATGCGCCCGAACCCGCTCAAGACCCGGCTCGCCGCAGGCGGCGCGAGTTACGGCACGATGGCCTTCGAGTTCTTCACCCCCGGGCTGCCGCAGATCGCCGTGGCGGCGGGCGCGGAGTTCTTGCTGCTCGACATGGAGCACAGCGGGATCGGCCTCGAGACGGTCAAGACCCAGATCGCGCTCTGCCGCGGACTGGAGATCGTCCCGATGGTGCGGGTGCCCGCGACGCAGTACCACTTCATCGCCCGAGTGCTGGATGCGGGCGCGCTCGGCGTCATGGTGCCGATGGTCGAGACGGCGGATCAGGCGCGCACGATCGTCGCGGCGACCCGCTACCCGCCCGCGGGCCGGCGCGGTGCTGCGTTCGGCGTCGCCGCGCACGACGACTATCGGGACGGACCGGTGACGGACAAGATCGCCGCGATCCATGACCGCACGCTCGCCATCTGCCTGATCGAAACCGCAACCGGCCTCGAGAACGTGGATGCGATCGCCGCGGTACCCGGCGTGGACGTGTGCTGGCTCGGGCACTTCGACATGACGAACTTCCTGGGGATCCCCGCCCAGTTCGACCATCCGCGCTACCTCGACGCGGTCGAACGCATCGTCGCGGCCTGCCGGCGCCATGGCAAGGCGCCCGGGTTCATGGCGAGCGACCTGCGCTGGGCACGCGAATACCGGGCGCGCGGGTTCCGGATGATCGCGTACGGGGTCGACGTGATCCTGCTGCGCGATGCGCTGTCCGCCGGACTGGCCGCGCTGCGCGAGGACCGCTCAGCGCCCGGCTAGAACTTGAGCAGGCTCGGCAGCCAGAGCGACACGGCCGGAACGTAGGTGACGATGAGAAGCGCGATGCACATCGCGCCATAGAAAGGCCACAACTCCTTCGAGACCTCCTCCATCGTCACCTTGCCTATGGCACAGCCGACGAACAGCGTCGGCCCCACTGGCGGGGTGATGAGGCCGATGCCGAGGTTCAGGATCATGATCATCCCGAAGTGCACCGGATCGACGCCGAACTTCACCACCACCGGCAGCAGGATCGGCGTGCAGATGAGCAGCATCGGCGCGAGGTCCATGAACGTGCCCAGCACGAGCAGTAGGATGTTGATTAGCAGCAGCAGGACGGACTTGTTCTCGGTGAGGGTGAGGAAGAACGCGGTGACCTTCGCCGGGATCTGCATGATCGCCATCATGTAGCCGAAGCCGACCGAGAAGCCGATCAGCATCATCACCATCGCCACGGTCTTGACCACCCGGTGGATGAGCTTCGGCAGGTCGCGCCACTTGTAGTCGCGGTAGATGAACACCGTGACCAGGAACGCATAGACGCAGGCGACCGCCGCGGACTCGGTGGCGGTGAACACCCCCGACAGGATCCCGCCCATGATGATCACGATCGTGATCAGCCCCCAGAAGGCGTCGAGGACGATGCGCGGCACCTCCCGCAGCGGCACCGCCCTTTCCTTCGGGTAGCCGCGCCGGTGCGCGGTCCAGAGCACCAGTCCGGTCAGGCACAGTGCGAAGATGAGCCCGGGGAATACGCCCGCGAGGAAGAGGTGCGCGACCGAGACCGTGCCGCCGGCCGCCAGCGAGTAGATCACCGCGTTGTGCGACGGCGGGATCATCAATGCCTGCACCGACCCGCAGATGGTGACGTTGGTCGCGAACACTCGCGGGTAACCCTGCTTCACCATCTGCGGAATCATCACCGAGCCGATCGAGGCGGTGTCGGCGACCGACGAGCCCGAGATGCAGCCGAACAGCGTGCTCGCGAGGACGTTGACGAGCGCGAGCCCCCCGCGGATGAACGCGACGAATACCTTGGCGAGGTTGATCAGGCGCATCGCCATGCCGCCCTCGGCCATGATCGCGCCGGCAAGCACGAAGAATGGGATTGCGAGCAGGGCGAAGTCGTCGGTGCCGTCGGAGATCTTGAGCATGACTGCTTCGAGCGGGATCTCGACATACAGCGCCGCGAGGATGGCGGCAAAGCCGAGCGCGTACGCGACCGGCATTCCGATCGCGCAGAGCACCGCGAACCCGCCGAGCAGGATCAGGATGTCCATGGCCTATTCCACCGCCGTGGAGCCGTCGCGGTATATCACCGACGTCGCCGGCGGCACGCCCGCCCAGAGCCGCTCGATGATGAAGAGCAGCGTGAAGAGCCCCCCGATCGGGATCGGCAGGTAGGTGAGCCCGACCGGCAAGCCGGGAAACTCCGCGATCGACTGGTGCCACAGCGCACGGCAGAGTTGCGCGCCGTAGCCCACGATGAAGAGGCAGATCGTGACCATGCACGCGTCCGCCGCGCCGTTCAGAGCGCGGCGCGTCTTCGGGCCGACGGCCTTGACGAGCGCCTCCACGGCAATGTGGACGTGGGCCCGATAGACCGCAGCGCCACCGAGGAACGAAAACATGACCATCATCAGGACCGACGCCGGTTCGGGCCAGGAGAGCGGGCTGTTCATGACGTAGCGCATGAACACGCCGAGCGGAATGATGAGCGTGATGACGATGAGCGCGGCGCCGGAAATGACGATGCAAGCGAGATAAAGCGCTTCCATCGCCTGCACGTAGCGGGCTTTGAGGTCCATGCGGTTCCCCACAAAAAGCAGGCCGCTCTAGGCGGCCTGCGATCGGATGGCTGGGTTCCTGCTACTTCGTGTCTTCGATGCGCTTGATCAGCGCGGCGTGCTTCGCGCCGTACTTCTCGCGGATCGGCTTGGTGGCGTCGTAGAACGCCTTCTTGTCCACCTCGACGAACTGCACGCCGCCGGCCTTGAGCTTGGCCACCGAGTCGGCGACCATCGCGTCCCACAGCTGCCGCTCTTCCATCTGCGCCTCGCGCGAGAGCTTGGCGATGAGGTCCTGGTCGGCTTTCGACAGCTTGTCCCAGCTCGCTTTCGAGAACACCAGGATCTCGGGGATGATCAGGTGTCCCGTGAGGCTGTAAAACTTGGTGACCTGGTAGTGGTTCTGGGTGAGGAGCGACGGCGGGTTGTTCTCCGCGCCGTCGACGACGCCGGTCTGCAGCGCGTTGTAGAGCTCGTTGAAGCCCATCGCTACGCCGTTCCCGCCCATCGCGTTCATCGTCTCGACGAAGATCGGGTTGCCCATCATGCGGATCTTCTGCCCCTTAAGGTCGGTCGGCGCCTTGACCGGCTTCTTGGCGTAGACGCTGCGGGTGCCGGCGTCCATCCAGCACAGGCCGACGAGCTTCGCGTTCGGGTTAGCGGTGAGCTTGTCGAGCAGCTCCTTGCCGATCGGCCCGTCAATCACCTTCCGCATGTGCGCCTCGTCGCGGAACATGAACGGCAAGTTGAAGACGTTTAGCTCGTCGACGATGGGGCCCATCGGGCCGACCGAGATGCGCGCGATCTGCAGCGCGCCGACCTGCGCCTGCTCGATCATCTCCTTCTCGCCGCCGAGCTGCATGGCGGGAAACATCTGGATCGACAGCCTCCCGTTCGTCTGGGTCTCGAGCTTCTTGCCCATGCGGACGACGGCTTCGACGGTCGGATAGCCGAGCGCGTGCACGTCGGTCGCCTTCAGCACCATCTTCTGCTGCGCCGGCGCGAGCGTCGGCACGCCGAGCGCCGCCACAGCGGCCGCGGCGAGGATCAGGTCACGTCGTTTCATCGGTCGATCTCCTCCTTTGGATTGGCCTTCGGCAGGGCACCGGAAAGCCGGGTCAGCATAGCAACGGCCGTGCGCTGATTGTTTAGGCCGGAAGTTGTATGTTATCGTACAACGCGACGCCATTATACGGAGCCCGCCGCCGGCGCTGTCAAGCCCTTGAACCGGCGCCTGCCCACCCGGCCATCCACATGCCGAGCACCGCGCTGAGACCGCTCAGCCCCAAGCGCAGCCGTAGTCTCACGCAGATGCTGGTCGAGAGCATGACCGCGCGCATCGGCCGGCGCGAGCTGCGTCCCGGCGACAAGCTGCCGACCGAGTCGGCGTTCATGGTCGAGTACGGCGTGAGCCGCACCGTCGTGCGCGAAGCGATCTCGCGTCTCCAGGCGGCGGGACTCGTCGAGACCCGCCAGGGCGTGGGGACCTTCGTGCTCGAACGCGCGCGGCAGGACCCGTTCCGCGTAGATCCCGCCGAGCTCGCCACCATCGAGGAGGTGATCGCCGTGCTCGAGCTGCGCATCGCGATCGAGGCGGAGGCGGCGGCCCTGGCCGCCGGGCGCCGCAGCGACGCCCACCTCGCGGCGATGCGCCTGGCGCTGGATGCGTTCGCCCGCAGCATCGAGGCCCCGGACGACACGGTGAACCCGGACTTCGAGTTTCATCTGCAGGTCGCACTCGCCTCCGGCAACCGCCACTTTGCGGATCTCATGAATCATCTCGGCACGCTGATCATTCCGCGCACGCGCGTCAACACCGCCCGCTTTGCGCAGCAAGACCGCACCGAGTATCTGCGGCGCGTCGGCCGCGAGCACGAAGACATCTATGCGGCCATCGCCCGGCGCGACGGCGACGCCGCGCGCGCGGCGATGCGCACGCACCTGTCCAACAGCCGGGAGCGCCTGCGGCGCGCGCACGAAAGCGCCGAACAGGTCCGAGGGGTAATCCAAGGCCGACGCATATAGTTGTACGATGACCTACAACTGGGCAGGAGACGCTGAACCAAAATGAAGACCGTCCTGATCACCGGCGCCGGCGGCGACGTCGGCACCCGCCTGCGAGGCGAGCTCGCAGGCCGCTACAAGCTGCGCCTGTCGGACCGCAAACCGCTGAAGAACCTGGCCCCGGGCGAGACCTTCGTGCGTGGCGACGTCGCAAAGATGGCCGACATGCTGCGCGTCACGAAGGGCGTCGATGCAATCGTGCATCTCGGTGCGTGGTCGGTGGAGGGCGACTGGGAGACGATCCTGTCCGCCAACATCGCCGGCACCTACAACGCCTTCGAGGCGGCGCGCCGCAACGGCGTGAAGCGCGTGCTGTTCGCGTCGTCCAACCACGCGGTCGGTTTCTATCGCCGCGACCAGACCATCGACCATCGCGTCTACCCCAAGCCCGACAGCCGCTACGGCGTCTCGAAAGTGTTCGGCGAGGCGCTCGGCAGCCTGTACGCCGACAAATACGGGCTCGAGGTCTACATCATGCGCATCGGCAACGCGGCCGACCGGCCGGCGGACAAGCGCCGCCTCTCGATCTGGCTCAGCTCGCGCGACCTCGCGCAGCTCGTCGCGATCGGCATCGATCATCCGGGGATCCGGTTCGAGATCGTGTACGGTATCTCGGGCAACCAGCGCGCGTGGTACGACAACGCCAACGCGTTCCGGCTCGGCTACAAGCCGCAGGACAACAGCGAGCCCTGGGCCGCCGAGATGCTGGCGAAGCACCAGGACAACGCCGACCCGCGCGTCGAGCTCTACCAGGGCGGCACTTTCGTCGCCGCGGAATTCGGCGGCGATCCGAGCCGGCCGCCGCCCAAGCCGCAGCGCGCGAAGCGCAAGGCGGCACGGCCGGCGGCGAAGACCCGGGCCAAGAGAAAGAAGTGACTGCGCGTCGCCCGCGCCTCGCCGTGCCCACGGGGGCGTGCGACACGCACATGCACGTCTACGATGCGGCGGTGCCGAGTGCGCCCGGCGGCCCGCCGATCCCCGGCCACTTTCCCGCGGCGCGATACCGCGAGATGCAGGCGCGCCTCGGCCTCGCCCGCGTGATCGTCGTCCAGCCGAACGCGTACCAGGACGACAACCGCGTGACGCTCGGCGCGATCCGTGCGATCGGCGCGGGCGCCCGGGGCGTGGGCGTCGTGAAACCCGGGGTAAGCGACGCGGAGATCGAACGCCTCGCGCAGGGCGGCATCGTCGCGCAGCGCATCTTCCATCTCCCCAACGGTGCAGTCTCGCTCGCGCAGATGGACGAGGTCATGGCGCGAGTGCATCCCTTCGGGTGGCACGCCAACATCCAGCTCGACGGGCGCGAGCTGCCGCAGTACGAGGCGCAGATCGCGCGCCTGCCCGGCAAGTTCGTCATCGACCACACCGGCAAGTACCTCGAGCCGGTCGCGCCGGATCACGCCGCGTTCAAGGCGCTGCTGCGGCTGATCGACACGGGGCGCTGCTGGGTGAAGCTCTCCGCGCCCTACGAGACCTCACGGACCGGCGCGCCGGGCTACGAGGATGTGGCCCGGCTCGCGAGAGCGCTGGCGCGGCACGCCCCCGAGCGGATGCTCTGGGCCAGCAACTGGCCGCACCCGTCGGCGCCGCAGGACGCGGTCCCGGACGACGCCGACCTCCTCGACTTGCTGCTCAACTGGGCGCCCGACGAAGCCACGCGCCGCAGGATCCTGGTGGACAATCCCGCGGCGTTGTACGGCTTCGCGTAGCGCCTTCCCGTCTCCCCGACGAGGGGTGGCGCCGCCGGCGCCGCGGTGGTCAAATCGGCGCTCGATGGACGACACCTTCCACATCGCGGTCGGCGAGACCGCCGAGTTCTCGAAGACGCTGACCGAGAACGATGTCGCCCAGTTCGCGGCGATCTCCGGCGACCACGACCCGATTCACGTGGACGAGGCGCATGCGCGCACCACCCCGTTCGGCCGGCGCATCGCGCACGGCATCCTCGCGATGGCCGTGCTCTCGACCGTCTCGGCGATGATCAGCCGGCGCGCCCGCGAGCGCGGCAGCCGCGGCACCTCGGTGTCGATGGGCTACGATCGGATCCGCTTCCTCAAGCCGGTCTTCATCGGCGATACGCTGACCGCCCGCTACACGGTCCTGGCGCTCGACCCGGTAACGCGCCGCAGCCGGTCGAAGGTGGAGGTCGTGAAGGGCGACGGCGAGCTCGCGGTGGTCGGCGAGCACCTCATGAAGTGGCTCCCGGAAGCGCGGGAAGCGGAAAACGGCAAGGGGGAAACGTGACGCCCGCCTCGCCGCTGCTGTCCGATCGCCATCGCATGATCGGCGAGGCGGTGCGCAAGTTCGCCGACGAGCGCATCCGGCCGCAGGCGCAGGCGTTCGACGAAACCGAGGCGTTCCCGGCCGAGATCTACAGCGAGATGGCGGCGCTCGGACTGTTCGGCATCACGGTGCCGGAGACCCTCGGCGGCGCCGGCGCGGACGCGCTCGCCTACGCAGTCGTGATGGAGGAACTGGCGCGCGGCTATGCGTCGGTGGCGGATCAGTGCGGGCTGGTCGAGCTCGTGGGCACGCTGCTCGCCGAGCACGGTACCGCCGCGCAGCACGAGCGCTATCTCCGCCCGCTGCTGCGCGCGGAGCGGCGCTGCGCGTACGCCCTCACCGAACCCGAGGCCGGCTCGGACCTCTCGAACCTCCGCACCACCGCAACGCGCGCGGCCGACGGCTGGACGCTCACCGGCGAGAAGATTTGGATCCACAATGCGCCGGTGTGCGACTTCGTGTGCGTGCTCGCGCGCACCGACCCCGAAGCCGGGCATCGGGGCATGAGCATCTTTCTCGTCGACCGCGATGCCGCGGGCGTCGAGATCGGGCGCAAGGAACACAAGATGGGGCAGCGCGCGTCGCAGGTCGGCGCGCTGTCGTTCGATGCCGTGGCGATGCCGCACGATGCGATGCTCGGCCCCGAGGGCCGGGGCTTTCACATGATGATGAGCGTCCTCGACAAGGGGCGCGTCGGAATCGCCGCATTGGCGGTCGGCATCCTGCAGGCCGCGCTCGAGGCGTCGATCGAGTACGCGCAGGTACGCCGGCAGTTCGGGAAGGCAATCGCCGAGTTTCAGGCGGTGCAGTGGATGGTCGCGGACATGGCGAAGGACCTGCAGGCGGCGCGCCTCCTCGTCCACGCCGCGGCCGCGAAACTCGCCGCCGGCGAGCGCGCGACGCTCGAGGCTTCGATGGCGAAGTGCTTCGCCTCCGACGCCGCCGTGGCGCACACCGCCAACGCGGTCCAGATCCACGGCGGCTCCGGCTACATCCGCGGCTTCGAGGTCGAGCGCCTCTATCGCGACGCCAAGATCACCCAGATCTACGAGGGCACGAACCAGATCCAGCGGATGATCATGGCGCGTCAGCTGCTCGGATGATCGTCGGGCGCCTCGCTACGCGAGGTGCTTCTTCAGGAACGCCAGCGTCCTGGAGTTCGCCAGCTCCGCGGCCGCCTTGTCGTAGTGATCGCCCTTGTGCCGCGCGAAGGCGTGGTCGACGCCGGGATAGCTGTGGATCTCGACGTTCACCATGCCCTTCAGCCCGTCTTTCACCTTCGCCTGCGCCTCGGGCGCGACGAACTGGTCGAGTTCGGCGATGTGCAGCATCAGCGGCTTCTTGATCTTGCCCTTCTCGCCCAGCACGCCATCCAGGCCGACGCCGTAGTAACCGACCGAGGCGTCGCAATCGGTGCGCGCCGCGGTGAGATAGGCGAGCTTGCCGCCGAGGCAGTATCCGATCGAGCCGACCTTCCCGGCGCACTCCGGCCGGGCGCGCAGCGCCTTAATGGTCGCGGCGATGTCCTTCACGCCCGCGTCCACGTCGAACTTCTGGAAGCACTCGAACGCGCGCGCCCAGCCCTTCTCGCTGTAGTCGAGGTCGATGTTCGGCTCCATGCGCCAGAAGAGATCGGGCGCGAGCGTGACGAACCCCTGCTTCGCGTACTCCTCGCACACGAAGCGCACGTTCTCGTTGATGCCGAAGATCTCCTGCTCGACGACGAGGCCGGGACCCTTGCCGGAGGGGGGCAGGCAGAGATAGCCGCGGAACTTGCCGCCGTCCGCCGCGGTGATGTCGATGTAGGTGCCAGGCATGGGGACTCCTTTTCCGATCGCAGGTCGCGTCCGTGCGACCCGGGCCGCAAGTCTACCCGCGCCGCGCGTCGCTCGCGTCAGGCGGTGCCGCCGCGGAACGGGAAGCGCGCGACGAGCCGGAACGGCGCCTCGCGCTCAGGCTGCTCGAACAGCGCGAGCGCGTCGAACTGCAGCGGCTCGTCCGCAAGCGCCGCGACGGCGTGCTCGGCCGCCGCGCGCACGCCCGCGACGTGCTGGGGCGCCGCGCCGTCGAGGCCCCCGGTGAGCGTCAGGTGGAAGCGGAACTCGGACAGCACGAACGGATAGCCGAACTCCGCGAGGTAGCGGTCCTGGCGCGGCGAGAGCCCGCTGCGCCGGCGCCGCTCGAGCTCCGCGGCATCGAGCGGTGCGCGGAACGGTTCGAACTCGCGCACGCAGTCGGCGGCGAGATCGTTGACGCGGCTCTCCCGCGCCGCCGGGACGAGCGCGAGGAAGTCGTCGAGCCGCGCCACGGTGAGGCGCGGCACGGGAAACGCGGCACGATCGGCGCAGAAACGCTCCACGGCCGCGGCCAGGGCTTCGCGCGTCGCGCCCGCACGCAGCGCGAACGGCGCCTTGACCGTGGCGTGGAAGCCGTACCGGCGCGGTTTCTCGGTGAGGCTCCGGAACTCTTCGGCGCCCACGCCCGGTACGATCGGCTGCGGGACCGCGGCGCCGGTGGCGGGATCGCGGCCGAGCCAGCTCGCCCCGAAGCGCCACCAGGCCGAGCGCTCGGCCGGTGCGAAATAAAGGGCGAGACGCGTCACCGCCGCCGGCGGACGGCCTAGCTGCGGAACGGCGCGGTGATCCGCGTCGTGATCGAGCGGAGCTTGTCGAGGATCGAGCGCGCGGCCGTGGACTCGCGCACCGCGGCGGAGGGCCGGGCGCGCTGCGTGCCCATCAACTGCGGCGACTGCTTGAAGCTGTAGTAGCGCTCGAGCGCCGCGACGAAGTGGCTCTGGAGCAGGGTGAGGTTCACCGGCTTGTTGATGAAGCGGAAGATGCGCGCCTCGTTGATCAGGCTGATGATCATCTCCGAGTCGGAGCGGCTGGTCGTCACGATCACCAGCGTGGCCGGGTGCTCCTGCTTGAGCAGCTTGAGCAGCACGGTGATGTCGACGCGCTGCGACTCCAGGTCGCAGACCAGCAACGCGACCTCGTTCGCCGCGAGCGCGTGCAGCGCGTCGTCGAGCGTGGGAGCGTGCACGACGCGGCACAGGTCGCCCGCCATCTCGCGCGCCGCGCGCGCCATGGTCGGGTCGTCGAGGACGAGCGCGACGACGTCGTCGCTCGGCTTGACCGCGACCCGCGGCGGCGGGCTCGCCTCGAGGGCGATCGCGATGGTGACCGCCTCGGCGATGGTGCCCTGCAGGTCGTCCTGGTTCCACGGCTTGGACACGAAGCGGTACACCTCGCCTTCGTTCACCGAGCCGACGATGGCGGCCAGGTCCGAGTACCCGGTGAGCAGCATCCGCACCGCGTTGGGGCGCAGGAGCTTCAGCTCGCGCAGCAGCTCGACGCCGAGCATGCCGGGCATGCGCTGGTCGCTCACGACCACGTGGAACGGCTGGGTGCGCGCGATCTCGAGGGCCTGCTCGCCGCTCGAGGCGGTGACCACGTCGTAGGTGTCCCGGAACACCGCCTTGAGCGCGTTGGTCACGCGCTCCTCGTCATCGACGAAGAGCAGTCGCGCCCGCTTCGGGCCGGCCGCGCGCGGCATCGCGGGCTGCGGCGCGGCCTGCGGCTCGGACGCCGGCGGCGGCGCCGTCGCGATCGCGCGGCGCAGCGCGCTGAGGTTGGTCGGCTTGAAGCGCGTCGTCCCGGACGGCGTCTCGTCCACGCTCGGCTGCGTCATCTCCTGCTCGCCGGTGTCGGAGACGCTCTCCGGCAACGGCTCGTTGTCGAACGCCGCGAGCAGCGCCTCGAGGAACTGGCGCGCGCTGCGGAACCGCGTCTCCGGACGCTTGGACAGCGCCTTCAGGAGCACGCGATCCAGCTCCTTGGGCAGGCGCGGCTCGAGCGACGAGGGCAGCGGCGGGTCGCCCTGGAGCACCTGCTTCATCAGCGCTGCGCCCTGGCCCTCGAACGGCCGGCGGCCGGTGAGCACCTCGTACACGATGACCGCCGCCGAGTAGACGTCGCTGCGCTCGTCGGCGGGATGGCCGTCGAACTGCTCGGGAGCCATGTAGTACGGCGTGCCCAGCACCTCGCCCATCATCGTCAGGTGGGACGCCTCCAGGCGCGCGATGCCGAAGTCGCTGATCTTCGCCGCGCCCATCTCGCTGATGAGGATGTTGCCGGGCTTGATGTCGCGGTGGATGACCCCGCGCGAGTGCGAGAACTCGAGGCCCTCGAGGATCTGCACCAGGATCTCGGGGAAGACCTTGAGCTCAGGACGGTAGCCCGCGACCAGGTGATCGCGAAGGCTGCGGCCGACCACGCACTCCATCGCGATGAACGCGCTCTCCTCGTCCTCGCCGTACTCGTAAATCGAGACGATGCCCGGGTGGTTGAGGTTGCCGGCCGCCTGCGCCTCGCGCTTGAAGCGCTCAAGCGCGTGCTCGGCGTCCTGCGGATCGAGGTCGCGCTTGCGGATGACCTTCAGCGCGACGTCGCGGCGGATCACCGGGTCGTGGCCCTTGTAGACGACGCCCATCCCGCCCCTGCCGAGCTCGCCGACGATCTGGTACTTGCCGATGCGCGCGGGACGCTCCATTGCGCTACGCCCCCGCTTCGTTCATGGCGGCCACCGGCTTGACCGGCAGCGTCACGGTGAAGCGCGTGCCCGCACCGGGCTTGGACTGCACGTCGATGCGGCCGCCGTGGCCCTCCACGATCTTGTAGCAGATCGACAGGCCAAGGCCGGTGCCCTTGCCGACCTCCTTCGTGGTGAAGAACGGGTCGAAGATCTTCGGCAGGACGTCGGCGGGAATGCCGTGTCCGTTGTCGGAGATCTCCACCGCGACCATGCCGGGATTGACCTGCCAGGTGCGCACTCCGATCACGCCGCCCTCCTCCGGGGTCGCCTGCGCGGCGTTGGTGATGAGGTTCAGGAACACCTGATTGATCTGCGACGGCGCGCACGACACCTTCGTGATCCGGCCGAGCTCCTGCTTCACCGTGCGCTTCTTCACGTGGTTGCGAGCGATCGTGAGCGCGCTCTGGACGCCTTCGTTGAGATCGAACTCGGCCACCTTGCTGCGGTCGAGTCGCGCGAAGTTGCGCAGGTTGTTCACGAGCTCCGAGATCTGCGCGATCCCGTACAGTCCGTCCTTCACCAGCGTGTCGAGCTCGGCGAGGCGGCCGCCGCCGCGCAGCTCGGCCAGCGCGCCGTTGACCGCGGTGAACTGCTTGGCGAGCTGCGCCTCGTCGGCCTGCTCGGATTCCAGGAGCCGCACGAGCCGTTCGGCCTGCGCGAGCGCTTCGCCCGCCTTCGGCATTCCGCCGGCCACCGCTTCGAGGCTCGACTTCACGTACGCAAGCGGCGTGTTCACCTCGTGCGCGACGCCGGCGACCATCTGGCCCAGCGACGACATCTTCTCGCTCTGGATGAGCAGCGCTTCCTGCTCCCGCAACTGGTCGAGCGCGCTCTTCAACTCCTTCGTGCGCGCCTCCACGCGAGTCTCGAGGAAGTCGTTCGCCTCGCGCAGCTTGCGGTTGATGCGGTTGATCACGCGGTAGGTCTCGGTGAGGCGCAGCGCGAGCCAGGCGGCGAGCAGCACCACCAGGCCCGAGTACACCAGCAGGTACCAGCGATAGCGTTCCGCCTCCTCGACCGCATGTGCGAACGCCTGCTCCACCGCGCGCGTGGCCGACTCGAGCCGCGGTCCCGTGGACGAGAAGAACGCGTCGCGAAAGCGCGCGTCGTCCTGCACCTTCGCCTCGAGCGCCTGGCGCGCCGCCGCGGCGAGCCGATCGAACTCGCTGCGCGCGGACTCCGGAGCGTCGGCCGCGGCGAACTGCGCGATCGCTTCGCGCGCCGTCTTCTCCGTGGCAGTCGTCGGCTGCGCCTCGAACGCGAGCACCGCCTCGCGCATGAGATCGGCGTCGCGCGAGGCGCCCGGCGCCACGCCGGACGACCGCTCCTGCGCGAAGGTCGCAAAGCCCGCCGCCGCCTGGTCGAACGCCGCGAACGCGGCGGCGTGGGCCGCTCGCGTCGCGCCGAACGCGTCGATCGCCTTGGACTTCTCCTCGAGCGCCTGCTTGAGGCTCGCCAGCGTCGCGGGCGCCAGCGCGTTGTCGAGCGCGGCGTTCTGCACCGTGAGCGTGGCGAGGACGCGCTGGATCCGGGTCGGCTCGACGCGCGCGCGCGTCGCCGCCCCCGCCGTCGTTCCCGCGCTGGCGGACAGGCGCATCCCGATCAGCCAGTCATTCCAGCGGCTGTCGGCCTCCTTGAGCTCGCGGAGCGACGCGAGCGCCTCGGTCGCGACGCGCAGATCGACCGCGCGCGACTTGACGTACAGGAAGCCCCAGCCGCCGAACAGGCACAGCGCGGCGGTGACGAAGGCCGCGATGCGAAAGGGCCTGCCGGCGCTCGCCCAGGAGCCGATCTGTACGCTCACGGAACGACCCTCGCGCGAAGGGCGCTCGGGTGCTCGCCCTTGGGGCGGCCCGGCGGGCTCGCGGCGCGCCTCACCGTCCGCCCGAGGTGCGGGAGGCGCCTTCGCGCGTGGGTTCCGAATCGCCGCCTGTGCACGGGTGTCTCTATACCCCGCGGCGCCGCTGCCGGGGGCAAATTGTTGTGGCGCGGCAAGTATATGCGAGCGGCATTGGCGGAGCGCGGTACAACTTGGCTTGTCACCCCGGGGTCGGGCCGAGGCGCCGGCGGGTCGAAAACCGGCGAACCGGGGTCCCTCAGGTCGCGGCGGCGCCGTCCCACCGCTGGAGGCAGTTCCAAGCGACCAGCGCCGCGTCGACCGTGAAAAGGTGCGGCATCGCCAGGCGCTCGCGGACCTCGTCGAACTCGACGAGCTCGAATCCGGCCACCTCCCCGTCCTCGTTGCGCGGCACGAAGCCCGGCGGCAGGACGAGATCGAACACCTCGACCTCGTTCGAGTCGAGCCCGTCGGGCACCCGGTAGTCGAACGCGAGCGTGTCCCGGAGCCGCGCGCCTTCGGCGACGAAGAACGGGATGCCGGCCTCCTCGCGGCCCTCCTTGATGAGGGTCTGCCAGGCGTCGTGCCCGGCGGCGATGCCGCCGCCCACGAGGTTGTCGAGCTTGCCCGGGTCGGTGGCCTTGTCGTGCGCGCGCCGCGCGATCCACATCGCGAGCCCCTTCCCGGTCTGCACGATGCCGTTCAGATGGGCGGCGCGGCCGCGGATGCCGAGGCGCTTCACCGCCGCGCGCTCGATGCGGAAGAGCGGCTCGCCGCTTGCCTCGGCGTAGACCTCGTAATGCTCGTCGCGCCAGCCGGTGACCAGCCCCTCGGCGCGCAGGACCTCGAGGGCCTGAGCCACGGCCCGCGTGCGCGCCTCGGCGGTCACGAGCGTCTCAGCGAGCGCGACGCGCTCCGGCTCGCAGGCGAACACCTCGGGAAAGCGCGCCAGCACCGGCGCGAACTCGGGCACGACCCAGCCGAATCTGCGCTCCGCGGCGCGCAGCGGCAGGAGCAACGTGTAATCGACGACGAGCGCCTCGGCGAGCCAGGCGGGCGGACGGGTCATGCACGTCCCGCGCGGGACGGCGGGCGGAAGGACGGATCGAGGGGCACGCTATTGCACTGCGGCGCGCGGGGTTGCGCGAGCCGCGGATTGTACGGCGGATGTCGTGCGTTGGCGACGCGGGAACTTCGCCCGTCAAGACGGTGTCATCAAGGAGCAGTACCTTCGACCCACGTCAGCAGTCTCCCGTGCCGCGCCACGCTGCCGCAGCGCATCATCCAAGGAGGATCGAATGCAGATACAGCACGCGATGCTGCACGCCATCGACGGCGCGTACGATTGTCCCCGCCGCGTCGACGAGAGCACCCTCGATCCGGATGCGCTCATCGCCGCGGGCGCGGGCTACGCCGCGCTCACGCGCGACGGTGTGCCGGTCTACGAAGCGGAGTTCGGCGACTTCGAGCACCAGATGACGGTGCGCGAGGCGAGCCGCATGGCCGCTGACGATGCGGCGCACGAGTGGTGCATCCATCTCGTCGGGCAGGCCGACGACCGACATTACCGGCACGCGCCCGACGGGCGCTGGACGCTGTACCGCCGCGGGTACGGGTTGAGCTAGAGGGACGCGCCGGAGCGTTTACTCGAAGTTCTGGTTCGGATACGCGTCGACGAAGTTCGCGAGCGCGTCGAGGAAGTGCGGCGGCACGTCCGCCGTCTCGTCCTCGAACCAGGCGTGCGCGGCGCGTTTGCCGCTCTCGACGCACTCCTTGAGCAGGCCGAACGTTTCCAGCCGGCGGTCGTCGGCAACCAGGCGCCAGCGGTGCGGAATGCCATAGAGGTCGAAGTCGGAGGCCTTGCCGAACACGCCGTCCTCGTCCACGGTGGCGAGGAAGTAGGTCGCGATCTCCACGCCCCACCCGTCGCACAGCTCGGCTTGCTTGCGCGACATCCGCGCGAGGGTGGCGCGGATGCCCAGGTGCTTGAGGCGGTGCGCCTGCGCGAGCCCGATCGCGAATCCGAGCGAGAACGCCGCGAACGCGGGGCAGAACAGCGGATTGTGCGTGAGCTCCTCGCGCCGTTCGCCGGCCACCGCGACCGAGTGGCGCATCACCACGCGCACGTCTTTCACGTGCTTCAGCCCGAACGGCACCTCGAACAACCCGTCGAAACCGTCGTCCTCGTCGAGCAGGCGGAAGATCGGCTCGCCTTCGGCCGCGGACAGCTCGGTGTTGTTCGACTGCTTGCCCCAGGCAATGTAGTCGTCGTCGCTCATGACGTTCGCGTCGGCGTCCGCGCCCAGCTTGGCGCGGCGGAATCCGAGCGACGAGACCAGCGAGGAAGGGGGCACCCTTGGCTCCGGTTCATGCGCCGGACGCGCGCGGCGTCCGGCAAGTGCGTTGGTGTCACGCGGGGGACGGCAGGGAGGTTAACGGACTTTGGCTAATCGCCACACCGCCCCTCCCGCGGACCTAGGTCAGACAGCAAGAACGATACCGAATTGCACAGGCCATCGCGCAGGAGATCACATCTGCGGACGTGGCGTGGTGCACGAGCGCTTGCGCAGGCGCAACCCCTTGACGTGACGGAGTTTGCAGTTGCAGCATCGACACGTCGCGGTGGCGCCGTCAAGTCGGTTCGGAGGACCCTTGCGAGCGCGGCGGACGATTCCGGTCTGCAGCACTGTCGGCCCGTCGGCACTTGGTGACAGCGCCACGCGCGGCGGCGGGCACTCAGGCTGCCAGCGGCCGCAGCGCGCCCGACGCGACGCGGCCGAGCCGCGCGACGCACGCTCGCTCCAGGAGCGCCCCGAAACGCCGGGCCATGAAACCACGCAGCTGGAACCGCCCCTTGACGGTCCCGACCGTGAGGGTGTCGCGCCAGAGCGCACGCGCCGTCTCGACCACAAGAATGTCGGTCAGCGGCACGCGCACCGCGAGCGCCTCCGGATGCCCCGCGCGCCATCGCGATGAGCGGGATCTGACCGGACATGGAAGGCCTCGGCAGGTTGTGTACTGCGGGCCCTGTATAGGCGGGCGCGGCGGCGGCAATCTCCCTTTCGGCCTACCCCGAACG
>Ga0105107_10000403_pt1 | contig 27189 bp, 30 predicted proteins | sample PPLLaktember2015_6_FD_79335 | JGI IMG/M metagenome (GOLD analysis project Ga0105107, IMG submission 79335) | Freshwater sediment microbial communities from Prairie Pothole Lake near Jamestown, North Dakota, USA - PPLs Lake P8 Core (1) Depth... | ecosystem: Environmental > Aquatic > Freshwater >... | reverse complement strand
GTAATCAATCTGAATCGCCACGGCTTCCCTCGTCGCTTTGTCGAGCAACGAATTCGCATAGGAGCGCTGGAAGAGAAGAGGCATCAGATATTCAAACATTGTTCCGGTCCAACTCAACAGTACCTGGCGCCGGCCGACGGCCCCGTAGGGCCTACCCATCGCAAACCAATGCTCGATGGGAATGTCCCCCCGGGCTATGGCGACGAAACTTCCGAGGCGCGCTTCACTCGCCAGAAGGTCATAGTAGGCGTGATCCAATCGTCCTTCAGTCACATTATAACCGATCGAGAACAATCTGCGGTCGGCATTATAGAGGAAGCGCATGTTCATAGATGCGGAGAGTTCCCGCGAAGTCTGCGCAAGGTGCTCGCCCGACGCAAGCATTTCACCGGCCAGCCATTTCGACGTATCGAGGGCTTTGAACACCCGATCAATCCAAGATGCGACAGCAGATTTGTCCGTAGCCTCCTGGTCCCGGATTGCCTGGAGAAATGGGATCCACGGGAGATTTCCATTGGCGAGATCATGAAGGGATGGTGCATGACGAAGAGCATGCCGGAGTTCCGGCGCAGAGTTTTGATCCAGCACGACGATTTCGTCAGCTGTTTTCTCACCCAGGATTTCGATCCAGTGGAGGTAGCGATCCACGATATTCAGCCAGGCATCCACTTGTCTCTGCAGCTTCATCGCCCAGTGGACCACGCTCCCTCCAGGGATAGCAGAGACACCGGCCATCGCGTCCAGAAGCACGACGGTTTGTTTTGCCGAACGCAGCATGCCGATAGCGGCCAAGACGCCTTCCGGTGGAGATTCCCACGTGCGTAGGAGTGTACGAAGGGCGTCACTATCCACACTAGAGGACTTCTCTGCGACCATTGCCTGACGCAGAGATTCTCCGGCGTCCCGTAACCCTTCAAAGGTTCTCCTATCGAGCAATTCTTCATGCATCACCACACCAAGCCCGTGATCGACCGACCACAGGGCGGCGAGTAGATTCCCGCTATCGACTGTGGAGACGTAGTGCGGCTTCAGAGGACTCAGGGTTCGAATGTCGTACCAATTGAGGAGATGACCTTCATGGCGATCCAGTTTGCCAATCGTCTCCATCGTGCCCGTCAGTTTGCGGGTAACCTCGTCAAGAGTGAGGTATCCGAATTCATGCGCCGCAATGACGCTAACCATCCAGAGACCGATATTTGTCGGACTGGTCCGCATGGCCACTCGATTCTGATACGAGACCTGGTAATTATCGGGCGGCAACCACGAGGTTCCTTCATCCACAAAATCTGCGAAATAGCGCCAGGTTCGGCACGCGACGTTCCTCAGGAATTGCCGATCCTTCTCACGCAGCCTTGATTGAGGCTGCTTGGCCCGCGGTCGCCGGTTGAGGAGCCAACCGATCACGGGTGATAGGAACCAGAGCATCAACCAGGGGATGGCAATCAAGAAAGTTGATGGTCCCAGGGATTGCACGCTCCACCCAACGATCACGCTGAACAGGCTCGCGAGGCACATGGAAAGAAGGAACATCGGCACTCTAGCCTGGGCATCGTCGTGCATCACCTTGGCGGATGTCCATTCCAGCAGCCCGCGGTGTGAAATGTGACGTCGATAGAGTACACGCACGATGGCGTCAACGGCCAGCCAGGCCTGGTATGGAAGCAATGCTGCTTCGGCTGTGACCTGCGACAGATCGTGACCCAACCTCGCGATGGAGATGCGTTTCCCCCTGCGTGGGGTGGTAGCCCACGTGAAGGGCTTCGCGAGAGAATAAAAAAGAAGCTGCGCACCGACCACTCCGCTTGCGATCCAACCCGCTTGAGAAGATATCCACCAGGAGACCACCAGCAGTGCGAGGCTGGCTACGGGGAGCAAGCTGCGGCGTAAGTTGTCAAAAATCTTTCCGCGATCGAACCAGGAAAGCGGGTTGGGACCTCTTCCGCCGCCTGGCTGGGGGACACTCGGCAAAATCCAACCCGCAATTTGCCAATCGCCACGGGCCCAGCGATGTTGTCGCCTGGCGAAGCTCAGATAATCTTGAGGGAACTCATCAAAGAGTTCGATATCACTGGCCAGCCCTACGCGGACGTGTGCCCCCTCAATCAAATCATGGCTGAGGAGCCACGCTTCGGGGAACCTGCCAGCAAGCACACGGCTGAAGGCGCGAACATCGTAGATGCCTTTGCCATGGTAAGAGCCCTCACCGGCGAGGTCCTGATTGACATCGGAAACTGCATTGGTATAGGGATCGATGCCGATCGGGTCTGAAAAGAGCCGGCTGAAAGGCGAACCGGTCATGCTCGGAAGCGAAGGGCTTACACGCGGCTGGATAATCGTGTAGCCTGACAGCACCCGGCCCGTGTGATCGAGGCGCGCCTGGTTCAGTGGATGCGACAGAGTCTCAATCAACCGGCGCGCTGTCCCGCTGGGCAGTTGTGTGTCGCTGTCCAGAGTGATGACAAACCTAATGTCGGACAGTTGCTCCGCATTCCCGACGTGGAGCAGGCGACCAGCCTCATGCGACTTCGTGCCATCGATCAGTCCATTAAGTTCTTCCAGCTTCCCGCGCTTTCGTTCCCAACCGATGAATTTCTGTTCGGACTCACTCCACGTTCGCTCACGGTGAAAGAGGAAGAAGCGATTGCCGCCATACCGCTGATTGAGGGATTCAATGCATGCCTTCGCGGCGTGGAGCAGAGGCTCGTCCGCTTCGCAATGAGCCTGGGTTGCATCCACGAAATCCGAGAACAGGCCGAAGAGAAGATTGTCTTCTTTGTTTGCGAGGTAGCGTATTTCAAGCTTCTCTGCCTCATTCTGTATCGTCTCCAGGTCAACAAGTAGCACGGGTACGACAACGAGTGTCCGGTACGCATCGGGAATCCCGGAAACCCTGTAATCCATCTTTGGGAGTGTGCGGGGGGGCAATACCCGCATGACAAGGTAATTCACCACCTCAAGCGATATCTGGCTTGCGGGGATGAGCACAAGGAGGGCAACCAGAAGCTGAATGGAAGGTGTCTCGCCCTGCAATCCTATTAGCACGAGCAGAGCGACCAATGCGACTGAGAAGAAGCCGACCCCGGTGAAATAGACAGAGGAATGATGACGATACGTCCAGCGAAGAGCGCGGAAACGGAACGTCTCGCTGCACCCGATTATTCGCGCAAGATCGGCTCTTTTTTCACCGATCAAGTATGTTCCGACATGACGCGACCGCGTGTCCGAAATGGAATCACGGGCAGCCCGGGTGGCCAGGTCAAGCACACGCCGGGCGACCAGGTCCTCCGGCAGGTCCGAGCCCCGATGGAGGTCCTCAATTGACCGGCGGCATCGATCGCGAGTGTCGAAATCCATGTGTGGATATATGCCGGCAGGATCCTGACGCAGCAGCGCCTCAACATCGCTTAGCTGTTCGAAGCATACTTTCCAATCAAGCAGGTCGAGGTAGCGCAAGCTGGTAAACGCATTTCCGATCGATATCTGATCTTTCGTCTGGCGGTTCTTTTCTCGCAGGCTAATATCGATCAGGGACTTTTGGAATTTGCGTTCAAGCCAACTGAGGACCGGCGCCAGCGCTGTCGCCTCGTCATACAGGTAATCGATTAATTCAGAGGCGAAATGCGGGCTCGGGGCTTGTTGGGATTCAGTGAGTTCCGCCAGAACCGAGAAGATCTTCTGTGGATCCCGCCGGTTGACCGCAATGAGCCTGTTCGCCCAGAAATTGGCGATGCCGCGTTCACGCAATTCAGTCTGGGTTCGCCCGGCAATTTGCTGGATGCCTTCCATGAGCGCCGTGCGCAACATCTGAGGAACGGCCCAGAGTTCCCCGATAGACAGTCGCGACTCGCTTTGATAGGCTGCAATGAACGCCAGGATGCTCTCCCGGTCAACGCGCAGGTCTGAATGGGTAACAAGCTCACGGGCCAGGCAGTAGATACGGGGAAGTCCCCGATCGGGTTCGGTCGTAAGTGCGGGTAGTTGCCGGTAGTACCGTCGGGGCAGGTTCAAGAGGACGCTTCGAGCAGTGCCCTCGATGATATACTCGTTATCGAGAAGCCACTCGGCGGCCGGCGACACAACTTGTTCCAGGCGATTCGCTACGGTGAGATCCAGGCAGGCTTGGTGCACCCACCGGCGGCCGCGTTCGATTCGCTTGAGGAATTCGGTGTTCTGCGGCGGACCAAGGGCCACCCGGTGGCTCGTGGCCAGGCGCTGGGCATATTCCTGGATTTGAGCCGGAGTAAGGAGTGCCCCGGGACTCCCTTCATATTCGTCAGGGCTTTCGCGTTTCGGGAAGAGGATGAAAACGGCGGGTTGAATTTCCCCGCTCTCCAGTACAGCGGCCATCGGAGCCTGCAGGGTCTCGATAGGCGACTGAATGATCAGAACGCTTTCGCCGGAGACAAGCCACCGTGCATGATCCTCAATAAGTCCCTGTGCTACCCCGAACGTCGATCGCCGCACCAAAGCGACACACAAAAGGGCGCCAACTAATCCACCCGACAGAAAAGGGACTGGGACAGAACCCCACACCGTCGGACCAGAGCAGTCAAGGCCAAGGGAAACTGCGGACGCAAGAGCACCGAAGAGAATGAAAGCCAGCACGGCGCTGAAAGCCCGAAGCCTGTTGAAAGGATCCCGGATAAGGACATCTCCATCGGCATTCTTGCTCGCCCATGCGGCACGCCGGAAACCCTTTCCCCGCAACTGCCTGGCCGCTCTACGAGCTTCATCATGCTTCCCAAAGTACCCAATGAGCCTACCTGAGTGCATCCCTGGTCCTCTTGGACATGGAGAGACAGGGCACGCTGAAGACCCGCGATCTCTTCACGCATGGCATGTGCGGAATTCGTGAGGACCTGTGCAGACGGAGCGTGCGAGAGTCCCATGTGACGGCTGAGCATTGCATCGCCGGTCCCAATCTACGATCAGTGGGACTTGGCGAGCCGGATGACGTACAGAAGGAGGAGCGCGCCGACAACGGCTGCAATCAACAGACCGATGATACCTCCGCTCGAAATGCCGAGCAGACCGAATATCCAGACGCCGATGAAGGCGCCTATTACCCCGATGATCAAATCACCGATAAGACCAAACCCTGAGCCTTTAAAGATTTTGCCCGCAAGGAATCCCGCGACGATCCCGATCACGAGGAAAATCAGCAGGTGTTCTGTGCTCGTATCCATGTTACTTTCTCCTTTGTTTGTTGGGCATATCGCCCGTTCAGTGAGACAATACAGCTGGTATTTATCCCCTCAGTGCTGACATTTGTCTGAACAGGCCGATTTCCTGTTCAGTGAGATGCTCTGGTATCTTGATCTCCACTTTCACGTACAGATTTCCGAACTCATTCTTCGTACCGTAGATTGGCATTCCAAGTCCCAGGAGCCTGAGTTCCGTACCGTTCTGAGTTTCCTTGGGGATATTCATCTTGACTGTGTCCCTGAGGGTTTCGACTTGCGTCTTCCCCCCCAAAACAGCAGTATACAATTCAACTGAGATATTACGGTGAAGATCGTCTCCCCTGCGGAGAAACACCGGATGGGGTGCAATCTTGATAGTAAGATAGAGGTCTCCGTACGGGCCGCCGTATCTTCCGGCGCGGCCTTTGCCCGCAATCCTCAACACCTGTGTGTCCACAACACCCGGCTTGATCGTTACTTTGATGGTCTGACCATGCAATTGGATGAGCCGGCTCGTGCCGTGATATGCTTCTTCAAGCGACAGCGTCGTTTCAGCATCCAGGTTTTCCCCTGCAACCGAGGTGCGTCCCCCTCCCCGCCTCCTGCCACCGCGTTGTCCAAACAGTAATTCAAACAGGTCTCCAACACCCTCGTCGCTGAAGGTCTCATCGAATTCTTCGCGACTCATCCGGCGCCCCTGCCCGCCCTGGCTGGCCGCATATTTCGACCAATCAAATCCTCCCGGTTGACCGCCGGTTTGTTCGTACTGCTTCCAGTCCGCCCCAAACCGATCGTACTTCTTCCTTTTCTCCGGATCGCTGAGAACTTCGTTGGCTTCGTTGATTTCTTTGAACTTCTCCTCTGCTGTTTTATTACCTCTGGCCTTATCCGGATGGTACTTGAGGGCAAGCGTCCGATACGCCTTCTTGATTTCATCCGGCGTTGCCTTTGAACTGACGCCCAGGATCTTGTAGTAGTCTTTGTAAATCACTTCGTATCAAGGATGATAGGTAAACCGTCTTTGCCCGCGCCCACGATGATAACCTTGGTGTTCGCCGAAGCGGCGAGCTTTTCTGTTGCTTCAATGCCTTTCCATCGCAGAAGTTGGTCACTGATCCCGGCAGCAACGATAGCCTGGAAGTCGGCGATCCCCTTCGCTTCGATCCGTTTCCTGTCCGCCTCCTGCTTCTCCTTCGTGAGAATGAACTCCATGCGCTGGCTTTCCTGATCGGCCCGTTGCTTCGTTTCTATCGCCTCGGTGAGCTGCGATGGGAGCGCCACATTGCGAATAGGGGTGGTTTCAATCGTAACTCCTCGTGGGGAGACGGTCTTGTCAAGCTCTTCCTGAATCGACGCACCGAGCCGCTCCCGTTCGGTTGAATACAACGCGCTGGCCTGGAAGCTTGCCGTGACTGTACGACAGATGGCACGGAATTGCGGGATGAGAATGATCGTTTGGTAATCCCCGCCGGAAACAGTCATGTACACCCGCGCGGCAGAGTCAGGGTTGAGCCTGTAGATCGCGCTGACTTCCAATCCAATGGTGAGCCCTTCCCGTGAGAGCACTTGCATCGTTTCCTTATGCTCTTGCGTCTGTATCGAATACTTGTGGACGTTTGCCATCGGGTTCACCGGATTGATGCCAGCCCGCAAGGTCTGATCGGACACAACGCCGAAGAAATCTACCACTCCGACATATCCGGCGGGGACCTGCGAGAAGCACTGAACCAACGCGAGGAGTCCAAGCACGACCGCCGCAACGGCGCTCACATTGGCGACTGGACGGAAGGCAATCACATTCTGTCGCACCTGTTTTCTGGCCATTTGCCATATCACAAGGGCGACCACGGCAAAGACCAACGATAGGACAAAGGTCATGATACACTCCTTATCGGAATGGAGTAGAGGGTTGAACCGGGGTTACTCGAACCGCAAAGCCGCGGCCATAGCCTCGACGGATTGCCGTTCAAGTTTCCACGCATCTTCACGATTCTCAAGAGCCGTTGCTTCCTTCTGCGCATATTCTCTGTATGCCTCATTCGTCTTTGCCACCGTCTTCATCAATGCCGGCAGCTGCGTAGAGGCAACTTCTTCAAGCTGACAATGCACGAGAAGGAAGCCGCCGTCTATGGCCGCATCTCCAGTCAGATTCAGCGTTTTCCATTCGCGTCCAAAGATGTCGCACCATTCCGGTGGCGGATGTCCTGACAGCTCGAAGTACACGTGATACACAGTGTCCGACCCGACGTCTTTGCGGGTCTTCTCTGTGTTCACACTCTTGATGCGTATTTCAGAGGTGGATGGAATTGGAGTGTCTTCCTGGTTCTTGGTCATGTGATACCTCCCGATGCCTGAAAGCAGCGGTCCCCAACGACGGAAACGCCATATTGAACTCTGTAGAGTATAGCCGATCTTGCCGCGGAATGAATCACCTGAAAGGATGAAAGAGTAGCTAGTCCCTGGGAGGGCCGAACCTTAGCGCCTCGCAGCGATTTGAGATGTGAAACGGCGTGCCAGGGGTAATATCGTCCAGGCAGTGGGATTGAGATCCCCGGCCGCTTGATCACGAAGATCGCGCCAATCTCGGAAGCGCGCAACTTGGTGCAATCTGCAACGGCGATGTTATCCTCCAAGCACTTGTTGGATGGATTTCTTGTGTCCGAACATCACCAAAACATCTCCTCGTTCAACAAGAGTTGATGGCATCGGCACACCGATAATCGTTTCGATTTCGCGCTTTTTGAAACCGAGGAACTGTGGCTTTGTCTCCATCCGCTTGATCGTGACAAGACTGATCGCGAAACGCTTTCTGAGGTCCAGCTCCTGAATTGTGCGTCCAATGAAAGATTCCGGAGCAATTGCTTCGGCAATGGTGAACTCGGCCGTAAAAGTGAACGAATCAACCACCTTCTCGAACATTAGGCTATTCGCCAGCCGTTCGGCCGCCTCGGCTCCAGGAAGGACAACTTCCTTGATCCCAAGATGATTCAAAATCTGTTCATGCACTGCCGTTGTTGCTCGCACGATGATCCGCTTGACACCAATCTTCTGCAGGAAGGTAACAGTTAGAAGCGAGGCCTCAAAATCTTCGCCAATCCCCACAACGACAGCATCGAATTCGTCCAACCCTTGACTTCGCAGTGCCCTCTCGTCCGTCGCATCCAGCTGCACAGTGTGCGTAACGTGGTCCTTAATGTCGTCGAGTTTTGAGAGACTCTCGTCGATGGCGAGAACTTCCGCACCTTCTTGGGCTAATCTCGCAGCGAGCCGGTCCCCAAAATACCCTAAGCCGATTATAGCATATTTTTTCATTGGACGGTTCCGGTGCTATGTAATAAGAATGTTTTCCTCCGTATAGCCATATCGTCCGTCAGGGCGGCGAGGCGTCAAAGCAATGACAATCGCAAGAAGGCCAACTCGTCCTGCTATCATGCAGATGGTGATAATCAGTTTCCCTGCCAGCGTGAGCTGTGGCGTGATGCCTGTCGAAAGGCCAACGGTGCTCAGCGCAGAGACAACTTCGAACAGGAGCTGTTCAAAGGAGCTCTTTTCAGTCAGGAGCAGGCAAAACAATGCTCCGGTGACAAAAAAGAATGACAGCAAAACGGTGGTAAATGCCTTTGTAATGGCAATTTCAGGCACACGCTTTCGGAAGATCTCGACCGTTCTTCTTCCTGAAGCAATTGCGTGGATCTTGAGGATCGTGAGAACTGCAGTCGTTGTCTTGATGCCGCCACCGGTTGATCCTGGAGATGCGCCAATCCACATAAGACAAATGAGCAAGAAAAGCGTCGGCACGGTACATGAGCCAGTGTCAAGGATGTTGAAACCAGCCGTCCGAGAGGTTACTGAATGGAACACAGACGCGAGCATCTTGTCTTTGAAGGAGAGATCGCGGAGAGTGCCGTTCTGTTCAAGAAGAAGAAACCCCACGGAACCACAAACAAGCAAGACAACACTTGTCAGAAGAACAAGCTTTGAGTGAAGGGACAGCCTACAGCGAGTACGCTTTGCGACGGCCGTAATTATCTGTGTGCCGATGTTTGAAAGGACAGGAAAGCCAAGGCCGCCGACAACAATCAGTGACATGATTGTGGATAACAAGCCAGTATTCGATCGAAGCACACCTTCCGCAAGATTATCAGTCGTGAGCGTGAAGCCGGCATTACAGAACGCCGATATCGAGTGAAAGGCAGAAAACAACAACCGATCTCCTTCACCAACAGACCAGGCATTTCCGATGAATTCATACAACGCATAAGTCCCGATTCCTTCGATCGTGAACGTAACGAGAGCAATTTGCACAATTGTCTTCTTGATAGCTCCGAGGCTGTCCTCACCAAGAAGCGTTTGCATGTTTGAATACTCCTTCAGGCGTGCTCCTCCGCCGAGAACGAAGGCAAAGAAGGTCGTCAACGTCATGATGCCTAATCCGCCGACCTGGATTAATATCATCAGCACCAAATGACCGAACGGCGTGAAGTTGGTCGCCGTGTCAACAACAATGAGGCCGGTAACACACACAGCGCTCGTTGCGGTGAAGAGCGCGTCAACAAATGAAATGGATTGAGAGACGGTTGCTCGCGGCAGAAGCAGCGAGACTGTTCCTACGGTGACCAGTATGAGAAAACTTAGAAGGATAAGCATTGATGGCTGAACATTGCTCGTCATCGCGCGCTTGCCGTAACGCAACAATGCCGGCACAAACGTACACGCCACAAACACTTGGGTGATGGCGAGGTAGATGCGTGCAAGGGCGTCGGGGGTCAACTGGGAATTGAAGGAAAGCAGCAGTGCTTCAAGCTGAGTGGATAGCAGAAGGTAGAGTAGGATGGACATCAGCAAAGCCTGCTCAAACCATCGTGAGCGGATATGGTCAAGACGCTTGCGGGCCAACGCGAGTTTCAACGCGCCTTGGAGCACAAATCCGTAGAGTATGACTACGTTAAAAAAATGAGCTCGTTCCTCCCATTGGTCGGAAAGGTAGAAGCCGACCTCCGCAAGCAACAGTCCGAGTGCAGACAATGCAAGGAAGAGAACGCCAACATTGATGACTCGTACCAGCTGTTCCCGGTGCCGGGCAATAAATGAAGTGTCTTCCCTGCGTTCAATGTGCCGCCTTAGAAAGCGAATCAGGAATTTCGACATGTCGGTTACGCCGTGAGAGGGAGCACAGGCCGCGCGATCCTTAGATGAGTGTAGCGATTCGCTTTCCGAAATCATATCAGCTATAAGGATGAAAGAGTAGTTAACCCCTCGACGTCGCAGGTCTGTCCCTGAGCCGGGATCATATGTTCGGGGGATAAGCTATCGGTCATCGTGTTCCCGGGGAGGGTATTCCTGAAAGCGGTTGATGGCCAATCCTCCCGAATAACAGTGGAAAATACTGGGATTAGCTACTCTTTCAATCCATTGATCGATTACAATTGGAAGGGTTCCTCTGTATACTTTGTCCCGGCAGGGTACACAAGGAATCTTTTGAAGAGGCACCCGGCGTTACATGTCAGGTGTTAATACAGGCAGGTCGATATGGTAGGAACCCGCGAAGAACCGTTGTTTCGAACAATGCTGGAGGCCACAGTGGAAGCACCGCACAACATCGAAACCTACGACGCGAGGGACAGTGAATACTGTCCGGCATGCGGCCATACCTGGGCCTTTGGTGGTCCGGCGCATTACTTTGACTGCCGTTACTTTGCCCTTGACGATGATCGGGACGAGGAGCCATTGGTTCGTATGTGGGCAACGAAACGCGACGCGGCCGTTATGTCATGGCTGCACATCAATTTATGATTGCTGGCAGGACCACATGCAATGCATACGCTCAATCCAACAGCGCGCTTCTTAATCCTTGCAGTCCTGGGGATCGTGGCAGGAGTAATCATAACGTCATGTCTCCAAAACGAGATGGCGACGTATGGAAGAAGAAGAATTGCTCAGGTAACAAAGGAGCTGACGGTCGTACAGACAGGTGTCCAGGGACAATACGCCACTGCATGGCAGACGTTTAAGAGCAAATCCGAAGCCCAGATCAGGGCAAATGAAATGAGAATCATCACGTATAAGGCGCAGAGGGCCTCAGCGAGTACAACGTTTCGTCCGATTTATGACAAGCGGGTAGCGGAGCTTGAGCGAAGAAACATCGCCCTTCAAGGCAAGCTCAACGACTTCAAGGGCGATAGAATGTTTCAACCGCTCCCTTGAACTCATCAAATTGCGGTTTCCTCCCAATAATTGGATCTCTCTCCCTCCAGCATTCCCACCCTGAATGGTGCTGTTTCTCCTTTGCCCGGCCAAAGCGCGGCGGGCGGTAGAATACATCCACCCCATCGCTCATCGCCGGCAGCACGACCGACGGAAGATCGGCACAATCGCAGTGCTCGATCGCGGCCATGGATGCCTGCCTTGCCGACTTCACAGAGTTCAGCGTATACTCATAAACACTCAGAAAAGCGCGTAAGAACTTCTGCACGCGGTCTACATCGTACACTGCGACGCTCACCGTTGTGAGAATTTGCCCTTTAAGTATGTCAAAAGCCAGGCGGGCATATCTTCTTGCAAAAGTATGCACATCGACATCCCGAAAACCGAGGTCCATTCGTTCCAGCGAGCGTAGGTCGAGGTATGATAAATGAAGATTATCGGGAGATGCGACGATATATCGCGCAGCTGTTCCGAGTGCGCCGATGGTGTACGGTGTGCCGCCAAAACAGGTGGAGAGTACAACGATATCAAATTTTGAGGAATCGTCCCGGAAGCCCCCCACCCCGCGTGCGAATCCCTGAACGGTGAGTGGCCGATCCGGATATGATGCATCATAGCCTGCACCGTCGAACTCGGGGATTTCGTGACCAAAGTAGAGGAACAAGGAAACCTTTCCGGGCTGGTTGCCCGCGCTGAAGCGACGATACAACCCCACTTCAGTGTCGAAGGGCGCTTGTTCCTGATCGCGCCAATACAATTCTTCGGCGTTGGGCCGTCCGTTCCGGTAATAGTAAAACGTTCCGTCGCGAAGTGGGAAGAAGAACAGGAAGTGACTTCTGGGTCGCTGGTGAAAAATAAACACCTCGGCGTGCGGGTTGCGCAGCGCGACTCTCTGCGCCTCAGCGAGCGCAACCTCGTCTGCATTGTATTCGTTTCCGCTGGAATCGTGGTAGAGATAATCCCCGTCACCGTGGATCACACACACGATTGAGTATTGCGTCGCTTGCTCCCCTCCGTCCGCCTGTTGAGCTTCCCGCAGAACGGGGAGTTCGGCGCTGCACGAGCATAACAGCACGGTGAGCGTCGCACAACCGACGCCCACCCAAAGCATCCTGTACGGATTGGCATGGACCGATCCGTCCTGCAGATTTAACATATCGAATGCCTGAAATGCCCGCTCAGCGTAACTCTGTCACAATATGAGGATTAGGATGATGACGATCAGCAGCAAGGTAACGATGCTGATGGTTACCATCTGGTCAGCCTGCTCCATATCCTGCACAACATACTGTGAAAAAGCATTGAGTTGCGCGTCCGGTACGGCCGCGAAGCCGTTTCTTCCTGCAAGCTCATCCTGTTTTTCTTGCAGGGAGTTTCTGAAACGTTGAAGCCCGGCGGCCTCGGCATCGGAGATCGGCGTCGACGTTTCGACTATGTCCAGGGCTTTGGCCATGCTTTGGAGTGATTCGTTGAGGATTGCGCGTTTCGCGACTGGGTCTTCAGTTGCTTTCACTTTGTCGGCTGCATTGCTGAAGTATTGCTGCAGTTCCGTTTTTCCGCCCGCATGTGCCGGGAGTACCAGGACCGACATCATGACGACTAAACCGAATGCTAGTCGTGTTGTCATCGTTGTACCTTTCTTGGTGTTGGGTGACATTGAATGTCTCTTGCTGTATAAAGCTATCGCATACCCTGCCACAAAAAAATCGGCCAAAGGAATGAATGAGGTGCTAATCCTCCGGTCTTGTTGTTATTGAGTCTCACGGTCTGAATTTCAGTAACACTCCCGGTCATCAAAAGAAGTATCTTGCCCCGAGGCCAAAATCGAACGCGTTCACCGGTGATGTCCATAGCTTCGCACTGATTCCTGTCGGCGCACCGATGATCACGCCGAGTCCGAAACCGTGGTCTTGAGCGCCAGATCTCTGACACTGGTGAAGGCAAACTACACTCGGACAAAGTCACCGACGTTTTTCGGGACCTTCTCCCCGGGCATTGCCCACCGTATGCAAATGCCAGTGGTTTTTCTGGATCTGGAGAATTGACCGAATCTCTCTGACCCAATCATCGCATCCTCCCACCAGTTCCGCAAAGGAAGAAGATATCCCCTGGGTGCCGCAGACCTGGTTGCCGGGTGTCACCCGATGTTGCCTTCTCTGACCGTTCTTATCCTGCATGCCAGCTTTTTCCTTCCGCATCTGACAGGGAACGTGGTTCCGGTCCGCCCGAGATCACAGCTTTGCTCATTGATTGCCCTAGACCTCTACCTACTTCGATGGTTCGCCGGAACCACGCGCCGGGATTGCATGAATGTCATGTGGCCCTTCGACCGCTAATCAAGTTGAATACAATAGCGATGACGGCGAGGACCAGAAGCACATGAACAAAACCGCCCATGGTGGTGGACGTGACCAGTCCTAAGACCCACAGGACCAAGAGAATGACCGCGATTGTCCAAATCATAGCAAGTATCCTTTCTGTGTTGGATATCCTTCGGATGTTGCGCTCGTGAAGAGCACCGTTCGTATGGGAACTAATGAAGTATACAGGAATGAATTTCAGGATGAATCGGCTAAAAGGATGAAAGGGTAGTTAATCCTTTCCGTTTGCGGCGACTACTTTGCGGTGTTGTTCGATCCGCTCCACGTCCAGTTCCGGATTTCCGGCATGTCGTGGCCGTGGCGGGAGATATACTGCTTGTGCTCGACAAGCTTGTCCTTGAGCTGTTGCTTCAGATAACTGCCCTTTTCACCGGTCTGTGGCAGGCGGTCGATGGCGTCCATTACGAGATGGAGGCGATCCAGATCATTCAGCACCGGCATGTCAAACGGAGTAGTGATGGTCCCCTCTTCCTTGTGCCCGCGAACGTGGATGTTGTCATGGTTTGTGCGGCGGTAGGTGAGGTTGTGTTCTTTGATGACCCTGTTCAAGTGCACGTAAATGAAGTTCTGGCCGCGGAGGTCGTGCCCGAGTGTCCGAGCAGCATGTGCTTCACATCCGCGAGAATCAGGGGCCGCTTCAGCAGCGGATTGTCGCAGAGGTACATCTGGCCGACCGACAGATAGTTGGCGGCGCGCCAGTAGGCATCCATTCTGCCGAGCAGCTCGGGGGAAACAGTCTTCGTCATTCTGCATCCCCCATTCGTTACTCCACTTTCTTGAAGTCAATATATCCTTGTTCCACATCCGTGCTGACCAGTTGCACGCGTAGCTGGTGACCGACATCCATGCCTTCAAAACCACTCTCCAGTCTTCCTTCAATGGGTGAAGGCAGAAGACGCACCCACGTGCCTTTGTCAGAGGCGCCGGTGACGATGGCGTCGAACTTCTCTCCGATTCTGTTTTCCAGCAGTATCGCGGCCGCCGATTTTTCGACCTTTCGCTCGACCTTTTTCGCTGCGTCTTCCGCCACGGTGCAGTGCTTGGCGAGCGCTGCCAATTCGTCGATCTCGTAGGGCCGGGGACCTCCGACCACCATTGCTTTCAGCAATCGTTGTGTAATCAGATCGGGGTATCGACGGTTCGGAGCTGTGGAGTGCGTATAGTCTTTGACCGCAAGACCGAAGTGTCCCGGGACACTGTCTCCCGGAATTTCAACGACGTATTCGCCCGAACCCAGGAGCTTCACGATGCTGAGTGAGAGATCGGGAAAACGAAGAGGATCAGCGGCTTTCGACACCGCGAGGAATTGCTCCAGGGCCTTTGCGTCAGGTTCCTTCGGCAACTTCGCGTGCCGATCTGCAGCAAGTTCCACGATCCGGTCCCAGCGTTTTGGTATGCGGAGTACGCGCCGCAGCGACGGACAGTTCTTGGACGCGAGGTATCGCGCGGTGACTCCATTTGCAGCAATCATGAAGTCTTCAATGATGTCCTTGGCCCTATTCTTTGTGTCGGCTTCCAGGTCCTTAAGCTCATCTCCGTCAAAAACCGGACGCGCTTCGATTGTTTCGAGGCCAAGCGCACCGTGCAAGTGCCGGAGTTCTTTCAGTTTCTGGGCCATACGGTCCTGGAGTCGAAGGTTCTCGTCGAGACCGCTCACGCCGGTGATCGCTTGTGGCATCGGCCCGCCACCATCAAGCCAGGCGGCGACGCTGTTGTAAGAAAGTTGTGCATGGTTGCGCACCGTTGCTCCATAGACGTCTGAACTCTGCATCGACCCATCCCCGGCGAGAACCATTTCGACAACAACGGCCTGCCGGTCTGATTCAACGTTGAGAGAGGTCAGATCTGTGGAGAGTTTCTCGGGCAGCATCGGAAACGTCTCGGCTGCAGTGTAGACCGAGGTGGTGTTCTGCCGTGCATGATCATCAAGAGCCGATCGCTTTTTGACGAGAGCGTCAACATCGGCAATGGCGATAAAGATCTTTGTGGTCCCGTTGGGCATAGCCTCGGCAACGGTAAGTTGGTCGAGATCACGCGAATCATCGTTGTCGATGGAGAACCAGAGAAGGTTCTTGAGATCACGCGACGATTCCTGTGTTCGGGTTGCCGGCCCGTGAATGTCGTTGAGCTCGGCAAGCGCGAGTGGAGGAAAATCCGGAGCAAGTCCCCTCTCACGCATCGCACGATGAGCTATCCCTTGCAGGATCGAGCGGTGCAGTCTCTCGTCCGCCTCGGCCATTCATGTCACCTTTCGGAGATGGTTTGCTGGGGTTTCTTGTTCGTTGCCTTCTCAATCCTTCCCGGTTTTCACGATTGCGAAAAGTGCTGGCGGACTTCTGCTTCAAGCTGCCGATCAGTCATTTTGTCAACTGTTGTGACGCCAGCGATGCGTCCACCGAGCGCTGCGCTTTCCAGCCGGGCCTTGAGCTCGCCTTTTGCCTCACCAGGGCCAAGGATGAGAATAGCATCTGCGTCGCGAATAGTCGAGACCACCTCATCGTAGTATTTCTGGAGATGCCCTGTAAACCGCCTGTCACGCTGGTCTTCAGCCGAGGTATCCTGCGCTGCACGGGAAAACCGAATGTGTTTCTCCATGCCTGATACAATGCGTCGAGTGTTCGCACCTTTGTCGGTGAGGCTCACAATGACAGCCTGTCTGTGGTCTATCCACAATCCCACATTCGTCTTCAATTTGATTTTTTCCTTCCAAAGACAAGAATACCAGCACCAACTACCGCCATTCCGATTCCGACGTACGGTTGCCAGTTCACCGTATGCGGTTTATCGGCTGTTATCTCGAGTTCCCCCAGGTCCACAACCTTCTCTTTGGTGACATAGGTGAAGCCTGTGTACAGGCTCATTACCAGACCTGCGATGAGGAGAATGATGCCGACTGTTTTCATGATGCGTACCTTTCTTGATTGAGCGTTTATATTTTCGCCTTTCTCGACAATCCCGGAGAGGCCACACGAGAAATCTCAGGCCCGAGCAACACTGCTATCCATTGTGTTTCCTCATTCTCCTCACAGGCGAGTTTCAGCGTCATTGTGAGAGGAACGCAAAGGAGCGCGCCGACCACACCGAGCATGCTTCCCCAAACAATCAGCGACAGGAAGACCACCAAGGCCGAAAGGCCCAGCCTACTTCCCATGATCTTTGGTTCAATAACGTTGCCGATGACCATCCCGATGACCAGATATCCCCCGCCAGTCAGCACAGCGGCGCCGGGTCCAATTTGGAGAAGCGCCAGAAGCACTGCAGGGATAGCGGCAACAACTGAACCCAGACTCGGGACAAAGTGTAGGAGAAAAGCCAGAAATCCCCACATCACCGGGTAGTCCACGCCCACAATGACCAGCCATAACGTCGTCAGCGCGCCCGCGGCCAGGTTAATTAACGTCTTGATGACCATATAGCGTTTGATATCGTTGACGAACCCTGTGTACTGCGGAAACACAGCTTTGGGGTTGTCGAGAATAGCGCGGAGCTTGGCCGGAAAACCTGCAGCCTCGAGCAGGACAAAAAGCACCGTGAAGAGAATGACGACACTGTTGGAGAGCGCGTTGCTTAGTGCTGTGAACAGAGCGGCAGTATAGCCCATCAATGCAGCAGGGTTGAGATAGCCGAGCAGGATTTTGTCGGTGACCACGATACCCTTTTTTGCCAACATCGGTTTTAGTGAAAGGAGCATATCATGTAATCGGGCCTGGTAGAACGGCATTGTATTCGAGAAATCGTTGAGCGACGCACCCACGACTACACCGATACTCAGTATGAGAGCAACCAGGGCCGCCATCACTATCAAGACCGCGGCAATGGAAGGGACTCCTTTCCGTTCCATCCAGAGCACCGGTACCGTCCCGATGACAGCGAGAAAACCGGAGACAAGGAGCAGCACCACCACCGATTGTGCCTGATTGAGGCCCCAGATTATGATTACGCATGTTGCCCCGATGATGAGAAGCCGCATTCCGCGATGCACATCACTCTGATCAGTCATGCTGCCCGGGCCTTTTTCCTTTAGAAACCCACCACGTCCCCAACTCCGCTGCGAAGTGCGAACCATACAAACCGGAAGAAGGGGTCGTCGCGTTGACGCGTGTACTTCACCTTGCCGATCTTCATCTCACCCGAGTTATCCGGCACATTCGTTCCGCGGATCTTGAAGGTGTTGGCAATGAACGAAGCGAAGAGGTCGGCCGCGCCGTTTTGGCTGCCCGTTTTTCTGTCGATGGCCGCAAGGGTCAGGTCTCTGTAGACAGCCCGTACGTTGCCGCTGGCGCGTCCTGAAGTTACTGTTATGTCGAAGGTTGCCGACTGCAGTACGCCCGCTACTATGCGCATCTGTTCGGCCGTCTCCAGGAACGGATTGAGCGCGCTGACATCCATTCTGCCCAGCGATCCGGAGTACCGGAACGAGAAGTCCGGCGATCCAGCGGGGATCATCATGCGCACATTCATCGCCCCCGCCTTCATGAACATCCCCTCTGCGTGCACGGCGACAGCTGCACCATTGTCGGCAAGACTGCTTGTTCGTTCTGCAAGCACCTGCATGTTATCCAACAAAATGATAGCCGGTTGCGAGCCAACCGCGAACCTTTCGCCGTAGTGCACGCGCCCGTTCATGATGCGCAGACTATCGACCCGAAGGAGTGCCTGCATTGAAGCAAGAATCTCAGTGGGCATAACGGGATACGAAGTGTCTTTGGCGGACCGCTTGTCCTTGTTAATCAGCACATCGAGGAAGGGATCGCGAAGGAGAACGGAGCGGGCATGGTAAGCCGCCCCTTCCAGTAGTGTGAGACATGCCACACCGGCGACGCTGCACTGCGCAGTCGCAAGGTTGAATCGCGTAGTTCTAAACTTACTCCTTCGAAAGAACTCCTCATCGCCTGTCAGCAGATGGAGATCCAGCACATCGGCCACGATCTCTGAATCGGGTACCGACAACCGCAGACGCTGGCAATGGAGTCCATAGTTCGACTGCAAGAAGTTCAGTGCGATATCGTGCGCATCGAGGACTACGCCGCCAAAGTTTTCAGGCCCGAGTTTTCCTCCCCAGAGGAGATGCATCCAGTCGATCGCGCTCACGGAGGACTGCCCAATACTGCCTGCGAAAGCGCCATCAACCGCGATCAACGCAACGGAGTCACATTCAATGCGGTTCTGCACAACGCTGTACTTCATGTCTCCGATATGTATTGAGTACGCGGGATAGGCTTCACCAAATGCCTCGGCAATCCTTGGCTTGATGAATCGGTTCACAAAGGGATCAGGGAAGAGCAGCAGAGCCAGGATGCTGGCGAGCGCCACTGCTCCTATGGCGGCACCTGCATACGACGCTATCTTCAGTACAGATGGCTTTCGTCGCTCAATCGGTGAATGCTCGTTCTGCATAAGGTGTATCACACGGCTTTCTTTATCGCGACGCCTGCACACGTCACAGCACACTCACGAGGGCAGCAAGCCCCGATACGATGATCAGGACGCCGGCGATCCTGTTGACCCATCGCAGTCCACCCGAGTCCAGCTTTTTTCTGAACAATATGGCAATGTACCCAAGGACCACGAACCAGAGAGACGCCCCTGCAAACACTCCGAGGACAAGAATAGAGGCTGAGACAATCTCCAGCGTATGTCCCAGTCCAAAGGCCGCGAACACGGCAATAAAGGCAAAGATGGTCACTGGATTGGTGAGTGCGAGGAGAAACGCGGAGACGTACGAGCCCAGCATCCCCTTGTTGTCGTAGGGGATGATAGGATCCTTACGCTTAGCGTGGAATGTCCTTAGGCCAAGGAACACCAGCAATACTCCTCCACCAAGCCGCAGCCACAACTCCTGGCTGGTGATCGCATCCGAGACAAACGTGAGACCGAACGCCGCAATACTGCCGAATAGCGAATCGGCGGTGGCGGCTCCAAGGCCGATGATTAGTCCGCGGGAGCGCCCCTCGGCGAGCGTTTTGCGGATGCACAGTATGCCGAGCGGTCCGACGGGAACCGCCATCGCGAAACCAATCATCAGCCCTTTGAGGAAAAAGATTGGTTCCATTCTCTACGTCACGCGCGCTTTCGTCCGGAAATCACGTTAAATAGAACCACTATGAGGGCGATGACCAGAAGCACGTGCAAAAAACCGCCCATGGTGTAGGAAGTGACCATTCCCAACAGCCACAGGACGACGAGAATAACAGCGATAGTATACAGCATAGCGAGTTGCCTTTCTTTCTTGGTCGAGCTTTACCGCAATGACGAACGAGTGGCCGCTTATCACTTCTCAGATTGTCACAGGCGGTTGTAGTGGCGGCCTTGGTGATACTACGCGGGACCCGGAGCATTACCGGGTCCCGTGTATCCCACCATGCGCCTCATGCCTTGGGACTATTTGGCGACGATGATCTCAACCCGACGATTATTCGCCCGGCCCTCAGCGCTGGTATTCGCTGCAACAGGTCTGTCTTCACCGATCCCGCGGGCTTCAATCAGATCACCCGGGTAGCCGCGAGAGATGATGTACGAACGGACCACATCCGCACGCCGCTGCGACAACTCCTGGTTGAAGCTGGAAGAACCCTGTGAATCCGTGTGACCCTCAACGGTAAGCTTTCGCTCTTTCGTCATCATGAGCGCTTCGGCAACCTGGTTCAGGCGTGTCTGCGCCGCGTTCGAGAGCTCTGCTTTGCCCGAAGTGAACAGGACGCTGCCCGAGAGTGTAATGACGAGACCGCGGGCTTCTTCCTTCACTGCTGCAAGTTTCGCAAGATCTGCTTGTGCAGTAGCCAACCTCGCGTCTGCCTCGACTCGTGCTTTTTGCTCCACCGCAAGGTCTGCTTTGGCTTTTGCCGCGATGTCCGCTTGCGTCTTCTCGAGCTCCTTGGCTGCCTTAGCAGCGACTGCATTTTCAGCAACGGTGACAGCTAGTGCTTCGGCCAGCTTGGCTTTACGATTCGCGACATAGGCAAGATCTTTCGTCTGGAACGATTTGGGATCGTCCAGGAACGACTTCTCGGCGAGGTCAAGAGCCTCTTTTGCCTTATGGACCTCCGCAGGCACCAATTTAGCCGCCTGTCCCGCACTTGCCTGTTGGTATGCATGACGTGCCTCGACGAGCTCTGTCGGGGGGAGGGTAGTGCCGCAGCCAACCAGAAGCCCGGCACATGCAACGACGACAAGAAATGTGATGGATTTCATGGGCTACTTCCTTTCACGAGGTAACTGGTTGTCTTTCCGAAGCTGCCGTACCCGCTCAATCGCTTTTGTGGCTTCCGTTTTGTCGGCCTCTCCGCGGGAGAGTGCTATCGCCAATTCGCCATCGGCCTCTGCTCGCAACAGCATTGACGCAGCCTGTTCCTTCTCGCCTTCCGCTGCAAGAACCTTGGCTTTCTCCAAACCCTCCTTGGCGAGTTGCAGATAGAGAGATGCGCTCGGAACGGTCGATGCCCCGACCTCCTCCGCGGCACGGATCGCCGATGTGGAAGGCTCTTTGTTGAGCACGGGGCTGCTGCCGCAACCTGCGAGCAGTGCACCGATCAGAACACTTCCGGCCATTATGGCCATATTCAAATGTTTCATTGATACCTCCTGTTGTGTTGTTGTAAAACGTGACCTCCAACCTACCGTTCAGACACGGGCCAACTCAATGTCGTGACATAGTGTACCGTTGATTGCAGTGCAATCCAATAGGCCGAAGGGATGATAATGTGGTTAATCCTTTGACGGACGGGGAGAAGGGAGTACTGACGTTACTCGGAGACCGGATCGGGGGGGGGTTAGGATTCCCTTTTTTCGAACGAGTGAGTTGCGATCTGCAGGCGGCTGTGAAGTGCCAATTTTTCGAGGATGTTGTGGACGTGACTTTTCACCGTGTAGGTCGAGAGGTTCAGCTGTTGGGCGATTTCCTTGTTACTCATTCCCTCCGCAATGAGGACAATAATTTCACGTTCACGTTTCGTCATCCGGGTTGCTGCGGACAGTTTGTCTTTCCCAAAACGGATTGCATTGTTGACAATATGAGTGAACAGGGATCCCGTCAGCACGGGGGGAATAATTCTTGTTCCTTTCGCGACGGATCGGATCGTTTCGAGGACATCGTTTATTGATGCGTCTTTCAGGATGAAACCAGACGCGCCGGCCTGCACCAACTCGACGATGTCCTGTTGCGACGGAATAAGACCCATCCCAATTACTTTGGCCTCCGGCAATTCACTGACCAGAGACTTCACAACATTGAGACCGTTTGCATTCCGCAGCCCCAGGTCCAAGAGAACTATGTGAGGCTTCAGATTCCGCGCCTGCTCCAGTGTGTCGTGATTGCCCCCGGTCGATCCAACCACTCTGAGATCCGGCTGCTTGTCGATGAGCGATTTGATGCCGTCGCGCAATATGCGGTTGTCCTCGATAAGGAGGATCTTTGTCTTTTTCACTGGAGGGATCCTGATCTGATTATTACGCGCGAAAAAGGGGACATTCCCATTAATAAAATGGTACGACAGTGAATCGACATTTTCAAGGGAATTCGGATAGTCGAGGGCAATGGTCGCAGGCAATTCTGGCCCCGGGCAATGTCCCGGGCAATTGGCGCGTAGACCTGAGCGGTTAGGTGCTGCGGGGGGTGTAGTAATCAGAGAGAGGAAAAGCTCATTGCAAACGTTTTTGACGCTTGCTCCCTACCGATCGTCATTTGCTCCGCTCGTTACCACCGTCGTGATGCCTATACATTGCTACGCCATCGCGAAGCGGAGTTTCTGGAACCTGGAGGTCCAACTTGCGCAACCCCCTTTCGGAAACCGTGGAACCACGCGAAGGGTGGTTTGCGGCCGTGACTGTATAGAGTGCGAAAACATCTCCGGAGCCTGTTCGCTGCCACCCAAGGAATGTCGCGTCCGGTCCTCGAGCGAATGGAAAATCATTGTCAGACATGTTCGCCTCCGTCCCCATAGAGTTATCCATGTGCTTTAGAACTGACCCGTTTTCCCGGCGGTGTTTTCAAATTCGCAGGTCGTCTGTTGACGTGTTTCTGATTGCTCAGGGCTTTTTGCGCAGTGATCAACTTGTTGTTGGACTTTTTTAGCAACTCAACAGTTCTCTTGAACTCATGGACCTGGCGGTTGGCGTCATCTTTCGCGATCCCGTATTTTTCTTGAAGCTTTCCAACAAGCTCTTCATACTTGCCGGAAATGGCAGCAAGTTCGTCATTCATGAGCTTTCCCCACTGGTGCATCGCTTTCCCCCGCCCTTGTTTCCACTTGCCTTCAATGCGATCCCAGCTCATTGCATACCTCCTTTTGATTCAGATATCCACTCGCTATGCTCAAGGACGATCCCTGGTGAACATCAGATGCTTTGCGGCCATTCAATTCTCTGAGTTGTTTCGATTCCTTTCCAGCGGCGCAGTTGGGCATCAATTTCCGCCGCGGTACTGGCTTGGAATTCGGAAATGTACTTTGCTTCAACCCGCTTCCTTTCGCTCTCTTCCTTCTCTCTGCTCTCGCGCCACATGGTACTCGTGGCGCTTCGCCACACGGGGAAAGCGGCAATCGCGGTGATGATCGATACAATAGGATTCACGACGGCCTCTTTAATTGTTGTTGAGTCGTGGGCGAAGAAGGTCTAGTGCCCCTTCATCAAACGGATGACCGCAACGGGAGTGTCCTCCTGAGGGGCCTTCCGGTCACCGTCCGTTCTTTCCCCACGTGCTTGCTCGCACGAAGGGACTTCTGCAATTGCAGCAATCGGCTATTGGACTTCTTGAGCCGTCCAATTGTTTCCTTAAATTCTTTCAGCTGCCGACTCGCCTCTTCGTTCACAATTCCATATCGTTCCTGTAGCTCTCCCACGAGCTGTTCAAAGTCGCCCGCGATCGCGGCAAGGTCATCGTTCATGACCTTTCCCCAATGGTGCATCGCCTTCCCTCTACGCTGCTTCCACTCCCCCTCCATCCGATCCCAGTTCATGGGTCTGTTTCCTTTCTCACTTTCTGTCGTTCGCGATTTCGGGTACCGTTGTCGGCATTCCGTTGCTCGCACTAGTGGCTCCCGAAGTTTTCGAGGCATTCGCTCCGAGCACTTCCGCAAGCTTGGCCTCACGAGCGGCAACTATGGCGATATGCCGCGCTTGAGACGATTGGGGATTTTTCCGGAAAGCCTTCTCCGCCAGAGCCAGGGTCTCTTGAGCCTTGCGCAACTCCGTCGGCGCGTGTTTGCTTGCGGGGGTCGCGCTCGCGTGCGCGCAGGCCTGACGCGCGCTTATGAGCTCTGCTGGGGGCAAGATCGTAGCGCAGCCCACCAGTAGTCCCGAAACGACGATGATCAGGAGACGCGCTATGGATTTCAATGTTACATCCTTTCTCTTGGTACCTCAACTATTCTAAGGCAATTGAAGTATACAGAACTGTGCGACAGATTGAATCGGCTGAAAGGATGAAAAAGGAACTAATCCTCGAACTGTGTCTCGGGGCCGTACCAATCTATGCTGAGCTTTATGTTCGGAGGGAATGCAGGGAAGAGACCAAGAGCAGGATATACGCGTGTTATGCGGACCCAGGGATCGTAAAGGCCTTGGTTCTTGGCCTAAACAGGCGAAATTTGGCCATTATCGACTTTTTTCAACCACCTAGAATCTTTTTGGCGCAGTTATTGTTATATTAGTGCGATGAAAAAGGTACCCTATACGATTTGCCGCCAGTGCGGCCGGGATTTCCCTGGAAACCCGAGCATGCGCCGCTGCCCTACGTGCCGGAAGAAAGAGGCACAGTATCGCGCACAGCGTGAACGGATGAAGCGGAATCTGCCATACTACCTCAAGACGGATATCTAACCATCGTCGTTGCCATTTCACCGGCAGAGCTCGTGGTAGCGCTCAAGTGCACCCGGCTCCCCGAGAGCGACACTCCTTCTTAGCGCAAGACAGCCTTCACGGTTTTCGCCCCTGAGGAACTGGCATTCGCCCAGCATGAACCAGGCACCTCCGTCCAGACTGTCCGCCAAGACCACTTTCTGAAGCGCATCCACTGCTTCTTCGATCCTCCCGCTCGTCTTCAGCGACAACGCTTTGTTGTACAATACAAACGAGCAGGAATCGCACTCCCCCAACGCTTGATCGTAATCGGTGATAGCTTCATCATATCTTCCCATCCCGTGCAGCAGCCGCCCTCGTTCGTTGAGGACATAAGGGTCATCGGGTGAAATTATTACACACTTGTCCAGCAGTGCAAGCGCCGACTCCGATTCTCCTATCTCGCTCAGGAGAAGGGCGTATTCCATTTTTGCAGTGACATCATACGGGTCCAGCCTGATGATGTTGACAAGGTCCTGCCGCATGAGCAAACTCAGGACTGTCCGCAGGTTTTCTTTCACGGGACGTTCAAGTTCCCCCACATCTGTCTCTTCGAGAAGCTCGCGCCTCAACCGGAGGATCTTGAAGCGCTCCCACCGGAAATCTCCGTTTTGTGGCTCCACTTGAACCGCGCGCTCAAAGTCGGTTTGAGCGGACTCGATCTCGCCAAGTTCTCTCGATGCGAGACCGCGGCTGAAGTATGCGACGGGAGATTCAGGTCGGAGTTGGATCAACCGGGAGAAGACTTCCCGGGCTTGACGATAGGCACCGGAGGATAGTAATTGGTCCCCTTCATCTTGAAGTAGCTCTGCAGAATTCCGGCATCCGGTAAGCGGGAGAATCCCTGCCAGGAGAATAACTGCACACAGGATTCTGTGCCGAGGAATCCTGCCACTCCGCCTGCGGACCGTGCTTACGGCACAGACGGGAAGGTGACTGATATGGAAGTGCCCGACTCGCGCTCGCACTCGAGAGTCCCTTTCAGCTGCCTCGCAAGATGGTTCACGAGGTGAAAGCCGATCGACTTTGGGCGACGGGGGTCGATGTCTTTACGCAATCCCACACCCCCATCTGCGACGCGCAACATCAAACCATCCTCTTTCATCCGGCGGAATTCCACGGTAATTTCGCCGCGGGTTCCTTCGGCATAGGCATGGCGAAGCGAGTTCTGGAGCAATTCTTGAAGTATCAGAAGCGTGTGAGCGGTACGTTCGGCGTCGAGCTCGCAGGGGTCGGCTTCCACCCTGTACGTCAGACGAGGCGTGCGGTTCTGCTTGAAGAGGTCGGCAGTCAGCGTCTGAATATGACGTTCGATTCCGATGGGTTGCTTGGCGCCGTAGATCCGTTCATAGATATCCAGGATGGACTGAAGCCGATTCTTGAGCGCGAACAGGTCCATTGCGGCGTCCCTGCTCTTGACCGCCGTAAGCATCTTCAGGATACATGAAAGGTTGTGCGTGTACATGCGCAGGTGATTCCGCACCGTTTGACCGATTGATGACTGTGCGGCATGCATTGCCTGCGCGTATTGCTCCGCGTGCTTCCGCTCGGTGATATCCTGCGCCGCACCCATGATCCGCACGATGTGCTGTTTCGTCTCGTCCCAGAGAGGGTGTGCCTCGTCACGCCACCAGCGGTGTTCCCCGTTCTGAGAGACGATCCGGTATTCCGCAACACCCTGTTCCCCGGAGAGCAAATGGGCCAGCCTGTTTTGCACAGCAGGGTTGTCGTCGGGGTGCACATGATGGGGCAGATCGCTCAGCGCATCCACCGACAGTCCTGTCTTCCGGAATTCGTCGGTCACCCAGTCGGTGGCCATGGACCCATCCGGGCGCACGGAAACCGAATAGGCAAAGCCCGGTGACATTTCGGCGATGGCCCGGTACCGTTGTTCGCTTTCGCGCAGACGCCGGTCCATTTGGGCCCTATACAGCGCGATTTCGATGATCGTGCGCAGCTCACGCTCTTCAAAGGGTTTCAGCACGTATCCGAACGGTTCCGTCACCCGAGCACGCTTGAGCGTAGCGTCGTCGGAATAGGCCGTCGCGTACACGATCGGGATATCCGCAGCCTGTCGAATATGCTCTGCTGCCTGGATGCCGTCGATCGGGCCTTTCAGATGCACATCCATGAGGATGAGATCGGGATGGAGATCCCTGGCTTTGCAGATAGCCTCCTCACCAGTCGTGCAGACACCGACCACGCGATACCCCATCGTTGTGAGTCTGCGCTCGATATCCTTCGCCATGATGAGGCCGTCTTCGACCACAAGAATGCGCGCAGAAGTGCCCGTAAGTGTCCCCCCCTTTTGGGAATCACCGGAACGGCTGGTCATACGCATCAATTGGAGTGTGTGGGTAAACCGGGGAACTGGCGGTGACGCGTGGACTCATTCATCCGCGCGGCGTCGGACTTCAATTATCGTCGCCCGGTGCTCGCCAAACTTGCTGAAATACACCAGCACAGCAGCCGGTTCGGTCGAACCCGGTTGATCGCCGGCGAGAGTAACGTTGGAATAGTGCCAGCGATCTTTTGCATCATAGGTGTACAGGCCGGTGGGGTCACCCAAGGCTTCACGGACCTCGTCG
>Ga0105107_10000401_pt1 | contig 27223 bp, 15 predicted proteins | sample PPLLaktember2015_6_FD_79335 | JGI IMG/M metagenome (GOLD analysis project Ga0105107, IMG submission 79335) | Freshwater sediment microbial communities from Prairie Pothole Lake near Jamestown, North Dakota, USA - PPLs Lake P8 Core (1) Depth... | ecosystem: Environmental > Aquatic > Freshwater >... | reverse complement strand
CCGACTTTGGCCTGGCGCATGACGACGGCCCGCAGGGCGTCTTCGAGATAGAGCTCCGCCAAGGAGAATTCCCTCTTCCACCCGGGATCCAACCGGTCAAGCAGCCGGGCCTGGGCCGAGCCGCTGAGATAGAAGCGCAGGTCGCCCTTCTGTCGGCCAAGCTGTGTACCGAGCCGGGCGGCGTCCATTCGCTTGAAGGGATCGGCGGGTGCCAGCGACACGTCGTCCGGCCCTCCGGCTGCCGTCGCTGCGAGCTCGGAGAACCGGCCCTCGGCATACTTGCCCAAGCCTTCGAGCCATTCGAGCTCCATTTCGAAGGCCAGATGGTCTGGCTTGAGGGACGAGCGGAGGCGACGGAGCCTACGCGCTTCGAGGAAATCACCCGCCGAGCGGCGGGCCCCGGCTTCGTCGGGGGCGTTCAGAGCGGCCGCGAGAAGCGCGCCTTCTCTCTTCCAGGCGTCGACGAAATCGGGATCTTCGAAAGGATAGCTGGCCTCGGCCGCGTAGACCCCCAGGGCCCGCTCGAACCGCTCCTGTGCCTGGATCGCTTGGAAGGCGTGGAACATCTCGTGAAGGATGAGAGCGAGATGGAACCCCGTGGCGAGCTTCATGGGCCCCTGGCGGTTCATCGATCCGAGCGTCCGCATGCTCGCGGCCCAAGCCCCGTTGAGGCGTACGGCGAACGCCTGCGATCTCGAGGCCGGTCGGCGGAAATAGGGAAGGCCTTCGAAAGCATCGCAGCCGACCGCGGTCCAGCCGGGTCCGGGATCGGCAAGCCCCACCAGGAACTCCGACGCTTCGTCATAAAGAATGATGGGGATTTTCGCCTTTTCCAAGCCGGGCCAGACCCGGGAACCGAAGGACCCCGTGAGGCGGATCGCCGCTCTCAGTTCCGCCTTATCCTCGGGTGAGAGAGAGCCGGGTGTCTGCCCCCGAGCCCGGAAATCGTCCGCGCTCTCTTGCTGAGGCGGAACGAGAAGAAGCGCAAGAACGACCAGGATCGTGACGAGAGACGTGTCGGCGGGCCGGACCGATGCTCTTCCCATGACAGGCAGATGATAGTCCTCGTCGCTGAACCGTGTCAACGGAACACCGTCAGAGCCTTATTGACGGAATGACCGCCAGAAGGGACGTCGGCCGGCGGCCGGACCAGCGCCGGATTTGACCGCCAGCGGCCCGGGGTATATCATCTCCGACGCGCGAGGTGATCATGAAGAGACCGCTCTTGGCCGGCTTCCTTCTCGTTACGGCTATCCTGTTCTCGTCTTTCATCACGTCCGCCTCGGGGCCGGTCAAGCCGGCGGTCGCGCCGAAGGCCAGGCCCCTGCCGCTCCAAGACGTCCGCTTGACGGGCGGCCCGCTGAAGGCGGCCCAGGATCGCAACGCCGAATACCTGCTGTCGCTCTCACCCGACCGGATGATGGCCTTCCTCCGCCAGGCCGCCGGGCTCGAACCCAAAGCCGAAGGCTACGGCGGCTGGGACGGGCCGGCGCGCCAGCTGACCGGCCACATCGCCGGCCATTACCTCTCCGGGGTGAGCTTGATGTACGCCGCGACGGGCGACCCGAGGTTCAAGGAGCGGGCCGACTATCTCGTGGCCGAGCTGGCCGCCGTCCAGGACAAGCACGGCGACGGCTACATCGGTGCCCAGACGAACCGCGACAAGACGCCCGGCAAGACGCTCTACGCCCAGCTCGCCGCGGGCGACATCCGCTCGTCCGGCTTCGACCTCAACGGCATGTGGTCGCCCTGGTACGTCCAGCACAAGATCTTCGCCGGCCTCCGCGACGCCCACCGGTTCGCGGGCAGCCGCGATGCCCTGGAGGTCGAGACCCGGTTCGCGGCCTGGGCGGAGGGCGTCCTGGCCAAGCTCGACGATGCCCAGATCCAGAAGATGCTGGGCACCGAGTTCGGGGGCATGAACGAGGTCCTGGTCGATCTCTATGCCGATACCGGCGACACACGCTGGCTCGTGCTCGCGGACCGCTTCGACCACAGGGCGTTCGTGGAGCCCCTCGTCCGCGGCGAGGACATCCTCCGGGGCAAGCACGGCAACACCCAGGTCCCGAAGATGCTGGGGGTGTTGTCCCGCTACGCCGTCACGGGAAGGCCGGCCGACGGCACGGCGGCGGCCTTCTTCTGGGAGCGGGTGGCCCTCCACCACAGCTTCGCTACGGGCGGCCACGGCCGGAACGAGTATTTCGGCGAGCCCGACAAGCTCGACGACATGATCGAGGGCCGGACGGCCGAGACCTGCAACGTCTACAACATGATCAAGATGTCCCGGGCCCTGTTCGCCCTCGACCCGCAGGTCCGCTACGCCGACTTCCACGAGCGGGCCCTCTTCAACCACATCCTCGGCTCGATGGACCCCGCCGACGGCGCGACGTGCTACATGGTCCCCGTGGGCCAGGGCGTGGCCCGCGAATACCAGGACATGCAGGAGGACTTCACCTGCTGCGTCGGCTCGGGCATGGAGAGCCACGCCTTGCACGGCGACGGGCTCTACTACGAATCGGGCGACACGCTCTGGGTGAACATCTATGCGCCCTCGACGGCGAACTGGAGCGCGGCCGGCGTCCGGCTGGCCATGACGACATCCTTTCCGGAAGGGGAGGACGCCGCGATCCGGCTCGATCTGAAGAAGCCGCGCCGCTTCGCGATCGCGCTCCGCCGGCCGTTCTGGGCTGGCGAGGGATTCTCGGTCGCGGTCAACGGCAAGCGTGTCAAGGACCCCGGCCCGGCCGGATCCTACGTCCGCCTGGACCGCAAGTGGAGGACGGGCGACAGGGTGGAGCTGGTCCTGCCCAAGACCCTCAGGCTGGAGGCCCTGCCGGACAATCCCGAACGGGCGGCCATCCTGTGGGGCCCTCTCGTCCTGGCCGGCGATCTCGGCCCCATTCCGCCGAGACAGCCGCGCGACGAGTCCGTCGCGACGTCGGCGACGGCGGCGCAATGGCCCTCGACTCCGGTCCTCGTGACCGCCGCGGCTTCCCCGGGCGAATGGATCAAGCCGGCGGAAGGCCGGCCGGGCGTCTTCCGCACCTCGGGCGCGGGCCGCGACAGGGACGTCGACCTCGTCCCGTTCTACCGCCTGCACAGGCGCGTCTACGCCGCCTATTGGGACATCCTGACCCCGCGGGAATGGGACGAGCGGGCGGCGGCCATGATGGCCGCCGACGAGGCCCGTCGGAAGCTCGAGGCGGCGACAGTGACCTTCGCCCAACCCGGCCAGATGCAGGCCGAGCGGGATTTCAATATGCAAGGCGGAAAGACGGCGCCGGTCCAGTTCCGTCGCCAATACGGGCGCCGGGCGGTGGACTGGTTCTCGTTCGACCTCGCCGTCGATCCCTCGTCGCCTCTCAGCCTGATCGTGACCTATAATCGGGATGAACGGGCCGACCGCGCGTTCGCCGTCCTCGTCGACGGCCGAAAGGTCGGGGAGCAGCGCATCGCCCGGCGCAGTCCCCAGGAAAAAGAGGGCTTCTTCGACGTCGCCTACCCCATCCCGGCCGAGGCCGTCGCCGGCAAGAACAAGGTCACGGTCCGGTTCGAAGGGCTCGAGGGGCGGGAGACGGCGACCGTATTCGGGATCCGGGTCGTCCGGGCCGGCAAGCGTCCTTGATGACTTGAGTACTGCAGCTCAGTCCGCCTGGCGGTCAAAGCCCTTGAGTCTGGCGATCACCCCGTTCCGGCCGGCAGCCCAGCCTGCCCGCCCCTTCTTGGCGAAGCTGAGGGCATGGAGTCCCGCCGGCGTGACGATCGGCGTCCAGGACCGGCCGAGGTCGAGGGAGTAATCCGACCCGGCGGGCCCGACGGCGACGGCGATCGGCGGCTTCGTCTCGGGGATGAAAGCCACGGCCTCCCGGAAACCTCCGGGCCGCCTGTCCGTCACTGGGACCCACGTCCTTCCGCCGTCGCCGGAGACGGCGGCGTTTCCCGCAGTTTCGGCTTCGGCCCGGTAGTCGCCGCCGACAACGATGCCCGTCCGCTCGTCGAGAAAGGCCACCGAAAAACCGCCGCTCGACGAGGATCCCTCCAAGAGGGCCGACGGTACGGGCTCCCAATGATCCCCCCGGTCGTCCGATCTCAAGACGCGTGAAAGCGGACCGCCCGTGCAGAGCCAGATCCGATCCCGCCCCAGGACGGCCAGGCTCGTCCCGGAGGCGGCGAACGCCGCCTCTCCTTCCCGCGCGAGAGGCCTCGATGCCGGCGGCCAGGGCGCCCAGCTGGCCCCTCCGTCGGTCGTCGATAAGATGAAGAACCGCCCGTCCATCGGATCGCCGGCCGCCAATCCATAGTTTTCGTCGGCGAAGGCGAGGCCGTCCAGGAATATCCCCGGCGAGTCGTCGCAATATGTTCGCGTCCAGGTCTTCCCGCCGTCCGCCGTCCTGAAGATCTTCGCCGGGCGGTCGATCCCCATGACGACCGCCGTATCGGGGCCGAACGCCTCGATGTCCCGGAAATCCGTCGTCTCCGCTCCGGGCACAGGCAGGAGGGTCCAGGTCGATCCGCCGTCGACGGTTCGGATGACCGTGCCGTTCGACCCGCTGGCCCAGGCCGTCCGGTCGTCCACGGCCGAAATGCCCCGGAGGCTCGCGGTCGTGCCGCTCGTTTGGACGGTCCAGGAAAAGGCCGGCGGCGGGCCGGCCGGCGGTTCTGAGGGCCTCGATACGAGAGCCATCACGGCGGCCGCCGTCGCGAGGACCGTACCTCCCAGAATCATCCGGAATATCCGCATCGATCCCTCCCCGTTCTTCTCTTGCCGATGATGAGGGCAGGCCCGGAGCTTGCGGGGCGTCACTTGACGTAGCGCAGGACCCTCTCGAAGACGCTGGCGGCGATCTTATCGGCGAGCTTGTCGATCAGGTCCTTCTGCAGCTCCTCTTCGGCCCGGAGCCACTCCTCCTTGTCGAAGAGCATCCGCTCGTCCCGCGACAGATCGAGCGCGGTGGTGTCCCCGTCGTAATAGCCGCGCCGGAATTGGGCGGTGGCGGTGGCCGCGACCGCTTCCTCCTCCACGATCCTTCGCGACGCGGGTTCGACGATCCGGTACATCACCTCGCCGGTCAGCTTGATACTGAACTTTCTTTCCGTATATGTGGCGTACCTCGACTTGTCCCGGCGGAGGGGGACTTTCCGCTCGGTCTCCGAGGGAACGCCCTCCTCCTCCAAGTAGGACTCGAGCCAGCCCACGACGACGAAGTCCGCGTTCAGGGCCTGGCCGACGACGGCCGCCGTCTGGAGGGGGATCTCCCCGCTGCGGACCCGGAGCCGGGTCATCTCCCGGTGGATCGCGCCGCGGTCGATCGGGCCGACAAACAGGACCGGGGCCTCCAGATGTTCATACAAGAGGGTGTCGTAAAGCTTGCTCTCGATGCCCCGGGGCGCCCGATCTCCGGCTCCCGGATCGGCCCAGAAGGGGAGGACGGCGACCGACCTCGTCCCGGCGTCAAGGGCGGCCTTTTGGATCGACCGGCTCTCTGCTCCTCTCTCGCCGTCGGGGCCATAGATCTCCAGGGCGCTTTGGGCATGGCCATAGGCCGCCCGGAAAGACCCTCTCTCCAGATCCTGCCCGGCCCATCGGACGAGGGCCCGTGCCCGGACATCGTCCACGCGGAGGCGATCGTCCGTATCCAGCGGATAGGCAAGCAGCCGATCGTAGCGCTTGGCGGCTTCGGCCCAATTGCCTTGGCTTTCCAGGTCCGCGCCCTGGCGGAACAAGGAGTCGAGGCCGGCGTCGACGGTGTCCCGGCGGAATCCGGCGTAATCAGGGGGAACCTCGAGAGGGACCCCGACCTGGGCCGTCCGGTCCCGCAGGCCGTCGAGGCCGAGAATCGCCGTGACGGCGCTGTCGTAGCGCCCGGCGGCCTCGTGGTCTCTGGCCTGGGCCAGCAAGTCCCTGACCAGCTTGCCCCCGACATCGGCCAGACGCTCCCGCGCGTCCGTCCGGCCCGGTTCCTTGGCCAGCACGGCGATGTAGCGCTCGGCCGCCTCGTCCAGACGGCCTTCGCTCTCGAGCCGCTGGCCCTTGCGATAGCGTTTTTCCGTGCTGGCGCAGCCGGCCAGGGCAATGATCAGGCATACGCAGGTGATAACGAGGATCGGTCTTGGCGTTGTTTTCATGATACGCTTTCCAGCCTTTCGATCGAGCCCGCGATCTTCAGCTCCGATAGAAGTCCACGTTCTCCGATGTGATGATGTCGATCTGCATCATCACGTTCTTCGGGACCGGCTCCTTGAGGACGAGGTGGCGGTAGAGGGCGTAGATCCCCTCGTAACCCTGGCGCTCGGGTTGCTGGCTGATCAGAAAATCGATGACTCCCTCGCGGAGGTAGCGAACGTTTTCTTCGATGAGATCGTAGCCGATGACATGGACCTTGCCGGCGGCTGCCCGGGACTTGACGTAGGCGGCCGCCCGATGGGTGCTCGCGTTGGTCACGAAGATGCCCTTGAGGTCGGGGTGCCGCCGGGAGATCCGGCCGAAGACCCGGGCGTCGCCGTCCCGGCCCCCGTCGCCGTTGATCTCGTAGACCTCGCTCGTGACGTGGGGACAGCGCCGGCAGTAGTCCAGGAATCCCTCGACCCGGCTATCGATGTGGAAGTCCTTCGGAAGGACCCGGATGATGGCGACGTGTCCCGGGTCCAGGACCAACATCTTCATCAGACGGGCGGAGAGGACCCCGCTCTGGAAGGAATCCTGGCCGATGGACGAGAGATAAGGCATGCCGGGGATGAACGAATCGAAAAAGACATAGGGCAGCCGTTCCGGGATGTCGCGGAGGAACTTCTCGAACGGCCCCGAGGCGACGGGGGCGACCAGCAGGCCGTCGAGAGAGGCCCCCAGAATCCTTCGCCGGGCCCGGAGGAACGAGGCCGCGGAGTGCTTGTCGTAGAAGAAGCGGTGGACCCGGATCCTTTGGGAATGGAGCTCGGCCTCGGCCCGGGCGACGCCTTGGAGAGCCAGGGTCCAATAGGCGCTGTCCTGGGCCGGCTGAGGCATGAGGAGGCCGAAGTGGAACGTCTTGGACAGCTTGAGGTTCCGGGCGAAGATATTGGGCTTGTATTTGAGGTCCTTGACGATGCCGAGGATGCGCGCCTCCGTCGCGGACGAGACGCGCCCGCGCTTGTGCAGGACGCGGTCGACCGTGCCGATGGATACGCCGGCCAATTCGGAGATCTTCCTGATCGTGCCGATGCTCGTCCTCCCTGCCCGGGCGGAATGAATCCTTAAAATATATCGTCGATACTCCGCTCCAAGTCAAGGACATTTTCGAAAATATTTCTTGACAAAACAGGGATTCGCCTTATTATCAGTGTGTACGATAACGCAAGGCCGGGGAAAACGGCGCTCCGGCCGCCGGAGAAAGCGATTCATGCCCGTTCTGGCCAGGACCATCCCAGCGCTCGCGCGATCCCATAGATCCGTCGAAATCGACACGCATAAGGAGGGAGCATGAGATCACGAATGGCCTTGGGCGCGGTCCTGTTGGGTTTGCTGCTGGCTCCGGCCCTGACCGCCCAGGTGAGTCAGCAGACGGGCGTCATCCGGGGCGTCCTCACGGATGCCGGGGGATCGCCCTTGCCGGGGGCGAACGTCGTCGCGGAAAGCCCGGTTCTGATGGGCACGAGGGCCGCCGTCACGGACGGGAGCGGCGCGTACCGGCTCATCAACCTGCCTCCGGGCGCCTACACGATCGCGGCCGCCCTGCCGGGATTCAAGACGGTCAAGCAGACGGGCGTCATCGTCCAGGTCGGCCAGACCTATCAGGTCAACCTGCAGACCGAAGCGAGCACCCTGAACGAGGAGATCACGGTCACGGGCGCGGCCCCGACCGTGGACGTGCAGTCGAGCAAGATCTCCAGCGTCATCTCCACGGAGCTGCTGCAGAACCTGCCCCTCAACCGCAACATCAGCAGCCTGTTCAATATCACCGCCGGCAGCGCGGGCAGCATCGCCGCCTACTCCGGCAGCATTCACGGCGCCAACTCCGGCTCCACCGCCTACGAGATCGACGGCGTCAACGGGGAGAGCCCCACCACGGGCGGCATGCAGCTCAATCCCCAGTATGAGAGCATCGAGGAGATCGAGATCGCCACCGGCGGCCTGCCGGCCCAGGTCGGCGCCTCCGGCGGATCGTTCATCTCGGTCGTCACCAAGTCGGGCGGGAACGAGTTCCACGGCCAGGCCCAGGTCTATCACACCGCCAAGGGCCTCAATCAGATGCTCTTCACCGACGAAGAGCTCATCTCGCTCGGAAAGTCCAAGCCGGCCTTCGCCAAGTACGACTGGGACGGTTCGGCCTCACTCGGCGGCCCGATCATCAAGGACAAGCTCTGGTTCTTCGGCACGCTCGATTTCCGCCAGAACGAGTACACGCTCACCTTCGACCCGGTCACGTTGGAGGGCCGGCAGTACCAGCCCTACACCAATCCCACCAAGACCTGGTCCCCCTTCTTTAAGCTGACCACCCAGATCAACAAGAACCTCCGCCTCTTCGCCATGTACAACGGAACGTACACCACGAACATCTACGACGCCAATTACTACGTGACCGACGATGCCAATACCATGTCCGATTCCAAACGAACGGGCTTGACCGCCGAGCTGAGCTGGATGCTCGGCCCCAATACCTACGCCTACTTCCGCGGCGGCTGGAACGATTTCGACTGGGCCCTCACCGGCCGGCCGGAATCGCGGGCCAATGTCGGCAAGAACGATTGGTACACCGGCTACACCTGGAACGGCAAGCTGTATGAAGAGCAGTTCACGATCCGCCGCGGCGAATCCGTGTCGGCCCGCCTGACCCGCTTCATGGACAACGTCCTCGGCGGCAACCACGAGTTCGGCGCGGGCGTCGAATACGTCTACAGCTACGACAGCCTCACCGTCGCCAAAGCCAACCCGCTGACGATGTACTACTGGGACGGCGATCCCTACGCCTACGCCGCGCAGGGCATGGATCGGGCGACCTACGGCGACGGCTACATCGAGCTGTCCAACCAGGGCCCCGGGGAAGGCGACTCCACCAAGGAGCTGCCCGGGAACCGCATCGGCGCCTACCTGCAGGATTCCTTCACCATCGACAACCGGCTGACCGTCAACTTCGGCGCCCGCCTCGACTGGTACTGGGGCGGCTTCCAGGGCGCCACCTCGACCGGCACCGACCCGAACGGCCTGGCCTACAAGGTGGGCGAATTCGTAGCCGAGACCATCGGCTACAACCCCTACGCCGCGGCCACCTGGGAGCCCATCCCCAAGACGATGAACTTCACGACCATCTCGCCGCGCATCGGCGTCAGCTATGACCTCTTCGGCAACGGCAGGACCGCCGTCAAGGCCGCCTGGGGCCGCTATTACGAGGCCATGCCGGTCATGTGGTTCAGCAACGCCCAGTCCTCCATCCAGGCGCACTACGGCTACAGATGGTGGGACGACAACGGCAACCTCGTCCCGGACGATCCGGGCATCGACACGTATTACCCGGACGGGGACTACTGGTCGTTCATCGAACAGGACCCGGCGTCCTTGCGTCAGCTGGTCGCCGGCAAGGGCGAGCAGTACGCGCTGAAGGCCCCGTGGAACAACGAACTCGTCCTCTCCATCTCCCACGAGGTGGCCAAGAACTTCTCGGCCAAGCTGCAATACGTCAATAAGCGGGGACGCCGGGACCACTGGGACGTGATGTACAACACGGTGAGCAAGGAATACCTGGGCTCGCTCGAGGACGCTCCGGCCGGCTTCTGGGTCCCCTTCACCACCACCGTCCCCGCGGTCGGCGACTGGCCGGAAAAAGAGGTCACGGTCTATGTCCCGACGGCCGACTACGATTGGGAGAACGTCGTCTGGCGGCAGGCCAGCAATCCCCATTCCAAGCGCCTCTACAACGGGATCGAGCTGACCTTCGACAAGCGCTACGCCGACGGCTGGGCCTTGGGCGGCTCCGTCACCGTGGCGAAAGCGAAGAGCCAGACCGCCTGGGATCCGAACGATTCCGTCAACGGCTGGGGCGCCGACATCAACGACATCCCGTTGGCCGTCAAGCTCTTCGGCTCGTTCAAGATGCCGCTCGGATTCGTCGGCTCCTTCATCTACCGCCATTACGAGGGCGGCCCGCTCAATCACGGCGGGAGCTTCTGGAGCAAGTCCTACGACGTCACCATCTATGTTCCGGACGCGTGGGTCGCCGAAAACAACTGCGACCCGTACTCGAATTGGTTCAGCGTCATGCTCGAGCCCAACGGCACGCACCGGCAGCCCTCCTGGGACAACGCCGACTTCCGCCTGGAGAAGGAGTTCAAGCTCGGCTTCGGGACCGCCTCCCTGTTCGTCGACGTCTTCAACCTGCTCGGCAACAAGTACGTCTACTCTGGCGTGAACCCGGGCGGGGTCTGGTATCCGGATGACGAGAACACGTCCTCGGGGACCCGCGAGCTCGACTACAATTACAGGCGGATCACCAGCGTCTCCGGCCTCAGGACCTTCAAGCTCTCGGCCCGGGTCACGTTCTGACCTCTTCTCTCCGACAGGGAGGGGCCCGGCCCCTCCCTTCTTTTCTTTTTAGCCGGCCCGGGGCGCATAATGGAGTCATGAGAGACCGGCGGATGGCCCGGACGTTGCCGCTGCTGCTGTGCGGGGTGGTGTCGCTGGCCGCCTGTCATCTTTTTCGGCTCGAACAGGAGCTCGGCCCGGCCGACGCCGATTTCTTGAGCCGGGTGAGGCTGATCATCACCCGCCGGGAACGGAAAGTGTTCCTCGAGCTTCCGGACGCCGGAAGACCGTCCTTCGTCGAGGAATTCTGGCGCCGCCGCGATCCCGATCCCGCGACCGAGGCCAACGAATTCAAGGATGAGTACGAGAAGCGCGTGGAGGAGGCGGCGCGGTTGTTCCGCGGCGAAGCGAAGCCGGGCTGGCTCACCGACCGCGGCCGGATCCTGATCCTCTTCGGCCCGCCCCACGACCGCCTGGCTTCTCCGGCCCGCGGCGCGACCGGAGCGGCGTGTACGGAAGAATGGTTCTACGGCAACTTTCCGGTGGTGTTCGTTGACCGTCACTGCACCGGCGAGTATCGCCTGGAAACGACCGACCTCAGTTCTCTCTCCAGGGATAACCTGATGTATCTCCACGAGTTCTATAAAGCCCAGGCCGCCGGCCTGTCGGTCACCCGGCCGGATGGCCTTCCGTTCGATTATCAGGCGCGCCTCCATTTCGCCACGAAAACCGGCGGCCGGTGGGCCGGATTCGTTTATCTGCGCCTCCCTCTCGACCGATCGATGTTCGGAGGCGACGGCGGCCTGCTCCGCGGCGTGCTTGATGTCCGGCTGGTCTTCCATAGCGGGGAGGGCCTGGTGGTCTGGGAATCCGTTTCCAGCCCGGAGCTGGAGATCAAGGCCGCCGATCTCGACAGCGCCAGGCGGACACTTTATCATTCGTTCGAGCTGCCCTTCTCCGTGGAGGGACCGGATAAGACCGGCCGGCTGGCGCGGCGTCATGGCTTCCTGCTGGTGACCTTGACCGTTCGCGCCGACGGCCGGTCGCTGCAGAAGAAACTGGAGTTGAGATGAAAACGCTTCGTTACCGTACCTGCACCCCCCAAGGCCTGGCCGCCGTGGTCATTCTGATCGCGGCCGCCTGGATCCTTGTCTTCCCGGCCCTCGCGGGCGCCCAGGAGAATCTGGGCCGGGGCCGCGTCAGCGGCAAGGTCATCGACGAGAACAAACAGCCCGTCGCGGGGGCCCGGATCGTCGCCCAGAGCCTGACCGCGCTGGAGACGAAGCTGGACGTCCGTACGGACGGCAAGGGCGGCTTCGTCCTCGGCGGATTGGGCTCAGGGCTGTGGCGCTTTACGGCCAGCCAGGGCGGATTTCAGGATGCGGTCCAGGATGTTGAAATCCGTCAGCTCCGGCCAAATCCGCCGCTGGTCCTGGTCCTGAAAGGGATCGCCGCCGCGGCCCTCGAGGACGAAACACGAAAGGAGGCCGCGGACGAGCTGGCCAAAGGAAACGAGCTGCTGGGCGCGGAAAGATACGCGGAGGCCCGGGAGCTGCTGGAAAGATTCTTGAGCGCGCATCCGGAGGCCTATCAGGTCCGCCTGCAGATCGGCTTGTGCGGGCTCAGGCTGGGCGAGCTCGACAAGGCCGAAGCGGAATTGAAGACCCTCCTCGCCCAAATCCAGAATCAGTCCGGCTCCTACGAAAAGGCGGCCGGGCTGGCGAATCAGGCGCTGGCCGGCCTGGGCGAGGCGGCGGTCATGCGGAACGACATCGAGACCGGAATGATGTACTTCCGCCAGGCGCTGGATATTGCCCCGACCAGCGAGATCCTCGCTTACAACGTGGCCGAGATCCTTTTCTCCAACCAGAGAACCGATGAGGCGATCCATTACTACTTGATGGCCGTCCAGATCAAAAAGGACTGGCCCAAACCGTACAACAGGCTGGGCATCGCTTATTTGAACAAGGGCGATTATGCCAAAGCGCTGGAGTATCTGCGCCAGTTCGTGGCCATGGATCCGACGAACCCGGCCGCCGCCGAAGTGCGCCAGACCATCGCCGCCATCGAAAAGATCAAGTGAGGGGCTCCGGCCGGGATCACTTGACTTTCCCCGGGTAAAGTCGGATAGATGAGGAAATCCGCAACTCCTGAGGTCCCCATGAAACATCGTGCCGTTAGAAACGCCCTTGCCGGGCTGTGCGCCCTCGTCCTTCTTCCCTTGTTCTTGACCGCCCAAACCTCTCCCGAGTCCTTCCTCGGGTTCAAGGTCGGCGCGGACCGGAAGTTGGCCGACTACGGCCAGATCCGGGCCTACTTCCAGAAGCTCGATCAGGAAACTCCCAAGCTCGAGCTCCTGACGATCGGGACGTCGACCTTGAAGCGGCCGATCATCATGGCCGTCATATCGGCCGAGGAGAACATGGCCAAGCTCGAAGCCTATAAGGCGATGGCCAAGAAGCTGACCGACCCCCGGAGCCTGCCGGCCGAGGAAGCCCGGAAGCTGGCCAAGGACGGGAAGCTCATCCTGCTCATCACCTGCAGCCTCCATGCCGAGGAGATCGCCGCAACCCAGATGTCGATGGAGCTGGCCTACCGTCTGGTCACGAGCGACACGCCCTTTGACGCCGCCGGCGTCCTCAAAGACGTGATCCTCCTTCTCGTTCCCTCGTCCAATCCGGACGGCCACCAGATGGAGGTCGACTGGTACAAGAAATACCTGGGGACAAAGTTCGAAGGCGGGTCCATGCCCTGGCTCTACCATCATTACGCGGGCCACGACAACCATCGCGACTGGTTCATGTTCAATCTCCCCGAGACCCGGGCCGTCAGCCGGGTCCTCTATCATGACTGGTTCCCGCAGATCCATCTCGACGAGCACCAGATGGGCTCGGACGAAGCCCGCCTGTTCATCCCGCCGTTCATGGATCCGCCCGTCCCCAACGTCCAGCCGCTCGTCTGGCGGGGGGTCAACCTCCTCGGGTCCAATATGGCCTTCGACCTTCAGAAGAACGGCTTCAAGGGCGTCGTCCACGGCCGGAGTTTCACGGGCTGGTGGATCGGCGCGTGCGACGACACGTCCTGGCTCCACAACGTCTTCGGGCTCCTGAGCGAGATGGCCTCCGTCAAGCTGGCTTCGCCGATCACGGTCGAGCCGACCGAGATCCCCAAGCCCTACGCCCAGAAACGGATGGAGTTCCCGGATCCCTGGCCGGGCGGGGCCTGGCGGCTCAGGGACATCGTCGATTACGAGCTGACGCTGTCGATGAGCCTGATCCGGTCGGCCGCGCTCTTCAAGGAGGAATTCCTGCTCAATTCCTACCGCATGTCCAAGAACTCGGTCGAGACGGTCGAGAAAGGCCAGCCCTACGCCTTCGTCATCCCGGCCGCCCAGCACGACTATCCGACCGCCCTGAAGATGCTCGATATCCTGCGGTTCGGCGGTGTCGAGATCCATCAGGCCCTGGAGGCCTTCAGCGCCGACGGCAAGACCTATCCGGCGGGATCGTTCGTCATCCTTTTGGCCCAACCCTATAAACCTTATGTCTGGGCCCTTCTCGAAAAGCAGAAGTATCCCGACATCCGGACCTATCCCGGCGGCCCGCCCGTCCCCCCCTATGACAACGCCGGCTGGACCCTGCCCCTGCAGATGGGCGTCGCCTGCGACCCGATCGAGCGCCCCTTCGGCGCCAAGCTGGAGAGGATCGACGTGACGCCGGTTCCGGCGATCGCTCCTCCCGCCGGGGCGCCGGCCTATCTCGTTCTCGACGCCCGGACCAACGCTTCCTTCGCCGTGGCCTTCGCCCTGCTCAAGGACAAAGCCGAGGTCTTCCGCAGCAAGGAGAAGGTCAGCGGTGAGGGGTTCGACGCGGCGGCGGGGAGCTTCATCGTCAAGAACAGCCCCTCCGTTCAAAAAGCGCTTCCGGCGCTTCTCGAGAAGTGGCACGTGCCGGCCCATCCGCTCGACGATGCGGCGGCGATCCCGAAATCCGCACTCAAGAACCCTCGCGTCGGGCTCTATCAATCGTGGTGGGCCAACATGGACGAGGGCTGGACGCGCTATGTCTTCGACGATCTCGGGGTCCCCTATGTCACGCTCCACAACGCGGATTTCAAGGCGCCGAAAAAGGACAAGGATAAAACGAAGGATCCGGTGAAGGTCGATCTGAAAGCCAAGTACGATGTCATCGTCTTTGCCGGCGAGGACTACGACCTGGTCAAGAACGGCAAGATCGATCCCTCTCATCCTTGGGCCCGCTGGATCTCGCCCCTGCCGCCCGAGTACGAGGGCGGCCTGGACAAAGAAGGCGTCGACAACCTGAAAGCGTTCGTCGAAAAAGGCGGGATCCTGGTCACGATGAACGATTCCTGCAAGCTGGCCATCAAGGAGTTCGAGGCGCCCGCCCGGAACGTCCTGGAGAAGATCGAACCGACGAAATTCTTCTGCCCGATGTCGATCCTCAAGCTCCAGGTCGACCCGCTGACGCCGATCGGCTACGGTCTGCCCGAGACGACGCCCGCCGTCTTCAGCGGGACCCCCGCGCTGGAGACTTGGATGCCGACGACAGCCGATTGGGAGCGCAAGGTCGTGGCCAGCTACCCGGAGGAAGGCGTTCTGCTCAGCGGCTGGCTCCTCGGCGAGGAGATCATCGCCCGCAAGGCGGCCGTCGTCGACACCCAGTACAAAGCGGGGCGCGTCATCCTGATCGGCGTCGTCAGCCAATCCCGGGCCCAATCCCACGGCACCTATAAGTTCCTGCTCAACGCGCTTCTGTATCCGGAGAAGGACCGATAACAGCGGACGGCCGAGGCCGGCCACGCCCGCCCGGTGTGTTATAATATAGGGTCGAGCCTTACCCCGGGGAAAGTGTGACCATGAAAAGACCGTCTCTCGCCTCCATTCCCATTGCCGGGCTCGCTGCTCTTTGCGCGGCCGGCTTCCTCATCGCCGCCCCGGCTTCTCCCGGCCGGCCGCCCCAAGCGGCGACAGCCCCGGCCCCCCCCGTGCCCGTCACCGTCCGCGTCTTCGACGGGAACGCCTTTGTCTCCGATCTCAAGCTCGACGACTTCGAACTCCTGGAAGGCGGCCTCGCGGCCAAGCCCCAGGCGCTCTTCCTCGTCCGCAAGAACGCCGTCGAGCGGCAGGAGGGCGCGCTGGCGGTCCGTCCCGATTTCAGCCGGAGGATCGTCCTGTTCTTCCAGCTGTCCGATTACAACAGCAAGATCGCCGAGGCCATGCAGGACCTCTTCGAACACGGTCTCGTCCCCGGCGACACGCTGGAGATCCAGACGCCCATGGGGACCTACGGCCTCACGCCCGAGCGCCTGGCCTCCAAGCCCCGCGCGGTCCTGGCCCGCGAGCTGAGCGACATCGTCCGCAAGGACATCGGACGCGGCAATATGGGCTACAACAGCCTCCTCAGGGACCTCCGGCGGATCGTCCGCCAGATCAGCGGGGCCGGCCGGATGGGCCTCGGCGACACGGAGGGCGAGATCGACGACGGGACCAGCCTCGAGCAGCTGCTCATGGGCTATGCCGAGAACCTCCAACAGGTCGAGAAGATGCGCGTCCTCAACGAGGAGGTCCTCCTCCGCTTCGGCGGGGGGCTCGGGGCCCGGCCGGGGCTGAAGTCCGTGTATTATTTCTACCAGCGCGAGTTCCGTCCGGAGATCGACTCCAAGACGATCAACGCCCTTCTCCTGAACAATCAGGACCGGCAGGACATCCTGGCCTCGGTCCAGACCCTCTTCGGCATGTACAACCGGGACATCATCCTGGACCAGCGGCGGCTCAAGGAGACCTTCGCCGGCGCCGATGCGACGTTCAACTTCCTCTTCATGAACAAGGCGCCCGAGCGCATCGCCGGCATCACCATGCGCGAACAGTCCGAGGACATCTTCAAGGCCTTGTCCTCGATCTCCTCCGCGACGGGCGGCGTCACGGATTCCTCCCAGAATCCCGCGGCGTCGATGAAGGCCGCGCTCACCGCGACCGAAGCCTGCTATGTCCTCTACTTCACCCCGTCCGTGGCCGCGCCTCCCGGGACTTTCCTCGACGTCGACGTCAAGGTCAAGGGACGGGACTACCGGGTCGTCTATCGGGCCGGGTATTTGTCGAAATCCTGACAAGCGGGCGCTTACCCGGCTCCCTCGGGCCGCCGGACTCATCCCTCGGGGCGGGCGGCTTTCCAGCCCGCGGCCAGCTCGGCGGACAGAACGGCCACGATCTCCGCATTGGCCGGATCGCCGGCGACGTTGACGTCCTCCCCTGGGTCGGTCGCGTGGTCGTAGAGCTCGACGGCGACGAGAGGCCCGTCGATCCGGTCCCTCCACTCGATCAGCCGGAAACGGTCCGTGCGCATCGTCCGGCCCAGAAAACGGTTGGTGAAGCCCCGGGCGTATTGGCTGAAGGCGGCCCTTTTCCAGGGCCGGGCCGGGTCATCGAAGAGGGGGACCATGCTCGTCCCCTCGACCGGGTGGGGAAGCTCGACGCCGGCGAGTTCGCACAGGGTGGGGTAGAGATCGACCATCTCGACGAGGGCGGACGTGGAGGTCCCGGGATGCTTCTGCCCGGGACAGGAGATGATGAGGGGAACGCGGACGTCGGTCTCGTAGTTCGTCAGCTTCCCCCAGCTGCCGTGTTCCCCCAGCTTGTACCCGTTGTCGCCGAGAAGAGCGACGATCGTCCGGTCCCTCAAGCCGAGAGCGTCGAGGGCGTCGAGGATGCGCCCGACCTGGGCGTCGACAAAGCTGATGCAGGCATAGTAGCCGTGCTTGAGGAGCCGGGCGCTCTCGTCGTCGATGCCCCCCTCGGGAGGGGTCCTCACGCCAATGAACTCCTCGTGGCAGGCCAGCTCGGTCAGGTTGTTGACGGTGAAGGACGGCGCGCCGCGGGGAGGGCGGCGGTCCGGAGCGAGAGGGATGGCGGCCCGCTCATAGAGGTCCCAGTACCGTTTCGGGGCCACGTAGGGGAGGTGGGGCTTGGTGAAGCCGACGCCGAGGAAAAAGGGCTGGCCGATCTTGAGGTCGCGAAGCATGGCCACGGCCAGGTCGGCCAGGGCCCCGTCCCAGTGGGCTCTGTCGGCCGTATCGGAGGACTCGGTGGCGGGCCCGCGCAGGTACGCGTTGATCCAGGCCTGGGAATATCCCTGCTTGCGGGCGGCGGCCTCGCGCCGGGCTTGCCTGGCGCGCGTTTCCCTGGACATGTAGACGGGAAGATCGTCGGGCGGGGCGGCGAACCGGTTCCATGAGGGCGGGTCGGGAAGGATGCCGTGAAAGACCTTGCCCAAACCGGCGTTGAGATAGCCACCCTTGGCGAAGGCCTGAGGCAGGGTGAGGATCGAGGGCAGGTAGTGCCGGAAGTGGGTCTCGTTGTCCGCGACGTGGTGGCTGTCGGGCCGCAGCCCGGTCAGGATGCTCACCCGGGAGGGATTGCAGACCCCCTGCGCGCAATAGGCGCGCCCGAACGCCGTGCCTTCGGCGGCGAGCCGGTCGATATGGGGAGAGCGGACAGCGCCGACGCCGTAGCATCCGAGCTCCGGACGGAGGTCGTCGATCGTGATCAGGATGACGTTGAGGCGGCCGGCCTGGGAGGCCGCCCGGGCAGCCCGGGGCCGGCCGATGGCGAGGCCGGCCGTCGTGGCGCCGGCGAATCGGATGAAATCCCTGCGGTTCAAGCGGATCGAGCCCCTTTCCTCGGCTCCGGGCGCCATCTTATGAAAATCCCCCGCCCCTGTCAATCGCCCGGAGCCAGCGGCGTCCGGTCCCACGGTCGTGCCTCGACCCGGCCGGGGGGCCGGAAGATTCTCCCTGTCCGGACGTCTAAATGAGCGGAGAGAATTGGATGCATGCCTTTGCCTCGAAATGGCTCAAACGCCTTTTCGGACCTGTCCTGGCTTTTGCCCTGGCCGGGGCCGCGGCGGCGTCGCCCGCCGGGCCCGGCGATATGAACGTTCTTCTGATCACCATCGACACGCTCCGGTACGACCGGGTGGGGATCCTGAACGACCGGTACGTCCAGACCCCTCATCTCGACGCCCTGGCCCGCCGGTCGGCCCTTTTCACCCGCGCCTACGCCCAGACGCCCCTGACGCGCCCCTCCCACACCAATATCATGACCGGGACGACCCCTCTTTATCACGGGGTCAGCGACAATCCCGGGTTCAAGCTGGAGGACGGCTACGAGACCCTGGCCCAGCTGCTCAAGGCCCGGGGCTATCAGACGTCCGCTTTTGTCGGAGCCTTCGTTCTCGACTCCCGGTTCGGGCTCGACAGAGGCTTCGATCTCTACGATGACGACGCGGGGGTCGCCGAACACGAGGAATTCGATGTCGTCGAGCGCACGGCCGACCAGGTCGTCGGGCCGGCCATGGCGTGGATCCGCGCCCAGGGCGGGAAGTGGTTCTCCTGGGTCCACGTTTTCGATCCCCATGATCCCTACACGCCGCCCGAGCCTTTTCGAACGGATTACGCCGACGATCCGTATTCCGGCGAGGTCGCGTTCGTCGACGCGGAGCTTGGGCGCCTTTTCGACGCCCTCGAGAAGAGCGGGGCCCTGGCCAAGACCGTGGTCATCGTCACCTCGGACCACGGCGAGGCCTTCGGGGAGAAGGAGGAGTTCCGGCACGGCTTCTTCGCCTACAACAACACCCTCCATGTCCCCTTGTTCATTCATGTGCCGGGCGCCGCGCCCGCGACGGTCGCCGAGAACGCCTGCCATGTCGATATCCTGCCCACCGTCTGCGATCTCCTCGGTCTCCCCATCCCGGCCCACGTGCAGGGCGAATCGCTGGTGCCCCTCATCGGCGGCCGGCCGCGGCGGAACCCGCTGATCTACTTCGAGTCCATGGCCCCCTACCTGACCATGGGCGCCGCCCCGCTCTCGGGGTTCATCCGGGGCGATCTGAAATTCATCGACCAGCCCATCAAGGAGGTCTATGATCTCGCCGCCGACCCCGCTGAGGAGACGAACCTCGCCCCGACGGCCGACGTCGACGGACTGGCCAAGGAACTCAGGGATCTGAAGAAGGGGCTCAAGGGCAAGGGCGCGACCCGGGACTGGGAGGGGAAGAATCCGGAGATCAAGCCGCTGCTCGAGAGCCTGGGCTATGTCGCCGGCAATCCGGACAAAAAGAAGACGTATGGGCCGCCGGACGACCTCAAGTCCCTCCAGCCCCTCATCGCCCATCTCCGGACGGCCATCGACGAGTTCAAGTCCGGCCGGGCGGACGCGGCCAAGAAAAAGCTCGAGACCGTCCTCCGCATCCGGCCGACCTACATCAACGCCTATGCGGTCCTGGCCGATATGCACGACCGGTCGGGTCAGCCCGAGGCGGCCGAGGCCGTGCTCGAGGAGGGATTGGCCAAGAATCCCGGCACGATGGCCCTGACGACGCGGCTCGGGATCGTGCGGATCAAAGCCCGGAAGTTCGCCGAGGCCATCCCCCCGCTCGAGGAGTGCGCCGATCGCGATCCTTACGATCCTCAGACGTTCAGCTACCTGGGCCTGGCCTTCATGGCGACAGGGGACACCCGGGCCGCCGAGAAGAACCTGAACAAGGCGCTCGAGCTCGACCCCGGCTTCGCCCAGGCCTTGAACAACCTCGGGTACCTCAACCTCGCGCTCTACGTCAAGACGGGAGCGGCGCAGCGTTACGAGGCCGCTATCCGGAACTTCGACGCCGCCCTAAGCCGCCAGCCCGGACTGCCCTCCGCCGTCAAGGGCAAGGACGCCGCGGCGGCCCAGAAGGCCCTTTTCGACGCGGCCGGCCGCAAGGCAGGGTCGGGCGCGCCCGGGACCTCTTCATCGTCCTGAAAACGTGATACAATAGACACCTGGGGCAGGCCCACCGGGGGAATGGTCGGCCTAGACCAGTAGGAGGTTGGAGATGAAAAAGGCGTTTCTGATCGGCACCGTCGTTCTGGCCGTCGCGGCCGGGCTCATGGCGCAGGACTATAAGGGCAAGGCCCGGCAGGGCGGAACGATCGAGGACGAGCAGGGCGCCCCCATCGATGGGGTCACCGTCAAGCTGTTCTCCCTGAAGGCCCAGCAGGGCATCGAGGTCAAGAGCGATAAGGGCGGCCGCTGGATCGCCGCTTGGATCCGGGGCGGCGCCTGGCGGGTCGACTTCACGAAGATGGGCTATGCGCCCCAGAGCGTCACCCTCGACGTCAAGGAAGGCGGCAAGAATCCCGACGTCAAGGTCGTCATGATCAAGGTCGAGGGCCTGGCCATGACGGACGATATCAAGGCGATCCTGACCAAGGGGAACGACGCCTTCGACCAGAAGAAGTACGACGAGGCCCGGGTCCTCTACGAGGAGATCCTGACCAAGCAACCCGACGCCTATCCGATCTATCTCAACATCGGTAACTGCTACTTCGCCATGGAGAAGTACGATCAGGCCGAGGAGAACTACAAGAAGGTCCTGGAGAAGGACCCCAAGCACGTCGAAGCGACCATCGCCGTCGGCAACTGCTATTCGAACCGGGGCGACGCGGCGGCGGCGCTGGAATGGTACGGTAAGATCGAAGTGGACAAGATCGACGATCCCATTGTCCTCTACAATATGGGCATCAGCTATTACGGCAACGGCAAGTACGAGGACGCCCTGAAGTTCTTTACCAAGGCCGTCGAGAAACAGAAGGACTCGCCCGACGCCCTCTTCCAGATGGGCCTGACCTACCTCAACCTCCAGAAGACGGCGGAGGCCCTGGCGACCTTCGAGGACTACCTCAAGATCGATGGCGAGTCTCCCCGGGCGGACCAGGTCCGGGGATTCATCGAATACCTGAAAAAGAAATAGCGCGCCCCCTTCGGGCGGCGCCCGGGTCGGTGCCATGAGCGTGAAAGCCCGTCTGCTGGCCGTCGCGTTGGCCGCCGGCCTGGGACTCTGGCCGGCCTGCGGCGGAGGGCCCCGGGTGGCCCTCGACCCGGAGACCCAGGCCTTCTACGACACGGCCCGGCTGATCATGACGCGCGAAGAATCCCGGATCTTCAACCTCCTGCCGGATAAGGATTCCCGGAAAGAGTTCATCGACGATTTCTGGGACAAGCGCGACCCCAATCCCGACGCCGACACGAACGAATTCAAAGAGGAGTTCCAGGCCCGGGTGGCCTACGTCTCCCGGCGGTTCCAGGGAGAGGGGCGGCGCGGCTGGGATACCGATCGCGGCCGGATCTACATCTTCATGGGCCCGCCCGACCGGTTCGAGGAGGACTTCAGCCACGGGGACTCGAGCATCAGCGGCTCGATCATCTGGTGGATCTATTACGATTACGGGCTGGGGATCGAGTTCGTCGACGACAAGGGGAACGGCAGCTATCGGATCCGGAACTACCAGGGCGATTTCTTCGACGCCATCGACGTCCTCAAGCTGGGCGCTTATGTCGGCACGGAGGACGCGTTCCTGAAAAAGGCCGTCAAGTTCGATCTGACCTACGACGCCGCCTCCGGGGAAGTCGAGGTCGATCTGCCCGCCAAGCTCATCAACTTCAAGGAGGACGACGAAGGCCGGTTCCGCATCGACCTGCGCTTCAAGTTTTATGTCTACACGGGCCCGGAGCTCGCCAAGACGGTCCTCGAGGAGGACCGGACCTTTACCGCTTCGAACCAGGAGATCGACGGGCTGACGAACGTCCCCTTCCGCTTTACCCTGCCGTTGAAGCCGGGAGTCAACACCATCGACGTCATCATCCGGGGCAAGGACGAGTCCTCGGGCCGGATCCGGAGGCTCTTCGAGATCAAGGTCCCGTCCTGAGACGGCCGGTCCGCTCTCCTCAGCTGCCCTGGGCGGCCAGCTTGACGTCGATCCAGAAGGTGTGCTTCCGCGTCCTCGGGTCGGGCCGGCCGCCCATGCCGCCGCCCATGCCGCCTTCCCCGCCGCCCTCATAACCGGAGCCCAGCTGATCGCCGAGGTCGCCGCCGCCGGAGCCCCGGGCCTGGGAGCCGGCATCGGCCATCCTGGCCATATAGGCCGAGCGCATCTCCGCCGTCATGCCGCCCCACTCGAAGCCGAGCTTGAGAGACGCCCCGGGGGCCGCCGCCGCGCCGGCCTCGACCAGGCAGGCCAAGGGGATGCGGAATTCGACGACACTGATCTGGGGAGAGAGCTTGTCCCGGAAGGTCGGCGGCTCGACCTCCGCCGCCGCGGGCTGGCCGGCCGCCTTCTTGGAGTCGACGGGGACCCCTTCGTAGGTCATGTAGCCCTTCTGTTTCCGGATCTCGGCCTTCTTCTCCTCCGTCAGGACCTCGCCGCCCTTCTCGATGTTGGCGATGAGATCGTCGGCGGACAGGGATTTCTTGACGAAGTGGTAGCCCAGGCTCTTGCCCTTCTTCCCGGCCAGGCTGTAGTAGACCTTCATGCCCGAGATCTCGAACGTGCTCAGGGCGGGCAGGGACTTGAACACGAACAGGATGTAGAGGGATTCGCCGTCGTTCCTCAGGGCGTACTCGGCCTTCGAGGTCTTGTCCATGAGGAGCGCGGCGTCCTGCCACTCCTGATTCGCGCCGTCGACGCGGATGGGCGCCGCCGCCCACTGGCTCTGGACGATCTTCTCGGCCGGAGAAGCGGTTCCGGCGAGTCCCAGGCATCCCCCGATGACGAGGCATAAGATCGGGCGCACAAATTTCATGCCGGCCTCCTTGCGGCTCCGGGAGCCGCACAGTCTCTTATCTTCCACTGTCCATTATAGGACAGGCTCAGTCTTTTTTCATCCCCGGCACTTGGCGATCAGGGCCTGGATGTCGCGCTTTTCCTCCGCGGTGATCGATGTCCCCTTGATCTCCAGGTAGCGCCGGCAGTATTCGAGGGCCGTCGCCTTGTCCCCCTTTTCGAGATGGGAGACGGCCAGGTTGTAGGCGGGATAATCGAAGCGGGGATCGAGGGCCAGGGCCTTTTCCCAATTCCGGATGGCCTCGTCGAGGCGGCCGAGGATCTTCAGGGCCCCGGCTTTGCCGTTATAGGCCGAAGCCAGATCGGGGTCGGCGGCGATGGCCGCGTCGAAGTAGGGCAGGGCCTTGTCGACATCCTGGGCGTTCCTCACCCGCAGGGCCGTGGCGACGAAGAACGAGCCCATATTGTCGTTGTAGATGGCGTCGTCAAGGTCGAGCGCCAGGGCCTGCTCGAAATGGGCCCGGGCCTTGTCGAACTCGCCGGTCCTCCAGTAGGCCACGCCGAGGGAGTTCCAGACCTCCGCGTCCCCGTCGAACTGGCCGATCGCGCCGGAGAGGATCTCGATCCCCTTCTGGTAGCGGCCCTTGTTCACCAGGGTGATCCCGTAGCCGGCGACCATGACGTAATTTTCCGGGTTGGCCCGGGCGCCCCGATCGAGGGCCTGCAGTCTCTCGTCGATCATGCCCTTGGTCTCGTAGATATCTCCGAGACGGAAGTAGGCCTGGGCGAAATCGGGCCGGGCCTTGATGATGTCCTCGAGGATCTTGACGCTCTCCGGTATCCGGCCGGCCTGGACCAGCACCCGGACGACGTCGATCTTCTGTTCGAACGGGAGCAGGGTCTTGAGATCGTCTTCGGGCCGGTACGACGCTTTCGCCTGCGTCACGGGCGAGGCGACGTAGCCGAGGCTGCGCAGGCGCTCCCGGGTTTCACGGTCCGCTGTCCCCGGCTGCGCGGCCGCCGCGGGCCGGCCGTACGTTTTGAAGGCCGCTTCATAGCCCTTCTTATAAGGAGCGAGATCGGTGCCGGCGGCGAGGTTCGTTTTTTCGTCGAAGTCCTTCTCGAGGTCGTAGAGCTCGGGGACCGGAGAGTCGATGTACTTCTTCCCGTCCCGGATGAGGCCCCGCAGGGGGGCCCAGCCCCGGTTGAGATGGGCGTCCAGAGACTCGAAATAGATCGGCAGGGCTTTTCGCGTCCGCCCTTTGAAGAAGGGGACGAGTGAGCCGCCATGAAGGCCGGGCGGCGTCTTGAGACCGAGGGCCTCGCAGACGGTCGGGAAGATATCCACGTGGCTGACGTAGTCCTTGACCCGGGCCGCCCGGGCGATCCCCGGGCCGGCGACGACGAGCGGCACCCAGATCGTCGAGTTGTAGGCGAAATAGCTGTGGTACTGCTCCCCGTGCTCGCCCAGCGATTCGGCGTGGTCGGCCGTCAGGACGACGAGCGTCTTCCCGAGGCCGCCGTGCGCTTCCACCCAGTCCAACAGCTTCCCGAGCTCGGCATCGACGTAGGCCGCCTCACCCGAGTAGGGATCGTCCTTGAACCGGGCGGCATAGGGCGACGGGGGCTCGTAGGGAGCGTGCGGGTCCCAGAGATGGACCCAGCAGAACCATTTGCCCTTCTGCGCGTCGAGCCAGGCCCGGGCGGCAGCCAATGTTTTTTCGGCCGGGCGCTCGGAAAACGGCAGGCCCGGGGCCGGCTTCGAGGGATAGGCGTCGTCATAGACGTCGAAGCCCTGGTCGAGCCCGAAGCGCGAGTCGAGGGAGAAGGAGCCGACAAAGGCCCCCGTGGCGTAGCCCTGGGCTTTGAGCAGCTCGGCCAGGCTCGTGAATTCGGCCGGAACGACGGACTTGCTGTTTTCGCTGACCCCATGAGCCGGCGGGTTCAGGCCAAGGAGGATGTTCGTATGCGAGGCCAGGGTGATGGGATCGTGGGCGAAGGCCCTTTCGAACAGGACGCCCTTGGCGGCCAGCTCATCGATCCGCGGCGTCTGCAGGTACTTGGAGCTGTAGCAGCTCAGCCGGTCGGTCCTGAGTGTGTCGACGGTGACGAGGAGGACGTTGACATCGGCCGCGCGCAGCCCGGAGGGCGCCGCTCCAGCCAGGGTGGCGGCGAGGATCACGGCGGCCGCGCGCCAGGTTCGCTGACTCATGATGGTCTCTCTTCCGCTCGACTCATTTGCATTTTTCGATCAGGGCCAAAAGGTTCTCCCGGTCAGCCGGGGCCAGGCCGGCTCCCCGGAGCTCCAGGATGGCGTTGAAAAGACGCTTGGCCCGCGCCTTATCGCCCCTTTCGAGGCAGAGGAGGCCGAGGTTGTAAGCCGAGAAGTCGTCGTCGGGCCGGATGGCAACGGCCTTTTCCCAGGCCTTTATCGCCGCATCCGCCCGCCCGGCCAACCGATAGGCGTAACCCAGGCCGCGGAAGGCCGGATTCAGCGTGGAGTCTGATGCCGCGGCCTTCTCGAAATGCGAGATGGCCTGTTCGAGGTCGGCCGCGTTCCGTCCCCCTTCGAGATACAGGCTCAGGCGGAGCGCGCCGATGTCGGAATGCGTTGAGGCCGACGAGGGATCGAGAGCCAGGGCCCGGTCGAAGGCCTGGACGGCCAGGTCGCGGGCCCCCGTCCCCATCCTCGCCCGGCCCAGGCTGCTCCAGGATTCCGGGTCATAATCGATCAGGGCGACGGCCTTTTCGAGGATATCCGCCGCTTCCCCGGAGCGCCCCGCGCGGACGAGGGCTTTGCCGTACTCGGCGAGCAGGGCATAGTCGCGGGGATTGGCCCGCACGCCCTCTTCCAACGTCCGGAGCCCTTCGGCCACCCGGTCCCGGGCCAAGTGGATCTGGGCCAGATAGATGTAAGCGGGGGCGAACTGCCGCTTCTCGCGGATGAGCGCCTCCATCTCGCGGACGGCCTCCGCGTCCTGGCCGGCGTCGCCCTTGAGGATGGCCCTCTCGAGCCGCTGCTGGAAGGGCAGGAAGCTCTTGAGGTCGTCCTCCGGGCCATAGACCGCCTTGAGCGGCGCGACGGCCGAAACGACGTAGCCGAGACTGCGCAGCTTTTCCCTGGTCTGAGCGTCGACGGCGGCCGTCCGCCCCGAAGCCACTGGCCCCGCCTGGGCCTTCAGGATCGTATCGAGCTTGCGCTTGAGCGCGGGGACGTCCGCGTCCGAGGCGGCGTTCGCGGCTTCACGCGGGTCCCGGCTCAGGTCGTAGACCTCCGGGAGAGGGGAGTCGATGAATTTCGTCGATCCGTCGATGAAGCCGCGCAGCGGCGCGCAGCCGTAATTGAGATGGGGCTCGAGGGATTCGAAATAATGCGGCCGCGGCGTGTCCCTGCCGCCCTTCATCAGGGGCGCGAGAGAGCGGCCGTGGAGGCCGGACGGCACCGGCGCGCCGAGGAGCGCGCAGACCGTGGGGAAGATATCGACGTGCCCGACCCGGGCGGCGATCCTGCCCGGACGGACGCCGGGCCCGGCGATGATGAGGGGCACATGGAGCGTACTGTCGTAGGCGAAATAGCCGTGGGTCAGCTCGCCGTGTTCGCCGAGAGATTCGCCGTGGTCGGAGGTCAGGACGATCACGGTCCGGCCGGCCCGGTCCCGCTTCCGCAAGCCCTCGAACAGGACCGCCAGCTGCGAGTCGACGAAAGCGGCTTCTCCCGAATAAGGATCGGACGCGTACTCGGACCGGTAGGGTTCCGGGGGATCGTAGGGGGCGTGGGGGTCCCAGAGGTGGATCCAGCAGAACCACGGCCCGCTCCGGGCCGAGATCCAGGCGACGGCGGCCTTCACGACGGCGTCGGCGGTCCTTTCGGAAGCGAACCCCATGGCCGCCGGCCCTTTCGGGAAGCTGTCGTCATAGACGTCGAAACCCTGGTCGAGGCCGAAGCGCGAATCGAGCGGGAACGCGCCGACGAACGCGCCGGTGGCGAAGCCTTGCTTCTTGAGATGTTCGGCCAGGGTCAGGAAGGCCGCGGAGACCCGGGCCTTCGAGTTCTCGCTGACGCCGTGAAAAGCCGGCGTCTTTCCCAGAAATAGGCTTGTGTGGGAAGGCAAGGTG
>Ga0105107_10000399_pt1 | contig 27230 bp, 23 predicted proteins | sample PPLLaktember2015_6_FD_79335 | JGI IMG/M metagenome (GOLD analysis project Ga0105107, IMG submission 79335) | Freshwater sediment microbial communities from Prairie Pothole Lake near Jamestown, North Dakota, USA - PPLs Lake P8 Core (1) Depth... | ecosystem: Environmental > Aquatic > Freshwater >... | reverse complement strand
GGCCCCGAGGAAGCGATCGACGTCTGCCGCCTGCGCGCTCCCGAGATCGCGGCGCGGGCGAGCGGGCCGGGGGTGCGGGTCGGCCGCACCAGCGACCGCCTGCGCAACCCGGCCAACGCGCCCGCGCCGTGGATGCGGCCGCTCCTCGAGGCGTATCGCGCGGACCCGCAGGACCGCGCGCCGCGCGTGGTGCGGCTTCCGGACGGGCGCGTGGGCTACGCCGAGCCGATCGTCGTGCAGCCGCTCTGCCTCGCCTGCCACGGCGAAGCGCTGACGCCCGCGCTGCGCGCGCGCCTCGCCGCGCGCTACCCCGAGGACCGCGCCACCGGCTACCGCGCCGGCGACCTCCGGGGGCTCGTCTACGCGGAGTTCGCCGAGCCCTAGTCTAGGGCTGCTTCGGCGCGCCGGGGCCCGCGCCCGGGCCGGGGCCCATGCCCATTCCGCGCCCCTTCGGGCAGCCCTGGGGCGGCAGCTCGACGCCGCGCTCCTTCGCGCGCTGCGCCATCTTCGCGTGGTGCTCGGTGCGGTAGGCCGCCCGCTCCTCGCGCGTGGCGAAGCTCCGCATCTTCTCGCGGTGGGCGGTCACCTCTTCCGGCGTCATCAGGTCGCGCCCGCAGACGGGCTTCTCGGCGGGCTTCTCCGCAGGCGTCTCGGCGAGGGCCGGAAGCGCCAGGATACAGGCGACCGCAAGGGCGGCGGCGGCAAGTCGGAAGCGCACGAGCATCGGGGTCCTCCTTCGACGCACGATGAAGGCGAGTCCCGCAGGCGCGTCGAAGTGTCAACCTAGGCCCCGATGCGCGCGCGGGCAAGCGAACCCGAGGAGCGCGGTGTCGCTGGACACTGCACCCCATCCTCGTCCAGCATCGGCTGCCCTTGCTGGCAGCGTGCGCAGTGCTCGCAGCGCCCGCTCCGCTGGGAGGCGGTTCAGCGAGCCCACCGATATGCTTGAACCCCCGGGGATCGATTGCCCTTGACCGGACCCTTCGCGTTCTGGCACAAGGCCGTTCGAAGCCAGGGGGGGCCTTCGGGAATGCGCTTCGTCTACGCCTTTGCGTGGCTGTTTCTCCTCGCCGTGGCCGGGCCGCCGGCCCGTGGAGCCGAACCGATCGCCGAGTCGGAAGCCGCCGCTGAGCCGGCGGACGCCCCCCGCGCCGTCCCGGAGCTCGAGGTGCGCTTGCGCGTGTCCGGCTGGGCGGCGGCCTGGGGCGGCGACGTCGACGCGCGCGGCGCGCGCACCGACGTCACCGCGCAGCTCGACGAAGCCTTCGAGCTCGAGAACCTCGGCGCGAGCGCGGAGCTCGAGCTGCGCTGGCGTCGCCTGGTGGTCGTCGCCGGGGGCTCGTGGCTGGACGTCGACGACGAGCTCGAGACGGAGCCGCTGCAGGCGCGCTTCGCGCCGAGCGTGGTCGACGCCACGCTCTTCTTCCCCGGGGCGCCGCCGGGGGCCTTCGGAGTCGCGATACCCGCCACGGCCGCCACGATCGCCCCGGGCCGGGTCGACGTCGACGTAGAGCAGGCGACGGCCGAGCTGCTGCTCGGCTACCGGCTGCTGTCCGCCCCGCTGCCGCTGCCGCCCGGCGCCTCGGGCGCCAGGGACTCGCGCCGGATCGACTTCGACCTCGTGGCGGGCGTCCGCTACTACGACGTCGAGACGCGCGTCGACGTCTCGATCCCCCCCGCCGAGTTCGCGGGCGCGGTGGGAACCGTGTTCTTCATCCCGGCGCCGGAGCTCTTCCCCCAGCTCCAGATCGACGTCCCGCCGGAGTTCTTCGAGCCGCTGCGCGAGCTGGCGCTCGGGGAGGTCGAGTTCGGCGAGGCGGACATCCCGAGCGTGTCGCTCGCCGGCGTCCGCCGCCGCTTCGAAGCCGACGCCCGCTGGCTCGATCCCGTGCTCGGCTTCCGGCTGGGCGTCGACCTCGCCGAATGCCTGCGCCTGCGCCTGCGCGGCGACGTCGGCGGCTTCGGCCTGGGCTCGGCCTCGCGGCTCTCCTGGACCGCCGAGGTGGGGCTGGCGCTCCGGCTGACGGAGCACTGGGAGGCGGAGCTGGCCTGGCTCGCCAGCGGACTCGAGCGCGACCGCGGCGCGGGGGCGCTCGACCTCCTCGTCCACGGCCCGCGGGCGGGGATCACCTACCGCTTCTGAGCGCTCCGCGGTCTCGCAGGCCGAAGCGCTCCTCGTAGGGCGCGAAGCGCTCGCGCAGCGCGCCGGCTTCGAGCCCGAACTGCGCCGCGTCGTAGCGGTGGCGACCGCGCGCGTGCTGGCGGTTCGCGACGCGGTGGCGCTCGAAGGCGACGGCGACCTCGGGCGTGAGCTCCAGATCGACCGCCTCGTAGATGCGACGCGCCGCGGCGATCGGGTCGGCGAGCAGCTCGCGGTAGGCGAGGTCGACGAAGCGGCCGCGGCCGCCCGCGCCGCCGTCGCGGCCGGCGAGCGCGCGGCCCAACCAGAGCGCGGTCTGCTCGGCCTGGAAGCGGCCCACGTCGAAGGGATCGACCGCGTCGCTGTAGGTCGAGCGGAACACGGCGAAGAGACTCGCGCCGGAGGCGATCGTCTCGACGATGTCGCGGTGCAGGTGCACGACGCAGGCGCCCGGAAAGGCGGCGAGGAGGCTCTCGAGCTCGGCGCAGTGGGCGGGCGCCTTCAGCACGAAGCGCCGGCCGTCGCCGCGCTCCAGCGTCTGGAGCATCTCCCGGTAGCGGCGGTACGCGCCCGCGAACGACTCGCCGGCCAGCCACGCGGCGTAGCCGTCGAGGCGCGTCGTCGACGGCAAGCCCCAGTTGCGGAAGTCGGTGCCCATGGCGAGGACGCACTCCTCGGGGAGCCGCGCCCCCGAGTCGTGGACCCCGGCGAGCTCGGGGTTCAGCCGGTGGAGCAGCGCGTGCGCCGGGGCAGCGGCGTCGAGCGCGGTCTCCCGCGCCTCGCCCTCGAGCGACGCGAACCGCCAGGGCGCCGCGAGCTCGGCCGGGAGCGGCGCGCGCAGGCGCGGGTCCGCCGCCAGCATGCGGAAGAGGAAGGTGGTGCCGGTGCGCCAGCCTCCCGTGATCACGATCGGCGCCGGCAGCGGGCGGGAGCGCACCTCCGGGTGCTCGGCCAGGTGCCTCTCCATGGCGCGCCGCGCGCGCAGGCGTCCGGCGGCGGCCTCCCCCGCCATGCGCGTGCCGAGGGCGTTCAGGCGGCCGTCCTCCGCCGCGGAGCCGAGGTAACGCTCCAGACCGGGGCGCCAGTCGCCGTCGCCGAGGGCGTCCGCGCCGTCGTCGCCGAGGGCGCGCGCGAGCACGGCCTCGGGCTCCAGCGAGTAGCGCTGCGGGCGCGCCTGCCGGTCGGCCTCGGCGGCCGCGTAGAGCGCCAGCGCCTCCGCCGAACGCGCGGGCGGCGTCCATGCCCCGCTCACGCCGTCCGCTCGACTTCGGCCAGGGGCGCGACGCGCACGCCCGGCAGCTCGGGCGCCCGCGCCGGCTGGAGCCAGCGCAGCACGAAGAGCCCGAAGGGGCGGCCTTCGGTGTCGAGCCAGCCCGGCACTCCGGGGTCGGCGGCGGCGAGCACCAGGCGATAGCGCCCGTCGCGCAGCGCGACGCGGGAGCCGGCGAGCGACACCTGCCGGTGACGGTGATCGAGGGAGTTCAGGAAGCGGCTGTAGAGCAGGACGTTCCAGTAACGGCAGGGGACGGGCTCGCCCTCGAGCACCAACGCCTCGCCGGGGCGCAGCTCCCACGCGCCGCGGAGGTAGTGGATGCCGGGCTCGGTGAAGGCCGCCCCGCCCTGCATCTCACTCCAGTGCCGCACCTGGTTGGGCCGGTCGCGCTCCTCGGCCTCCGCTGCGGCCCAGGCCGCCGCCACGCGCGAGAGCGTGGGCCCGAGGCGGGCGAGGCGCCGCGCGAAGCGCTCCGGCTCGACCGCCGGCGGCGCGGGCGGATCGTCCAGGGGCTCGATGGCGCAGCTCCCCAGCGCGTCGCGCCGGACGTCCTCGTAGAACTGCCGGACCCAGACGGCGCTCGCGCCCTCGGGCAGCCGCAGCCAGTCGCCCGCCGCCGGAGGGTCGGCGCCGACGTGGACGGAGAAACGCCCTTCGGCGTCGAAGGAGAGCGAGTCGTCGTCCAGCCGCGCCATCGCCTCCGCGCGCGCGAGCCCCGACGCCGCGTAGGCCGTGAGCGAGACGAACGCCGCAGCCCCGCGCGTTCCGCGGATGCGGTAGCGGCGGTCCGCGCGGACGTCGGCCACCCAGTAGAGAAAGTCCGGATTGTCCATCAGGAGCTTCTGGCGCCAGGCGTTGAACGGCACCAGCTCCGGGCGCTCGCGGTCGACCTCGAAGCGGGCCAGCTGGTTGTGCAGCGCGCGCAGCAGGGCGCGAAAGCCGTCGGCCTGCTCCTCGGCCGACAGAGCTTCGGTCTGGCGCGCGAGGCGCTCGCCGGCCTCGCCGAGGCCCGCCACGAAGGCCCGCCAGGCGTCGGCCGCCCCGCGGCGTCCGCTCGGATCTTCCCCCACCGCGAGGCGCCGGCTAGTCGGCGACGCGGACCGGCGGCGTCGACTCGCTCATCCGCGCCGTCACCTCCTCGTCCTTCATGCCGAGGATCGCCTGGTAGATCGCCTGCGGAATCCCACGCTGGTGCGGCTTCTCGGGGTCGATCGGGGGCTGGGGGATCGCCCCGCCCTGCCCCGCGAAGGCCGCGGGCCGGCGGTAGCCATCGAGCTCGTCGGGGGAGATCCCGGCGAGCTTCACCACCTCCGGGTCGATCCAGGCGCGGGCGTCGATGGCGCGCTGCGACGTCGCGATCTCGAGAGTCAGGTCCTCGGGCCCGGCGAAGTAGATCGAATGGCACAGGCCGTGGTCGAGGGGACCGAACACGTTCACGCCTCGCGAGCGGATCCGGTCGCGCAGCGCCAGCAGCTCGTCGAGCGAGTCGACGTTCAGCGCGACGTGCTGCATCGCGCCGCCCGCCAGCGGCGCCGCCCCGCTGCCGGCGTGGGTGACGCCGAGCTGGCGCGGAATCCCGGCGATCTGCTCGTTCTGCACGAAGGCGAGATAGGAGGAGTCGTTCAGCTTGAGGAAGCCGTGCCAGGTGCCCTCCACGTTGTGCATCCAGTAGAGCGCCACCAGCTCCATGCCGAGCACGTCGCTGAAGAAGTCGATCTGCGCCTTGATGTCCCGGGTGGCGACCGCGAGGTGGTGGATTCCGTTGGCGAGTCCCATGGGCTTCCCCTCGAAAACGAGCCCGCTCCCGGCTCGATGGACGGCGGGTCAGGCTAGCAGCGCGCCGCCCGGCCTGCCGCCGCGCCGCCGCCGCGGCAGTGTCGTACCGTGTCGTCTCGGGAGGCCGCGATGAAACCGGACAAGAAGCAGGTACTCGACCAGGCCGAGCGCTACGTGTGCCCGCACCGGGTGCGCACCTTCCGCGCGCTCGGCGTGGAGCTGGTGATCGGGCGCCGCGAGGGCTACCGGCTCTGGGACCTCGACGGCCGCGAGCTGCTCGACTTCCACCTGAACGGCGGCGTCTTCAACCTCGGGCACCGCAACCCCGAGCTGCTGGCCGCGCTGCGGGACGCGCTCGAGACCCTCGACATCGGCAATCACCATTTCCCGAGCGTCGAGCGCGCCGCGCTCGCCGAGCAGCTCGCGCGCCACACCCCTGGCGCTCTCCGCTACAGCGTGTTCGCGAGCGGCGGCGGCGAGGCGATCGAGGTAGCGCTGAAGACGGCGCGCCACGCGACCAGGCGACGCCGCATCGTGTCGGCGAGCGGGGCCTACCACGGACACACCGGCCTCGCCCTCGCAGCGGGCGACGAGCGCGCCGCGCAGCGCTTCCTGTCGGAAGGCGCGCCGGGCGAGTTCGTGCACGTGCCGTACGGCGACCTCGCGGCGCTCGAAGGGGCGCTGGCGGGGCGGGACGTGGCGGCGCTGGTGCTCGAGACGATCCCGGCGACGCTCGGCTTCCCGCTGCCGCCGAACGGCTACCTCGCCGGCGCCCGCGCGCTGTGCGAGCGCACGGGAACGCTGTACGTCGCCGACGAGGTGCAGACCGGCCTCGGCCGCACCGGGCCGCTCTGGGCCGTCGAGCGCTTCGGCGTCGAGCCCGACATCCTCGTCACCGGCAAGGGACTGTCGGGAGGCCTCTACCCGATCGCCGCGACGGTGCTCTCCGATCGCGTCGCGGGCTGGCTCGACGAGGACGGCTGGGCCCACGTCTCCACCTTCGGCGGCGCCGAGCTCGGCTGCCGCGTCGCCCGCGCGGTGCTCGACGTCACGACGCGGCCCGCGCAGCGACCGCGGGTGGAGGCGCTCGCGGCTCGCTTCGACGAGGGCCTGCGGGCGATTCGGGGCCGCCATCCGGAGTGGCTCCTCGAGATCCGCCAGTGCGGCCTGGTGATCGGGCTGCGCTTCGCGCACCCGCAGGGCGCGATCTCGATGACGCGCGCCCTCTACGAGGCGGGTGTGTGGGCCATGTTCGCGGGCTTCGATCCCTCGGTCCTGCAGTGGAAGCCGGGGCTGCTGCTCGACGACGCGACCGCCGCCCTGGCGCTCGAGCGCTTCGAGCAAGCCGTGGTGCGCTGCCGCGAGCGGCTGTCGTGAGCGCCGCCGCGCAGGCCTCGCCGCAGCTCCCTTCCGACGCCGTCGCGCGGCTCTCGGCCTTCGAGACCGGCCTCGATCCGGCCCACCCCACCGCGCAACCGGGCGTCGAGCTGCTGGGCTGGGGGGAGGTCTCCGCGGTGCTCGGCCTGCCGGCGCTGGCGGGCTGGGTGTGCAAGCGCATGGCCGGCTTTCGCGACGACGCCGCGGCCGAGCGCTACGTCGGCGTGGTGCGGCGCTACGTCGAGACGCTGGCGGCCGACGGCGTGCGCGTGGTGGAGACGCGGCTCGTGCCGCTTCGCGTCGAGCGCCGACGGCCCGTGGTGTACCTGCTGCAGCCGCGCCTCGACCCCTCGCGCCTCGGCAACCGCATCCTCCGCGACGGACCCGACGAGGAGCTGGGCCGCTGTCTCGAGCTCGCCCTCGACGTGGTGCTGCGCGTGCACCGCGCCAACCGGAAGCGCCAGGACGGGCGCGCCCTCGGCATCGACGGCCAGCTCTCCAACTGGCACTACCCGCCGGGCGGCGGCGAGCCGGCGCTGCTCGACGTCGGCACGCCCTTCATGCGTCTGCGCGGCGTGGACGAGCTCGACGTCGAGGTGTTCCTCGCCGCCGTACCGCCCATCGCGCGCGCCTGGTATCGGCGGCGGCGCGCCGTCGAGCGCTATCTCGACGACTACTTCGCGCCGCGCCTCGTGCTGCTGGACCTGCTCGGCAACTTCCAGAAGGAAGGGCGACCCGATCGGCTGCCCTTCGCGGTCGCCCGCGGCAACCGCTGGCTGGTGGCGCACGCCGAGGAGCTCGACGACGCGCGTCCCATCGATGGCGCCGCGGTCACGCACTACTACCAGCGCGACGCCGCGGAGCTCGAGCTGTTCCTGCGCGCGCGCCGCTTCCACCGCTGGCTCTCCACCCGGGTGCTGCGCCAGCGCTACGACTTCGTGCTCCCCGGACCGATCCGCCGCTGAGCCCGAGGCAGAGCGCCCCAGAACCCGGCGGCTCGCTGCGACTGCCTGCCGCAGCGCGGGACGGGACCCTGCGCCGGCTGGGCCGCCGGAGCGTCCAGAAGGCTGGCACGGGAAATGCTCCCGAATGGAGTAGCCTTCGCGCCCCGGCGCTCGGCCGGCCTGTCGAAAGGAAGCGAAGTGGCGCCCGTGTCGCTCGAGACGCTGGTCCAACGTCAGATCCTGCGTTGGGAGGCGGCCGAGAAGGCGTTCGCGCAGCGGGCGCCGGTCGAGCATGGGCTGGCGACTCCCACGCTCGCCATCTCCCGGCTGCCCCACTCGGGTGGCGGCGCGCTCGCGCAGCGGCTCGCCGAGACGCTCGACTACGGGCTCTTCGGGCGCGAGCTGATCGAGGAGATGGAGCGTCAAGAAGGCATCCAGCGCAGCCTGCTGGCGGGCCTCGACGAGCGGATCCACGGCGCCATCGAACGCTACGTCCTCGACACCCTGTGTCGCGGCTCCTTCACCGAGAGCCACTACCTGCGCCACCTGGTGCGAACCCTCCGCACGCTGAGCGAGCGGGGCATGGTCGTGGTGCTCGGCCGCGGGGCCTGCCACGTCCTGCCGCCCGAGCGCACGCTGCGCGTGCTGGTGGTGGCGCCCCGGCCCTTCCGGCTGGAGCGGCTCGCGCGAAAGCGCGGGCTGTCCGACGCGGAGGCCGAGGCGGCCCTCAGCAGCGAGGACGACCAACGACGCGCCTTCCTGTGGCACCAATTCGGGATCGCGGCGGACGACCCCCTCGACTACGACGTCGTGCTCAACACGGGCGCCATCGGCCTCGACGCGGCCGCGCGCATCGTCGTCGAGTGCCTCCGGGACCGCTTCCCTGCGGCGCTGCGTTCGGCCGGCTAGGCGCGCGCCGGCGGCCGACGCCTCACGTCCCGGGGATCACCAGCACCGGGATACGGGTCGACTCGATCAGACGGCGCGTCGTGCTGCCGACGAACCAGCTCCGCACGCCCCGCTGGCCGACCTTGCCGACGAGGATCAGGTCGGCGCCGAGCTCGCACGCCAGGCGATCGATCTCGCGCGGAGGGTCACCGGTCTCGACGCGCGTCGTGCAGGTCACGTTCCTCCGGCGGGCGAGCTCTCGAGCCGGCTCGAGCACGCGTTCCGCGTTCTCCTCGAGCCGCCGGTGGGCCTCGCCCTCGTCGGTCGCGAGCGCCGCGGCGATCTCGCGCACGCGGTCGTCGTCCAGGATGTGGACCAGGACCAGATCCGCGCCGTGCCGGGCGGCCATCGCCACCGCCGCCTCCGCAGCGCGCAGAGCCGTCGCCGACCCGTCGAGGGCCGCTAGCACACGCCGCGGCGAGGCCTCCGGCCAGCTCGTCACGATCGAGCTCGCTGAAGGGACTTCACGCGCTTGAGCTGAAACAGCGCCTCGCGCTCGCGTTCCTCGAGCCGGTCGGCGATGAAGCGGATGGTCTCCCGGTGGTTCGGGATGTGGACCACCTCCAGCGCGTTCAGCTTGCGGCGCGTGCGCGCGAGCTCGGCGGCGAGCCGCAGGCAGCAGCTCTCCAGCGCCCCGAGCTCGGCGAGCGGCTCCGCCAGGCGCCGGAGCCGGCTCGATACCTGCGCGGCGGCCGCGCCGGATTCGCCCGGGCTCGCGACGAGCACGGATCCCGTTGCGCCCTTCTCCTCGGGCCGCGGCAGGAGGAGGGGTACGGCCACGCCCATCAGGCTCCGCTCGCGCACCTCCGGCGGCTGCAGGGGGACTGCAGCGAGCGCGAGCCGCTGCAGGCCGTCGTCGCCCAGCGCCGCATGGGCCTCCGCCAGCTCGGCGGATGTCTCCCGCAGCTCCCCCTCGACGCGCTCGCGCAGCGCGAAAGCCTCACGGTCGAAGGTGAGGAGCGCATCGTTCAGGAACTCCCGCTTCTGGTCGAGCAGCTCGCGCCCCGCCTCCAGGAACTCGAGATCCGCGCGCAGCCGCAGCAGGGCGCTCTTGGTCGCCGGCAGCGGGATCCGACTCATCGCGGCCCCCCCCGGAAGTAGCGCTCGATGTGCGCGCGGCGGACCCGGGACAGGGCTTCCTCGGGAAGCGCCCGCAGCGCCGCCCAGCCGCGCTCCAGCGTCTCCTCGATCGGGCGATCCTCGAAGGGACCCTGGCACAGGAAGTCCCGCTCGAACCTCACGCCGAACTGGAGGGTGGCCCGGTCCGGCTCCGAGAGGTCGTCCTCGCCGATCACCGCCACCAGCCGCCGCACCACCTGCAGCCGCGCGTAGGACGCGTAGAGCTGGTTCGAGAGGTCGGCGTGGTCCTCGCGCGTTCGTCCCTTGCCGATCCCATCCTGCATGAGCCGCGAGAGCGACGGCGCCACCTCGAGCGGCGGGTAGACGCCGGAATGGTGCAGCCCGCGGTCGAGCACCAGCTGGCCCTCGGTGATGAAGCCGCTCAGGTCCGGGATCGGATGGGTGATGTCGTCGTTGGGCATGGTGAGGATCGGCAGCTGGGTGATCGATCCCGGCCGGTCGCGCAGGCGCCCGGCCCGCTCGTAGAGCGACGCCAGATCGCTGTAGAGGTAGCCCGGATAGCCCTTGCGGCTCGGCACCTCGCCCTTGGCCGAGGCGACCTCGCGCAGCGCCTCGCAGTAGTTGGTCAGGTCCGTGATCACCACCAGCACGTGCAGGCCGCAGTCGAAGGCGAGGTGCTCGGCGAGCGTGAGCGCGGTGCGCGGCGTCATCAGCCGCTCCACGGTCGGGTCGTCGGCGAGGTTCAGGAACAGCGCGGCCCGATCGAGAGCGCCGCTCGCCTCGAAGCTGCGGCGGAAGGAGTCCGCGACGTCGTGGCGCACCCCGATCGCGGCGAACACCACGGCGAAGCCTCCCTCCTCGCCGGGCAGGCGAGCCTGGCGAACCACCTGCGCGGCGAGCGCGTCGTGGGGCAGGCCGCTCGCCGAGAAGATCGGGAGCTTCTGCCCCCGCACGAGGGTGTTCATGCCGTCGATCGCCGAGACGCCGGTCTGGATGAAGTCGCGGGGGAAGTCGCGGGCGACCGGATTGATCGGCACGCCGTTCACGTTGCGCCGATCCGCGGCGAACGGCGCGGCCCCGCCGTCGATCGGCTCGCCGCGGCCGTCGAAGCTGCGTCCCAGCATGTCGACGTCGACGTCGACCTCGAGAGGGCGCGCCAGGAAGCGCACCCGGGTGCCTCCGAGCGTGAGGCCGGTGGTGCCCTCGAACACCTCGACGATGGCGACTTCGCGCCCGATCTCGAGCACCCGACCGTGCAGGCGGGCCGCGCCGTGCTCGATCTCCACGGCCTCTCCGAAGCCCACGTCGCGCGGCGCGTCCACGAAGATCAGCGGCCCGCTGATGCGGCTGGCGCCGAGGTGGCTGATCGCATCCCGCCCGAAAGACACGGCGCTCATGGCCGGGCTCCCGCGCCGACGTCGGCCCCCTGCTCGCGCAGCAGCTCGGCGAAGGCCGCGTCGATCGCGCGGCTCAGGGCGCCCAGCTCCTCGACGCCGTCTCCCTTCACGTCGAAGCGCATCTGCAGGATGTCCTTGCGCACCGGCAGCGCCAGGGCGCGTTCGATCGAGATGTGGTGCTCGACAACGGCATCCCGCAGGCGCCGGATCCAGTGGAGGATCACGCGCAGGAGCCCCGCCGTCTTCGCCGGGCTCGAGAAGCGGTCCACGGCGTCGAAGGCGTCCTGCTGGAGATAGGCTTCGCGCAGCAGGCGCGTCGCCGCCAGCACCACGCGTTCGCCGTCCGGCAGGGCGCCTTCGCCGACCAGCTGGGCGAGCTGCTCGACGCGCCGCGAGGCCTGGAGCAGCTTGTGAGCCTCCGCCGCGTTCGCGAGCCAGTCGGCGTGCCCCCGCTCGCGCCACCACCCCTCGATCTCCGCTCCGTAGTCGCTGTAGCTCTCCTCGGTGTTGATGGCCGGAAAGACCCGCGCGCTCGCGAGCTGCTTGTCGAGCTCCCAGAAACAGCGCACGAAGCGCTTGGTGTGCAGCGTCACCGGCTCCGAGAAGTCGCCCCCGGGAGGCGAGACGGCGCCGATCGCGGTGACCGAGCCGATCCGGCCCTCGAGCGTCTGCACCCGCCCCGCGCGCTCGTAGAACTCGGCCAGCCGCGTGGCCAGGTACGCCGGAAAGCCTTCCTCCGCCGGCATCTCCTGCAGCCGACCGGAGATCTCGCGCAGCGCCTCCGCCCAGCGCGAGGTCGAGTCCGCCATCAGCGCCACGTCGAGGCCCATGTCCCGGTAGTACTCCGCGATCGAGATCCCGGTGTAGATCGACGCCTCGCGCGCCGCGACGGGCATGTTCGACGTGTTCGCCACGAGCACCGTGCGGTGGAGCAGCGGCCGGCCCGAGCGCGGATCTTCCAGGCGCGGGAGATCGACGAGCACGCCGGTCATCTCGTTGCCTCGCTCCCCGCAGCCGACGAAGACGATCACGTCCGCGTCCGCCCATTTGACCAGGTTCTGCTCGGTGACCGTCTTGCCCGTTCCGAAGCCGCCGGGAATCGCCGCGACGCCTCCCTTCGCGAGCGGGAACAGCGCGTCGATGATGCGCTGCCCGGAGATGAGCGGCACCGAGGCGGGCAGCCGACTCTCGACCGGGCGCGGGCGGCGCACCGGCCAGCGTTGGGAGAAGGTGACCGGCACGCTGCGCCCCTCGGCCGTGCTCACCCGCGCCACGACGTCGTCGATCGTGTAGCTCCCGGCCGGCGCGATTTCCTCGAGCCGACCGCCGAGCCCGGGCGGCGTCAGGATGCGGTGCTCGAACGCCGCGCCCTCGAGCACCACGCCCAGGCAGGTCCCCGCGGCGACGCGATCGCCCGCCGCGGCGCGAGGCTCGAACGGCCAGCGGCGTTCGGCGTCCAGGGAGCGCGCGGCGACGCCGCGGCCCACGAAGTCGCCGCTGCGGGCGCGCAGCGTCTCGAGGGGTCGCTGGATGCCGTCGAAGATCGAGCCGAGGAGGCCCGGCCCGAGCTCGACGTAGAGCGGCATCCCGGTGCCTTCCACCGGGGCGCCGGGCGCGAGACCGGTGGTGTCCTCGTACACCTGGATCGTCGCGATGCCGCCGGCCAGCTCGATGACCTCTCCCACGATGCGTTCGGGGCCGACGTGCACCATCTCCATCATCTGGAGGGGCTGGTCGAGGCTCGCCTTCACCACCGGGCCACTCACCCACACCACGCTCCCGGCGACGTTCATGCCGGGCCCTTGGGGAACAGCTTTGCGGCGGCCGCGCGCCGCGCCGCGGGCCGGCGCAAGCGCAAGATCCCCCCGAGCGTCGCGTCGACCAGCCGGCGTCCGTCCTCGGCGCGCACCAGCGCACCCGGCTCGGCGAGGGGCTCTTCGTCGAAGCTGGGCTCGAGACCCATGCCGGCGAGCTCCGCTTCGAGACGCGCGCGATCCTGGACGCGCACCCGCAGGTGCACCCGCCGCTCGCCGAGCGCGCGTGCCGCGCTCGCCACCAGCGCGGCGAGGAGGGGCCCCGCCTCGGGTCCCTCGGCTCGCTCCTCGAGACGGCGGCGCGCCCCGTCGATCGCGCGCGCGACCTCGGCGTCGCGCTGGCGGAGCTCGTCCTGGCGCGCCTCGATCCGCGCCAGCGCGACGCGCCGGCGCGCCTCGCGCTCGCCTTCGCGGCGTCCGTCCGCTTCGGCTTCGGCCTCGAGCCGCGAGGCCTCTCGCTCGGCGCGGGCGAGCGCCTCCTCGGCCCGCTGGCGCGCCGCCCCGACGATCTGGTCCGCCTCGCGCCGCGCTTCCTCCGCGAGGCCCTCGAGGAGGGGCGTCAGCTCCTTCGCCGCCGAGCTCACGGAACCCGACCCTCCGGCACGCCGAGGGCGCGCCGCACGACCCGCCGGACGCGGTGTCCGGCGCTGGCGGCCTGCTCTCCCGCGAGCGATGGCACCGCGACCACGAGCATGCCCAGCGGGCCGCGAACGCCGCCCAGGACCTCGGGGGCGAGCTGAGCGGCCGCTTCGCCGACCACGACGAGGCGCGCCCCGTCCTCGCGCGCGCGCTCCAGGGCGGCGCGTACGGCGCCGCCCGTCTCCGCCACGACCCCGCGGAATCCCGCGAGCTCGAAGCCCCGCACGGTGGGCGCATCGCCGATGGCCCAGGCTCCGCTCATAGGCGACCGAGGATCATCACGGCGACGATCAGCCCGTAGATGGCGATCCCCTCCGCCAGGCCCACGAAGATGAGCGCGCGTCCGGCGAGCTCGGGCCGCTCGCTGACGGCGCCCATCGAAGCGGCTCCGACGACGGCCACGGCGTGGCCGGCGCCGATGCAACCGATTCCGACCGCGAGCGCGGCGGCGAGGTACCCCCAGACGTTCGCGCCCGCGGCGGCCTCGCCGGGCTCTGCCGCCCAGGCCCCTCCTGCGGCGGCAGCGACCGCGATCACGGCTCCCGCCAGCGCCAGCACCTTGTTGGCGCGCTGCAGGTAGCCGAGGATCCGTTTCACTCGCTCGGGTCTGTCGCTCATCGCGCAGCCTCCTCTCCGCTGCTCGTACGAAGCTGCAGCGGCTGGTAGCGGACGCCGGTTCCCTCGTGGAAGCGGCTGAAGAACTCATAGTAGACGAGACGCACGCCCTGGATCGAGACGATCAATCCCTCGAGCGCGATCACGAACGCGTTGCCCAGCACCAGCACCAGCGCGCGGCCGACGCTGCCGCCGACCGAGGAAGGCAGCATCTCGGCCAGGGCGAAGACCGCGAACAGCAGCCCCGCATGGCTGACGGCGAATGCCGCGAGGCGCACGAACGACACCGTGTTGGCGACGCCGCGGATCACGACGTCCGCGAGGTCCGCCACGGCCTGGAGCATCGACGTGGTCAAGCTCCCCCCGTCGCCGTCCGCCGACCGCCAGCCGACCATCACGCGCGCGCCGAGCAGGATCGCGAGCGGAAGCATCAGCAGGGGCCAGAAGCGGGCCGCCGCCTCCGCTCCCTCTCCGGTGACGAGCCAGCGCAGAGCCCACGCCGCCGCTCCCCAGTAGGCGGCGGCGGCCAGCAGGCCGTGGATGCCGAACACCGCGTCGCCCCAGTCGCGCCGCAGCGCGGCATTCAGCACGCCGAGCGCGAAGGAGAGGCTGATCATCGAGAGGCCGATCGCCGCCCCCGTCCGCAGCAGCCGGGGAAGGTCTTCGAGCGGTCGAAGCCAGAGCGCCGGTAGCCAGCCCTCGACCCCGAACACGCTCCCGTAGGCGAATCCGAACGCCAGCGAGGCGACTCCGCACTGGAGCAACAGGAGGCCCGCGTCGGGGGCCCGCCGCCGGGCCAGCCAGGCGCCCGCGGCCGCCAGCACGGCGCCCTGCCCCACGTCGCCGAACATCAGCCCGAACATCGCGCAGAAGGAGACCGCGACGAGCGGCGTCGGATCGATCTCCCGCCAGCGCGGGACGCCGTACTCGGCGGTGAGCCGTTCGAAGGGCCGCAGCAGCGCGGGGTTGTGGAGCTGCACGGGAACCGCGTCCCTTCCCGCCATCACGCTCGCCAGCGAGCGGGGGTCGTCCGCGCGGAGGTGGAAGCAGCCGCCGATCGCCTCGCCGAGCGCTTCGCGCAGCTCCCCGGCTCGCCCGGCCGGAAGCCAGCCGCTGAGGAAGACGGCGGACTCGGAGCGTCCGGCGAGCGTGCACGCGTCGACCAGCTGGAGCTCGACCCCGAGCGCGGCGCGCGCGCCCCGGAGCGGAGTCGCCAGCCTCTCGCGCGCGCGATCGAAGCGCCGCTCCAGAGCGGCGAGCGAGCGGCGGGCTTCGTCGAGGTCTCGCTCCAGCGACGACACGTCCCCGCTCTGGTGCGGTCCTCCCGGGAGCCAGACGCGGGCGAAGCCGACGCTCTCCAGCGTCCGATCGAGCGCGGCGCCGTCCCTCGCGTGTGCGACCACCACGAGCAGCCGCTCCTCCGCCCGGGACGCGGCCGTGACGATGCGGTGGGGCATGCGCGCGAGCGCCTCCTCGAGTCTCGGCTGATCCTGCTCGCGAAGCCAGCCACAGGCCGGGTGCAGGATCCGGAGCTCGGCGAGCCGGGCGGGCGCGATCCCTGCCGCCGCGAGCGCGACGGCGCTGGCATGCGCGCGCTCCAGCTCTTCGATGCGGTCGTGCAGCCGCGCGCGCTCGCCTCGGATGGCCTCGTGCTCCGCGAGCCAGGTCGGCAGCTCGCGCGCCACCTCGTCGACGTCCGGCAGGGGTTCCGGCCTCCGGGCAGGCGGCCGGAAGAACTCGATCAAGGCGTCGACCTGTCGCAGCGCGTCCTGCGCCTGCAGCCGGCGCTCGCCGACCTCGCACGGCCGCACGCCGCGGCGCCACTCCTCGCGCGCTGGGAGATCGAGGAGATGGAGCAGGCCGAGGCGCGCCACGACCTCGAGCGCGGCATCGAATCGAGCGCGCGGAACGAGGAGCAGCACGCGTTCCATCGGTGTGGCGCGGAACATCAGGCGTCTCCCGACACGAGGCCCGTGCAGATCCACTCCGCGGAACGCCCGAGGCGGCGCCCTTCGCGCACGCGACGCAGGTCGCTCGCCTGGAGCTCGATCAGCAACAGGTAGGCGAGGATCAGCCCGATCCGGAAGGGAGTACCGGCGAGCTCTCGCCGGGCGGCGGCGCGCAGGACGCGGCTCAGCCGCGCCTCCACCGCCACCGCGTCGTCCCAGGGCTCGAGGGCGTCCGCATACGGCGTGTGGGCGAGGCGGCCGGACCACTCCGACGGCGGCTCGTGGGCGAGCAGGGCGCGCTCTCGCTGCCCGATGCGGTGACCCGCGCGGATCGCGAGCGCCAGCAGCTCCTCCGGCCCCAGCCCGTGCTCCGTGCGCAGGCGCAGGAAGCGCAGCAGGCCCACGCAATCGAGCTTGGCGCCGAGCACGCGCGCCGCCGAGCGGCGATCGGCTGCGCCGAGCGACTCGACCGCCCTCCAGATGCGCTCCCAGGCCTCGCGCTCGGCGACCGCCTCCAGGCGGAAGCGCTCCACCGCTCCGCGCGGTCCGGCGGCGACGACGCGGCGAAGCAGCTCACCGTAGGGCTGCGCGGGAAGGCGGGCGACGGCCTCAGCCAGTGAGCCCGCCTCCGCCACCGCCCGGCCCGCCGGCGTGGTGCCGAGCTCGCCCACCGGCTGGAGCAGCGGCAGCACTTCGTCCGCGGGCAGGCCGCGCTCGGCGCCGCGCAGCAAGACCGCGACGTTCTCCCACTCACGGCGATCGCGATAGCGCGCGACCACCTCCGCCGGCGCTCCGGCGAGCATGGCGAGCACGTCGTCGAAGGCGCGAAGCACGCTCTCCTCGAGATCGGGGCGCCCGCGCGCCTCGAGCTCCCGGAGCACGCCCGCCTCGTCCGGCGCGGCGGCCAGCGTCTCGATCGCCCGCCGGCCCGCCAGGCGCCCGAGCCGCGCGCGCAAGCGCGCCTGGGCATAGGCATAGTCGAGCAGCGCCGGGGCCATGCTCAGCTCTCCCCCAGCAGCGCCGCTTCCGCAGCGGCCACCGCCGCCTCTTCGCGCCGTCGGGCCGCCGCGACGAGCCCCTGGCAGCGCTCCCGCCCCTCCGCGCGGATGCGGGCCACCTCCGGCTCGGCCCGCTCCACGGTGAGCGCGTGGGCGTCCTCGCGGCGCGCGGCGCAGGCTGCGCGCGCCCCCTCGATGCGCTCCGCGCAGCGACGCCGCGCCTCCTCCTCGATCCGCGCCGCCTCGGCGCGCGCCGCCTCCACGCTCGCGCGCGCCTCGCGCTCCGCGTCCAGGATGCGCTCGAGCTCCGGGTTCGCCTCGCCTGACTCCGCCAACGGCTCTCCTACGACGCGACGCGCGCGCTCTCCGGGCTGCGCCCGAAGGCCCGCTGCACCGCTTCCTTCGCCTCGTCGATCAGCGTGTAGACGACGGGGACCACGAGCAGCGTGAGAAAAGTCGACGTCAGCAGCCCCCCGATGCACACCACCCCCATCGGGTTCCGCCACTCCGAGCCGTCTCCGCGACCGAAGGCGACCGGGGCCATGCCGAGGATCGTCGATACGGCGGTCATCAGCACCGGGCGTAGCCTCACCGGGCCCGCCTCCAGCGCCGCTTCGAAGAGGCCGCGCCCGCGCGCCCGCAGGACGTTCGTGTAGTCGACGAGCAGGATCCCGTTCTTCATCACGATGCCCATCAGCATCAGGAACGCGATCTGTCCCATCACGTCGATGGAATGGCCCAGCAGGGCCAACGCGGCGAAGGAGCCCACGAACGAGAGCGGCGCGCACAGCATGATCGTAAAGGGGTGAACGAAGGAGTTGAACTGCGCCGCCAGGATCATGTAGATGGCGACCAGCCCCAGCACGAAGGCGAACACCACGGCTTCGAAGCTCTCGCGCAGCCTCCGCGAGGGGCCCATCGCGTCGAAGCTGTAGCCGGGGTCGAGGTCCATCTCGGACAGGAAACGCTTCACCTCGGCGTCCGCCGTGCCCGCCGCCTTGTCGTCGAGATTTGCGTAGACGGTGATCGCGCGCGCGCGGCCCTCGCGATCGATCTGCACCGGACCGCTGCCGACGCGCGGCGACACCAGGTTGCGCAGCGGCACCAGCGCTCCGCTCTCCGAACGGACCCGCACCAGGTCGAGCTTGCCCAGGTCGTCGCGGTACTCGGGAAGCACCTGCACCCGCACGTCGTAGCGCTCTCCGCCCTCCTCGAAGGTCGTGGCGTCGAAGCCCGCGTAGAGCGCCGCGATGGTGCGGCCGGTCTGCTCGGCGGAAACGCCGAGGTCGGCGGCGCGCTCGCGCGTGATCTCGAGAGCCACCTCCGGCTTGCCGGTTTCGTAGGAGAGCCAGACGTCGGCGTAGCCGCCCGAGTCGCGCATGCGCTCGAGGAGCGTGCCGGCGTAGTAGTGGAGGCGGTCGATCTCCGGCCCGCGGAACGCGTACATGAGCTGCGCGTTGCGATAGCCGGACACGCCGATCAGCGGGACTTCCTCGACGGAGAAGTCCGCGAGGGGCTGCGCGAGGCCCCGGATGCCCCCGCGCGCCGCGGCCATGATCTCCTGCTGACTCCTGCGCCGCGCGCTCTTGTGGACCAGCTGCACGTAGATCTGCGCCTCGTTGACCCGCCGCCTGGCGCCGCCCCCGATCGTGGAGAAGGTGACCCGAACCTCGGGCACGCGCCGGAGCTCCTGCTCGACGGCGGCGACGGTCTGCTGGGTCTGCTCGAGGGAGCTGCCGAGCGGGCGCTTCAGCCACACGTTGAACTCGCTGCGGTCCTCGGGAATCACGAACGCGATCGGCACCATGCGGGCCGCGAGGACTCCGGACGCCACCGAGGCGAGCGCGAGCGCGATCACCGCGGGGCGGTGACGGAGCCCCCAGGCGAGGCTGCGCCCGTAGACCCGCTCGAGCGCCGCGTAGCCCCCCTCGAGCGCGCGCCAGACCCTGCCCTCGCCCTGCTGGAGCCGCAGGTAGCGAGAGCACAGCATCGGGGTCAGCGACAGCGCGACGAGCATCGAGACGAGCACCGCCCAGGTCGCCACGAGGCCGAACTCGCGGAAGAAGCGCCCGACGACTCCGGACATGAAGGCGATCGGCAGGAAGACGGCGCAGACGCCCAGGGTACTGGCCACGACGGCCAGGCCGACCTCGTCCGCGCCTCGCGACGCCGCCTCGGCGGGCGTCCTGCCGGCCTCCAGGTGCCGGTAGCTGCTCTCGAGCACCACGATGGCGTCGTCGATCAGCAGCCCGATCGAGAGGGAGAGGGCCATCAGCGTCATCGTATTGAGGGTGAAGCCGAGGAAGTAGAAGAAGCTGAAGCAGGCGAGCAGCGAGGACGGGATCGACACGGCCGTGATCGCCGTCGAGCGCACGTTGCGCAGGAAGACGAGCACGATGGCGGCGGCGAGCGCGGCGCCGTAGGCGAGGTCCACCGCGACGTCCCACATCGCGCGCTTGATGAAGACGGACGCATCGAGGGCGACCACGAGGTCGTAGCCCGCGGGCAGCTCGCCGCGCAGGCGCTCGAGCTCGGCCTTCACGCCGTCGGCGACGGCGACGGTGTTCTCTCCGGACTGCCTGCGGACCAGCAGGGAGACGCCGCGCCGGCCGTTGAGGCGCGAGAGCGTGCGCTCCTCCGCCATGCCGTCCTCGACCGTCATCACGTCTTCGAGACGCAGGGTGCGGCCGTCGCGCTCGCTGACCACGATCCGGCCGAACTCCTCGGAACGGGTCAGCTTGCCTTCGGTCTTCAGGGCCCACTCGCCGCGCCCGGTCTCGAGCCGCCCCGCCGGCAGCTCCACGTGCTCGCGCTGCAGCGCGGAGACCACGTCGTCCACCGCGAGGCCGTACCCGGCGAGGCGGAGCGGATCGATCCAGATGCGGATCTCGCGCGGCCGGTCGCCGACCAGCTCGATACTTCCCACGGCGCGGATGCGCTCGAGGCGCGGCTTCAGGGTCTTGTCGGCGAACTCCGACAGGGTCCGGATCGAGTGGGGCCCGGCGAGCATCACCGCGAGGATCGGCGCCGAGTCGGGATCGATGCGATCCACCACCGAGGGCTCGATGTCGCGCGGCAGCTCGGCGCGCACGGCGGCCACCTTGTCGCGCACCTGCTGGAGCTTCTCGCGGATGTCGTACTCGAGCTCGAACTCCACGAAGGCGAGGGAGAGCGACTCGCTCGACTGCGTCGACAGGCTGCGGATGCCCTCGATCGTGTTGATCGACTCCTCGAGGACCTCGGAGACCTCGCGCTCCATCGTCTCGGGCGAGGCGCCCTCGAGCACCGTCGTCACGGTCACGACGGGAAACTCCACCCGCGGGAAGAGATCGAGGCCGAGGCGCGGGATGGAGACGAGGCCGAGCACCACGAGGCTCCCCATGAGCATCGCCGCGAAGACCGGCCGGCGGATCGAGAGGTCGGCCAGCGTCACGGGGCGTCTCCGCGCGCGGACCGCACCCGCATGCCGGGCGCGATCTGCGCGGCCGCCTCCCCGACGATCACCTCCACGTCCGCGTCCAGGCCCTCGAGCACCTCGGCCTCTTCCTCGGAGACGATGCCGACGGTGATCCCGACGGGTGTCGCCACCCCTTGGCGGACGGTGAACACCCGGGAGCGCCCGTCGTCGGAGCGAATCGCGTCGCGCGGCACCACCAGGGCGTCGCGCTTGGGCTGGGGGGTCAGCTCCACCTCCGCGAACACGCCGGCCTTGAGCGAATGGTCGGGGTTGGGGACGGGCATGCGGACCGCATAGGTCCGCGTGGCCAGGTCGAGGGTGTCCGCGACGGCGGAGACCCGGGTCTCGATCGGCGCCGGGAGGCCCTCGACGCGGATCCTCGCCGCGTCGCCCACGCGCACCAGGGCCAGGTGACTCTCCGGGATGGCGGCGCGCGCCTCGAGGGCGTCGCTCTCCTGGAGCACGAGCACGATGGTCTGGGGCTGGACCAGGGCGGTGGTGCCTTCGTCGGCGAGCCGCGCCACGACGGATGCGCCGTAGGGCGCGCTCACCAGCGTCTGCTCGAGCTTGTGGCGGACGAGCGCCACGGCCTCGGCGGCTTGCCGCTCGGTCGCGCGGGCCACGGCCAGCGCAGTCTCGAGCTTCTCGATCTCCTGGGGCGCGATCACGCTCTGGGCGGACAGGGCCCGGGCGCGCGCGAGGTCGGCGTCGCCCTGCAGGCGCTGAGCGCGCGCCAGGTCGAGGCCGGCCTCGGCCTGACGGAGCGCGAACTGGTAGGGCTCGGGGTCGATCTGGAACAGCGGCGCCCCCGCCTCCACCCGATCGCCCTCGTCCACGAAGATTCGCACCAGGGTGCCCTGCACCTCGGGACCGATGCGGCTCTCGCGCCGCGCCTCGAGGCTCGCGGGAGCGCGGATGCGCTGGGAGATCGTCCCGCGCCGCACGGGGAGGGTGCGGACTTCGATCTCCGGCTCCGGCCCCGCGCCGACCTCGGGCCGGGCCTCGCTCCCGCCGCCCGGCGAGCACGCGGCGACGAGGACCAGGGCCGCGAGGCCGGCTTCCCCTGCGAGCCGAGCGATCCGGAGCACCGCGCTCCTCCCATCCAGAGACGAGAGCAAGCGCCGTGCCCGGGCGGGTCCGCTCCCGGTCAGGCGCCGTGCCCCGCGCTGGGTCGAAGCGGAGCACCGTCCACTCCCCGACGAGGCGGGAAGCCCCAGTCGAGGCGTCCTCGACGCGGGGAAGAGTCGGCTCTGGCTGGCATCGAAGATGCACCTTCGGAGCGCAAACCCCGCTCGGAGGACCTGCCATGGCCCGCGGTCGATCGCTCGCCCTCTCTTCCAGCCTCACGTTCGCCGTGACCCTGACACTTCTCGGAGGCGTGGCGAGCGTCCGAGCCCAGGAAGACACCGGGCCCGCGACGCCGACCTTCAAGGAGGGCGACGTCATCACGATCGACAAGATCGAGAGCCTGAAGCCCTTCCTGCCGCCCGAGGTCTGGGCGAATCGCGACTTCTTCTTCTACGAGGGCATGAAGCTCGAGATCGGGCCCTTCTTCCGCGACTACAGCCCGGCCGAGGCCTACGTGGCGGCGACGAAGAAGTTCGCAGGCCAGCCCCAGGTCGGGCCGGAGAGCAGTCTGGCGAACTACACCGCAGGACAACCCTTCCCGATGGAACAAATCGACTGCAAGGGCGATCCGCAGGCGGGCAGCAAGGTGATCTGGGACTTCGACAACCAGTGGGAAGGAGACGGCGCCACCTCCGAGTTCCTGTACTCCTACTGGGACCGCGGCGAGCAGCTTCCTCTCTACTACCAAGGCACCTCGAAGACGATCCAGATGTCCCGCCGCGTCGAGCCCGAGTACCTCGACAAGCAGAACGGCGACCTGTTCCGGGGCGAGAGGCGCAAGAGCGTCTTCGGCATCGAGGTCGACGCGCCCTTCGACGCGCGCGGCATCCTGGTCATGACCTACCGCTACAAGGAGGCCAACAACCCGGCTGCGTCGACGCGAAACGACGACACCTGGGTGTACGTTCCGACGCTCCGCCGCGTGCGCCGCATCAGCTCGGCGCAGCGCACCGACGCGGTCTCGGGCACCGACTTCACCTTCGACGACCTGCGCAGCTTCGCGGGCATCGTGCCGCAGTACGAGTGGGAGTGCCTCGGCGAGGCCGACATCATCGCGCCGATGAACTCGAAGGTGGCGGCCTACCCGTACAAGAAGGACCACAACTTCGGGCCGTACGGCCTCTCCTACGCCGACGACCGCTGGGAGATGCGCCACGTGGTGAGGGTGCGCATGACTCCCCGGAATGCGGACCACCCGTACCACCACAAGGACATCTACATCGACAAGCAGACGCTGGTGGCGCTCTACAGCTTCGCGTACGACGGGAAGGAAGAGCTCTGGAAGATCATCTGGCACAACCACCGCTGGAGCGAGGACAAGCTGGCCGAGGACACCGAGCCCTGGTACGAGGGCTGGGAGAGCGTGCCCCAGCCGCGCGACCTGCGGGTGGTCAGCGACACGATCATCAACGTGCAGACCGGCACCGGCAACCGCATCGAGTTCTGGAACTCGCACGGCACGCCGCTCGACAGCAAGGGGAGAATCCGCCGCTACATCGACATCGGGCGTCTCACCAAGGGCCGCTAGCCCGCCATGCGGCGTATGGCCACAGCGCCCATTTGCCTCTGTCCTCGCGACCGCGGTTCGGGATATAACTGGCGCAGCGTCCGAGGAGGAGGGGGTCCGTGGCCCGCCGCCGCCCCGATCTGCTGCGCCGAGTCCGGGTTCGCGTAGCGCTCGCTACCGGCCTCGCGCTCGCGCCGCCCGCCGCCGCTCTCGAGCTCGGCGAAGGCCGCATCGAGCTGCACGGCTACTACGAGCTCCAGCTACGCGCCATCGCGCGCGACCTGGACGCCTCGGACGACTGGGATCTCACGCAGCTCGCCCACGTAGTCGATCTCGAGCTCGAGGCCGATCTCCTGCCCGAAGGCGTCGCCCTCTTCGACGCAGCTTCGCTCTTTGCGCGGGTGGAGGTACGCTACGACTGCGTCTGGTCCCACGGATGCGGGCTGTTCCCGAGCGCGAACGCGTTCGGCAACGGCGCGAAGAAGCTTCCCAAGCGCCTGAACAGCGGGCGCCGCGACGGCCTCGTCGGGAACGTGCGCACGGGCGACCGGCGCCACTACCGGGGCGAGCCGCTCGAGACCTTCGGGCTTCCCTTCCGGCTGCGCCCCGACGACTCCCGCGCCCCCTACGGGATCGACCGCACCGAGGCGTTCTACACCGTCTTCACCTCGCCGGGCCCGGATCAGCAGCTCGGCACAGCGGACGATCCCTCGCCGTTCTTCTTCGACCGCTACTTCGGACGCGGTCGCTGCAAGTTCTCGAGCCGCGAGACGCGCGGCTTCAGCGACGGCCAGGGCATCCTCAACCTCGGACCGATCGATCCGGACTGCGAGGTCGAGCCGATCGCGGCCTTCGCCGACAAGCCGAACCCCTTCCGCGCCGGCGACTTCAACGCGCTCTACGGCGTGCCCGGAGGGCTCGCCCTCCCCTACCGCCCCGCGCCGGAGCGGGACTTCGACTCGCCCGCCTCCGACTCCGTGGCGCGCGGTCTCTGGATCCCGAATGCGGCGCTGGCGCGGCGGATCCGGGAAGACGACTTCGACGATCCCGAGCTCTCCTTCTCCCAGACCGACCTGGCGTGGAACCACGGCGCGAGTCAGGACGAGCGCGAGCTGAAGGAGCTGTATCTCGACCTCGAGCTGGCGGACGCGCGCCTCTGGCTGCGGCTGGGCAAGCAGACCATCGTCTGGGGGAAGACGGAGCTCTTCCGCAGCCAGGACCAGTTCAACCCGCAGGATCTGGCGCTCTCCTCGCTCCCCGGCCTGGAGGAGTCGCGGGTGGCGCTCTGGGCCGCGCGCGCGGCGTGGTCGTTCTACCGCGTCGGCCCCCTCGAGGACCTGCGCCTCGAGCTGGCGGCGAACCTGGACTCCTTCGAGCCCAACGACCTCGGCCAGTGCGGAGAGCCCTACACCGTCGTCCTCGTGTGCGCCGGCACCTTCGGCTTCCTGGCCCACGGCTTCGAGGGCGCCGGCATCGCGGGCGTGGAGCGCCCGGAGAGTCCGTGGCGCTCCTTGGAGGGCCTCGAGGTCGGCGTGCGGGTCGAGTGGCGCTGGGAGCGGTTCTCGTTCTCCATCAGCGACTTCTACGGCTACTCGGACCTCCCCTACGTCGAGAAGATCTTCACCTTCGAGCGCAACGTGGACCCGACCAGCGGGCGCCCGCGACGCCTGAACGAGCGGGGTCCGTGCGTGCGCGGAGACGAGCCGGCATGCCTCCAGCCGGACCGGGATGCGCTCCTCCACCACTCCGCGAACCAGACCATGTTCGCGAAGAACTGCGCGGCCACCTTCGGCTTCGTGAGCCTCGACCCGAGCGCGTGCGGCCCCTCGCTGTTCAACAGCCAGGTGCCGACGGATCCCCGGAACCCGTTGGCGCCGCGCCTGATGGTGGCGCTCTCGAACGTCGTCTCGGGCCAGTGCCAGGAGCTCTTCGGACAGCTCGCGGCGGGCTGCGGCATCCTCGGCGGAATCGGCGGCTTCACGGCGACCACCTTCGGCGAGCTCGACCGCTTCCCCTGGATCGTGCGCTCGCCGGTCTCCGCTACGGCTGCGTCGCCGCTGGTGCCGCTCGTGCTCGACCCGCTCGACGGGGGCGCCGACGATCCGAGGCCCGACTTCCGCACCACGGACGTCAGCGTGGCGCTGTTCCTGCCGACCGGCCTCTCCCCTTTCTTGAGCGTCGAGCAGGAGGCGCTGCTCGGCTGCGGTCCGCTCTACCGCACGCGCTGCGACGTGGACGGCATCGACCTGCTGAACGCCGAGGCCAGCGTGCTCGCGCAGTCCTGGCCCGGCATCGAGGGGACCTTCGGCGACTGGGACCTGACCGACCGTTCGCGCGCCCAGCCCGGCACGATCGGCTTCGACGGCGGGCCGGCCTGCACCCGCTTCGAAGGCGGGAGGCTCTACGTCCTGCCCGGCTGCCGCGGCCCCGACGACCCGGGCTACCGGCGCGACCGGGACGGCTCGACGGGAGGCGCCGTACATCCCTTCACCGGGCAGCCGTGGCGCAGCGAGACCGCGATCCTCTCCTGGAACCTGCTCATGGCGCTCACGGGGTTCTCGCAGCCGAGCGACCCGGCGCATCCCGAGGTGGACGAGTTCGACCCCGAGCGGCCGTTCCGGCGCGGCGCCTGCTCGCTCGCGCAGCCCCAGTACTGCGGTACGGTGGCGGACTTCTGGAAGCCGTTCCGCACCAAGCGCAACGACATCCGCGCCGGCGGGAACGGCCGCTTCGGCCGGCGCGACTTCCAATGGCACGACGGCACGCCCCTCGCCGTGCGCTTCGAGAAGCGCAACGTGCTCGGCTTCTCGGTCGACTTCGCGGAGGACGCGACCAAGTCCAACTGGAGCGTCGAGGCGACCTGGATCGAAGGACTGCCCTACTTCGACAACGACGAGAGCGACGGGCTCACCGACGCCGATACCTACAACCTCGTGATCTCCGTAGACCGGCCCACGTTCGTGAACTTTCTCAACGCCAACCGGACGTTCTTCGTGAACAGCCAGTGGTTCGTGCAGTACCTGGACGGATACACGCGCGGCTTCACCGCGAACGGGCCGTGGAACGTGCTGGCGACGCTGACCATCACGACCGGCTACTTCCAGGACCGCCTGCTGCCCTCGCTGACCGCGGTCTACGACTTCGGCTCCGGCTCCGGCGCGCTGCTCCCCCAGGTGAGCTACCGCTTCACCTCGAACTTCAACGCGACCTTCGGCATCGCGCTCTTCGCCGGCCGCTTCCAGGCCAAGCGCGCGCCGCTGAACCCGGTGGCGTCCCTCAACCGCGCGGGCCGCCACGCCTACCGCGACTTCGTCGAGAACGGCCTCGCGGTGATCCGCGACCGGGACGAGGCGTTCCTGCTGCTGCGCTACGCGTTCTAGACGCTAGGGCGCGACCCGCGCGGCCACCTTGCGCATCGCTCCCTTCGCGCTCTCCACCGCCCGCCGCGCGCGCATCTCGCCCTTGGCGGTGTCGAGCTTGGCGCTCTGCACGGTCTTCTGGAGATCCGCGAGCAGCGAGAGGGTGCGCTTGCGGGCCGTGGCGTCGAGTTGGTGCAGGGTCGACTCGCCGCGCCGTTCGAGGCGCCCGAGCTCGGTGGCGCACTGGCGCAGCAGGCGCGCGGCTTCCGCGCGGTAGCGCACGCCCGCCTTCTCGATCTCCCGCTCGAAGCGGGCGGCCAGGTTGCGGAGGTCGCTGCGGAGACCGGCCTTCTTCGCGGCCTTCTTCCGGGCACTCTTCTTGCGGGCTGTCATCGGGATCCCTCCATCTTGCGCGGCCGGTGGGCCGGTGCGAGACCTGCAGCGTACAACGAACCGGCGGCGAGTGGGGAGTTTGCGCGAACGAATCACGCCGCCGGGTCCGCATCGTGGCGTATTGCCTCATCGCCCGGCAAGCGCACCGCGGCCCGACCTAGGAGCGAGCCTTGCGGCCCTGCTCCTCCGCCTCGCGCTGCCACGACGGCGGCGACTGCTCGCGGAAGCGGCGGCGCATCGACGACGGGCGCGGGGGGCCCCCGCCCCAGCGCTTCCACTCTTCGGGATCGAGCGTGTCCTCGCCGGCCAGGAAGCGCTCGAGATAGGGAAGGTCGTCGTAGCCCCAGAAGAGCTCGCCCTCCACCTCGAAGGTCGGTACGCCGAACACGCCGCGCGAGATGGCCTCGTCCGTCTGGGCGCGCAGCCGGTCCTTGAT
>Ga0105107_10000397_pt1 | contig 27258 bp, 26 predicted proteins | sample PPLLaktember2015_6_FD_79335 | JGI IMG/M metagenome (GOLD analysis project Ga0105107, IMG submission 79335) | Freshwater sediment microbial communities from Prairie Pothole Lake near Jamestown, North Dakota, USA - PPLs Lake P8 Core (1) Depth... | ecosystem: Environmental > Aquatic > Freshwater >... | reverse complement strand
CTCGTCCCGGACGCGGCGCACGGCACCAACCCGGCGACGGCGGTGATGTGCGGTTACACCGTGCGTGAAATTCCGACTGATGCCAACGGCGACGTGGAAATCGAGGCGCTGAAGGCGGCGGTCGGGCCGCAGACGGCGGGACTGATGCTGACCAATCCTTCGACGCTCGGCGTGTTCGAGCGCAAGATCACCGAGATCGCCAAAATCGTGCACGAGGCCGGCGGCCTGCTGTACTACGACGGCGCCAACCTCAACGCCATCCTCGGGCGCGTGAAGCCGGGCGACATGGGCTTCGACGTGATCCACATGAACCTGCACAAGACCTTTTCCACGCCGCACGGCGGCGGCGGACCGGGCGCGGGACCGGTGGCGGCCGGCGCGCGCCTGGAACCGTTCCTGCCGGTACCGATCGTGGGCAAGGTGCAGGACAAGTACCTGTGGGAAACCGAAAAGACGCGTCCGCAGACGATCGGAAGATTGTCGGCCAACATGGGCAATGCCGGCGTGCTGCTGCGGGCTTATGTGTACGCACGGCTGCTGGGACGCGAGGGCATGCACCGCGTGGCCGAGTTTTCCACGCTCAACGCCAACTACATCATGGCCGAGCTTGCCAAACGCGGTTTCGACATGGCGTTTCCGAAACGGCGGGCCACGCACGAGTTCGTGCTGACCTTCAAGAAGCTCAAAGACGAAACCGGTGTCAGCGCCATGGACGTCGCCAAGCGCCTGCTCGACAAGGGCTTCCACGCGCCCACGACCTATTTCCCGCTGCTGGTCCCGGAGTGCCACCTGATCGAGCCGACCGAAACCGAGGCCAAGGACGAGCTCGATCGCTTCATCGCCGCCATGGAGGAAATCATGCGCGAGGTGCGCTCCAGCCCCGATGTCGTCAAGGGCGCACCGCACACCCTGCCGGTGAAGCGCCTGGACGACGTGCGTGCCGCGCGCGAACTTGACCTGACCTGGAAGCGGGCCGGCTGACATGGCAACGCCGTGAAAGGCCTGTTCGATCTGGGCCGGGTGTGGCGCGCGGCGGGTTATTCCGCCGCCGGCTTCAAAGCGGCGCTGAAAAACGAGGCGGCGTTCCGCCAGGAGCTGGCGCTGTTCGTGGTGCTGGCGCCGCTCGGATGGTGGCTGGGGCGCGACGGCGTGGAGCAGTCACTGCTGGTCGGCAGCCTGATGCTGGTATTGCTGGTCGAGTTGTTGAATTCGGCGATCGAGACGGTGGTCAATCGTGTCGGGCGCGATCCGCACGAACTGTCCGGACAGGCCAAGGACATCGCCTCGGCGGCGGTGTTCGTTTCCTTGATTCTTGTCGTGGTGGTCTGGGCGCTGGTGCTGGCAGACCATTATTTCTGATCAATCTGAAACCATGCTCGATACCATCCACCGTCTTTTCAACCATCCCCTGGCGCGGAAGATTTTTCTCAAGCTCCGTTACCCGCTGTTTCTGGCGGCGTTGGTGCTGCTGGCACTTAAAGCCAGGATGGCGCTCCTGCCCGCGGCGTTTCTGGTTTCACTGCTTGGCGAGGCGATCCAGCTGTGGTCCTTCGCCTCACTGGTGAAGAACGAGCAGCTCACCGCGCGCGGGCCTTACGTGCTGGTGCGCAATCCGATGTATCTCGGGCGCTTCTTCCTGGTACTGGGTGTCGTGCTGCTGTTCGGCAATCACTACATCACGCTCGCTTATGTCGTTTTTTATTATTTTTACATGGTCAACCGCGTGGGCCGGGAAGAGCAGCGGCTGGCGCAGTTGCTGGGACAGCCGTATCGCGATTACTGCGCGCGCGTGAACCGTTTCCTGCCGTCCTTCGGCCGGTTGCTCGATCCCGCCGTGAGGTTTTTCAACTGGGGTGTTTTGTTCCGCAACAATGGCCACTGGAATCTGCTGGCCATGCTGGTGTTTTACGGGGTATTGGCCGGATACCTGATTTATTTCCGCTGATACGGCAAACCTCTCAGGCACGTTTTTGCTGGCGCCGGTCCAGCCACCACGCCACCAGCGGCAGCGTCAGGCTGGTGAAGGGAAGCGTTGCCAGCGCGAGGTAAATGCTCAGTCGCGACAGGCAACGCAACTGTATTTGCAGTTGTAAGCGTTCCGCCTTGGTCCATTTCAAACCGTTGCGCGGTTTCATCAACAGCGCCATTAATCCCGGGATCTGCGCGATTTCTTCACGGATACGCAGTTTCTCGCGTTCCTGGAGCATCCTCGCTGCCGTGAACAGACGGCGCGTCCCCGCGACGACGCCGTTGCCGGCGGGAGAAGTGGCGTCGGAGGCCATGCCTTTGACGGAGGATTGAGGTTGCATGCGGGATAAGTGTGTTTGTTGCTGTGATCAACGGTCCGGGCGTGGGCAGAAGTTTGCATATTGCGTGCCACGGCCGCGGCGGGTAGGAAAAAGCGGGGTGTAGGACTGTAAATTCAGGGCGTTACCGCCTGGCGGTTTGGCCTCAATCCGTGACCAGCGCGTAGCCCTGCGCTTGCCAGCGGGCGATCCCGCCGGCAAGGCTGTAGACCTTTTCGAATCCGAGTTGTCTGAGACTGTCGGCCGTGGTGGCGCTGCCCGAACCGTCCCGGCTGCAGAGCACGAATGTTTTGTGGTGTCCGCCGAGCAACTGTTCCATTTGCAAACGCCTGGCGTCGTCCGCCGCGCCCTCCAGCAGGCCGCGCGGGAGCAGCACCGCGCCCGGAATATGTCCGCGCCGGAATTCGCCGGCCTCGCGCACATCCACGATCAGCAGATCATCGTGGTTCTCGATCATCTCGTCGAATTCCTCGACGCTGATCTCGCGCGCACTGTTCCGGGTTTCACGCATCAGTTTTTCATTTTAACGCCGATTCAAATTCCGCCAGGTCCGTGACCGGTGCGGAGCAGGCATGACCGGTACAAATATAGGCCGTGACGCCGTTCCGGGCTGTGCGTTCCGCCAGTATGCCGGGCAGGTCGGTGACATCGTCCGGAATCGCCAGCACCAGCCGGTGCGGATGGTATTGGCGGCCGGTGACGGCCTGCCACGGCTGCATCGCCGCGGGCGTCCCGCGCAGAATGACGGTTTGCGGCGGCGCCAGTTGTTCCTCCAGCGCCAGCAGCAGCGCGCCATGGGCGGAAGGCTGTTGCTGCATGCCCGAATACAACGCCTCCACGGTGCGCTCGGCGGCGTGCAGATAATTCAGGTTGCCGGTCAGGTGGCCGAGCTGTCCGAGCACGCGCGCGGCGACGCCGTTGCCGGAGGGGATGGCGTCGTCCGACACCGGCTTGGGGCGGTACACGAGTTTTTCGTGATCGTCGCCGGTGAAATAAAAACCGCCGTGGCTTTCATCCTCGAAATGTTCGAGCACGTTGTCCGCCAGCGCGATGGCAAAATCCAGGTCGGAGCGGCGGAAGCGCGCCTGCAGCAATTCCAGCGCGCCCGCGATCAGGAACACGTGATCGTCCAGGTAGGCGTTGAGATGCGATTTGCCGTCCTTGTGCGTGGCCAGCAGGCGCTGGTCGCGCCACAGCTGCGCGTGGAGAAAGTCCATGGCGCGTTCGGCGGAGGCGATGAAATCCGGCCGCTCCAGCGCCCGGCCGGCATGCGCCATGGCCTGGATCATGAGGCCGTTCCAGGAGGTGAGGATTTTTTCATCCCGTCCCGGGCGCACGCGTTGCTCGCGCGCGGCGAACAATTTTTGGCGCGCCGATTCCAGGCGCGCACCCACGTCGGATTCCGGGTGCAGCGTCTGCTCGGCGATGGCGGCTTCGTCGGCGCTCACGTTGAGATGCCACTGGCCCTCGAAATTGGGCGTGCCCCGCAGGCCGAAGCGGCGTTCGACCAGGTCCCATTCCCCGGGCGTCAGCAACTTCCGGATCTCGTCCGCCGTCCAGACGTAGAACTTGCCCTCGTGTCCTTCGGAATCGGCGTCGAGCGCCGAGTAATATCCGCCTTCGGGCGCCTGCATTTCACGCATCACCCATTCCGCGGTTTCGGTGGCGATGCGCCGGTACAGCGATGCGCCGGTGGCGAGCCAGGCGTCGGCGTAGAGCACCAGCAACTGCGCATTGTCGTACAGCATTTTCTCGAAATGCGGGATCTCCCAGCGTTCGTCCACCGAGTAGCGGCAGAAGCCGCCGCCGATCTGGTCGTAAATGCCGCCGTGGGCCATGGCGGCGAGCGTGTGCCGCGCCATGTGCAGGGCGTCCTGGTCCTCCGCGCCGTTGTGCCGGCTGCGCGCCCAGCGGTGCAGGCACAGCTCCAGCGAGGTGGGGTGGGGGAACTTGGGCGCGGCGCCGAAGCCGCCATGGCGTGTATCGAACTGGCGCTGCAGTTCGGTATGGGCCTGCTCCAGCACCTCCGGGCCGACATGCACGCCGGGGGCGGGCCCCGGCGGCTGCAGACGCCCGAAGATGTCCCGCAGGGAGTTATTCTGCTCCTGGATGGCGTCGCGTTTTTTGGCGTACACCTCGGCCACGTGCCGCAACAGATCGGTGAAGGCGGGCATGCCGTGTTTCGGCGTCCTGGGGAAATAGGTGCCGCCGAAGAACGGCATCTGGTCGCCGGGCGTGAGGAACATATTGAGCGGCCAGCCGCCGGGGCGCTGCGCCAGGATCTGGTGCGCGGTCTGGTAGATCTTGTCGAGATCGGGACGTTCCTCGCGGTCCACCTTGATGCACACGAACAGCTCGTTCATCACGCGCGCGACCTCTTCGTCCTCGAAGGACTCGTGCTCCATCACGTGACACCAGTGGCAGGCCGAGTAGCCGATGGAAACCAGTATCGGCTTGTCTTCGCGGCGCGCGCGTTCCAGCGCCTCCGCGCCCCAGGGATACCAGTCCACCGGGTTGTGCGCGTGCTGCTGGAGGTACGGGCTGGTCTCGTGAATCAAACGATTGGTGTGGGCGGGCATGTCCATGAAAACATCTGTTCCAAATGTGATTTCGACTATACCGAATCGCGCCCGGATTGTCTTATAGTGGGCGTTCTGACTGCATGGGTATTCCCTGCTCTATCACTGGTTAGCTGTCTCCACCTCCTGCATAATGCCGCGCCATGCTCGCCCCTGACATCGATCCCGTCGCCATTCAGCTCGGTCCGCTCAAGATCCACTGGTACGGACTGATGTACCTCATCGGCTTCCTTGGCGCGTGGTGGCTGGGCGTGGTGCGTGCGAAACGCCCCGGGTCCGGTTGGCGGCCCGAGGAGATTGCCGATCTGCTTTTCTACGGCGCGCTCGGCGTCATTCTCGGCGGGCGGCTCGGCTATGTCCTGTTTTACAATCTTGCCTATTACCTCGAGCATCCCGTGGAGTTGTTTTACATCTGGTCCGGCGGCATGTCGTTCCACGGCGGCCTGCTCGGCGTCATCGTCGCCATGTGGCTGTATGCGCGCCGCACCCGGCGCAGGTTTTTTGCCGTGGCCGATTTTGTCGCGCTGCTGACGCCGCTCGGCTTGGGCGCGGGGCGTCTCGGCAATTTCATTAATCATGAACTCTGGGGACGCGTCACCGATGTTCCCTGGGGCATGGTGTTTCCCGGTGCCGGGTCACTGCCGCGCCACCCATCGCAGCTTTATGAGTTCATGCTGGAAGGCGTGGCGCTTTTCATCATCCTGTGGATCTACGCGCGCCGGCCGCGCCCGACGGCCTCCGTGTCCGGCCTGTTCCTGCTCTGTTATGGCGCGTTCCGCTTCCTGGTGGAATTCGCGCGCGAACCGGATGCGCACCTGGGCTACCTGGCCTTCGGCTGGGTGACCATGGGACAGGTGCTGAGTCTGCCGATGGTGCTGTTTGGGGCCGGGCTGATATGGTGGGCCCGCCATAAAAGGAAGGCGGCATAATGCCTGTCGCCCGTTTTCGGTGCCCGCATGCCTTAATTCAGGCGAGTGCTTTAGAAGCTCAGCTCCATCTCGCGGATTGACGTCTCCGGGGGCGGACGGTATTGTTTGCCCGTAACAAAAAGATGTCCGCCTTCCTGTCTTCGCCCACAAAGGGGTGGGGCTGGCGCAAATCTTAAACAATTCACTTTAAATATATATTCTGGAGGAGGAAGAGAATCATGCGTATGCAATTTCTTGCCAAGGCCGCGCTCGCCGGTCTGATCCTGGCCTGCCCGCTGACGGCCAGCGCCCAGGACTGGTATGCCGGAATCGGGCTGGGACAATCCGAGAACAAACAGAGACTCTCGAAGCTGGGAGGTCCGGGTTTCATTGGTGACGTGGACAATGAGGACTCGAGCTGGAAGATTTTCGGTGGCTACCGTCTGTGGGACGAATTTGTCGCGGTCGAGGTTTCCTATGCCGATCTCGGCAAGACCAAGGTGGCAGGCACTTCCGGCGGCTCGGCCTCGACCGGCGAACAGGAGATCGATACTTTCACCGTCGGACTGGTGGGCCGGATCCCGATCACCGATCCGCTCGGCGTCATCATCCAACTGGGTTTTTCCCGGAACGATTCGAAGATGACCACCACCATCGGCGGTACCAGCACCTTCGAGGGTGCGACCGATTTTGAGTTTTACTATGGTGGCGGATTGCAGTACGAGATTACCGAGACCATCGGGGCTCGCATTGGGCTCGAGGTGTTCGAGATCGCTGACTACAGAGTTAATTTGCTGTCGGCGGGAGTGCTTTACCGCTTCTAGCAAACCAGGCAGTAAATTTTTTCAGACGGCCGGGAGATCCCCGGCCGTCCTGTTTTTGATCATTTGATCCAGATGGTTTTGGCGTTCACGAACTCGCGGATGCCGTGCACCGACAGCTCGCGACCGTAGCCCGAGGCCTTGATGCCGCCGAAGGGCAGGCGCGGGTCGCTCTTGACCATGCCGTTGACGAAGCATGAACCGGACTGGATGCGGCGCGCCAGACGCTCACCTTTTTTCACGTCGCGAGTGAATACCGTCGCGCCCAGCCCGTAACGGTTGTCGTTGGCAATACGGACCGCGTCTTCCTCGTCCCGGGCACGGATGACAATGGCCACCGGTCCGAACAATTCCTCCTCCCAGGCACGCATTCCCGGCCGGACCTGGTCGAGCACCACCGGTTCGTAGAAAAACCCCGGGCCCGCGGCCGGCCCCCCGTGCAGCGCGAAGCTGGCGCCCGCCGCGATCGAATCGGCCACTTGTTTGTGCAGCTGGTCGCGCAGATCGGCGCGCGCCATCGGCCCGAGCTGGGTTTCCTCCTGCATGGGATTGCCCAGGCGCAGTGCCCGGGCCTTGTGCCTGAATTGTTCGATGAAGGCCTCGGCGACCGGCTCCACCAGGATCAGCCGCTTGGCGGCGATGCAGCTCTGGCCGCAATTGAGAAAGCGCGATGCGATGGCGGTGTTCACCGCCTGTTCCAGATCGGCGTCCGCCAGCACGATGAAGGCGTCCGAGCCGCCGAGTTCCAGCACGGATTTCTTGAGCGCCGCGCCGGCGGCCGCGGCCACCTTGCGGCCGGCGGCCTCGCTGCCGGTCAGCGTCACCGCGTGGATGCGCGGGTCGGCGATGAGTTTTTCCGCCTGCGTGGCGGAGATCATGAGCGTCTGGAAAACTCCCCCGGGAAAGCCGGCCTTGTGGAAAATTTCTTCGATCGCCAGCGCGCATTGCGGGACGTTCGAGGCGTGTTTCAGCAGTGCGACGTTGCCGGCCATCAGGCTCGGCGCGGCGAAGCGGAATACCTGCCAGAACGGGAAATTCCACGGCATGATGGCCAGCACGGCGCCGAGCGGCGGATAGCTGACGTAGCTTGCGCTGGCGTCGGTCCGGATGACTTCGTCGCGCAGGAGGGCCTCGGCGTGCTCGGCGTAGAACTCGCAACCCCAGGCGCATTTCTCGATCTCGGCGCGCGCCTCCCGGATGACCTTGCCCATCTCGAGGGTAATGATTCCGGCATAATGTGCAGTGTTATCACGCAGCTCCGCCGCGGCGCGGCGAAACAGCCGGGCGCGCTCGGCGAACGGCGTCGCCTGCCAGGCCGGGCCGGTTGCCGCCGCGCTGGCGAGCGCGGCCTCCAGCTGCTGGTCGTTCCATGCATCGAAGGTTTTCAACCGTTCGCCGGTGGCGGGATTGATCGTTTCCATGGTCGTTGAGAGTATTGATACCGTTCAGCGCCAGCTATTTTAGGTGTTGTTACCTATAATACATACAGCATGCAACGGTACTTTATTCTTGTTCTGCTTCTGGCCGGCCTGATGGGCGCGGGCAAGGGCGCGTTGGCGCAGGATATTACGCAGGAAGAGGAGAACCGGCGGCGCGACTATCTGGCCGCGCTCGAGGCCCTGAAGGCGGGACAGCACGCCCGCTTCCGGACACTTTACAGCAATCTGGACGGTTACATCCTGCGCGGCTATCTCGAATACGAATTCCTGAAAAACCGTGTGGCTTCTACGCCCACCGCCGACATCCGGCGGTTTCTCGCGGACAACAGCCAGGCCCCGATCAGCGACAGCATTCGAAAAAGTTGGCTGCGCGTGCTCGCGAAGCGCGGCGACTGGAACACCTTCCTCAAGGAGTATCAGAACATCGAGGACGAGCCGGAGCTGCAGTGCCTGCGCCTGTCGCGCCTGCTCAAGACCAGCGAACAGCAGGCAACGCTCATGGCCGAGGCCGAGCAACTCTGGCTCACGGGCAAGCAGCTGCCGCGGGCCTGTGAACCGGTGTTCAGCGCGTGGAAGAAGGCCGGTCACATGACCGCCGACAAGGTCTGGGCGCGCATCCGCCTGGCGATGGAGGCACGCAACCTGAAGCTCGCCAGCGATCTGGGCGCGCATCTCGATCCGGCGGAACGCATCTGGGTGCGGCGCTGGCAGGACATGCACCGCGATCCGGTGCGCGAGCTGCACAACATCGCCTATCCGGTCGAGACGCCGGTGGCGCGCATGGTGGTGAAGCACGGCGTCGTGCGCCTTGCCTACCGCGATCCCGAGGAGGCGATGATCCAGTGGCACCTGCTGAAGGGCAAGTACCAGTTCTTCGGCGAGGACGACAATTACGTCTTGCGTCATATCGCCATCCTGGCAGCGCAGGACCAGTTGCCGCAGGCGCTGGTATGGCTGTCGGAGGTATCCGCCGACCCCGCGGACGAATCGCTGCACCTGTGGCGGGTGAAAACCGCGTTGCGCGCCGGGCAGTGGGAGACGGCCAAGCGTTTCATCGCGGGATTGAGCGAGGAACAACAGCGCAACAGCCAGTGGCGCTACTGGAGCGCGCGCATTCTCGAGGCCACGGGCAACAAGAGCGAGGCGCGCAGCCTGTATCAGGGTCTGGCGCGCGATCGCAGCTATTACGGTTTTCTCGCCGCGGATCGCGTCGACACCGATTACTCGATGCAACACGTCAGCATCGAGGCCAGCCCGGAGGAAATCAGCGCCATGCTGGCGCGCCCGGGTATCCGGATGGCGCAGGAGCTGTACCAGATGGGACAGGTAACCGACGCGCGCCGTCAATGGATCTGGACCATGCGGCGCATGAACAACCGCGACCTCGCGGTGGCGGCGGTGATCGCGCAACAGTGGGGTTGGCACGACCGTGCCATCCTCACGGTGGCGAAGAGCGATCACCAGGACGATCTCGAGCTGCGCTTCCCGCTGTTGTACCGTGACGTGATCGAGGCCAACGCCTCCGATCTCGGCCTCGACCCGAGCTGGGTTTACGGCGTGGTGCGCCAGGAATCTGCCTTCGTCGCCGACGCACGCTCCTCGGCCGGTGCGCTCGGGCTGATGCAGTTGATGCCGGCCACCGGGAGACTGACGGGGCGCAAGCTCAACATTCCGATTCGCAACAACCGCGCGTTGCTGAACATCGAGAACAACCTGCGCCTCGGTGCCGGCTACCTGAAGGAAGTGCTCGGCCGCAACAAGGGGAACCAGGTGCTGGCCACGGCCTCCTACAACGCCGGCCCGAACCGCGTCAGCAGCTGGATGCCGCCACGCAGCATGGAGGCCGATATCTGGGTCGAGCTGATTCCGTACAGCGAGACGCGCGACTACGTGAAAAACGTCATGTCCTACACCACCGTGTACGACCATCGCCTGGGCAGCCGTCCGGAGCGGCTGCGCAACCGCATGGTGGATATCGCCCCGTCGGAAAAATAACCCTTTTTCCCGGCACCCCCGAAAAAGCCTGATTTTCCGCCGCTGCATATGTGGCACGGCCGCCGTTTTCCTGATCTAAACTCATTGCTACAGGCTGTACATCACTAATCCACCCCCATAAGCCGGGGTGGCCCAGGGTAGGGGCGCAATGAAAAAGGAAAGCCAAATATTTCTGCTGGAAAGCCAGCTGCGCGATCGTGAATTCGAGATCGCCATGCTGCGGGAAACCGCCGAGACCGTCAGCGGCGAACTCGACCTCGAGAAAGTGCTTCAGGTGGTTGCCGACCACGCGCGCAAGCTCATCCTTGCCGAGACCGTGCTGGTCCCGGTGATGGACGAAAAACTCGCCCAATACACCTACCGCGCCGGGTGTGGAAAAAACGCCGATGAGATCGTGGGTGAGTCCCTCCCGCTGGATACCGGTGTTTGCGGCTGGGTGTGGCGTCACAAGCGCCCCTGGTGGCGCGGCGTGCTCGACGAGCTGGAAGAGGAAGAAAGAAACCGCTGGGAGAAGGAGGCGGGCAGCATCATCCTCGTGCCGCTCATTGGCAAGCGCCATTTTCTCGGCGGCATTGCCGGCCTCAACAAGATCGGCGGCAAGGATTTCACCCGGCGCGATCTCGATTTGCTCACGCTGTTTGCCCACCAGGCCAGTTTCGCGGTCGAAAATGCGGAATTATTCGATCAGCTGAGTAAATCCAAGGAACAGTCCGAGGAATACCAGCGCGAGCTGCAGGCCCTCAACGCCGAGCTGGAACGACGCGTTGCCCAGCGCACCACCGCCCTGGTCGACGCCGTAAAGGAACTCGAACACCTGGCGCTGCACGACATGCTGACGGACTTGCCGAACCGTTCGCTGGTCGAAGATCGCCTGCAACAGGGTATCCATATCGCCAAGCGCGAGAAGAAAGTCATCGCGCTCATGATGATCGACCTCAACCGGTTCAAGGAGGTCAACGATAAACACGGGCACGACGTGGGCGACAGCCTGTTGAAGCAGGTCGCCATGCGCCTGCGGCGCGTGTTACGGCAATCGGACACCGCCGGCCGGCTCGGCGGCGACGAGTTCGCCATCGTGCTGCCCTCGACGGACGCGGCCGGCGCCATGAAAGTGGCCGAAAAGCTGCTCAAGGTCATGGAGCCGCCTTTCAAGGTCGGCGACTACACGCTCACCAGCGCCTGCAGTATCGGCATCGCTGTGTATCCGCAGCACGGAGAGGATGTCACCAGCCTGTGCCGCTGCGCCGACGTGGCCATGTACGCAGCCAAGCGCAGCGGCCACGGCTACGCCGTCTATCGTCCGGGGGATGATAAAAACGTGACGTAGTCCGTCCGGCTCCCCCGCTCCGGGAAAGCCGGCGCTATCCGCAAAATTTTTATTCCTCTGGCGCGGACGCAAGCCTCTGGCGTTAGTCCCTGGGGCGGCGCAGAATGATCCGATGACTCTCCACAAGATCTGTCTTCTCGGCGGCACCGGTTTCGTCGGCAAGCGCCTTGCCGCGCGCCTGTCCGGGGCCGGGCATGACGTCGTCATTCTCACGCGCCGCGCGGTGCGGCACCGCGACCTCCTGGTGCTGCCCACGGCGCGGCTGGCGGAAGGCGATGTGCACGACGCCGAATTCCTGCGCCAGCAGTTCGAGGGAAAAGATACCGTCATCAACCTGATCGGCATCCTGAACGAGAAAGGCCGGTCGGGAAAAGGATTCGCGCGGGCGCACGCCGAGCTGCCGGAAAAAGTGGTGCAGGCCTGCCGTGAAACGGGCGTGCCGCGCCTGTTGCACATGAGCGCGCTGCATGCCGCGCCCACGGCGCCAAGCCATTACCTGCGCAGCAAGGCGCTGGGCGAGGAGGCGGTGCACCGCGCCGAAAGCCCGGATTTCCGCGTCACCAGTTTCCGCCCCTCGGTCGTTTTCGGACCGGGTGACGGCTTCCTGAATCGCTTCGCCGGTCTGTTGCGTCTGACGCCCGGCGTATTCCCGCTTGCCTGCCCCGACGCGCGTTTCCAGCCGGTGTATGTCGAAGACGTGGTGCGTGCCTTCACGGAATCGCTCGACAACCACAAGACCTTCGGGCAGCGCTATGACCTCTGCGGCCCGCAGGTCTATACCCTGCGCGAGATCGTGGAATACGTGGCGCAGCTGATCGGCAGGCGCGTGTGCGTGATCGGTCTGCCCGATGGCCTGTCGTATTTGCAGGCCGCCATGCTGGAGTTCATGCCGGGCAAGCCATTCTCGCTCGACAATTACCGCTCGCTGCAAATCGACAGCGTGTGCGAGAAAGGGTTTCCGGAGGTGTTTGGAATCACGCCGACGAGTCTCGAAGAAATCGCGCCTGGATATCTTAAAAAGGGTATCGGACAGGATTAACGGAATTTAAAAATCAGAACTTCTGCAAGCTCATGCGGCGCTCATTCTCCGGCAAATCCTCCATTGCCCTCACGGAGGCATAGAAAACGGCGAGATCATTATTCTGTTGCGCCAGCAGCTTCTGAAGCGCCGCTACATGCTGGTGGTACATGCCGATGGCGGCGAGGTGGGCGTTATTCAAGTCCTGAGCGAACCACTTGTCATAGTCGGCATGATTGCCCCAGTCTCTTTTAAGAGCCGCATAATCGTTCCGCAGTTCACCGAATATTTTTTGCTTGGCCGCACGTTTTTCCACATCGCCCAGTTTTGAGGCGTAAATCTCCGCCAGCCGCGTCTTGTGTTTCAGCGCCAGCGCCATGAACTGCTCGCGCCGCCGGATTTTCTGCCGGTAGGCCTCCGCCTGTGGCGCTGTGCCTTGGCGCTCGAACCAGCGCTTCACGCCTTCGAGTTCCACCACGGTGGCGAAGGATTCGTTGAAGGCGGTATCACCGCCGACATAGACCACCTGATGCGCCAGCTCGTGGAACAGCAGGCCGGCAAGATCGGCCTCGGTACGGTGGATGAAGGTGTTGAGCAAGGGATCGTTGAACCAGCCGAGCGTGGAATAGGCCGGGACGCCGCCGACGTAGATGTCATGACCGTCCTGTTTCAGGCCGGCGGCAAATGTTTCCGCCTTGTCTTGTGCGAAGTAGCCGCGGTAGGAGACACAGCCGGCGAACACGAAACACCATTGCTTCGGTTCCAGTGACAGTTCCGGCGTGGCAAAGACGTTCCAGACGACAAACGGCCGTTCCAGATCGGCGTAGGTCCGGTAGCTGCGATTGTCCGGCAGCCCGAGCTCGCGGCTGGCGAAGTCGCGCAGGCGCCGGACCAGCTCCAGCTGCTGCCGGGTCTGCGGGGTCGTGGCCGGATCGTTCAGCACTTCTTCGATCGGCCGGCGTTTGTTAAGGAGTTCGACCTGGCCTGAAATAGCATGCAGGTAATAACCCGGACTGGCGCAGCCGCCGACAACGGCGAGCAACAGCAACAGGGTGAGCAGTCGGCGGCGATATTTCATGAATCCCGGCTTTGCGTCAGCAGCAGCCACACATTAGCATGACGCCATGAAAACTTATCTCGTCGGCGGCGCGGTGCGTGACAAGCTTCTGGGCCTGCCGGTCCAGGACCGGGATTATGTCGTGGTCGGCAGCACGCCGGAGGAAATGGTGGCCAAGGGCTTCAAGCCCGTGGGCGCCGATTTCCCCGTGTTCCTGCACCCGGAAACCAAGGAGGAATATGCCTTGGCGCGCACCGAGCGCAAGTCGGGCCACGGCTACAAGGGCTTCAAGGTATATGCCGCGCCGGACGTGACGCTGGAGGATGACCTGCGCCGCCGCGACCTCACCATCAACGCCATGGCCGAGGATGAATCGGGCCAGCTGATCGACCCCTTCAAGGGCGCCGAGGACCTGCGCAACGGCGTGCTGCGCCATGTCTCGCCCGCGTTCGCCGAGGACCCGGTACGCATCCTGCGCGTGGCGCGCTTCGCCGCGCGCTATGCCAAGTGGGGTTTCCACGTGGCGCACTCCACCAACAAGCTCATGCGCGAGATGGTCGAATCCGGAGAAGTCGATCACCTGGTGGCGGAGCGCGTGTGGACGGAACTCGAGCGCGCGCTGGGGGAAGCCAGGCCTTCGCGTTTTTTCGAGACGCTGCGCGGTTGCGGGGCGCTGGCGCGGTTGTTTCCGGAGATCGACGCGCTGTTCGGCGTGCCGCAGCCGGAAAAACACCACCCGGAAGTGGATACCGGCGTGCACATCATGCTGGTGCTGGACGCGGCGGCGCAGCTCTCGCCCGATACGCGCGTGCGCTTCGCCGCGCTCATGCACGATCTCGGCAAGGGCAACACGCCGCCGGCGGAATGGCCGCAGCATATCGGGCACGAGGAGCGCGGCGTGGAGCTGGTCAAGAATTTCTGCCAGCGCTTTCGCGTGCCGAACGAGCACCGCGACCTGGCCGTGCTCACGGCGCGGTTTCACGCGCATTGCCACAGGATCGCCGAACTCCGGCCGGCCACGGTGGTCGATACGCTCGAGGCCCTGGACGCGTTCCGCCGCCCGGAGCGGTTGGACCTGTTCGTCACCGCCTGCGAGGCCGATTTCCGCGGCCGTCACGGCAGCGAGGACAAACCCTACCCCCAGGCCGGGCTTTTCCGCAGCGTATTCGCGGCGGCGCGCGCGGTGGATGCCTCGGCCATTGCCGCGGGGGGCGGCCAGGGCCCGGACATCGGTGCCCGTATCCGCGAGGCGCGCATCGCCGCCGTACGGCAGGTGTTATCATAATCACCCGATTCCTCCCGCCCGACCGGGATTCAAATCAGGAAGGTGGATCATGTTCATGAGACTCGACAATCCGTTCCCGCGGATGCTGATGGCAATGTCGGTGTTGTGGCTGGCCGGCACATGGAATGCGGCCGCCGCGGATCAGCCGGCCGCGAAGCCGGCGGAAGAGCTGATCAAGGTGGTGTACCACGCCGATTTCGCCGACCCGCGCCGCTTCAGCGCCATGCTGTCCAATATTTACAACATGGTTTCGACCTATCAGTCCGAGCTGAAGGAATATGACGTGCGCATCGTGTTCCTTTCCCACGGCATTCGTTTCGCCACGCAGGACAAGCTTGCCGGCACGCCGTTTGCCGAGGACGCCGCCCTCAAGCAGCGCCGGGCGGACCTGCTGGCGCGACTGGCGTCGTTGCGCGACACCGAGGGCGTGAAGCTGGAGCTCTGCGACATCACGCGCGCGGCCGTGAACCTGCCGCGTGAAAAGCTCATTCCCGGCGTTACGCTGGTACCCTCCGGCGTGGTGCGCATCGTGGAATTGCAACGCCAGGGTTTCGCCTACCTCAAGGTGGAATAGACTCCATGCCCAAAGCGGTTGCTTCTCCGTCGGCGGCGCCGCCGCCCGGCGCCGCCTCCATTCCGCGCGTCGGGTTCGTCAGCCTGGGGTGCCCCAAGGCGCTGGTGGATTCCGAGCGCATCCTGACGCAACTGCGCGCCGAGGGTTATGCGATCGCGCCCGATTACGCCGGTGCCGATCTCGTGGTGGTCAATACCTGCGGCTTCATCGATGACGCCGTCGCGGAGTCGCTCGATGCCATCGGCGAGGCCCTGGCGGAGAACGGGCGCGTGATCGTCACCGGCTGTCTCGGCGCCCGCGGCGACATCGTCAAGCAGACCCACCCGCGGGTGCTGGCCGTCACCGGGCCGCATGCGCTCGAGGAGGTCATGCAGTCGGTGCACGCGCACCTGCCGAAACCGCACGATCCCTACACCGACCTGGTGCCGCCGGCCGGCATCAAGCTCACGCCGCGCCACTATGCCTATCTCAAGATCGCCGAGGGCTGCAATCACCGCTGCACGTTTTGCATCATCCCCTCGATGCGCGGCGATCTCGTCAGCCGCGATATCGGCGTGGTGCTGCAGGAGGCGGAAAATCTGGTAAAGGCCGGCGTGAAGGAGCTGCTGGTGATTTCGCAGGACACCAGCGCCTACGGCGTGGACGTGAAATACCGCCCCGGTTTCTGGCACGGCCGGCCGGTCAGGACGCGCATGACCGATCTCGCGCGCGCCTTGGGTGAGCTGGGCGTGTGGGTGCGGCTGCATTACGTCTACCCCTACCCGAGCGTGGATGAAATCATTCCGCTCATGGCAGAAGGCAAAATCCTGCCCTACCTCGACGTGCCGTTTCAGCACGCCAGCCCGCGGATATTGAAGCTCATGAAGCGCCCGGCGAATGCCGAGAACAATCTCGCGCGCATCGAGTCCTGGCGAGAGAATTGTCCCGACATCACGCTGCGCTCGACCTTCATCACCGGTTTTCCGGGAGAGACGGAACAGGAGTTCAACGAGCTGCTCGACTTCCTGCGCGCGGCGCAGCTTGACCGCGTGGGTTGCTTCGCCTATTCGGCGGTGGAGGGCGCCGTGGCCAATACCTTGCCCGACCCGGTGCCCGAGGAGGTCAAGCAGGAACGCCTGGCGCGCTTCATGGAAGTGCAGGCGAGGATTTCCGCCGACAAGCTGCAGCGCAAGGTCGGCAAGACCCTGACCGCGCTGGTGGACAATGTCGAGGGCGACATGGCGATCGCGCGTTCCAGCGCCGATGCGCCCGAGATCGACGGCGCGGTTTATGTGGAAGGCGCCGGGAATCTCAAACCCGGTGATTTCTGCCAGGTCCGCGTCACCCGTGCCGGCGAGCACGACCTGTGGGCTGTGCTGGAAACATAGCCGAAATCCCGCCAAAAGCTTTGGAAAGGAATTTTCGTCGCATTGGCATTAACGAAAAGATATAGCGTATCTTTTCGTAAGAATTAGCCAACGAAAATTTCTTTTCCAGAGTTTAAACGGTAATCCTGTCGAAATTAGCTGCCTGCCGGTGCGTGGCATTGGGATCGGGCACGCCGTCCCGCACCAGCCACGTCACCTGCATTCCGGCCGCGCGCGCGGCGTCGAGCTCTTCCCGGATGTCGGAGAGGAACAGGATGTCACCGGGCGGGGCGCCGATGGCAGCGGCGATCCTGCGGTAGGAATCGGCCTCGCGCTTGCTGCCGATGGTGGTGTCGAAATAGCCGGAAAACAGCGGCGTCAGGTCGCCATATTCCGTGTGGGCGAACAGCAGTTTCTGGGCCTGCACGGAACCGGAGGAAAAAACATAAAGCCGGATGCCGGACTGTTGCCATTGTTTCAAATGGCGCACGGCGTCTTCGTACATATGGCCCTTGAAGTCACCTTTTTTGTAACCGTCCTCCCAGATCATTCCCTGCAGGCTTTTGAGCGGCGTGATTTTTTTGTCCTCATCGATCCAGCGGATGAGCTGTTCGATGACTTCCGGGTCGCTCAGGTTTTTCCCGCTGAGCCTGCGCACTTCTTCCAGTTCTCTCCTGACGGCGGCTTCCTGCGCGTGCCGGCGCACGAACTCCGCCACGCGTTCACGGGCATAAGGGAACAGCACGTCCTTCACGAAGGACAGGGACGAGGTGGTTCCCTCGATATCGGTCAGAATGGCCCTGGTCATTTATGGTAGCCCTGCTTCGCTGCGCTCGTTCGTTCTGCCATATGCGCCTGTTTTCACAATCGCGCGCGCCGGTCCTGCAGTGTAAAGCCCGGCAGCGGTTCGTGCACGCCGCGCCCGAGCGCGAGGACCTTGAACAGCTCGCCCATTTCATGCGGGAGCGTGAGTTTCTTGATCTGCTGCGTCAATGCCAGATGCGCGCGCACATCGTCGGGGTCGGAGGCGGCCATGATCTGTTCCAGCCCGCAGCCGAGCAGGAACGCCGCCTGCGAGGTGTAGCCCAGGAGCGTGAGGCCGGCGTCAACCCCGGCCTCGGCGATGGCGCTGAAGTCCACGTGCGTGGTGATGTCCTGCAACCCGGCGAGTTGCAGCGGATCGTCATGGGCCTGATGCCGGTAGTGACACATGAGCGTGCCCTGCGCGCGTTGCGGGTGATAGAACTCCGCGCGCGGGAAGCCGTAATCGATGAGGAGCATCGCGCCCTGTTTGAGACTGCCGGCCACGCTCCGTACCCAGGCTTCGGCGCGCAGATTGATTTCCGAGGTGTAGCCCACCGCCAGTCCAAGCGGCTCGACGCGCTCGCGCAGGGAGGCGCTGGCCGGCTGCTCCTGCCACACCAGGCCCTGGTTTTCCCAGGCCACGCATAACTCGTTGACGCCGTTTTGCGTGACCTTGAAACGGGTGACCGGCATGGCGTCGAGCACTTCGTTGGCCAGCACCATGCCGCGGAAATCGCCGGGCAGGTCAACGAGCCAGTGCACGCGCCCAAAAAGATGCGGCGCCCGGCGTTTGATGGTTTCGTTCTGGCGCGCACGCAGTTCGGCGCCGAGTTCGAGAATCAGGTAGCGCTCCGGCAGCTGGCCCAATGACTCCAGCTCGAGCAGCAGGTCCGCCGCCAGGGCGCCGCTGCCGGCGCCGGCTTCCAGGATATCGCCGCCACCCAGCCCGGCCAGCAGCGACCGGCACGGACGCGCGAGACAGCGCGCGAACAGCGAACCCAGTTCCGGCGCGGTGATGAAATCGCCGTGCTCGCCGAATTTGCGCGTTCCCGCCACGTAGTAGCCTAGCCCAGGCGCATACAGCGCCAGTTCCATGAAACGGTCGAAGGCCATGGCCCCGCCCGCCGCGGCCATCTCCTCGCGCAGGCGTTGCACGAGCTTGTCGTGATGCGCCTGTTCCTCGGCCGTGGGTGATGGCAGCGCGGGCGAGGCGGGGCCGGCGGTCCGGCCGTTATGGCGGGGCGGATTCATCCGAAAAATGGCTATTGGCGCAGAGATTGGTAATCGGTATCGTGGAACATTCAGCAACTATACTGGGTATTCTATGATTCAGGCTAACCAGAGAAGCGAGCAGGGCCTAAGCTTATGTCAGGGACGAATGAACGTTAGCGAATAGGGCGTAATCTTATGTCAAGACGAACGAGCGCAGCGAAGTAGGGCTCCATTGATGGCCGACAATCCCCTCGAAGGCAAGGTGGCACTGATTACGGGTGGCGCGCACCGCATCGGCGCGGCCATCGCGCGCCTGCTGCATGCCCAGGGCATGAAGCTGGTGATCCATTATCACACCTCCGAAAAGGCCGCCCATGCGCTGCAGGACGAATTGCACCAGCTACGGCCGGAGTCGGTCATGCTGGTGCGCGGCGACCTCAACAACGGCGAACGGCTGGCGAAGAACCTGATCTTCGAAACCGTGGAATCCTTCGACCGGCTGGACGTGCTGGTCAACAACGCCTCGCGGTTTTACCCCACGCCGGTGGGCGTGGCCACCGAATCCCAGTGGGACGACATCGTGGGCACCAACCTGCGGGCGCCGTATTTCATCGCGCAGGCGGCGGCGCCGCATCTCAAGAAATCCGGCGGCTGCATCATCAACATCGCGGATATTTACGGCGACCGCCCCCTGATCGGTTATCTCATTTACAGCGTCGCCAAGGCCGGCGTGATCATGCTCACCAAGGCGCTGGCGCGCGAACTGGGCCCGGAAATACGGGTCAACGCCATCGCCCCCGGCGTGATCCTGTGGCCCGAGAACGACCTCGACGAGATGTCCAAGCAACGCATCATTTCGCGCACGCCGCTCAAGCGTTCCGGTGATACCGACGACGTGGCACGCACCGCGCTGTTCCTGATCCGCGACGCCGGTTTCATCACCGGGCAGGTGCTGGCGGTGGATGGCGGGCGCTGGGTAGTGATGTAGATAAAATCGGAAAAAAATGTTGCGGCTTGCTACCGTCTTGTTGACAGCTGTTCTCCTGTGGCCGGGCTGGCACCCGGCGCAAGCCGGGAAGGTCTACAAGTGGACCGACGCGGACGGGCGCGTCCATTTCTCGGATCAGCCGGTTGCTGCCGCCAACGCGGAAGAAGTGAAAATCCGCAGCTTTTCCGGCACCGCCGACGTAATATCGGACGGCGACGATGTCGGCGCGCGTGAAGTGAAAATCCTGACCACCACATGGTGCGGCGTGTGCAAGAAGGCCAAGGCCTATCTTGCGGGTAAAGGCATTTATTTCAGCGAATATGATGTCGAGACCAGCGATATCGGCAGGCAGGAGTACAAACGCCTCGGGGGGAAAGGCGTCCCGATTATTCTCGTGGGCAAACAGAGAATGGATGGTTTCAGTTCGTCCAGGCTGGACGAGATGCTGAAGAACGTAGGTTATCCCTGAACCCTACCATTTGAATTCCACTGCCCGTATTTCCTGTCCGGTTCCGTCAAACTGTCGCCACATCTCGGCGCAGCTGAGGCCCGTTTCCGGATGCTGCAAGTCCGGTGCGATATCCGCCAGCGGGCATAATACAAAGGCATAACGCCGGATGTCGGGATGCGGCAGATTCACCTTGTCGTCGTGCTGAACCAAATCGCCATAAAGCAGCAGGTCGAGATCGAGCGTGCGTGAGCTGAAGCAATTGTCCTGGCGCACGCGTCCGAACTGCGACTCGATCCGGGAAAGCGTTTGCCTGATGCGCTCGATGGATTCAGCGCTGTCGAAACCCGCCACCAGATTGTAAAAATTCTCGCCCTCAAAACCGAGGGCCTTGCTTTCGTACACCGGGGAGAGCGTGAGGCGGCCGTAATGCGCGGTCAGTTCGCGCACGGCGCCGCGGATGCTGTTTTCCCTGTCGATGTTGCTGCCGATACCGACGTAAACCCTAGGCATATGAATATTTAAGCCACAGAGCAGACAGAGGTCACAGAGATTAATCGAAAAACTCTGTGTTCTCTGTGATCTCTGTGGCAAAGATCATAATTTAAGATTTGGCACCGCGCTCGATGATCACGCCCACGTCGGTCGCACCGCGCACGGCGCCCTTCTTGTTGACGCGCACGCGCACCCATTGCAGCTTGAATTCGGTCAGCAGGATTTCCGCGACCTTCTCGGCCAGGGTTTCCACCAGCTGGAATTGCGAGTTGCCGACGAATTCGCTGAGACGCTTGGAAACCGCCTTGTAATTGAGGGTGTCCTCGATCCTGTCGGTGGCCGCGGCGCGGCGGATGTCCACGGCCATGTCGAGATCGAGAATGATGGTCTGCTTGATGCGGCGTTCCCACTCCCAGATGCCGATGATGCACTCGATCTTGAGGTCGTGGAGGTAGATAATATCCATGGGTCGCCACTATAACGAAAAACATCGCGCACTTTAAACCATGACGTGGCTTTATTTGCTTCCGCTGCTGGCCTATTTGCTCGGCTCGGTGTCGAGCGCCGTGGTCATCGCCCGCCTCATGGGGCTGAGGGACCCGCGCGACGTCGGTTCCGGGAATCCGGGGGCGACCAATATCCTGCGCTATGGTGGCAAGGCGGCGGCCATCCTGACCCTGGCGGGGGACATCCTGAAGGGTGTGATAGCGGTGCTCATTGCGCGGGCGCTGACCATGGACGACGTTGTCATCGCGCTCACCGGTTTCGCCGCGTTTCTTGGCCACCTGTTCCCGGTGTTTTTCGGCTTTCGCGGCGGCAAGGGCGTGGCGACAGCGCTGGGCGTATGGCTGGCGCTCAATCCCTGGATTGGTTTGCTGCTGATCGCCACTTGGGTGGCGATGGCGGTCCTGTTCCGCTATTCCTCGCTGTCGGCCCTGACGGCCTCGGTGGCCGCACCGCTGTACGTGGCGTGGCTGTCGCCGGGCATGCCGTATCTGGCGACCATGATTGTCATGAGCGCCATCCTGATCTTCCGGCACCGCTCCAATATCCGCAATCTGCTCGCCGGTACTGAGACCAAGATAGGCCGCTAGAAAACTTAACTAAAAAAGCTGGCCACAGAGATCACAGGGAACACAGAGTTAAAACAACAAGGCTTTTTGCTCTGTGTGCTCTGTGTGCTCTGTGGCTGGAATATTTGGATCAGGTTTTAACTTCGCCGATTTCCTCGATGCCCCAGCGTGCCCGCGCGCCAAAGGCGAGCGGCTCCTGCTGTCCCGCCGCGAGGCGCAAATACCCGGCATAGGCGATCATGGCGCCGTTGTCGGTGGAGAACTCCGGACGCGGGAAGTACACCCGAATGCCGAGTTTGTCTGAAAGCCGCTTCAGGCGCTCGCGTAATTTCAGGTTGGCGCTGACGCCACCGGCCACCACCAGCTGCTTCGAGCCGGTCCGTTCCAGCGCCCATTCGCATTTGATGGCGAGCACGTCCACCGCGGCTTCCTCGAACGAGGCCGCGATGTCGGCGATGAATGACGGCGTCAGCGCCTGGTTCTGAACCGCGGTGACCACGGCGGTCTTGAGCCCGCTGAAACTGAAATTGAGTCCCGGATGCGCGCCCTGGGTCTTGAGCCGTTCGGTCATGGGTCGCGGGAATTTGAATTTTTTGGGATCGCCGTTCTGCGCCGCCTTCTCGATGGCCGGTCCGCCCGGGTAACCGAGACCGAGCAGCTTTGCCGTTTTATCGAAGGCCTCGCCCACGGCATCGTCCACGGATTCACCCAGGATGCTGTAACGGCCGAGTGCCTGCACATCCGCGAGCAGCGTGTGGCCGCCGGACACCAGCAGGGCGGTGAACGGAAACGCCGGCGGGTCCGGTTCCAGCATGGGCGAGAGCAGGTGTCCTTCCATGTGGTGAATCGCGACGGCGGGGACCTTCCAGGCGTAGGCCAGCGAACGGCCCAGGGCCGCGCCTACCAGCAGGGCCCCGGCCAGGCCCGGCCCCCCGGTGTAGGCGATGCCATGGATCTGGTCGGGGCGGGTATCGGCCTCCTGCATCACCGCCCGGATCAGGGGCAGGGCCTTGCGGATGTGGTCGCGCGAGGCCAGTTCCGGCACCACCCCGCCATAATCGAGGTGCAGCGCGGTCTGGGAAAACAGGCGGTGCGCCAGCAGGCCGGCCCCGGAGTCATAGAGGGCGACGCCGGTGTCGTCGCAGGAGGTTTCTAACCCAAGGACACGCATGGGGCGATTTTACACGGGGGAGACCGCCCGCCGCTGCGGATTGTGCGCATGAACCGGGCGGTCTCTCCCCCTCACCCTCATTCCCTCTCCCGCAAGGGGAGAGGGAGGCGAGCCGTTGGCGGCCTTCGGCCGCAGTTTCTATTGCTTGGCGGTTTTACGGTCTATGATGTACAAATCCGGCGGGAATCTATAGAATCGCCGCCTTTCCGTATCTGACCGGCCCCGAGCGGGGGCCCTATTGTGAGGGAAACGATGCCTTCAGTCCGGGTTAAAGAGAACGAACCATTCGAGATGGCTCTGCGCCGTTTCCGCCGCTCCTGCGAAAAGGCGGGCGTGTTCACCGAGATGCGCAAGCGCGAGCACTACGAGAAGCCGACCGAAATCCGCAAGCGCAAGGCCGCCGCCGCGCGCAAGCGCGAGCTCAAGAAGCTCATGCGCCGCAGCAATCCGCGTCCGCCCGCGCCCGCGGCCACCAGCACCCGCCCCTGATTTTCTTTCCTGCCTTGGGCGATGAGCCTTAAGGAAAAAATCAAAGACGACATCAAGCAGGCCATGCGCGACAAGAACGAGTCGCGCCTGGGCACCCTGCGCATGCTGAGCGCCGCGATCCAGCGGCGCGAGGTGGACGAGCGCATCCTGCTCGACGACGCGCAGGTCATCGCCGTGATCGAAAAGCTGGTGAAGCAGGGGCGCGAGTCGATCGAGCAGTACATTAAAGGCGGGCGCCCGGAACTGGCCGACAAGGAATCCGGCGAGATCGCCGTGTTTCAGGCCTATCTGCCGCAGCAGCTGAGCGAGGCCGAGATCGACAAACTCGTGGCCGAGGCCATCGCCACCACCGGCGCCAGTTCCGTCAAGGACATGGGCAAGGTCATGGGCGTGCTCAAGCCCAAACTCCAGGGCCGCGCCGACATGGGGCTAGTTGGCAGCAAAATAAAAGCCAAACTCGGCGCCGCTTGAATAGCATCACATTATTCACCCGGTAAAAGCCGCTCCAAATTAATTCCATTTCCGCGTGTTACCGGCCTGTTTAGAATAGCCGCATGGCCGGCCGCATTCCCAAGCAGTTTATCGATGAGTTACTGACGCGCTCCGACATCATCGATGTCATCGATGCGCGCGTGCCGCTGCGCAAGGCCGGCAAGGACTACAAGGCCTGCTGCCCGTTCCACGAGGAAAAAACCCCATCTTTTACAGTGAGCGCCGACAAGCAGTTTTACCACTGCTTCGGCTGCGGCGCGCATGGCTCCGCCATCGGTTTCCTCATGGACTATGAGCACATGAGTTTCGTCGAGGCGGTCGAGGAACTGGCCGCGCGTGCCGGCCTGACGGTTCCCAAGGAAGCGGGTACTGCGTTCGAGAAGGAAAAAGACACCGGCGCCGACCTGATCGAGCTGATGCGCGAGGCGGCGCGCTTTTACCGGCAGCAGTTGCGTGAGCATCCGCAGGCGGGCCGGGCGGTGGACTACCTCAAGGGGCGCGGCATCACCGGCGAGATCGCGCGCGACTTCGATCTCGGCTTCGCCCCCGACGGCTGGGACAACCTGCTGCGCGCCCTGGGCAAGGATGACGCCACCCGCGAGGCGTTGGCGCGCGCCGGGCTGGTGGTGAAAAAGGACAGCGGCGGCTACTACGACCGCTTCCGCGACCGCGTCATGTTCCCGATCGAGGACCACCGCGGGCGCATCGTCGCCTTCGGCGGGCGCGTGATCGACAAGGGCGAGCCCAAATATCTGAATTCCCCGGAAACGCCGCTGTTTCACAAGGGGCGCGAGCTCTACGGGCTGTTTCACGCGCGCGACGCCATCAAGCGCGAAAACCGGGTGCTGGTGGTCGAGGGCTACATGGACGTGGTGGCGCTGGCCCAATTCGGCATCGATTTCGCCGTGGCCACGCTGGGTACCGCCACCACGCGCGATCACCTGGAGCGCCTGTTCCGCCACGCGCCGGAGGTGGTTTTCTGTTTTGACGGAGACCGCGCCGGCCGCGAGGCCGCCTGGCGCGCGCTGGACAATGCCCTGCCGGTGTTGCGCGAGGGGCGCCAGATCAGCTTTCTGTTCCTGCCCGAAGGCGAGGACCCGGACACGCTGGTGCGCAAGGAAGGCCGGGACGCCTTCCTGGCTCGTCTCAAGAAGGCACTGCCGCTGCCGGATTATCTTTTCGATACCCTGTCGCGTCAGGTGGACCTGGGCCGTCTGGACGGGCGCGCCCGCCTGGTGGAACTTGCCCGTCCGCTGTTGTCCAAGATGCCGGCTGGCGTCCTGCGCCAGATGATGCTGGACCGGCTGGCCGAGCTGAGCCTCATGGACCCGGATAAATTGCCCGTAAACGTCGCAAATCCGGATCAGTCTGCGCCTCAGCGTGGATTCCGCCCCAGCGGCAGCGGCCCACGCGAGCCGCCGTCGGTGGTGCGTCTGGCCATTGCCATGTTGTTGCAGCAGCCGGAGCTGGCGCGAAATGTGCACAATGCGGGCGCCCTGGCCGAGTTGGACATGCCGGGAATACCGTTACTGCTTGAATTGCTGCGGGTGGTGCAGGGAACATCAGGACTGAATACAGCGTCTATAATAGAGAATTTTAGCGATAGTGAGCACAAACAAAATCTGGCGAAACTGGCGTTCTGGCAGCATCCGGCCCTGGAGCAGGACCTTGAAACGGAATTTAGCGGTGTTATGAGTCGTCTGGAGGAGGCTTCTACCCGGCAAAAAACCGAGCGGCTTTTGCAGAAGAAGCACACCGGCAGGCTGGATCAGGCAGAAAAGGATGAATTGGCACGATTATTGAGCCTCAAGAGAGATAATCCCCGCGTATCACCCTCTCGCCATTGAAAAGTTTGGGGCAAGCAACCACTTAAGCTATACTCTCGCGTTTTTCGCGGGCTTTTACGTTTCAACACAACGCCTTAAGACGGCGATACGGGTTATCGATCAATGGCAATGGATCAGGAAACACAACGTTCACAGCTCAAAAAACTGATCATTCAGGGTAAAGAGCAGGGTTTTCTCACGTATCGTGAGATCAACGACCATCTGCCCGAAGATGTTCATGACACCGACCAGATCGAGGCGGTGGTGAACATGATCAATGACATGGGAATCGCGGTGTACGACGAGGCACCGGATCCGGATACCCTGTTGCTCAAAACCACCGAAACCCCTCCGCCGGCGGAAGATGAAGAGGAAGCCGCGGAAGAGGCGGAGCAGGTGGTGACCTCCGCCGTGGACAGCGAATTCGGCCGCACCACCGACCCGGTGCGCATGTACATGCGCGAGATGGGCACGGTGGAACTGCTCACGCGCGAGGGCGAGATCGATCTCGCCAAGCGCATCGAGGACGGCGTGCGCCAGACCACCGAGGCCATTGCCGCCTGCCCGGCCGCGATCGCCGAGGTCGTGCGCATGATGGACCTGGTCGAAGTCGACCAGATGCGCCTGACCGACCTGGTGGTGGACTTCGTCGACCCGAACGCGGTCGACGTGCCCCTGCCCGAGGCCCCGGCGGTGAAGGCCGCGGCCGATGTCGACGACGAGAAGGATGAAGACGAGAGCGGCTCCAGCAGCGACAGCGACGACGAAACCGGCCCGAACCGGGAAGAGGCGCTGATCCGCTTTGCCCGCATCCGCAAGCTGCACGCCAACCTGCTCAAGGCCATCGACAAGAAGGGCTACGACAGCCCCGAGGTCAAGCGGGTGCAGGCCAGGCTGGCCGACGAATTCATGCAGATCAAGTTCGTCTCCAAGCAGATCAACCGCCTGGTGGAGTACGTGCGCTCGCTGGTGGACTACGCGCGCGGCCAGGAAAAGGTCGTGATGGACATCTGCGTCAGCAAGGCGCGCATGCCGCGCAAGACCTTCATCAAGATTTTCCCCGGCCACGAGACCAACAAGCGCTGGGTGAAGAAGGCCATGAAGTGCGGCGAAGGCAATGCCTCGGTCATCGAAAGCCATACCGATGCCATCCACGCCGCCCAGGACAAGCTCAAGAAGCTCGAGGAACGCGCGGGCCTGCCGATCGGCGAGCTCAAGGAAGTCAACCGCCGCATGTCCATCGGCGAGGCCAAGGCGCGCCGCGCCAAGAAGGAAATGGTCGAGGCCAACCTGCGCCTCGTGATCTCGATCGCCAAGAAATACACCAACCGCGGCCTGCAGTTCCTCGACCTGATCCAGGAAGGCAACATCGGCCTGATGAAGGCGGTGGACAAGTTCGAATACCGCCGCGGCTACAAGTTCTCGACCTATGCCACGTGGTGGATCCGCCAGGCCATCACGCGCTCGATCGCCGACCAGGCGCGCACCATCCGCATCCCGGTGCACATGATCGAGACCATCAACAAGCTGAACCGCATCTCGCGGCAGATGCTGCAGGAGATGGGCCGCGAGCCGACGCCCGAGGAGCTCGCGGTGCGCATGGAG
>Ga0105107_10000396_pt1 | contig 27259 bp, 22 predicted proteins | sample PPLLaktember2015_6_FD_79335 | JGI IMG/M metagenome (GOLD analysis project Ga0105107, IMG submission 79335) | Freshwater sediment microbial communities from Prairie Pothole Lake near Jamestown, North Dakota, USA - PPLs Lake P8 Core (1) Depth... | ecosystem: Environmental > Aquatic > Freshwater >... | reverse complement strand
GCGCGCCAGCGCGCGTCGGGCCCCTCGGACGCCGCGCGCCAGCGCGCGTCGTAACGTGCCGCGAGGGCCTTCGCGACGGGGATCTCCTTCAGCGGGTCCTCCGTCAGGGAGACGCGGATCGTGTCGCCGAGGCCGTCCTCGAGCAGGGAGCCGATGCCGATCGCGCTCTTCACGCGGCCGTCCTCGCCGTCGCCCGCCTCGGTGACGCCGACGTGGAGCGGATGATCCGGCTGGGCGACTTCGCTCGCCTGCGGCTCGCTGCGCGCGCCGGCCGGGCCGTCGCTTGCGGATCCTGCCCGGCGCAGCCGGCGCTCCGCGAGGCGTGCGGCGAGCAGGCGGTAGGCCTGGATCGCGACCTGGGCGTTGCTCGCCTTCATGCTGAAGACGACGTCGTGGAAGCCTTCGTCCTCGCAGACGTCGAGGAACTCGAGCGCGCTCTCGACCATGCCGAGGGGCGTGTCGCCGAAGCGGTTCAGGATGCGGTCGGAGAGCGAGCCGTGGTTGGTGCCGATGCGCATCGCGCGACCGAGCTCGCGACAGCGCCGCACCAGCGGGCGGAAACGGTCGGCGACGCGCTCGATCTCCTCGGCCCAGGCGGCGTCGTCGTACTCGCGCACCTCGAAGCGCTTCTTGTCGGCGTAGTTGCCCGGGTTCACCCGGATCTTCTCGACGTGCTCGGCGGCGATCATGGCGGCGTTCGGCGTGAAGTGGATGTCGGCGACGAGCGGCACGCGGCAGCCGCGGCGCAGGAGCTCGCGCTTGATCTCGCCCAGGGCCTGGGCGTCCAGATTGCTCGGGGCGGTGATGCGCACGATCTCGCAGCCGACGCCGGCCAGACGCTCGGCCTGGTCGGCCGTCGCCTGCACGTCCTGGGTGTCGGTCGTCGTCATCGACTGCACGCGGATCGGATGGGTGCCGCCGATCGAGACGTCGCCCACGCGCACGACGCGGGTCCGGCGGCGGACCGGGGCGAAGGGGCTCGCGACGAACTGGCGCGGCAGCGCGTCGCTCACGCGCTCACGCTCCACCCACGAGCGCGTGGAGCTTCGCGATCGCCTCGTCGATCTTCGAGGCGTCGCGGCCGCCGGCCTGGGCGAAGTCGGCCTTGCCGCCGCCCTTGCCACCGACCACCGCGGCGATCTCGCGCACCAGATCGCCGGCTTTGAAGCGGCCGAGCAGGTCCTGCGTCACGCCGAGGGCGAGGCTCACCTTGTCGCCCTCGCCGGCGAGCAGCAGCACGATCCCGCTGCGGAGCTTCCCGCGCAGGTCGTCGACCATCGCGCGCAGCTCCTTCGGGTCGACGCCGTCCACGCGGGCCGCGAGGAGCTTCGTGCCCCCGACGTCGCGGGCCTGGGAGACCAGGTCGCCGGACGCGGCGCCTCGCTTCTCGGCGCGCAGCTTCTCGATCTCGCGCTCGGCAGAGCGCTTCTCGTCGAGCAGCTTCTCGACGCGCGCCGGCACCTCGCCCATCGGCGCCTTCACGAGCTCGGCGATCTGCCGCAGCGCGCGCTCCTGGGCGCGCATGTGCGCCAGGGCGCCCTGGCCGGTCAAGGCCTCGATGCGCCGCACTCCCGCCGCGATGCCCGTCTCGCCCACGACCTTCAGCAGGCCGATGTCGCCGGTCGCGTGGGCGTGGGTGCCGCCGCAGAGCTCGGTCGAGAATTCGCCGAAGGAGATCACACGCACCACGTCGCCGTACTTCTCCTCGAAGATCGCGATCGCGCCGGCCTCGATCGCCTCGGGGTACGACATCTCGCGCACGCGGCCCGGCGCGTTGCGCTCGATCCAGTCGTTGACGATGTCCTCGATGCGCTCGATCTCGTCCTGCGAGAGCGGCGCGTCGTGGGTGAAGTCGAAGCGCAGGCGGTCGGGCGAGACCAGGGAGCCCTTCTGCATCGCCTGGGGGCCGAGCACCTGGCGCAGCGCCGCGTGGAGCAGATGGGTTCCGGAGTGGTTGCGCACCGTCGCGGCACGGGCCTCGGCGTCGACGGCGAGGTGCGCGGTCTCGCCGACCGCGATCTCGCCCGCGACGACCTTGCCGCGGTGGACGATCAGGCTGCCCGACGGCTTCTGCGTGTCGGTGACGCGCATCCGGCCGCCCGGCGTCGTGATCTCGCCGCGATCGCCCACCTGGCCGCCGCTCTCGGCGTAGAAGGGCGTGTCGGTCACGACCAGCTCGATCTCGTCGCCCTCGCTCGCGGTCTCGACGGGGGCACCGTCCTTCACCAGCGCGGCAATGCGCGCGTCGCCCGTGAGCGAGTCGTAGCCGTGGAAGCTGCTCGGGGTCGCCGTGGCGAGTCGCCCGTAGATCTCCGACACCGCGGCGTCACCGCTGCCCTTCCAGGCGGCCCGGGCGCGATCGCGCTGCTCGCCCATCGCGGCGTCGAAGCCGGACTGGTCGATCGTGAGGGCGTGGCTCTGCAGGATGTCCTGGGTCAGGTCGAGGGGGAAGCCGAAGGTGTCGTAGAGCTTGAACACGATGGCGCCCGGCAGCACGCGCTGGCCCTTCGCCTTCGCCTCACCGATCTCGCCCTCGAGCAGCGCGAGGCCCTTCGAGAGCGTCTCGAGGAAGCGCTCTTCCTCGCGACGGATGCGGTCGGTCACGAAGGCGCGGCGCTCGACCAGCTCGGGATAGGCGGCGCCCATCTCGTCGATCACCGCGTCGGCCACGCCGTGCAGGAACGGACGATCGAGCCCCAGCAGCACGCCGTGGCGCGCGGCGCGGCGCAGGATCCGGCGCAGCACGTAGCCGCGACCTTCGTTCGCCGGAAGCACGCCGTCGCCGATCAGGAAGGTGCAGGCGCGCGCGTGGTCCGCGACCACGCGCAGCGACACGTCCTTCTCGGGGTCGGCGCCGTACTGCACGCCGGAGAGCTCCTGGCCGCGCTTCAGGAGCGGCCGGAAGAGGTCGGTGTCGTAGTTCGAGGCGACGCCCTGCACCACCGACGCCACGCGCTCGAGGCCGGCGCCGGTGTCGACGCAGGGCTTCGGCAGCGGCGTGAGCGCGCCGGCGGCATCGCGGTCGAACTGCATGAAGACGAGGTTCCAGATCTCGAGCCAGCGCCCGGACTCGTCCGTCGGGTCGAAGCCCGGCGCGCTGCCCGGCTGGGGGCCCATGTCGAAGTAGATCTCGGAGCAGGGGCCGCAGGGGCCGGTGTCGCCCATGGCCCAGAAGTTGTCGGCCTCGTCGAGGCGCCGGACGCGGTCGGCCGGGACGCCGATCTCCTCGCGCCAGATGCGCTCGGCCTCGTCGTCCTCGCGGAAGACCGTGACGCCGAGCTTCCCGACGGGCAGCCCGTAGACCTGCGTCACGAGCTCCCAGGCCCAGGCGATCGCCTCCTGCTTGAAGTAGTCGCCGAAGGAGAAGTTCCCGAGCATCTCGAAGAAGGTGTGGTGGCGCGGCGTGCGGCCGACGTTCTCGAGGTCGTTGTGCTTGCCCGAGACGCGCATGCTCTTCTGGGAGCTCGTGGCGCGCCGGTAGTCGCGGGTCTCCTCTCCGAGGAAGAGGCGCTTGAAGGGGACCATGCCCGCGTTCGTGAAGAGGAGGGTCGGGTCCGACTCCGGGACCAGCGAAGCGCTCGGCACGCGGCGATGACCGCGGGACTCGAAGAAGCGGAGGAATTCCTCGCGGATCTCCCGCGCGGACCTGGGACCGGAAGGCATTCGGGGGGCTCCTGTGCGTTCCGGCCCAATATAGGAGAACGTCCCCGGGCCGGCCGGGGCCGGCGCGGGGGAGCGATCCGATGGCGACGACTCGTGCGCGGGATCCGATCCGCGTCCGGCGCATGCAGTTCGAGGTCCCGGCGGACCTGCCGGCCCGCTGGAACCCCGCGCGCCCCGAGTGGAGCCAGGTCGTGAACGCGGCCTCGCTGCTGATGCCGTACCTCGAGCCGTTCCTGATCGAGGCGATCCGGGAGGCCACGCCGCAGCTCGAGGGCGCGCTGCGCGAGGAGGCGAAGGCCTACGTCGGCCAGGAGGCCCATCACTACAAGCAGCACCGGCGCTTCAACGAGGTCCTGCTCGCCCGGGGCTACGGCCGGCTGCGCGCCCACGAGCAGCGGCTCGAGGCCGACTACGCGCGCCTCGCGAAGCGGCCCCTCGCCTTCCGTCTGGCCTACGCCGCGGGCTTCGAGACCATGGCGCTCGCGCTCGGACACGTGCTCGTGAAGCATCGGGCGCACTGGTTCGCGAACGCGCATCCCGCGGTGAGCTCCCTCGTGCTCTGGCATTTCGTGGAAGAGATCGAGCACAAGCGCGCCGCCTTCGACGTCTACCAGGAGGTGGTCGGACGCTGGCCGCTGCGGCTCTACGGCCTCGTCCACGCCATGGGCCACACGCTCTGGCGCACGCGACAGGCCTACGTCGCGCTGCTGCGCGAGGACGGCCGCTGGGGCCGCTTCCGCACGCGCCTCGCGCTGAAGCGCGTCATGGCGCGGCTCTTCGCGGGGATGACGCCGATCCTGCTCGAGAGCCTCTCGCCCTGGCACGATCCCGGGCGCGTCGCGGACCCGGCGTGGATGCGGGAGTGGGTCGAGCTCTACGAGCGCGGCGAGCCGGGCCTCGCGCGGCTCGACACGCGTCGGATGCACCTCTCACCCGCGGCGATGATCCGCGCCGGAGTCGCCGAATGAACGAGCGGCAGCGTCAGATCCTGATCCTGAACGGCGTCGGGCTGCTCGTCGGCAGCGTGCTCGTCGGCTGGGTGTTCTTCTTCTTCCTGCTGAAGCAGGTCGTGCTCTGGCCGGTCGTGCCCTCGATGCCCGTCGAGATCCCGGGCGACGAGCGCGGCTGGCGCATGGCGCACATGGAAGGCATCACGCACGGCCTGCTGCTGCTCGCGCTCGGCGCGGTCGGCGGCCGGCTGCGCCTCGGCGTGCGCGCGGCGAAGGCGCTGCAGTGGGCGGCGCTGGTGCAGGCCTGGCTCTTCTTCCTGCCAGCGGCCTTCGGCCCGCTCGTGGGCGCGCGCGGCCTCGCATTCGGGGGCGGGCCCTTCGGCGGCGGCGTGGCGAACGACCTGATGTACGTCTCGGGGTGGCCCGCGGTGATCGCGGTGCACGTGATGCTCGCGCTGCTCGCGGTCGGAGCCTGGCGCGGGCTGCGCGAGGCGGGCGCCCCGCGCTGAGGCGGCGCGCGGCCGGCGTCCGGCCGCGCGCCGCTCCAGGCGGTCTACTTCACCACGAGCTCCTTCGTGCCGACCGCCTTCCCGTCCAGGAAGACCTGCACGCGGTAGCCGCCCGGGGGCCAGCCGTCCGGCTTGGAGACGTGGAACTCCGTGGTCGCCGGGCCGGTCGGAGCGATCGCCTCCGACGACTCCGCGACGCTCTGGCCGTCCTCGTAGGTCCAGAGCGCCGTGAGCTTCGCGCTCGGCGCGGCGCCCGTCGTCTTCACCGACACGTAGAAGGTGTCGGTCGGCGCGAACTCCGTGGCGAGCTCGGCGATCGACTTGTCGGCGCCGACGCTCTTGCCGAGGGAGATGTCCTGCACCGCCAGGGGCGCCGCGGTCGGCGTCGGTGCGCTCACGGGCGGAGAGGGAGCCGGCGTCGGCGCGGGAGCCGGAGCTTCCGCGCGCTTGCAGGCGCTGACGATCAGCAGTGCGGCGAGCGCAAGCCCGCCGGCCCGAACCCAGTGCGGCATCGTGTGCTCCTTCACTCCGGAATCCGGAGCTTCCACCCCGGCTGGATCAGATCGGGGTTCTTGATCACGTCCTTGTTCGCCTCGTAGATCTTCTTCCACTGGTTCGCGTTCCCGTACTGGGTCTTCGCGATCTTGGACAGGCTGTCGCCCGCCTTCACCACGTAGATCCTCTCGGCCGCGGCGGCCGGCGCCGGGGGCGGCGCGGTCGACGAGCTGCCTGTCTTCACGTTGGAGAAATCCGCCTTCGGCTTCGGCTTGGCCGGCGCCGGGGGCGGGGCCTTCGACTTGTCGCCAAAGAGTCCCATCGGGTGGCCCTCCGCGGCCGCGCGGAAGGCGCGGCTACGGGATTCACCCTATCCCGAGATCGGCCGGCTGCGAAGGGAATTCGTGCGGGGCGTCGGGACGGCTAGAAGCGCTCGATCTTGAGGTCGGTGCCGGTTGCGCCGGCGCTCGACGCGCCGCTCTGCGTCGAGCCCGCGCCGCCGCCACTGCCGCCCGGGCGCGGGCCGCCGCCTTGGGGCGCCATGCGCGTCTGGGTCGACTCCTGCTTCTCCTCGTCGTCCTTGTCGAAGTCGTCCCAGGTGCCATCGCTGGTGGACGCGATGCCGCGGAAGCGGAGCGCGAAGTCGTCGGGGTTGGAGACGTTCTTCAGCGCCTCCTCGTAGGTCACGAGGTTGCCCTTCACGAGGTGCATCAGCGACTGGTCGAAGGTCTGCATGCCGTAGCTCGTGAAGCCCTTCGAGATCGCGTCGTGGAGCTCCTTGGTGCGGTCCTTGTCGGCGATGCACTCGCGCACGCGCGCGGTCGAGACCATCACCTCGAGAGCGGGCACGCGGCCCTTGCCGTCGGCGCGCGGCACCAGGCGCTGGGAGATCACGGCCTTCAGGATCGATGCGAGCTGCAGACGCACCTGCCGCTGCTGGTACGGCGGGAACACCGAGATGATGCGGTTGATCGTCTCGACGGCGTCGAGGGTGTGGAGCGTGCTCATCACGAGGTGGCCGGTCTCGGCGGCGGTGATCGCCGTCTCGATGGTCTCGAAGTCGCGCATTTCGCCGAGGAGGATCACGTCCGGATCCTGGCGCAGCGAGGCGCGGAGCGCGTTGGCGAAGCTGTCGGTGTCGACGCCGATCTCGCGCTGGTTCACGATCGAGCGGCGGTCGCGGAGCAGGAACTCGATCGGGTCCTCGATCGTCACGATGTGACAGGTCCGGTTCGAGTTGATGTGGTCGATCATCGCGGCGAGCGTGGTCGACTTGCCCGAGCCCGTGGTGCCCGTGACGAGGATCAGCCCGCGCTGCTCCATCGCGATCGTCTCCGTCACCTTCGGCAGGTGCAGCTGCTCGACGGTGCGGACGTTGAACGGGATCACGCGGAAGACGATGCCCGTCGAGCCGCGCTGCTGGAACACGTTCACGCGGAAGCGCCCGAGACCCGCGACGCCGTAGGCGAGGTCGCACTCGTGGTGCTTCTCGTAGCGGGCGCGCTGCACCGGGTTCATGATGCCCATCGCCATCCGGGTCAGGTCGTCGGGCAGGAGGCGCTCGCCGTTCTTGAGCGGCACCAGCGCACCGTCGACCCGGAACATCGGGGGAAGACCCGACTTCAGGTGGATGTCGGAGGCCCCGCCCTTCACGGCGATCTTCAGGATCTCGTTCAGGTCCATCGCCATGGGATCCGACTCCTCTTCCCCGGGCGGGAATCCGCTTCCCCGGCCATTTCGACCCGACGGGGGAAGGGCTTGAGCCCGCGCTCGGAGTTGCGCCGCGGCTGCGAACGATCCTCCACCGGCAACGACGACCCGTGCGCGCGCGGAATGGGTCGTATTCTCGCGCCGCGCCTACCGCCGGCCCGAGGTCGGCGATACCAAGGGAACGAGGGAGGATCCGGACGTGGCCACGACGAATCGCGACAGCTTCGGCGCCCGCCGCACGCTCGACGTGCAGGGGCGCGCCTACGACTACTGGAGCCTGCCGGCGGCGGCGGCGGCCGGGCTCGCGGGCGTGGAGCGCCTCCCGGTCTCGCTCCGGATCCTGCTCGAGAACCTGCTGCGCTCCGAGGACGGCCGCACCGTCACGGCCGACGACCTGCGGGCCTTCCCGGCCTGGCTCGAGCAGAAGCGCTCCGAGCGCGAGATCGCCTTCCGTCCCGCCCGCGTCCTGATGCAGGACTTCACCGGCGTGCCCGCGGTGGTGGATCTCGCGGCCATGCGCGACGCCATGGTGGCCCTCGGCGGCGACCCGCGGAAGATCAACCCGCTCGTGCCCGTCGACCTCGTGATCGACCACTCGGTGCAGGTGGACGTCTTCGGCACCTCCGACGCCTTCCGGCGCAACGTCGAGCTCGAGTACGCGCGCAACGGCGAGCGCTACGCCTTCCTGCGTTGGGGGCAGGCGGCCCTCGCCGACTTCCGCGTGGTGCCGCCGGGCACCGGCATCTGCCACCAGGTGAACCTCGAATCCCTGTCGCAGGTGGTCTGGACCAGCGACCCGAAGCGCAGCGACGGGACGCAGGCCTACTTCGACACGCTCGTCGGCACCGACAGCCACACCACGATGGTGAACGGGCTCGGCGTGCTCGGCTGGGGCGTCGGCGGCATCGAGGCCGAGGCGGCCATGCTCGGCCAGCCGATGTCGATGCTGCTGCCCGAGGTGATCGGCTTCCGGCTCACGGGCCGCCTGCCCGAGGGCCGCACCGCGACCGACCTCGTGCTGACCGTGACCCAGATCCTGCGCAAGCGCGGCGTCGTCGGGCGCTTCGTCGAGTTCTTCGGCCCGGGCCTCGACGCCCTGGCGCTGCCCGATCGCGCCACGATCTCGAACATGAGTCCCGAGTACGGCTCGACCTGCGTGCTCTTCCCGGTGGACGCCGAGACCGTGAGCTACCTGCGCTTCACGGGGCGCGATCCGCATCGCGTGGCGCTGGTCGAGGCCTACGCGAAGGCCCAGGGCGTGTGGCGCGACGCGAGCACGCCCGATCCGGTCTTCACGGACGTGCTCGAGCTCGATCTCGGCAGCGTGCAGCCGAGCCTCGCGGGCCCGAAGCGGCCCCAGGACCGCGTGTCGCTCGAGCGCGTCGGGGTCGGCTTCCAGGAGGAGCTGCCCTCGCTGCTCAAGCAGGGCGCGTCGGCGGACGCCACGGCGCCCGTCGCCGGGCTCGACCACGCGCTCGCGCACGGCGACGTCGTGATCGCCGCGATCACGAGCTGCACCAACACCTCGAACCCCGACGTCATGATCGCCGCCGGCCTCGTGGCGAAGAAGGCGCGCGCGAAGGGCCTCACGCGCAAGCCCTGGGTCAAGAGCTCCCTCGCCCCGGGCTCGCAGGTCGTCGCCGACTACCTGAAGGCGGCGGGCCTGCAGCAGGAGCTCGATGCCCTGGGCTTCCAGCTCGTGGGCTTCGGCTGCACCACCTGCATCGGGAACTCGGGGCCGCTGCCCGATCCGATCGAGGCGGCGATCAGGGCCGGCGACCTCGTGGTCGGCTCCGTGCTCTCGGGCAACCGCAACTTCGAGGGCCGCGTGCATCCGTCCGTGCGCGCGAACTACCTGGCGTCACCGCCCCTCGTCGTGGCGTTCTCGCTCGCGGGCACGCTGCGCATCGACCTGACGACGGAGCCGCTCGGCGTCGGGAGCGACGGCAAGCCCGTCTTCCTGCGCGACGTCTGGCCGACGAACCAGGAGGTGCGCGACGCCGTGCGCGCCGCGCTCACCCCCGAGATGTTCGCGCGGCGCTACGCCAACGTGTTCCAGGGCGACGAGCACTGGGCCGCGATCGGCGGCGGCGGCAGCCTCACCTTCGCCTGGGAGCCCGAGAGCACCTACGTGCGGCAGCCGCCCTACTTCGTCGGGATGTCGCGGGACACGCGCGCCGTGACGGACGTGCGCGGGGCCCGCATCCTGGCGCTGCTCGGCGACAGCATCACCACCGACCACATCTCACCCGCCGGCAACATCGCGGCCGACTCGCCCGCCGCGAAGTACCTGAACGCGCACGGCGTCGCGAAGGCCGACTTCAACAGCTACGGGGCGCGCCGCGGAAACCACGAGGTGATGATGCGCGGGACGCTCGCGAACGTGCGCCTGCGCAACGAGGCGGCGCCCGGGACCGAGGGCGGCGTCGCGAAGCTCCAGCCCGAGGGCACCGTCGTCCCCATCTACGACGCCGCGATGGCCTACCAGAAGAAGGGCGTGCCGCTCGTGATCGTCGCGGGGCAGGAGTACGGCTCGGGCTCGTCGCGCGACTGGGCGGCAAAGGGCACGCAGCTCCTCGGCGTACGCGCCGTGATTGCCGAGAGCTTCGAGCGCATCCACCGCTCGAACCTGGTCGGGATGGGCGTGCTGCCGCTCGTCTTCGCACCCGGCACCACGCGCAAGACGCTCGGCCTCGACGGCAGCGAGACGATCGACGTGACGGGCCTCGAGACGGGCCTGCGGCCGCGCGCGCAGCTCGTGTGCCGCATCACGCGGAGCGACGGACGCGTCGACGAGATCCCCGTCACCTGCCGCATCGATACCCTGGACGAGATCGAGTACTACCGCCACGGCGGCATCCTGCCCTACGTGCTGCGACAGCTTCTCGCGTCGTAGCGCGACGTAGCGCGCGCGGCTGCGCATCGCCTGCACGTCGGCGGTGCGCAGCTCGTGCGCATCGCTTCCTACACTCCGAAGAGTTTCCCCCTCAAGATCGCCATCGCGTCTTCCGACAAATCCTCCAGTACCGAGCGGTCTCCTGGGAGGGAGGGCCCGTACGGACGGAGAGATCGATGCGGAAGCGGACCCTCCATTCCTCCCTGCGAAGCTGGCGCGCAAGCGCCGCCGTCGGACTCGTGGCCACGGCGATCCTGCTCTTCGCCGCACCCGGCTTCGCCGCCGACTACACCGCCTTCACTGCGGCGCTCGCACCGGAGCCCGCTGCCTGGATGACGACGACGCTCGGCCTGCTCGGCCTGGAGTGGATGGGACGGCGCAATCGCGCCCTCGACGCATGACTTCCGCGGGCGGCGCGATTGCGCTGCCCGCCGTAGGAGAGAACGATGGACGACCGGAATCTCGCACCGACGAATCGCCGGAGCCGACGCGCACGCGTCGGCGCCCTCGCCTTCGCCGCGCTCTTCGGGATCGCGTCGTCGGCGGGCGCCCTCACGCTCGGCACGCCCACGGCGTCGCTGGATGGCGCGAACGACGCCAACCAGCTGGTGGACACGATCACGCCGCCCGTGACGCGGATCCGGACGAGCTCCCTCTCGACCGTCTCCACGGACGCGACGTCGTTCCAGGTCCGCTACGCGATGGTCGTCGGAACCGATATCGGAAACACCGGCTCGATCACCCAGACTCACACCGCGAGCTACACCATCTCGTTCACGGTGAACCACGACGCGGGCGCCACCTGGTGGCTCTTCGTCGACACCAGCCGGATGGGCGCCCTGACGCTCGTGAACGACGGCAACGGCAGCGCCAGCGCGAGCCTCGGCGGGGTGACGGGTACGAGCGGCGGCGCAGGCTCGCTCGCGGGCAGCCTCGGCATGGCGGGCGTCGGTCCGCTCACGGGCGCGAACGGCGGCAACACGCCGTTCAGCCAGACCTCGAGCGCGGTCATCACCGGCACCGGCACGGGCGCGAACCAGGTCGTCACGCTGAACTTCACCTGGACCGCGAGCGCCACCTCGACCCGCCAGGGCAACAACGGCGACGAGGCGGCGATCCGGATGGGCCTCGCGGGCAATGCGACGAGCTACACCGCGGGCAACTACGGTGGCGTCGGCGGGCGCACCCTCTCGGCCGACGGCCACTTCGTGAACGTCACCCTGGTGCCCGAGCCGGGCACCGCCCTGCTCGCGGCGGCGGGCCTCGCGGGCCTCGCGATCGCCTCGCGGCGGCGCGTCGGCGCCTGACCCCACGCGCGAATCCGAGCGCGCGGCGCCCCCTGGCGGCGCCGCGCGAGCCACGCGACGCTCGCGGCATGGAACTGCGAGACGTCTTCACCTCGACCGGCACCTGCCGGTTCTACACCCAGGAGCCGGTCTCCGACGCGGTGCTCGCGCGCGTGCTCGACGCCGCGCGCTTCGCGCCGAGCGGCGGCAACCGCCAGCCCGTGCGCTTCATCGCCGTGCGGGACGCCGCGAAGCGCAAGCGCCTGTCGGAGCTCTACCTCCCGATCTGGGAGGAGTACGTCGCAAGCGTGCGCGCCGCGCGCACGGCCGTCGGCGCGGGCGCCGGCTCGGCTGCGAAGCCGAGCGAGCAGGCCGCGGCGCGGATGGTCGAGAACGCCGACCACTTCGCGCAGCACCTGCACGAGATCCCGGTGCACCTCGTCGTCTGCATGCGCCTTGCCGACATCTACCCGACCGACGGCGATCTCGGGCGCCCGAGCGTGGTCGGCGGCGCGTCGATCTACCCCGCGGTGCAGAACGTGCTGCTCGCGGCGCGCGCCGAGGGCCTCGGCACCGCGCTCACGACCCTGCTCTGCCGGGTCGAGCCCGCCGTGAAGCAGCTCCTCGAGATCCCGGAGACGTTCGGCACCGCCGCGATGGTGGCGATGGGGCATCCGGCGAGGCCCTTCCCGAAGGCGCTCTTGCGCCGGCCGCTCGCGGAGATCGCCTACGTCGACCGCTTCGGCGACCCGCTGCGGAGCTGACGCGCGGGAGCGTCGCGGCTCAGTAGCGCGTGGCGCCGGGCGTGCTCGCGTAGCCCAGGTAGGCGATGCGGCGGAAGCCCACGTCCATGTCGGGCGCGCGCGTCACCAGCGTGCGCTCGCCGTCGAGTTCGAACTCCGGGAGCTTGCGCAGGTTCTCGAGCATCGGCGCGTCGGGCGCTGCGCGCAGCTCGACCTCGATCTCGTAGGGCGAGGGCTCGTCGCGGTACGGGCGCAGCTCGCCGCGGAGCGCCCGTTCGACGGCTCGCCGCGCGCCCTCGCGCACCAGCGGGCGCGCCCGCTCCGGCGGGATCACGTCGCCCGCCACGTTCGAGAGCGCACGCTTCACCTCGACGCGCTCGACCTGCGGGACGCGCCGGCCGAGCTGCTCGCACACGACCTGATCGCCTGTCACGAGCCCGACCGGCACGCCGAGCTCTCCGGCGCGGATCGCGAAGATCTCGGTTTCGCCGCAGTCGCGGCCGTTCACGCGCACGGCGCGGAAGCGCTCGTAGGAGATCGTGTGGGCCATGATGCCCGGGAACGAGCCGGCCCGGGCGTGATGGCCGACGAGCAGCAACACGCCGCAATCGGGCCCGAGCCCGGCCATGGTGGTCGCGGTGGGGCGCCCGGCGCCGCGGATCACGCGGCAGCGCGGGTCGATCTCGTCGAGCACGAGATCGCAGAGCGCCTCGACGCCGTGGTTCTCCTCGACCACCACCTCCGTCGCGCCGGCGGCGAAGGCGCCGTCGATCGCCGCGTTCGCATCGAGGGTCATGAGCCGCCGATTGCGCTGGAAGTCCATGCCGCGCAGCACGACGTCCTCCCAGCGCACGAGGCCGGAGATGCCTTCCATGTCGACGGAGAGGAAGACCTTCATCGTGGGCGCAGGCTACCACGGGGACGGCGGCCGCCGGGCGGTCGCCGTCCCCGCTGCCAGCCTGCTGCCGGGGCGGCGCTACTCCTTGTCGCCCTCGGCCTCGCCGGCCGCCGCCGCCGCGACGCCGGCCGTCGCGGCCACCGGCACGCGGCGCTTCACGCCCTTCGCGGCGTAGACGGCCTCGGCGATGCGCGCCGTCACGTCGGTGTTCTCGCGCAGGAACTTGCGCGCCTGCTCGCGGCCCTGGCCGATGCGCTCGCCGCCGTAGCTGTACCAGGAGCCGCTCTTCTCCACGATGCCCGACTCGCTCGCGAGGTCGAGCAGGTCACCCTCGAGGGAGATGCCCTCGTTGTAGAGGATGTCGAACTCGGCCTGCCGGAAGGGCGGCGCGACCTTGTTCTTCACCACCTTCACGCGGGTGCGGTTGCCGGTGACCTCCTCGCCCTCCTTGATGGCCGCGATGCGCCGCACGTCGAGGCGGATCGAGGCGTAGAACTTGAGGGCGTTGCCGCCGGTCGTGGTCTCGGGGTTCCCGAACATGACGCCGATCTTCATGCGGATCTGGTTGATGAAGATCACCGTGGCGTTCGACTTCGAGACCGTGCCCGTGAGCTTGCGCAGGGCCTGGCTCATGAGCCGCGCCTGGAGGCCGACGTGGGTGTCGCCCATCTCGCCTTCGATCTCGGCCTTCGGCACCAGGGCCGCCACCGAGTCGACGACGACCAGGTCGATCGCGCCGCTGCGCAGCAGCACGTCGGCGATCTCGAGGGCCTGCTCGCCCGTGTCGGGCTGCGACACCAGGAGGTCCTCGACCTTCACGCCGAGGCGCCGGGCGTAGCCGGTGTCGAGGGCGTGCTCGGCGTCGATGAAGGCCGCCACGCCGCCCGTGCGCTGCACCTCCGCCACGGCGTGGAGCGCGAGCGTCGTCTTGCCGCTCGACTCCGGGCCGTAGATCTCGACCACCCGCCCGCGCGGGTAGCCCCCGATGCCGAGGGCGAGGTCGAGGCTCGCCGAGCCCGACGAGATCGCCTCGATCTCCTTGTCGATCGCGTCCTCGCTCATCTGCAGGATCGAGCCCTTGCCGAACTGCTTCTCGATCGTCGAGACCGCGAGCTCGATCGCCTTGCGCTTGTTCGTGTCGCGTGCGGCGCCCCGCTCGCTACCGGTGGTCTGTTGCGTGGCCATGTCTACTCCTCCGACGCTTCGGATTGGGGGTGATCGACACCGCCGAGCGACATTCGCTCGAGCGGCGTGTAGGTGGCGCCGTCCGGGGCGAGCGTGCTCGCGAAGAGCACGACCTCGCGGACGGGGAACGAGACCGGCGCGGCGGCGGGCGCCGGGCCGGCGGCGAAGGCCGGGTCGAGCCGGCGCCCCGGGCGCAGGCGGGCGAGGGTCGCGTGGGCGCGGAAGCCGCGCGGCTCCGGCGCGAAGCCCGTCGCGACGACGCTGCGCTCGACGGCCGCCGCGAGCGCCGCGAACGGCGCCTCGGGCTCGAGGGCGAGCGCGAGCACGCGCGGCCGCCGCGGCGACGGGAACGCGTGCACGCCGCCGAGGGTCGCCGCGAAGGGCGCGACGCGCGCGACCTCGGTGCGGGACGCCGCCGCCACGGGCCCGACCTGCTCGCGCGGGATCTCGCCGAGGAAGCGCAGCGTCACGTGGACCGCCTCCGGCCGCACGAAGCGCAGGGCGTCGGCGCCGGGCTGCGCACGCAGCCGCGCGAGCTCCGCCGCCACGGCGCGCAGCACGTCGGCCTCGAACGCGATCGCGAAGAACGCGCGCACGCCATTCACGCCTTCCTCCGCATGAGCTGGGGTGCGACGAGGGGCTCGCCGAGCAGCGCGCGCCGCACCCAGTCGAGGGCGACCTGCGCCGTGAGCATGCGATGGCGCTCGCGGTCGAGCGGGAAGACGAAGCGGTCGACGTGCGTGCGCCCCGCTTCCGCGAAGGCCACGAAGACGAGGCCCACGGGCTTCTCCGGCGTGCCGCCGCCCGGGCCCGAGATGCCGGTGGTCGCGAGGGCGAGATCGGCGCGGAAGCGTGCGCGCGCGCCCTCGGCCATGGCGCGGGCCACGGGCTCCGACACCGCGCCGTGCTCGGCCAGGAGCTCCCGCGGCACGCCGAGCAGCGACTCCTTCGCCGCGTTCGCGTAGGCGACGACGCCGCCCAGGAAGTAGTCCGACGCGCCCGCCACCGCCGTGATCTTCTGCGCCACGAGGCCGCCGGTGCAGGACTCTGCGGCGGCGAGGGTCTTCCCGCGCTCGCGCAGCAGACGCCCGACCACGACCTCGAGCGTGTCGTCGCCCTCGCCGTAGACGACGGCGCCGAGGCGCTCGCGGATCGCGGCGCAGACGCGGTCGAGCTTCGCGTCGGCCTCCGCCGCGCTCGCGCCGCGGGCGAGCGGGCGCAGGTAGTTGTCGGGGAACGCGGTGCGGAAGCCGAGGATCACGTCCGACGGCCCCGCGGCGTAGCCGCCGCGAGCGATGTCCTGCAGCGCGTCGTCGAGGGCCGACTCGCCGGTGCCGAAGGTGCGCAAGAGCCGTGCGCGCACCACCTCGCCCGCGCCGCGCCGGGCGGCGATCCGCGGCAGCACCTGCTCGTCCATCATCTTCACGAGCTCGCGCGGCACGCCGGGCAGCACGTAGAAGACGGCGCGGCCGGCCTCGAGCGCGAAGCCCGGCGCGGTGCCGACCGGGTTCGGCAGCACCTCGGCGCCTTCCGGGAAGTACGCCTGCTTGACGTTGTTCGGCGGCATCTCGCGGCCGACCGCCTCGTAGAAGCGCACCAGCGCCTCGCGCGACGGCTCGTGCAGGGAGAGCTTGCGCCCGAAGCTCGCGGCGAGGATCTCGGTCGTGAGGTCGTCGCGCGTGGGCCCGAGGCCGCCCGACACCAGCACGACGTCGCTGCGCTCGGCCGCGCGCCGGAAGGCGTCGCGCATGTCGTCGGGCTCGTCGCGCACCGAGGCGTGGAAGCGCGTCTCGACGTCGAGGGTCAGCAGGCGGTCGGCGAGGAACGACTTGTTCGAGTCCACGATCTCGCCGCGCATCACCTCGTCGCCGATGGTCAGGATCTCGGCCTTCATCCGACGCGCTCCGCGACGAGGGCGAGCGCCGCGAGCCCGAGGCCCGCGAAGACGCCTGCCAGCACGTCGTCCATCACCACGCCCGCTCCTCCCGGCCACGCTTCGAGCCGGCGCACCGGCCCCGGCTTCCACACATCGAACACCCGGAACAGGACGAATCCGGTCACGACCAGGAAGAAATTCTTCGGGCGGCCGAGGGCGACGAGCGGCGCCAGGGCGAGGAGCTGGCCCGCGACCTCGTCGATCACGATGCGCGGATCGTCCTTCGTGCCGGTCGCACGCTGCATCGCGTCCGCCGCCCAGACGCCGAGGGCGATCAACGCCGCGACGGAGAGCAGGAAGAGCGGAAGCGGGAAGACCGCGAACACGAGCAGGAAGAGCGCGACCCCGACCGCCGAGCCGGCGGTGCCCGGCGCGATCGGCGACAGACCTGCCCCACACGCCGTGGCGACGAGCCAGGCGAGGCGCGGCGGCGCAGGTCGGGTATCGGGCGGCGAGGTCGTGATGACCGGCAGCTCGGAGGCCCTGCTCGGGACCGGAGGGATCGACGCCTCGGCGGGGGGGGCCGGACGACGAGCCGAGCGTAGCCGCGTGCGCGGGAGGTGGTCAAACCACGCGACGGCTCCCCCTTTTGCGCCCTCCCGGTTCAAGGCCGCGCGGGGACGGGACGATGAGCAGCAGGGATTTTCGAGGGGTCGGCCGGGGTGCGCCCGGCAACCGCGCCAGAGGTGCATGCTGATGGACCCGGCCTTGCGCCATGTGAGCCTGGTGCTCGTCGAGCTCGGGCGAGCCGTGAAGGCGCGCTCGATGCTGCGGGCTGGCGAGCCGCGCCTCGAGGAGACCCTCGAGCGGGCACACCTGGCCTGCGCGGCCGAGCTCGCCCGGTCGGGCGTGCTCGAGCTGGTCATGGACGGGCGCCTGCTCCGCCTCGGCCATGGCGGCCCGCGCCTCACGCTGGCCCCGGCGGTCGAGCTGGCCCGGGTCTGCCGGGAGCGCGGCCTGCTCGGCGTCCGCCTCGACAAGGACCTCGCGCTCTCGGCGTTCTGCGCCCTGGTGGAGAGCCTGGCGGACACTCCCGAGTCGCGCCGTCCCGCAGGGTTCGCGCGGCGCCGGATCGTGCCGACCCCGCCCCGGGAGCTCGATCCCGCCGAGATCGAGCGCGATCTCGAGGAGCCGGTCGAGGCAGCGATCGCCGAGGCCGACCCGATCGCGGAGGCGCCCCCCGACGACGTCCCGGCCGCCGAGGCCGGGCCGGCCGCCGCCGACCGTGCCGACGCCCTGGACGACGCCCTGGGCGAGCCCCTCCAGGAGGAGCTCCCGGACGCCCTGCTCTCCTCCCTGCCGCCGCCCGAGCCCCAGGACGAGATCGAGCCCGACCCCCTGGCCGCCGCCGGCCCGGGCCTCGGGATCGAGCCCGACGCCCTCGCCCTGGGCGACGACATGCCGCCGCCCGGGCCCGAGCCGATCGCGGCGCCGGAGCCGATGGCCGAGCCGGAGTCGATCGCCGAGCCGGAGCCGACCCCGGAGCTGCCCGCCGAGCCCGAGCCGATGGCGCTGGCCGCGCCCTCACCGGAGCCGGTGGTCGCCCCGGAGCCCGTAGTCGCCCCGAAGCCGGTTGCCGTGCGGGCCCCCGAGCCCGTCGTCGCCCCGGCGCCGACGCTGGAGGCTGCGCCCGTCGTCGCACCCGCCGCTTCGAAGCCGGCGCTCGACGACGACTTCGACGACATGCCGGTGCCCGTCGGCGTCGTGCCGCCGGGCCGCCGGACCGAGCGCGCGCCGGACGAGCTCGCCGAGATGCTGCGCCTCGCATCCGACGCCGCCGACCGCCGGGCGCGCAGCGAGGAGGACCGGCTCGAGGCGATGGCGCGCCTGCGCTCGATGGCCTCGGGGCCGCGCCTCGAGCTCCTGCTCCAGCGCGCCTGCTCCGACGAGACGCCCGCGAGCCTGCAGGCCTCGCAGGTGCTGCTCGCCCTCGGCAGCGAGTTCATCCCGAAGCTCCTCGACGCGATCGCGGGGGAGAAGCATCCGAAGCGGCGCGGCCACCTGAACGGCATCCTGATCGCGATGGGCGAGGCCGCGGCGCCGCATCTGGTGCGCGAGCTCGAGATCGCCGATCCCGTACGCGCGCGCACCACCGCGTGGCTCGCGGGTGAGATCCAGCATCCCGCCGCAGTGCCGGCGCTGACGGCGCGGCTTCGCGGCAGCGACCCCGTGCTGCGTCGCGAGGCCGCGAAGGCGCTGGCGAAGATCAGCCATCCGAGCGCGATCTCGATCCTCGTGCAGACGCTCGACGGGAAGGACGCGGAGCTCGCGGCCCAGGCCGCGCATTGCCTCGCGGTGTCGGGCCGGCCGCACGGTCTCGAGGCCGTGCGCCAGCGTCTCCACGGCGCCTGCGAGCGCAACGAGCTGCCCCTCGCCCGCGAGATCCTGCTGATGCTCGGCCGCCGCGGGCGACCCGACGTGGTGCCGGACCTCGTGGCGATCCTCGGGCGCAAGAGCCTGCTCCGGCGCCAGTCGCTGCGCGAGCTCAAGATCGCAGCGCTCCACGCGCTCTCGAAGCTTCCCGGTGACGAAGCGCGCGCGGCCCTGGCCGAGATCGCCGCGAACGGCGACGCCACGATTCGCGAAGCCGCGCAGGGCGCCCTCGCCCGGCGCGACCGGAACGAGCCGTCCGCGACGCCGCCGCCCGACGCGGCGAGCTGACGCCCGGTCCCTGAATCGGGCGCGCCCTGCGCTGCGTCTCTCTCGTGTGACGCGCCCTCTCCATGCGCTCGCGATCGCGCTCTGGCTGCTGCTCCCGGGTGGAGCGGGCGCGGCGCCGTACGAGGCCGCGCAGCGCACGCACGTCGCCCGGTCCGCGCACGGGGAGCCGCCGTCGCTTCTTGGTCCGATGGTCGTCGACGAGCTCGATGCGGCGCGGCCCGCTGGCGACGCCCAGCGTCCGGAACGCCCGCCGACGTCGAGCCACGACGAGCCGCGTCCCCAGGTCGAGCGTGCCGGTGGGAGCCTTCCCTTCCGCGCCCACCGCCCGGCGCTGGGCGTCGACCTCCCGGGCTGCCGGGTGCTCGCGCTCTGGTGCCTCGGACACGGCACCGCCACGTCGTCGCCCTGATCCCACGCGTACACCTCCTCGTCCCACGCAGCCCCTCGGGCGGCTGCGTCCGTCGAACGTCCGCGCGCCGCGCGCTCGTCGAGCGCGCCGCAGCGCCATGGCGCTCGTCGTCGCCTCGAGCGTCACGAGCGCGGGAGAGCCATTCGTGGATTCGCATCAGCGGGGAACGACGATCGCCGTCGGAGTGCTCGCCGCCGTGATCGTGAGCGCCATCGGGTTCAGCAAGGGCAGCGGCATCGTGCAGTGGGCGGTCCCGATCGGGATCGTGCTCGCAAGCGTGGTGTGGAGCTTCCTGCCCCGGCGCGGCGCGCCCGGCGCGGGGCGCGAGTCGCGCTGAGCGCCCGACGCGCGGCCGGGCGGCGCTGCTAGCCTCGACCCGATGGCCTCGCCGACCCGCGTGCTCGCGATCGACCTCGGCGCGAAGCGCATCGGCCTCGCGATCTCCGACGAGACGCGGACGATCGCGTTCCCGGCCGGCGTGCTCGCGAGCAAGGGCCCGAAGGCCGACGTCGCGGCGCTGCGCGCCCTCGCGGCCGAGCGCGAGGTGAGCGCGATCGTGGTCGGCCTGCCGATCCACATGAGCGGGCGGCGCGGGCCCGAGGCCGAGCGGGCCGAGGCCTTCGCCGCCGCGCTCGGCGCGGCGACGGGCCTGCCCGTGTCGCTGCTCGACGAGCGCTGGACGTCGCGCGGCGCCGAGCGCGCCCTCCACGAGATGGGCCGCTCGAAGAAGCAGCAGCGCGGCAAGGTGGACGAGGTGGCGGCGACGCTCCTGCTCCAGACCTTCCTCGAGCGCGAAGCGGGTCGGGGCCAATGAGGCGGGCCGGGCGCGCCCTGCTCGTCGCGCTCGTGCTCCTGCTCGCGCTCGTCGCGGGCGCGGCGCTCCTCGCCTCGCGGGCGCTCGAGCTGATCGCGCCGCGCGATCCCGCCGCCGGGCTCGTGCTGTTCGAGGTGCCGCGGGGCGCGACGCTCGCGAGCGTCGCGCGCGAGCTCGAGGCCGCAGGCCTGGTGCGCGACGCGCGCGCGACGCAGCTCGTCGGGCGCTGGCACGAGCTCGCCGGGAAGCTCCAGCCCGGCGAGTACGAGCTCACGGCGGCGATGACGCCCGAGGCGATCCTCGAGAAGATCGCGTCCGGGCGGATCTTCACGCTCGAGCTCGCGATTCCGGAGGGCTTCACCGCGCAGCAGATCGCGCGGCGCGTCGAGACCGCGGGCCTCGGGGACGCGCGCACCTTCCTCGACGTGGTGAACGACCCGACGGCGCCGGCGGAGCTCGGCGTCGAGGGCCCGACGCTCGAGGGCTACCTCTTCCCCGCCACCTACCGGCTGCCGCGTCGCATCCCGCCCCGGGAGATCGCGCGCGTCCTGGTCCTGCGCTTCCAGGAAGAATGGGCGCCGCTCGCGGAGCGCGCGAAGGCGGCGGGCCTCTCGATGCGCGAGGTCGTGACCCTGGCCTCGATCGTCGAGCGCGAGACGGGCGCGGCCGACGAGCGGCCGCTCGTCGCGAGCGTCTACCGCAACCGGCTGCGCATCGGCATGAAGCTCGACTCGGATCCGACGGTGATCTACGGCATCGCGGGCTTCGACGGGAACCTGACGCGCGCCCATCTCGACGACGCGTCGAACGTCTACAACACCTACCAGCGACCCGGGCTCCCGCCCGGCCCGATCGCGAGCCCCGGCGCCGACGCGCTGCGCGCGGTGGTGGCGCCGGCCGACACCCGGTATCTCTACTTCGTGTCGCGCCGAGACGGCACGCACGTCTTCACCGAAAGCTACGCCGAGCACCTGCGGGAAGTGGACCGCTGGCAACGGCGACGGAGGCAGGAGTCCCGATGAGCGCGGTCGATCCCCGCACGTTCTTCACCCAGAAGATGCCCGATGACTGGAACCGGGTCCTCGACGAGCAGGCCCAGGCGGTAGCGGCGGCGCAGAAGGTGCTCGACGGCATGCGCGCGGTGAACGCGACGATCCGCTACGACGTGCGCGGCGACGGCGGCGGGACCTTCTACCTGAACGTCGCGGGCGGACGCATGGAGACCGCGGCCAAGGCCGCGCACCCGCCCTTCATGACGCTCGTGCAGGACCGCGCCGACTTCGAGCGGCTGGTGGCCGAGGCGGGCGACTCGGCGCTCGGAATGCTCGGCGGGCTCTCGGGCCTGGCCGGCGGCATGAAGCTCACGGCCGCGCGCCTCGCGAATCTCGACGGCCTCTCGGGCGCGCTGCTCTTCACCGTCACGGGCCCGGCGGGCTACGCGATCCTCACCTGCTTCGGGACGGAGACCATCCCCGCCGAGCCGAACACGACGCTGACGGTGGACGCCGACGCGTACCGCCAGCTCCGGGCGGGCGAGATCGACCCCCAGGGCGCGTTCATGAGCGGGAAGATCCAGGTCGCGGGCGACATGCAGCTCGCGATGCAGCTCGCGCTGGCGGCGCTGAGCCCGGAGTAGGGCCCCGGCGCGCGAGGCCGCGCGCAATCCTGGATCGAGGCGATACGAGCGTGGGGGGCGGCCAGCGCGGCGTTCCTCGCGCCGCTACGCGGCGCTCCGGTACGCCGCGGCGCTTCACGCCATCGCCACGTCCTTCAGCAGCGCCACGTCGTCGAGGAGCTTCCCGGCGCCGTGGGCGACGGCGGTGAAGGGATCCTCGCTGCGCAGGATCGGGAGCTTCGTCTCCTGGCGCAGCAGGTGGTCGAGGTTGCGGAGCAGCGAGCCGCCGCCGACCAGCATGATGCCGCGGTCGACGATGTCCGCCGCGAGCTCGGGCGGCGTGCGCTCGAGCGTCAGGTGCACCGTCTCGGTGATCGCGTGGATCGGCTCGATCAGCGCCTCGCGCACCTCGTCGCTCGTGGTCACGATGACCTTCGGGATGCCCGACACCAGGTCGCGTCCCTTGATCTCCATGGTCGAGGTCTTCGAGTTCGGCGCGGCGGTGCCGATCGTCACCTTGATCAGCTCCGCGGTGCGCTCGCCGATCAGCATGTTGTACTTGCGCTTCACGTAGTTGATGATCGCCTCGTCCATGTGGTCGCCGCCGATCCGGATCGAGCGCGACGTCACGATGCCCGAGAGCGAGATCACGGCGACGTCCGTGGTGCCGCCGCCGATGTCGACGATCATGTTGCCGGTCGCGGCGGTCACGTCGAGGCCGGCGCCGATCGCGGCGGCCATGGGCTCCTCGACCAGGTAGACCTCGCGCGCGCCGGCCGAGAGCGTCGACTCGCGCACCGCGCGCTTTTCGACGCTGGTGATGCAGGGCGGGACGCAGATCACGACGCGCGGGCGCACGAGCTTGCTGCGGTTGTGCGCCTTGCGGATGAAGTAGCGGAGCATCGCCTCGGTGACTTCGAAGTCGGCGATCACGCCGTCCTTGATCGGACGCACCGCGCGGATCGAGTCGGGCGTGCGGCCGAGCATCTCCTTCGCCTCGTGGCCGACGGCGAGGATGCGATCGCCCTTCTGGCCGCCCGACGTCACCGCCACGACGCTCGGCTCGGAGCAGACGATGCCCTTGCCCTTCGCGTAGACCAGGGTGTTGGCCGTGCCGAGGTCGATCGCGAGGTCGTTCGAGAAGACGCCGAAGATCGAGTCGAGGAGCATGTCTGCGCGCCCTTCCGGCTGTGCTGTGGGTTGCGTCCGGCCGTTGCGGCCCCGAGAAGACCCGTTTCCAGGCATATCGGCGGAACCCTGCAGGAGTTGAGCCCCCACGCCTGTCGGGACGACGGAAATCGGCACTGCGCAGCGGGCCGGTTCCGGGCCGGTCCGGCAGGCCGCAGGGCGCGGCGAGACCCGGTCCTTCCGGGCCACGGCGCGGGTTTCGGCGGCTCGTCCAACGCATCGGCGTGCGGCGTGACCCCGGGCGTGAGCCAGGGCACGACGAGACCCTGCCGACCTGGCCGCGCCGATCGCATGCGAGGGCTGCGCCGCCGCGCCGCCCTCGACGTCGAGCGGGCGTCACGGAATACGGTTTCTGCATTGCCCCGCCGCCGGCTTGGAATAAGCTGCAAGCCTGCGCCGACGATCGGCCGCGGGCCGGGAGCCAGGGCATGCCTTCGCGACGACACGCACGACGCGAGGGGCTGTGGGCGCGAGCGGGGACGCCGGCGTGGATGCTCGTGGCGGCGTTGGCCGCGGCGGGCTGCGGCCCGGCGGCAGTGCCCGAGGCGCCGCCGCCCGAGGTCGTCGTCACCACCGTCGAGCCCCAGGACGTTCCGATCTATTTCGAGTTCCTGGGCACGACCCAGGGCAACGTCGACGCCCAGATCCGGGCACAGGTCGGGGGCTACCTCCAGTCGCGGAACTACCTCGAGGGCTCGACCGTGAAGGCCGGGCAGCTCCTGTTCCAGATCGACCCCCGCCAGTACCAGGCGGCGTACGACAACGCCCGCGGTGCCCTCGAGCGCGTCCAGGCCCTGCTGAAGCGCAACGAGCTCGACGTCGCGCGCTACACGCCGCTCGCGAAGGAAGGCGCCGTGAGCCAGCGCGAGCTCGACGACGCGGTCCAGGCCGCCGCAGCGAATCGCGCCGGCGTGATCTCGGCCCGGGCCGACCTCGAGAAGGCGCGGCTCGATCTCGAGTGGACAAAGGTGCTCTCGCCCGTCGACGGGATCGCGAGCATCGCGAACGCGCAGGTCGGCGACCTGATCCAGCGCGACACCCTGCTCGCCTCCGTCTCGCAGGTGGACCCGCTGGTCGTGATCTTCCTGCTGAGCGAGCAGGAGTACTTGGCCTTCGCGCGGAACGTGCGGAACCCGTCGCTCCCGGCCGCCGAAGGCGAAGCCGGGAAGACCCCGCTCCAGCTCATCCTCGCCGACGGCTCGGTGCACCCCGAGACTGGGAGCGCCGCGATCGCGAACCTGTCGGCCGATCCGCGCACCGGCACGATCCAGGTGAAGGGATACTTCCCGAATCCCGGCGGGATCCTGCGGCCCGGCCTGTACGCGCGGGTGCGGGGCGTGCAGCGCGTCGAGAAGGGCGCGCTGGTCGTGCCCCAGCGCGCCGTGAGCGAGCTGCAGGGCACCTACCAGGTCGCCGTGGTCGGAGCCGACGACACCGTGGCCGTGAAGGTCGTGAAGGTGGGACCGCGCGTCGGCAGCGGCTGGCTGATCGAGGACGGCCTGGCCGCGGGCGACCGGGTCGTGGTCGAGGGCCTGCAGCGTGTCCGCAACGGCATGAAGGTGGTCGCGAAGCCGGCCCTGGCCCCGGCGCCGGCCGAGCCGGCGCCGACGGCCGCGACGGGCGCAGGCACGGATGGCTGAGGAAAGGCCGAACGAAGATCCCGTCGGCGACTACTTCTTCGTCCGCCGCCCCATCGTCGCGATCGTGCTCTCGATCCTGATCGTGCTCGTCGGCGTGGTCGCGATGACGGGCCTGCCGATCGCCCAGTACCCCGAGATCGTGCCGCCGCTGATCCAGGTCACGACCACCTTCACCGGCGCCGACGCGCTCACCGTCGAGCAGTCGGTCGCGACCCCGATCGAGCAGCAGATGAACGGCGTGGACAACATGATCTACATGAAGTCCATCAATGCCAACGACGGCTCGATGACCCTGCAGGTGAGCTTCGAAGTCGGCACCGACATCGACATGGACAACGTCCTGTCCCAGAACCGGGTGTCGCAGGCGATGGCGACCCTGCCCCAGGACGTGAAGACCTACGGCGTCACCACCAAGAAGGCGATGCCGAGCCCGCTCTTGATCTTCTCCGTCTACTCGCCGAACGGCACCTACGACGCGAGCTTCCTCGCGAACTACGCCACCATCAACATCAACGACAAGCTGAAGCGCGTGAACGGCGTCGGCGACGTCAAGAACTTCGGCGCCTCCGACTACGCGATGCGGATCTGGGTGAAGCCGGACAAGCTCGCGAGCCTCGGGCTCACGGTTCCCGATCTCGTGGACGCGATCCAGCAGCAGAACCAGGTGAACCCGGCGGGCCAGATCGGCGGCGAGCCGGCGCCGCCGGGCCAGGAGTACACCTACAGCGTCCGCGCCCAGGGCCGCCTGATCACCGCCGAGGAGTTCGGCGAGATCGTGGTGCGCGCCGAGACGGGCGGCGCCGTGGTGCGCCTGAACGACGTGGCGCGGATCGACCTCGGCGCGCAGCTCTACAACCAGAAGGGACGCTATCGCGGGAAGCCCGCGGCGGTGATCGTCACCTACCAGTCGCCGGGCTCGAACGCGCTCGCCACCGCGGAAGGCCTGAAGACCGCGATGGAGGAGATGAAGGCGAGCTTCCCCGAAGACCTCGACTACGCCGTCTCCCTCGACACCACGCTCCAGGTCACGGCCGGAATCGAGGAGATCGTGAGCACGCTGATCGAGGCGATGGTGCTCGTGATCGCGGTCGTGTTCCTGTTCCTGCAGAGCTGGCGCGCAACCCTGATCCCGCTGCTCACGGTGCCGGTCTCGCTGGTCGGCGCCTTCGCGGTGTTCCCGCTCCTCGGCTTCACGATCAACACGCTCTCGCTGTTCGGGCTCGTGCTCGCGATCGGGCTCGTGGTGGACGACGCGATCGTCGTGGTGGAGGCGGTGCAGCACCACATCGAGCACGGGCTCTCGCCACGCGACGCCACGGTCAAGGCGATGGCGGAGGTCTCGGGCCCGGTGATCGCGATCGCGCTGATCCTGGCCTCGGTCTTCGTCCCGGTGGCGTTCGTCTCCGGCATCACCGGGCGCATGTACCAGCAGTTCGCGGTCACGATCGCGATCTCGGTGCTGATCTCCGCGATCAACGCGCTCACGCTCTCGCCGGCGCTCTGCTCGCTGATGCTGAAGCCCGCCTCGTCGACGCAGGGCATCCTCGGACGCTTCTACGCCGCCTTCAACCGCGCCTTCGAGCGCACCACGAACGGCTACGTCGGCTTCACGGGCGCCTGCATCCGGAAGACGGCCCGCAGCCTGATCTTCCTGCTGGCCGTGGTGGTCGTGACGGGGCTCCTCGGCCGCTCGCTGCCGAGCGGCTTCGTGACCGAGGAGGACCAGGGCTACGTGTTCGCGATCGGCGTGCTGCCGAACGCGGCCTCGCTCCAGCGCACCGACGCCGTGGCGCAGAAGATCGAGCAGGTGCTCGAGAAGACGCCGGGCGTGAAGGACTACAACACGATCGTCGGCTTCAACCTGCTGACGAGCGTCTACAGCACCTACTCGACGATGTTCTTCATCCAGCTCCTGCCCTGGGAAGAGCGCACGACGCCCGAGACCAGCGCTAACGGAATCGTCCAGGCGATCAACCGCGAGCTCGCGCGCCTGCCCGAGGCCGTCTCCCTCGCCTTCGGCCCGCCGGCGATCGCCGGCATCGGCGCCGCCGGCGGCTTCAGCCTGATGCTGCAGGACCGCGTCGGGATGCCGATCGAAGAGCTGCAGGCCGGCGTGAACGGCTTCCTCGACGCCGCGCGAAAGCGCCCCGAACTCACGGGCCTCTCGAGCAGCCTGCGGGCGGACGTGCCGCAGATCTACGCCGACGTGAACCGCGACAAGGTCAAGACCCAGGGCGTGGACATCAAGGGCGTCTACCAGACCCTGCAGGCGTTCATGGGCAGCATCTACGTGAACGACTTCAACCGCTTCGGCCGGCAATGGAAGGTCTACCTGCAGGCCGAGCCCGAGTACCGCACCAAGCCCGACGACATCGAGAGCTTCTACGTGCGCAACCAGGGCGGCGACATGCTGCCGCTCTCGTCGGTCGTCACCACGAGCGCGATCGCCGGGCCGGAGGCGACGAACCGCTTCAACCTCTTCCGCTCGTCCCAGATCACGGGCGCGCCGGCCCCCGGCTACACGTCGGGCCAGGCGATCACGGCGCTGGAGGAGGTCGCGAAGGAGACCCTGCCCTCGACGATGGGGTACGACTGGGCGGACATGTCGTACCAGGAGCGCCGCAGCGGCAGCGTCGGGCCCGTGTTCGCGCTCTCGCTCCT
>Ga0105107_10000395_pt1 | contig 27277 bp, 24 predicted proteins | sample PPLLaktember2015_6_FD_79335 | JGI IMG/M metagenome (GOLD analysis project Ga0105107, IMG submission 79335) | Freshwater sediment microbial communities from Prairie Pothole Lake near Jamestown, North Dakota, USA - PPLs Lake P8 Core (1) Depth... | ecosystem: Environmental > Aquatic > Freshwater >... | reverse complement strand
GCGCACACCGGGGCGAGCGCATCCGCAGGTCCGCGCGCGGGCGCGCGCCTGGCCACGTCGAGGCACGCTGCGCCGGGAGTGTGCTAAACAATGAGCTCTGGGGGGAGGCGGTTGGGTGGCTCCGGAGGGCCTCCGTGACGACATCATCCGCCCAGCTCGAGGAGAGTCCCGCGGCCGTGACCGTCACCCACTGGCGGACTCTTCGAGAGCGCTTCGAGTCCCGGATGCGCGGGCTCGAGAGCGAGCTCCACGGGAGCGTCCGAGGCGAGGCGATCGCCACCGAGCGCTGCTACACGCGCGAGCGTCTCGCGGCTCTCTGAACGAGCGGTCGGCCTCCGCGCGGAGGAGGGCTCGCCCCATCGCAATCGACTCCTCCTCATGACCGAGCATTCGAAAGCCGCGAACTCGACTTCGCCCGCCAGCGAAGCGCTGCGCTTCGACGTCATCGCGGGCCTGACGGCCGCGGCGGTGGTTCTGCCGAAGGCCATGGCATACGCGACGGTCGCCGGCCTGCCCGTGGCGGTGGGTCTCTACACCGCCTTCGTGCCGATGGTCGTCTACGCCTTCCTCGGCTCGTCGCGGGTGCTCAGTGTCAGCTCCACCACCACCCTCGCGATCCTGGCGGGCACGCAGCTCGGTCTGACGGTTCCGGACGGCGATCCGACGAAGCTGATCACCGCCGCCGCCACGCTGACCGCGCTGGTGGGCGCGATGCTGGCGCTCGCGTCGCTGCTGCGCCTGGGCTTCGTCGCCAACTTCATCTCGACGCCCGTCTTGACGGGCTTCAAGGCGGGGATCGGCCTCGTGATCGTGCTGGACCAGCTGCCGAAGCTCCTCGGCGTTCACTTCGCGAAGCAGGGTTTCTTTCGCGACCTCTTCGGCCTGGCGCATCAGCTGCCCGAGACCTCGCTGATCACGCTGGCGGTAGCCGCCGTGACCCTGCTCGTGCTGATCGGCATGGAGCGACTCTGGCCCCATTCCCCCGCGCCGCTGGTGGCGGTGGGCGGAGGTATCGCCGCGTCGTGGCTCTTCGGCCTGGACGCCGAGGGCGTCTCGACGGTCGGCCTGATTCCGCAGGGGCTGCCTTCGCTCACCTTGCCGGACCTCGCGCTGGTCGAGGCGCTCGCGCCGGGTGCGCTCGGCATCGCGCTCATGAGCTTCACCGAGTCGATCGCGGCCGGGCGCGCGTTCGCCGGCCCGGCCGACCCTCCGATCCAGGCGAATCGCGAGCTCCTCGCCACGGGTGCGGCCAACCTCGGCGGCGCGCTGTTCGGCGCGATGCCGGCGGGAGGGGGCACGTCGCAGACCGCCGTCGTGCGTGCTGCGGGAGGGCGCTCGCAGAAGGCGTCGCTGGTCACCGCCAGCACCGCGGCGGCGACCATGCTGCTGCTCGCCCCGCTGCTCGGCCTGCTGCCGCACGCCACGCTCGCGGCGGTCGTCATCGTCTACTCGGTGGGGCTGATCCAGCCGGCCGAGTTCGGCGCGATCCGCGAGGTGCGCAAGATGGAGTTCCGCTGGGCGCTGGTCGCCTGTCTCGGCGTGCTGGTGTTCGGAACGCTGAAGGGCATCGTGGTGGCGATCATCGTGTCGATGGTCGGCCTCGCCAGCCAGACCGCCCACCCGCGCGTGTCCGTCATCGGCCGCAAGCGCGGAGCCGACGTATTGCGACCGCTTTCGCCCGAGCACCCCGACGACGAGACGTTCGAGGGACTGCTGATCGTGCGCCCGGAGGGGCGCCTCTACTTCGTCAACGCGCAGGACGTGTCGGATCAGATCAGCGCGCTGGTCGCGCAGCACCAGCCGCGCGTCGTCGCGCTCGACATGAGCCGGGTGCCCGACCTCGAGTACTCGGCCCTGCAAGTGCTGATGGAGGGCGAGAAGAGGCTCTCGGAGCGAGGCACCACGGTGTGGCTGGTCGGGCTGAACCCCGGAGCGCTCGAGTCGGTGCGGAACGCCGGCCTCGACGAGCGCCTGGGCCGCGAGCGCATGCTCTTCAACGCGCGGGCCGCGATCGCGCGCTACCAGACGATGCAGGGGGGCGTGGGCGCGGAGCAGGCTGTCCCCTCCTGATCCCGCAACGGACTCGAATTGTCCCGCCGCGACACTTGCGGGATACTCGCTGGTAGCATCCATGGAGGCGAGCGATGGCGCATCTGAGCGAGATCCTCCGCAGGCGGCCCCCCGTCGTGAACGTGCTGAGCCCGGACCAGACCGTGGGCGAGGCCGCCCGCCTCATGGCCGACCGCGAGGTCGGTGCCGTGCTCCTCGTCGAGGCGGGGAGCGTCGTCGGTATCTTCAGCGAGCGCGATCTGCTGCGTCGGGTGGTGGCGAAGGGCGCATCGCTCGCGGACACGCCGCTCCGCACTGTGATGACGCCCGACCCGATCACGGCGAGCCCGGACGACGACCGCCTGGCCGCCGTGCTCAAGATGCAAAAGGTCGGCTGCCGCCACCTCCCCATTCTGCGCGACGGCACGCTGGTCGACACGATCTCGATCCGCGACCTCGTCTCCGACGAGATCGCCGAGCGGACGGGCGAGGTCGAGGACCTGAAGCGCTACATCCAGGGGTGAGTCCGCGCCACCCGAGCGAGCTCGGCATAGACGCCGACGCCGAGGCCATGCCCGACGCGCTCGCCGCCCGCCTGGCCGGCTACCTGTCGGAGCGGGCCAGCACTTCGACGCGGCCGTTGCGCTGGGAGCACTGCTCTGTGGATTCAGTGCACCTGGCTCGTTCTGCGGGGAAGCCGCCGGTCTCGATCCGGTCACCCGAGACCCCACTCCGGATCAGTGCGTCACGAACCTCGGCGACACGCCGCCGGCTCAGGTCCACGTTGTACTGATTGGTGCCACGGATCAGATCCGTGGAGCCGTCGATCCGAAGACGCACGCTGGGGTTCTCGTCCACATAGGATGCGATGTCGGAGATCTTGTCCATCTCGGAGCGCCGAATGTCCGCCTCGTCGAAGTCGAAGAGGATGTCCCTCAATGTGACCCAGCCCCCCATCGGGGCAGGCTGACCCCGCGACTCCGTCGCGCCGCGTTGGCCTTGGGCGCCCGTCATGCCGGTGGGGCCCCGCTCGCCCGTCATACCCGTGGGACCCTGAGGACCCGTATCGCCGCGCGGCCCGGTACAAGCGACCGCGAAGACCGCGATGACCGCAAGCCCGAGTGAACGTTTCATCGTTTTCGCCTCCTATTGGCGGTTGAACCGGGGTCGGCACGCTCGAGCATGGTTCCGAGGGCCAGCACGCGCAATCCGCAGATCCCCGTAAATCTGAAGCCGAAGACGGGCAGGCGGCCACCGCCGGCCTCGGGCGCGAGACTTTGAACAAACTCAGCCGGTTAGCGGCGCTCGCGCACCCCCCGGGACGCAAGCGGGTCGGGGGGTGAATCGCCGCGAGCAGGCGTCCCGCCCGACCGACCAGGTCTTGCGATTGCCACCACCCCGGATGCGCGCAATCGTGGGTTTCGTGCCCGCGCGCCTTCTGTTCATGCTGTGCCTCCTCGCCCCGCCGTTGTCCGCGGCCGAGCCGCTCGCCACGTCCGGGCCGGAAATCGTGCGCGGCGAGAACGACGCCGACTGGCAACCGCTGTTCACCGCGCTGGCCGGCCAAGGTGCGGTGTTCTCCCAGCTGACCGAACGCCGCTGGTTCAAGGTGCGCAAACAACCCGTGGTGCTCACGGGCGAGGTGCGCCTGGCGCCCGAGCACGGCCTCAGCTTGCACTACGAGGACCGCACGGTGATCGTCGACGCGCAAGGCGTGCTCCTGCGCGACGCGCGCGGCCGCACGCGCGTGGTGAATCCGGACGGCCGTAACCCCGCGGTCATCACGTGGCTGCTGCCCATCCTGCGCTTCGACCTGCCCGCGCTGGAAACTCACTTCCGGGTGCACGGCGCGCGATCGGCCAACGACTGGCGTCTCGACTTCGTGCCGCGCGACACCGCGGATGCCAGCGCGGTCGGTAGCATCGTGGTGCAGGGCACGGACGACGCGATCAGGCGCATCGAGCTGCGGCCCAAGGCAGACTTGCGCATCGAGATCGTCATCGGCACGACCCGGACGGGGGTGACGTTCAGCGCCGAAGACGAGCAGCGCTTCTTTCGTTGATGGGCATGGAGCCGCGCCGCCGAAAACTCCTCGCCCGCCTCGTGCTCGGTACCGCCGTCGCCGGCTGTATCGCCTGGCTCGCGTGCTTCGACTACGCGAAGCACATCTCCACCGACGTGCTCGACTTGATGCCGGTCGGCGAGCGCGACCCCGCCCTCGCGCTCGTGCGCCAGATGGCGAGCCAGCAGCAGGCGCGCGCTGCCTTGTTTGTCCTGGAGATCCCGGAGGCGATCGCTCCCGCCGACGAGTCACTCGCACGCGCGGCGGAGGTGTTCACTGCCACGCTCCGGCAGTCGCCCGCGTTCGCCGAAGTGGTGGCGCTCGCTGACCCTGCCGTGCAGGATGAAATCGGCGACTTCGTCTTCACGCGCCGATTCGAACTGCTGTTGCCCGGCAGGCTAGCCGCGCGCCAGGCCGAACACGCGGCGCAACCCGCGGCCGCCCGGTTCGACGCGTGGCTCGCGGAAAAGACCGCGGCCGACCTCGAGACTTTTCTCGCGCGCCCCGAAGCCCTCGGATTGGAGCAAGCCCTGCCGGCGGATCCCATGCTGCTGGTTCCCGAATTCGTCGAGTCGGTCCGCGGACTCGAGGGCGCCGATCTCGCGGCGGGCGGCACCGATCGAGCGCTGGTGTGGGCCCGGCTGGCAGCGTCGCCGTTGACGGAGGCCGGCCAGCAGCCGGTGTTCGCCGCGGTTGAGAACGCCGCCGCCGCCGCCCGCGCGGTCGCCCCGGGCGTCGCGCTGCGCTGGACGGCTGTGAGCCGCTTCGCCGCGGAAAGCCGCCGCCGGATCGAGGCGGAGATGTCCGTGCTCAACACGCTGGCGCTGATCGCCGTGCTGACCGTGTCGGCCCTGTGCCTGCGCCGCCTGCGGCAGATGCTGCACCTCGCGCCAGGTGTGCTTTGCTCGCTGCTCGGCGCGTGGACGGTGACGACCCTGGTCTTCGATCGCGTGCACATCCTGGTGTTCGTCATCGGCTCGCTACTCGCCGGCATCGCGGCCGATTACGGCCTCCACATCTACCTGCATCCCGGGCCACCGGACGAGGAGTGGGCGGCGCGCATGCGCGCGGTGCGCCGGCCGCTGGTCGGCAGCGCGGTCACCGCGATGATCGGATTTTCCGCCTTGCTGCTGGCCGATCTCCCCTTGCTCCGGCAGGTCGGCGTGTTTGTCGTCGCGGGTCTCTTCGCGGCGATCGGCAGTGCCCTGCTCTGGTTCGCCCAGGTGCGCCGGCCGCACGGCGAGCTACGGCCGCTCGTGCAGCGGGGTTTCTCGTCCGCGAGCAGCCACCTGCAGCGCGCGCGCTGGCTCGCGCTGATCGTCGGCGGCCTGGTCGTCGCCGGCGGCCTCGGGCGCGTGCACTGGCGCGACGATATTCGCGATCTCGACGTGCATGTGCCCGCGCTGTGGGAAAACGACCGTGCTGTGCGGGCCGAATTCGGGCAAACGACGGAGCATGATCTGTTCCTCGCACGCGGCGACGCACCGGCCGCCGCCCGCGCCGCGCTCGAGAATTTCCGCGCCTGGATGCGCCGCGAGAATCCCGCCGCCAGACTGGCCTCGATCGGCTTCGCGCTGCCGTCGCCCGCCGACCTGCAGGCCCTGCCCGCGCAGCTCGCGCGCCTGAGCGGTTTCGATCGTGAATTGCGCGCGGCGCTGGAACGACACGGATTCGACGCCGCGGAGTTCGCGCCGTTCTTCTCCGCGTGGGGGGACGCGCGGCAGCGGCGGGATTGGCCACCGTTCGAATCCTTGGTGCATGATTTCGGCGCGGCACTGCGCGGTCCCGCCGGTATGCTGTTCGCGACCGATGAGGGCGCGAGTTGGTTTGCCGTCGCGGTCGAGGGTCCGATGCTGCAGGCGCCGCCCCGCGATCTGTCCGTCGTCAGTGCGAACCAGCTCGAATCGCTCAACGAACTCTTCGCCGGCCATCGGCGGTCGGTGTTGCGCCTCAGCCTCGTGGGCCTCGTCGCCGGCGCCATCAGCGTGCTGCTGATCTACGGGCTCCGCCAGGGCCCGCGCATGATCCTCGTGCCCGTGGGCGCGTGCCTGTGCACCTTCGGCTTGCTCGGCCTCGCCGGGCAGACGCTCAATCTCTTCCATCTGCTCGGCGCGTTTCTCGCGCTCTGCCTGAGTCTCGACTATGCGATCTTCACCGGCGATCGGGTCGCGCGCGGGGAGAGCGGCCCGCCACCGTCGGTGCGGCTCTCCGCGCTCAACACCGCCGCCGCGTTCGGCATCCTGGCGTTCAGCCGCATTCCGGTCGTCGCAGCCCTCGGCGTCACCGTCGCGTTGATCGTAGTGCTGGCGCTCGTGATGGTGGAACTCGATCTATTCCGCCGCCACCACGAGGATGCGATCAAAGCCGCGGGCATGAAATAGCGCCCCCCCATCGATGGCACCAACGATGGGAACCTGCGTGCCGGGGAAGGGCTCCGGGTGAGGTGACTAGATCCCTCTCACCAGCGTGCACCACTCGCCCACGACACCAAAGAAGTTCCTGGCCGAGTGATCGATGGTGAAAACCTCAGTGATCCCTCCGTTCGCCTTGGCTGCGCGCACGCTCGCGTCGCCGCGAGCCATCAGGCCGAGGATGGATTCCGCGCAGGCCTTGCCCTGCTTCATGTTGTCGGGGCTGACCTTCCCGGTCGCCACGTCCCCCCAGATGACCTCCGTCCCCACCACGCCGCGGATCGGCGATTCGACGATCATGCACCCGCTGAGGCCGACCATGAGGCTCATCGCCCCGAACATCCAGAAGGATCTCATTCTTATTCTCCTTTCCTTCCGCAGGATTAGTGGCCTAGCGTAGGTGGCGCGAGCCGACTGTCAATGACGCAGTTCGCTCGCGGGCCTCGCGAACGGCGTCTGATGTGCTGGAAGAGACGGTTTGTAGCCCGATCCAGTGAGGTAGTAGAGTCTTGGCTGCTCACGCTGGCCCTCCCCAGTTGGTTCCATTACCCCCCAGATTTGGATCTGTCTCATGAATCCTGTCAAAGTGGGCGCCCTGCCGGGAAGCTCTGCTCCGCACGGGGCGCGCTCGGATCTTGCCGCCAACCGGAGTTTCTACGACGCGCTCTGGTCGGCGAGCTACGTCGTCTCGCCGCAGCGGTTCAACACCTGGCCGCTGCTCTCCGCGCTCGCGGCATCGGCGACGGCGCGGCTCGAGATCGGCCCGGGTCTGCATCCGCGGCTCCCCATCGCGGGCACGCACTTCGTCGACGTCAGCGGACCGGCCCTCTCGCGTCTGAAGGCCCGCGCTGGTCTCACGACGCTCGGTGATATCACCGCCCTGCCATTTCCCGATTGCAGCTTCGACCTGGTGTGCGCCTTCGACATCGTCGAGCACGTCGAGGACGACCGCCAGGCCTTTCGTGAGCTCAGCCGGGTCGCGCGGGACGGTGCGGCCGTCATCTTCTCGGTGCCCCTCGATCCCGCGCGCTGGAGCGCTTTCGACGCCCTCGTCGGTCACGTTCGACGCTACGATTCCGACGACCTCCTGGCCATCCTGGGCGAGCACTCCCTCGTGCTCGAGCAAAGCGCGGTCTTCGGCATGGAGCCCCGGAGTCGCTGGCTCCTCGACTTCGCCGTGTGGGGCCTGACGCAGCGGCGGGTGCAGGCAATGCGCTGGTACAACAGGCTCTTTCTGCCCCTTGGTCTGCTCATGCAGGGGCGCCTCGCATGCGCGCCGGGCCTGATCGATGTGGCGAAGGTGGACGAGCTCCTCCTCGTCTGCCGTCGTCGCGACAGACGGGCTCTGGCGTCTGGTTTCGCTCTTTGAGGGTTGCCACTCTGGTGATCTCCGGCGCGCGAGCCATGCCCTTCACGACCCACGCCGCGCGCTGCCGCGAAACCTCGTGACGAGCCCGGCCCGCGTTTCTTTTCTTGCGTCGACGACGGGGCTCGGCGCGCTCGCGCTTCATGCCGCGCTGCGCGGTGAGCCGGGTCTGGCCGTGATCGGCGCGCTGTCGCTCGGCTGGGGCGCGCTCGTCACGGCTGGCGTGCTGCTCCCGTGGCTCGAGATGTACGGGCGCGTCGTGTCCCGTGGCCCCGCGGGTAGTGCTTGCGTCGCGCTCACCTTCGACGACGGCCCGCATCCGGTGACGACGCGACGGGTGCTCGAGGCGCTCGCGCCGACACGCCACCGAGCGACGTTCTTCGTTTTAGGCGAGAAGGCGCGCCGCCATCCCGACGTCGTGCGCGAGATTCACGCCGCCGGTCACACCGTCGCCTTACACGGCGATTCCCACGATTGGTTGCACTCGTTCCGCATGTCGCGGTCGGTGCGCGACGAGATCGTTCGGGCAGAGGCCGCGGTCGAAGCCGCCACGGGCGCGCGACCCCGGTTCTTCCGCCCTCCCCTCGGCCACACCAGCTGCACGACCGTACGCGGCGCGCGTCTTGCGGGGGTCACACTCATCGCCTGGTCGTCCCGAGGCTACGATGGCCTTCGCCGGCGAAGCCCCGAGGCCGTCGTGGAGCGTGTTGGCCGAACGCTCAGCGACGGCGCGATCGTAATGCTCCACGATGCCGCCGAGCACGACGACTTCGAGCCTGCGTCCGTGCGCGCGCTACCGCGTCTCGTTGCGCTGCTCGACGAGCGCGGGCTCACGAGCGTGGGGCTCGACGCGCTCCTGGGCGACCCGGCTCAGCCGCCCTCCCGGTGCGCGTCCCAGAAGTCGTAGAAGTTGAACCACTGGCGGGGCGCGCGGCAGCACGCCTCCTCGAGGTTCCGCGCGTAGGCCTCGAGCAGCTCCCGTGCGCGCTTCTCGCGCTCCGCGCGCGGCACCGCCTCCCCCTGGGCCAGCGGCTTCACCACGGTCTCGTAGCGCGCGTCGTCCGTGCGCAAGCAGAGGGAGAGGAGGACGGGGCAACCGAGCAGTCCAGCCAGCAGGAATGGGCCGAGCGGGAAGGGCGCAGGGTGCCCGAGGAAGCTCGCCGTGGCGACGCGACCGTGCTCGGCCGGTCCAATTCGGTCGCCCAGGATCCCCACGAACTCGCCGCGGTCGATGCAGGCCTTGATCTCGAAGATCGAGCGGATCGAGCCGGGGTCCAGTTGGATCACGCGCAGCCCCGCTCCCGGATGCAGGCGCTCGAAGAACGAGGTGATCTGCGCCACGTGCCGCGAGAACATGACCACGTTCACCTTGAACTTCTGCCGCTCCGACAGGACCCGCAGCATGTCGAAGCTCCCGAGGTGCGCCCCGAGCAGGATCGCCCCGCGCCGTTCCTGCGCGAGTCGGAACAGGTGCTCGCTGCCTTCGTCCCGGATCTCGATCCAGTCCGCTTCGCCGGTCCAGACGCAGAGTCGATCGAAGATGTTGATCGCGAACTCGCGGAAGTGGCGCAAGCTCTCCAGAAGCCCCGGCTCGCGCTCGAACGCCCGGCGACTCTCGGGCCAGGCGTGCACCCGGCGCAGGTACTGGAGCGACGCGCGCCGCGCCTTCCCGTCACGCAGCAGGAAGTACGCCGCAATCGGCGTCAAGAGCGTGATGCTGACCGAGCGCCCGAAGCGGCGGTAGATCCAGGCCATCGCGTAGAGCGCTCCGAGCGAGCCGCGCTCGGCCGTCCTCGCCCAGGTCGCGCCTCTGCTCACCGGGGCTTCCCCACGTGGCGGCCCAGGAGCCCGTGCGCTCGCGTGAGCATTCCGAGCGTGAGCCGCGCGTAGAGCCAGGCCAGCCGGAGGTCGTCCCACAGTACGTCGAAGTGCGAGATGCCGCCTGGGTAGTAGCGCACCCGCGTGTCGAGGTTCACGACCGGGACGCCCTCCCAGACCAGCCGCACCGCCAGCTCGGGCTCGAACTCCATGTGGTCGCCCATCGCGATCCGGTCCATGAGCGCGAGCGTGGGCGCGAGCGGGATGCAGCGAAACCCGCACAGGGGGTCGCGCACCTCGCGGGAGAGCGTGGCGAGCCAGACCAGACCCTGCGAGAGGCGCCGCGCGTAGACGCGGCTCTTCGGTGCGCTCTGGTCGAAGAGGGGTCGGCCGAGTACGAGCGCGTCGGGGAACTTGCGCGCGGCCTCGAGGAAGCGGGCGACATCCGCCGCCTCGTGCTGCGCGTCGGCGTCGAGCTGGACCACGTGCGTGAAGCCGCGGCTCGCTGCGAGCCGGTAGCCGTGGCGAAGGGCGACGCCCTTGCCGCGGTTCGTCGCGTGGTGCTCGACCTCGACCCAGTCGAACTCCCCCTCGATCGCTCCGAGCACCGCGCATGTCGCGGCGTCGCTGCCGTCGTTCACGATGAAGCAGGGCAGCGAGAGCTCCGCGAGCGAGCGGATCACACCGCAGATCGTCGACCCGTGCTGATAGATCGGGATCAGGAGGCAGGGCTTCACGCCGCCTCCCCCGTGCGGGCGAGGCGCGAGCCCGCGATCCCACCAGCGCTCACGACCCGCTCGACGCGCCGTCATCGCGGACTCCGGCCCCCCGGAATGCCACGGGAAGGTACACGGCCATCCTAACATGGGCCTATTGCATTTCCTACCTGCCAAGGCGTCGTCGCGTGGCGAGCTCAGCCGAGAGCAGAAGGACGAAGCTCGTCAGCAGTGGCCGTCGCCGCGAGAGTGACACGAAAGAGCACGTTGCCGAACGGGGTCCCCTGGCCCATCGCGCGCACGTCGGTCTGCAGGCCGTGCCGCGCGAAACAGGCCTGCCAATCGGACGCCGTCCTGAAGTGAAACTCCTGCCGGAACGCGCCGACGAGCAGCGCCTTGAGGCGGTTGACCATGCGCACCGCGAGGAAGCGCCAGCCCGCAGCCGCGTTCGCCTCGCGGACGATCATCACTCCGCCGGGTTCGAGTGAAGCCGCGAGCCTAGCAATCAGCGTGTCCTGATCCTCGCCGCTCATCATATGCAGCACGTCGAACACCAGGACCGCATGGGCACGAATCGGCCCGGTTGCGCGGGCGTCGCTGGTGACGATCTCAGCCTCATCCGCCAAGGCGCCGCGGGCCAGCGCGGCAACGTTCGCGCGAGTCTCCACACCGACCATTCTCTCGAAGCAGGGCGCGGCCGGCCACTCGCGCGGCCATGCGCCCTCGCGCGCGAGGCGACGCGCCTCGGCGAGCAGCGCCAACGTCAGCCCCCGACCGCATCCGATGTCGACGAGTGTGCTCCCCGACGAAAGCAGCCCCTCGCACACCGCGGCACGATAGAGCGGATCGTGACGCAGCTTGCCACGAGCGAATTCCCACGCCGTGATGCTCATGCCGACGTAGCGGTCGGATGCGCGCCGCACGAGCTCCGGAAAGACGAGGTCCCCCCGCCGTTGCCGCATCGTGCCGTTTGTTACGCCGGCGGCAAGCACGGCCAGGATCGCCCCGACGACGACGCTGCCAATCAACAGGTCGGCGCCGAACACCCACAGATCCGTCGTTTCGATGGTGGCGCGCGTCAGGGTATGGAAGGAGCCGCGCCGAAGCCACGCGCCGGTCTGGACCTCGGCGAGGAGCAGCCACGGTGCGACGAACGGATTCGAGATGTTCGCGGCCAGATAGACCTTGAGGCGGTTCAGCCGAAGCAGCGACCCGGCCGCGGTGCAGATCAGGAGGTGGAATCCGTAGAAGGGCAGGCACCCGATGAAGACGCCCACGCCGATCGCCGCGGTCTCGCGCGCGGTGCCACCGCCCTCGGTGCGGAGAGTGTACGTGACCCGCCGAAGGCCGACGGGAATGGCTCGCACCTTATCGAAGAGAACTCGCGCCCGGGGCATCATTCGTGCCGCATGCGAAGCCTAGCGCAAGGAGTCGGGAGGCTCACGGTGCTGCGAGCCGCGCTCTCCGCGCGCGTCTTCTCGGCGCGATGTCGGAATCTACCTCAGGTCGTCGATGCGCCCCACGAGGATGCAGTCGCCGCTGTGCTCAGGACTTCGGGCGTCGAACGGCGTCGCGCGCGCGATCCACGACCTTTTCGGCCTTCTTCTGCACCGTGTCCGCCGCGTGCTTCGCCTTCTCGACGACCTTCTCGACGGCGCCCTCGATCTTTCCGGCGGCCTGGTCGCGCTTGCCTTCGCGCCTCAGCTTGTCGTCGTCGGTCAGCGCACCGGCTGCTTCCTTCGCGCGACCCTTCGCTTCGTCGAGCTTGGACTTCGTGCTCATCTGGTTTCCCGTCTATGTATGCGCCGCAAATTCCACCCGTCTCGGAGTGAGGCGCGCAGACGCGGCGGCAGATCACCAAGACAGCAACGGTCGTGCCAAGCTGGGAGGGTGCTGCCACCGGTGAGGGGCGTCTCCGCTTGCGCGCGATGGGTCGTTTTTCATCTCCGCGATGGGGCGTTTTTGTACCGAGGGGGGCTCATTTACCGAGGGGCCGGGGATACGCACGACGCCGGCATGCGCGGAGCGAGCGCCGTTCCCTTGCCGTAACCGCCGGAACTCGGCAGCGGTATGCCGCTTGCATTGTCTCGGACGAACTGTCTCGGTGAAGGCACGGCGATCCGGCCCGGACCGTCGCGACCAGCACCCAAGGAGGAGCGATCCATGAGCTTGGGCACGATCCTGATCATCCTTTTGATCCTGGTGCTCGTCGGCGTCCTACCGACCTGGCCGCACAGCCGAGAATGGGGCTATGCGCCGAGCGGGGTCCTCGGCACGGTGGTCGTGATCTTGATCGTGCTGTTCTTGCTGGGCCGACTGTAGGAGCGCGCTCGAGCCCGAAGAGGGCCCTTCACCGCGGCGCCGGCGTCCTTCACGGCATCCTTGGCCCAAGGGTACCGCCGGATGGGCTCCGTCCCGATCGCGGCACCGGGCAGCGCCACGGCGTCGGGTGTGCAGGCGTCGATCGGCGCGCCGTGGGTGTACGATTCGGAGATGGCCTCCCCTCGCCCGCCGGGCACGCCGCTCTCCCCCGAGGACCTGAGCTTCTGGTGGTCCGATCAGCCGCGCCAGCGCACGACCATGGCGATGCTGATGAGGCTCGATCGCCGGCCGGATCCGGCGCGCCTGCGCGCGGCGATGGCGCGTGCCGTCCAGCAGGTGCCGCGCCTGCGCCAGCGGGTGGTGGACGCTCCCTTCGACCTCGCGCTGCCGTGCTGGCAGGACGACCCGACCTTCGACCTCGACTTCCACCTGCGCCGCTACGCACTGGCGCCGCCGCTCTCCGGCGAGGACGAACGCGCCGCGCTGTTCCGCACCGTAGGGCCGATCTACGAGCGCCCGTTCGATCGCACTCGCCCGCTCTGGGAGCTCATCGAGATCGACGCCGGCGAGGAGGCGGCGCTGTTCTTCCGGCTCCACCACGCGGTGGCGGACGGGGTCGGCGGCAATGCGATCTTCGCGGCGCTGACCGACGCGGACCGCGAAGGGGAGCCGGTGCCGCCCGAGCCGGACCGGGCGCCGGGGGGTTGGTCGGACGAGGCCTTCGGGGCGCGCCTTTCACGGGCGCTCGGCGATCGGCTGCGCGAGGACGCCGACCGCGCGCGCGCGGTGCTGGGCGCGCTGTGGCGGACGGCGCGCGAGCCGGCGCGCCTGGTCCAGGCCGGCCAGCTGCTGGCATCGCTGGCCGAGGACGCCCGACACCCGAGCGAGTCGCCGCTGCGGTGCTTCGGGCGTGCCCGCCAGCTGACCGGGCTCGAAGTGCCCTTCGGCCCGCTGCGCGAAGCCCGCGCGGCCCTCGGCGGTCGCACCATCGACCTGCTGCTCACGGCGACGGCGGGCGCCATGGGTCGCTGGCATGCGTCCCATCGGGGCGGGCGCCGCGTGCGCGAGCTGCTCACCCTCGTGCCGATCAACCTGCGCCCGCGGGCCGAGCAGGGCCTCGGCGCCGCCACGGGCAACCGCGCCACCGGCATCCAGGTGCGACTGCCGATCGCGATCGAGGATCCGCGCGCGCGCTTCGCCGAGATCCATCGCCGGGTCGCCGAGCGCATGGCGCATCCGGCGGCACAGTGGTTCCCGCAGGTCGCGGCGCTGCTCGCGGTGCTGCCCCGTCCGCTCTATCGCTCAGCCGCATGGGCGGCTTCGCAGCGGGTGGACCTGATCGTTACCAATGTTCCCGGCTTGCCGATCCCCCGCTACGTGGCCGGCGCGGAGATCCTGGGCGCGTACCCGTTCGCGCCGGTCGCTCCCCATTCGCCGGTCAGCATCGCGTTCTACGGCTACCGCGATCGCCTCTTCCTCGGCATCGACGCCGACGCCGTGGCGATGCCCGATGCGCTCGCCTTCCGGGACACCCTCGAAACGGCCTTCGCCGAGCTGGTCGCGGCGGCGAGGGCTCCGGCCGCGCCCGCGAAGCGCCGCCGCCGCGGAGGGGTACGCGCTGGGCGGCCATGACGCCGTTCGGGCCGCAGCGGGGTCGGCCCGCGGTGAGCGTTGTCACCAGCGGAATTTGCTCGCGCCTCGATCCCCTACGCGCGGCGGCGCGCCGTCGCCCTGGCGGAGGGAGGACGAGATGCGTCCGATGCTGATGATCCCCGCGTTGGCCTTGCTGCTGATCGATGTTCCGGGTTGCCCGGCGGCCGCCGAGAGCCGCGATCGCGCCGCGCGTTTCCGCCACGACGGCCGGGTCGAGTCCGAGAGCGCCGTCGCCCCCGAGGCGGGAGATCCCGCGGCGTCGCCGGCCAGCGAAGCCCCGGCGGGCTTCGACAACCTCACCAACGGCTACCTCGAGCAGGGGCCCGACTTCGAGACTCTCGACGAGGACAGCGTCGTCGCGCTGCGCTCCTTCAACGACAATCGTTTCATCTTCGAGGAGGTCGAGGGCGTCTCCGACGGGCTCGGCCCGACCTACAACGCCCAGGCCTGCCGGGAGTGTCACCAGAACGTGGTGACCGGCGGCGCGAGCCAGATCACCGAGCACCGCACCGGGCGGCTGAACGGCGACACCTTCTTCGAGTCCCTCGGCGGCTCGCTGATCCACTCCCGGGCGACGGACGCAGACCTCGTCGAGCGAGTGGCCTTCGAGGACGACATCCGCACGTTCCGGATGTCGACGAGCACGCTCGGCGCGGGCTTCGTGGAGGCGATCGCGAACGAAACGCTGCTAGGCATCCGGAGACGGCAGCCCTCGGCCATGCGGGGTAGCGCCGTGATCGTCCCCGTGCTCGAGGCTGGCGGGCGCGCCCGGATCGGCCGCTTCGGCTGGAAGAGCCAGCACGCGAGCCTCGTCTCCTTCTCGGCGGACGCCTACCTGAACGAGATGGGCATCACGAGCCCGCTGCTTCCCGAGGAGAACACGTCGAGCGGGCGCTTCGTCGGCTACGGCTCCGGCTACGACGAGGTGCCCGATCCCGAGGACGACGGGGTCGACCTCATCGCCTTCGCCGACTTCATGCGAGCCACCAAGGTCCCGCCGCGGGGACCGATCACGTCCGCCGCGCGCGCCGGGGAGCGCGTCTTCGCGCAGCTCGGCTGCCCGACCTGCCATACGCCGGCGATCGTCACCGCGCCCCCGGGAACTCCGGTGAACGGCGGCGAGTTCACAGTGCCCGAGGCGCTCGGGAACAAGATCATCCACCCTTACAGCGACTTCCTGCTCCACGACATCGGCACGGGCGACGGCGTCCCCGTGCTTCCGACCCCGGAGTACGCCGCGACCGCCCGCCAGGTGAAGACGGCGCCGCTCTGGGGGCTCCGCACCCGGAGCCGCCTGATGCACGACGGCCTCACCTTCAGCAAGCAGGAGGCGATCGAGCGGCACCGCGGGCAGGCGTCGGGAGCGACGTCGCGCTACCGGAGGCTGACGGCCAACGAGAAGAGTCAGCTCCTCGCGTTCCTCGACTCGCTCTGAGCGCGGCTCCGCTTCCCGGTGAGCGGGGCTCGCTCGTCGGCGGCGCCGAATCATGGCGCTGCCGGAGGGGCGTCGAATAGCGGGAGCTCGAGAAGCTTCGGCCTCGCTGCGAGGCGCCGCTTCCTCGCCGAGACCCCTGGCCCCGCAGCAGGGCGACCAGCGCCATCACGAAGGCTGCGAGGCCGAGTCAGCTCACCCGAGACCTCCCCGCGCTCGCCGAAACCCTACGCCATTACGTCCGGCCGCGGGTCCGGATCGAACGGGCTGCGGGGTGGTGTAGCTACGGCGCCGCGCGCGGCGCAGAGGACACGCTGCCGCCGGTCATGGCAGGTTGCGGACTTCCGGGGCCATCACGAAGTAGCGGCCGCAAACGGTCCCGACGTCACACTCGGCATCGCTTGCCTCCGCGTAGCCGACGAGCAGCGTCGCTGCGCGCGGCCAGCGGGTCCCGGAGGAGCCGCCGTCGGGTACGAAGCGGTGCGCACCGGCGCGGGCGCCGGGCTCGATCACGACGCGCAAGGTGCCGACCAGACGGCCGTCGACGCGGTCGAGCGCGTAGACCTCCACCCCCCTCTCGAAGTCGCGCACCGTCGAGACGACGATGGCGCCTTCTCCGCCATCTCGCTCCACGGAGAGGCGGATGGCCGGTGGGTCGCCGCTCGCCGCGTCGGCTGCCTGCGACATTGACAGCCGGGCGTCGAGGAAGCGTCCCATCTGCGAGACGAACACGGCCTGCTCGCTGGCCGCGACGGCCCGCTGCTCCGTCGTGATCGCACGATCGAGGTCTCCCCGGCGGTAGTACACGGTCGCGAGCGTGTCGAGGTAGGCGCTCTGGTCGGGATCCTTGCGGACGGCGCTGGCAGCAGCTTCCTCGGCGAGACCGAGCTCCTCCGCGCTGGCTTGGTGATGCGTCGCGTAGTGCCAGGCCATGTTGTTGAGGGCCTCCGCCCCCGCCGAGTCGCTCGACACGAAGCTGCGAGCGACGAGCGTCCTCGCCGAAGCCGTCGCTTGCAGCGCGGCGACGACGGCTTGCGTGAGCGCGACCCCGAAGACGGCCGTCAGTCCCAGCGTCGCAGCTTTGAGCGGCGCACCGACTGCGTGCGGAGAACGCAGGCACCCGACGTCGCGACACAGCAGGCCCGCGAGGATCGCGCCCGAGGCGAAGCCTCCCGCATGGGCCGCATAGTCGATGACGGGAACCAGCAGCGGCAGGAGCGCATTGATCCCGAGAATGAATACCCACCAGCGAAGCGGCTGGCGGAAGCTGCCCGGTAGCTGGGCATGAAACCGCCAGTTCACGACCGCGAGTGCGCCGAGCAGCCCGAAGATGGCCGTCGACGCGCCCACCGAGTACGCGGCGAGCGACGCCCACATCGAAGCGCAAGAGCCCGCGAGCGCCGAGGCGAGATAGATGCAGAGCATGCGCCACGCGCCGACGAGCCGCTCGAGCGGCATCCCGAGCGCGAGTATCCCGACGCCGTTCAAGTACGCGTGCAGCAGGTTCGCGTGCAGGAAGGAGGCGGAGAAGAGGCGGTGCCATTCCCCACGCGCGACCAGCACAGGCGCGTTGGCGCCGTAGTCGACCAGGCCGAAGGGCCCCTCGAGCGCCCCCGAGAGAAGGGTCCAGAGGTACGTTCCAGCGACGAGGAGCAGGATCGCCACCGAAACGTACGGGGTCCGTCGCATGGCCTCCGTCGCCAGATCATCGCGCTCGTTCATGGCGTGCAGCTGCTCCGCGCCGGCGGGGAGCGCGGCGATCCGCGCCCGCAAGCGGGTTCGAAGCTCTGCGGCCGTGGCGGCGCCCTGCCCGAAGTGCGTCAACGGGTACACGAATCTGCGACGGTGCGTAGCGAGAACGAGTCGGGCCCTCCTGCCCGTTCCGAGCACGCTGCACGACAGGATGTCCGCATAGGCGGTGGGTCTACGGCGCCTCGAAGCCGACGAGAGCGGCAGCCACACCCGATCGTCGTCCAGCTCGACGGCCGGGCCTTCCTTCGGGCGCGTCGCGTAGCGAGCGAGGCAGACGACCGCCGTCACGGCGCCGAAGAAGACCGCTGCGAAGACGAGCCCCGGCCAGGGCGAGGCGCCGGCTCGCACGTCGGCGTACCAGGGGACCAGGAATCCGGCCGGCGCTCCGAGGAGCGCGAGGATCGCCAGCGGAGGAAGGAACGGCGGACGCCTGAAGGCGAAGCGCTCGATCATCGCGGGCGTTTCGCGACATGGCCGCGGCGGAGCTTCGCGGTGGGCCCCACGGCCGGGTGCTCGCTGGGCCTTCGCGAGGGGGTCTCCTCGGCTTCCGCCGTCGCGGGCGGGCGGCGCGCGCCGCGCCGCGGGGTCCGGGCTCCGCGAGGCTCGCCGCCGCGGCGAGCCTCGGCGACGCGACGTGGAGGTAGGCCTCCCGGACCAGGCCGGCCACCACGCCCCAGTCGGGCCGCGTGTCGAGCACCACTCCCAGCCATCCGTTCGGCCCGACGTAGGGCGGCCGGAAGAATCGCTCGGGGTCGGCGTCGACGAGAGCCTCTTGTGCACCGAGCGGCTGCGGAAGCCACACGGAAAGGTGCGCGGAGCCGTGATGGTGGTCGTCGAGCATCGCGAAGACCTTGCCCTTGCCGGCGAACCAGGTGGGCTCACCGTGCGAGAGCTTCTCGTTCGCCTCGGGCAGCCCCATGCAGATCCTGCGCAGGCGCTCGACCAGCCGTTCGCTCGCTGCCGTGCGGCGGCGAACCGGGCGCAGTGCGGGCGACCGCGGAGCCATCTCCGCAACTCTACTACGATTCGACGGGGAGGTCCGGCGCGCACCAGGGCGTTGGCGACGGGGGCGCTGCTCCTCCTGGGGCTCGCGGCGTGGCGGGCCTGGCCGAAACGCTCGCCTTCGCCGCGCTCGTGCTGGGGCTGATCCGGGCCCGCCGGACGCCGGGCGTACGCCCGCATCCGAAGCCGTTCGTGCTCCGGCGCGCGCTCTCGAACTTCTACGTCGAGTACGAGCTGTGCGTCCGCGTCGTGCGCCCGGAAGACGCCCCGCGCCTGGTCCGAGGACCCTCACCCGCTATGCTCGGCGCTCGATGGGCTGGCTCGGCAAGGTCAAGCAGGCGCTTGCGGCGGGGGACTCCGAGCCGAGGGTGCCGAGCCCGAGTGCAGGGGTCCCCACCGAGCGGTCCGCCATTCTCGAAGAGCTGCGGGCCCTGATCGTTGCCTGCTCCGCGTCGCCCCTCACGCCAGAAGGCATCGACGTCGACGGGGACCTGCTCGAGCTCGGCTACGTCGACTCGGTGAGCGCCGCGTCGTTCGTCGATCAGGTGGAGCGCCGCTTCGGCATCACGATCTCGGATGCCGAGCTGGTGGGACGGCTGCACTGCCTGTCGGCGATCGCCGACCGCGTGGCGCAGGGCGCGCTCAGAACTGGAAGTAGATGAAGGGCTGGTACACCGGCGGCCTGAGGAAGAGCGCCAGCCCGACGCCCACGCCGAGCAGCGCCGCGTAGCTCCAGTCGGGAATGCCGCGCCACCACGTGGCGAAGGCCTGGCGGGCGTTCAGCGCGTGTACGGCGCCGAGCAGGACGAGCAGGATGGCGAGGCCGCCGTTGGCCACGCGCTCCGGCCCGTCGTCTCCGAGCCCGAGCAGCTGGCCCCAGATGGTCGCCGCGGCGCCGAAGCTGCCGCTCGCCCGCCGCACGCGCACCTCTTCCGGCTGACCCCGCAGGTGCCAGTCCCCGGATGCCGCGTCCCGCTCGAGCCCGGTCTTCGGGTGGCGCAGGTCGTGGTTCTGGGGGCGGTAGAACCCGTCGGCCTCGGCCTGGAGCGGCTTGTCGGTCCCCGCCTCCACGTACAGGTCGCCGGCGCGGAACGGCACGAAGCTGAACAGCACGAACGCGAAGGTCAGCGGAACGCCCAGCCAGCGCATCTGCGGCTGGAACCGCGCCGCGAGCCTCCGCGCCCACTCGCCGTGGAGGACGAGCGCGAGCCCGTGCATCCCTCCCCAGGCCACGAAGGACCACGAGGCGCCGTGCCAGAGCCCGCCGAGGAGCATCGTGATCATCATGTTGCGCGCCACGACGAGCCGCGAGGCCCGGATGCTGCCCAGCGAGAGGTACAGGTAGTCGCGAAGCCACGTGCTCAGGCTGATGTGCCAGCGCCGCCAGAAGTCGGCCACGCTCGCGCTGAGGTACGGGAAGGCGAAGTTCAGGGTCAGCTCGTAGCCGAGCAGGCGCGCCACGGCCGTCGCCATGTCGGTGTAGCCGCTGAAGTCGCAGTAGACCTGCGCTGCGTAGCAGAGCAGCGCCATCCACGCGCTCGCTACGTCGTAGAGCTGGGGCGCCGCGAAGTAGGGGTCGACGACTTGCGCCAGCCCGTCCGCGATGCAGGCCTTCTTCACGAAGCCGATGAAGAAGAGCGTCGTGCAGCCGCGGACGTCCACGCCCGACCAGACGCGCGCCACGCGCGTCTGGGGCAGGAAGCGCGCGGCGCGGACGATCGGTCCGGCGATCAGCTGGGGAAAGAAGGCCACGAACAACGCGAGGTTCAGGAAGCTGCGCTCGGCGGGCAGACGCCCGCGGTAGACCTCGATCGAGTAGGAAAGGCTCTGGAAGGTGTAGAAGCTGATGCCGTAGGGCAGGAAGATCCGCAGCGGCTCCCACGCGGGGGTCAGCCCGAACCAGCCGAAGAGCGCGCGGACGTTCTCCTCGAAGAAGCCGTAGTACTTGAAGAAGCCGAGGATCCCGACGTTCACCGCGATGCTCGCGAGCAGCCAGCCGCGGCGGGCACGCTGGCTGTGGGCGCCTTCGATCCCGAGCCCGACCCGGTAGTCCATCACGGTGCTCAGCCAGAGCAGCGCCGGGAACCACCAGCCCACCGGAAGCCTGGCGAACGCCCCGTTCGACAGCTGCGCGAAGAAGCGCAGCGGGTCGCCGATGAAGAAGCACGCGTAGAAGCAGTGGCTCGCGACCAGCAGCCAGAGCTTGCGCCCGGTGTTGCCGCGGATCGCCCAGTGGACCCCGAAGATGAGCGCGAAGATCCAGAGGAAGCGGAGCTCCACGAACAGGATCGGCCTGGCGAGCTCCGGCGCCGCGCCGACGAGCAGGGAGTTCACGGCGTCAAGGCTGCGCTGCCACCGCGTCGGGAGCGCGAAGAGCCGCCACCAGCTGGTGGGCGAGGAGGCGCGAGTAGATCGCGGCGCCCTCCTGGTTCAGGTGCCCGCTGTCCTTGCGATGCTCGGGGACGAACAGCTCGGGGTACCGATCCGGATCCGAGAAGTCGAGGAACAGCAGCCCGCTCTCCGGGAGGGGTGCGAGCTGGCCTCCGGTGGTAGGCGGCGCGATGACCACCATACGCCCGCCGTGGCTCTCGATGAGCGCCTTCTTGCGCAAGAGCTCCGCCTGGCTCTCGGGGTCGCCGTAGACCAGCCTCGAGCCGCGCTCGCGCGCTGCCGCCAGGTCGGTCAGGTAGCTGGCGCGGGCCGCGCCCGCGAGGGAGTGAGGGACGGTCGGCCGGTACCCGTCGCCGTCCGGACCGAGCTGGCGCTCTTCGCGCTCCCGCGCGCGCTGGCGGTCCTTGGGGCTCGCTAGCGCCAGCTTCAGGCCCTCGGCCCCTCGCCCCAGACGGGTGGTATTCCAGAGCCAGTGCTGGGCGTGGCTCCGCAGGTGCCTGAAGTCGCGTTGCGGCGGCGGGGGCCCGGCAGCTCCCTCGCTGGCCAGGCTCGGGGGTACCCAGAACCGGTTCCACAACACCCGCATGCGAGCCGTGTCGTGCCAGTAGACGGCCCGCGAGGTGAAGCGGTCCCGGCGACGAACTCCGAGGCGCAGCCCCTCGCACTCGACGAGGCCGAAGCGCAGGGGCGCCTCGCGGTCCTTCAGGGCGAGCTCCAGGACATAGGTGTCTTCGGGGGGCAGCATCCCGGGGAGACCGAGATTGAACGAGCGGGTCGGAGAGCCGAGCTCCTCCATCGTGGCGTCGAAGACGGTGGGCACCATCTGCCGCGCCGTGAGGCTCGACCCGAGAAAGAGCGTGTCGAAGGAGGCCCCGTGCTCGCGCAGCCATTCGACCTTCGAAATTCCGTCGGCGGGCGTGGGCGACACCAACCCGTTCAGCGTGATCCAGACCGCCGCGAGACCCGCCGCGAAGGCCACCGCGCCGAGTGCTCCATGTAGGACCCTCGCCCATCTGTGCGTCACTGGGGAGCTTCCAATCCTGAGGCCCGTGCTGAGGACCGTGTGCCAGCCGGCATCCCGACCGCGAGGTGTGGCGCAGGGTACGGGGCCGCCAGCGGCGGGAATCTAACACGCAAAACTCCGGCGGTCCCCGGGGAGAATGATCCATGCGTCTGACGAGAAGAGAGATCTTCCGTACCGTAGTCCACCTGGCGCATCGCGGGCTGCGCCCCGACCGACGAAGGACGGATCGATGAACGTGGTGATCGGCGGTGGGTCGGGCATCGGCGCCGCCACGGCGGTCCGGCTCGGTGGGGACACGCTCGTCGCCGACCGAGCCGCTGGCCACGTGTTCTGCGACCTCACGGATCAGGCGTCGCTCGACGCCGTGGCGGCTCGTGTCGATCGGCTGGGTGCGCTGGTGATCAGCGCCGGCGTGTCGCCGGCGATGGCCGATGCGCGCACGATCCTCGACGTCGACCTTGCGGGCATGGCCCGGGCGCTCGCTGCGTTCGACCCGCTCGTCGGCGAGGGCAGCGTGGTGGTGTGCGTGGCCTCGATGGCGGGGCACTTCGGCGACTTCCCGGCGGAGACGCTCGCCTTGCTCGACGACCCGCTGAACGACGCCGTGCTCACGCTGACCGACGATCCAGGGTTCGCCTACGTGCTCGCCAAGCGCGGCGTCATCCGCATGGTGCGCCGGTTGGCCGGCGAGTATGGACGCCGCGGGGCGCGGATCGTCTCGGTGTCGCCCGGCGTGATCGCCACGCCGATGGGCGCGCTGGAGATGGCGTCGGGGAATGCCTCGCTCGGAATCGTGAAGGCGAGCGCCCTCGGCCGCCCCGGTACGGCCGAGGAGCTGGCCTCGGTCATCGTCTTCCTCTGCTCGGACGCGGCGCGGTTCGTGACGGGCGCCGATCTGCTCGTCGACGGCGGCGCCGTCGCCGCGCTGGGGCGATGAAAACCGGGCGCTTCGCCGGTTGACGGATCTGACGATCCGTCAGATACTCCGAATCCGCGCGACGACCCGGCCGGCGAGCGAAGGAGAGCCCCAGCATGCAGATGAACGACATGATCCTCGTTTCGATCGACGATCACGTCTGCGAGCCGCCCGACATGTTCGAGCGTCACGTGCCGGCGAAGTGGAAGGATCGCGCGCCGCGCCTGCTCACCAAGGAGGATGGGACGGACGCCTGGTTCTTCGAGAACCAGCAGGTCCCGAACGTCGGGCTGAACGCTGTCGCCGGCCGGCCGCCGGACGAGTACGGCATGGAGCCCACCGCGCTCGGTCAGCTCCGCAGAGGGTGCTGGAACCTCCAGGCGCGCCTCGACGACATGAACGCGAACGGCGTGCTCGGCTCGATGTGCTTCGCGTCCATGACGGGCTTTACGGGGGAGCTGTTCTCGCGCTGCGAAGACAAGCAGCTCGCGCGGGTGATGGCCGAGGCCTACAACGACTGGCACATCGACGAGTGGTGCGGCGGCGCGCCCGGCCGCTTCATCCCGCTGGCGATGCCGATGCTGTGGGACCCGAAGGTCACCGCCGAGGAGATCCACCGCGTCGCGAAGAAGGGCTGCCACGCCATGACCTTTCCGGACGCGCCGAACGGGCTCGGCTACCCGTCGCTGCACAGCGACTACTGGGAGCCGATCTGGCGCGCCTGCGACGAGACGGGCACGGTGCTCTGCGTCCACATCGGCTCGGGAACCGGCATGAATCTCCAGGACCAGTCGGCGCCGGTCGAGATCATGATCACCGGCACGCCGATCACGCTCTTCAACTTCGCCAACGAGATCACCTACTCGAAGTTCCTGCCGCGCTACCAGAACCTGCGCTTCGCGCTCAGCGAAGGCGGCATCGGCTGGATCCCGTACTTCCTCGAGCGCGCGGACTACGTCTACAAGCACCACCACGCCTGGACGCACAACAGCTTCGGTGGGCGCCTGCCGAGCGATCTGTTCCGCGAGCACGTGGTGACATGCTTCATCGACGACCCGACCGGCGTGCGCAACCGCGACGCGATCGGGGTCGACACCATCACCTGGGAGTGCGACTACCCGCACAGCGACAGCACCTGGCCGCGTTCGCCGGAGGTGTTGTGGGAGAGCGTGAAGGACCTCCCGAAGGCCGAGGTCGATGCGATCACCCACGGCAACACCATGCGCCACTTCCGTTACGACCCCTTCGAGCACGTACCGCGCGAGCAGGCCACGGTCGGCGCGCTGCGCGCGAAGGCGAAGCACGTCGACGTGAACCCGTCGGGCGGCAAGGGCGGCAAGAAGCCGTCGGACTACCAGAGCGGCTACTGTACGATCGGCGACATCATGAAGCAGATGGTGGGCGCCTACGCGGTACCCTTCCGCGACGGCCAGGGCGTCGACCAGGAGGCGGCCCGGCGCGCGATGCTGGAGCGCTTCGCGCGCGCCCAGGCGCAGAAGAAGTAGGCGGGGGCCGGAGCGCACGCGTGAGCGAGGCAAAGCGACCGTTCCGGGTGCTGCCGCAGCTGACGCCCGAGAACGAGCACTACTGGAAGGGCGGCGCCCGCGGCGAGCTCTGCTTCCTGCGCTGCGGCGAGTGCGGCACCTGGGTGCATCCGCCCTCTCCGGTCTGCCCGGGCTGCCTCTCCAGGCAGCTGGCGCCGGCGGCCGTTTCGGGGCGCGCGCGGCTGCTCACCTGGACGGTGAACCATCATCCCTGGATCCCCGGCTTCGATCCGCCGTACTTGATCGCGATCGTCGAGATCGAGGAGCAGCGCGGCCTGCGCGTCACGACGAACCTCGTGAACTGCACGCCCGAAGAGCTGCGCATGGACCTGCCCGTGCGCGTGCTCTTCGAGGAGCGCGACGAAGGCGTCTTCCTGCCCCTGTTCGAGCCGGTCCGGGGCTGACGCGTGGAGATCCTGGAGCGCAAGGCCGCGATCACCGGCATCGGGCAGTCGGACGTCGGGCGACGGCTCGGGCGCGATCCGCTCGGCCTCACGCTCGACGCCTGCCTCGCGGCGATCGCGGACGCCGGCCTGTCGCGCGCGGACATCGACGGTGTGGCCACCTACCCGGGCGCGATGCAGGCCGCGCCGGGCTTCAGCGGCGCCGGCGTCACGGAGGTGCAGGAGGCGCTGCGCCTCGACCTCAACTGGTGGGCGGGAGGGCCCGAAACCTCCGGCCAGCTCGGCTCGGTGATCACCGCCTGCGCCGCGATCGCCGCCGGCTACGCCCGCCACGTGCTCTGCTTCCGCAGCGTGTTCGAGTCGAGCGCGCAGGGGGCCGGACCGCGGGCGGGCATCGGCACCGGCGGCGGCCGCGGCGGCATGCCGCGCGCGTCCGGCATGCTGCAGTGGACGCTGCCCTACGGCGCGGCCTCCGCCGCCTGTTGGATCGCGATGTTCGCGCAGCGCCACTTCCTCGAGTTCGGCACCACGCGCGAGCAGATGGCCTGGATCGCGCTCAACGCGCGCAGGAACGCCGCGAAGAACCCGAAGGCGATCTATCGCGATCCGCTGACGCTCGACGACTACCTGGCCGCGCGCTGGATCAGCACGCCGTTCTGCCTGTACGACTGCGACGTGCCGGTGGACGGGGCGACCGCCTTCGTGCTCTCCCACGTCGACGCCGCACGCGACCTGCGCAAGCGCCCGCTGCGCGTCGAGGCCGTCGGCGCCGCCCTCCACGGGCGCCCGTCCTGGGACCAGTTCGACGACCTCACCACGATGGCCCTGCGCGACGCCGCGAAGATGATGTGGAGCCGCACCGACCTGCGCCCCGCCGACGTCGACGTGGCCGAGTGCTACGACGGCTTCAGCTTCATCGCCATGGCCTGGCTCGAGGCGCTCGGCTTCTGCGGCAAGGGCGAGAGCGGGCCCTTCATCGAGGGCGGCGCGCGCATCGCCCTCGACGGCGAGCTCCCCCTCAACACGCACGGCGGCCAGCTCTCGGCGGGGCGCCTGCACGGCTACGGTTACCTGCACGAAGCGTGCGTGCAGCTCTGGGGCGAGGGGGGCGAGCGCCAGGTGGCGGGTGCCCCCGAGGTCGCGGTCGCGGCCGCGGGAGGCGGGCCGCTCGGCGGCTGCCTGTTGATCACCAGGACGTAGGAGACCCATGCAGATCTCGGGCAAGGCGGCGATGGTGGTGGGCGGCGCGTCGGGCATGGCGCGCGCCACGGCGGAAATGCTGGTGCGCGAGGGCGCGCGCGTCGCGATCCTCGACCTGCCCAGCTCGAAGGGCGAGGAGGCCGCGGCCGAGATCGGCGGCGGCACCCGCTTCTATCCCTGCGACGTCACCGACTTCGCGGGCACCGAAGACGCGATCGCGCGCGCAGCCGACGCGCTCGGCGCGCTCCACTTCAGCGTGAATACCGCCGGCGGCGGCATCGCCAAGCGCACGCTCGCGAAGGACGGGCCACACCCGCTCGACGCCTTCCGGCGCGTGGTCGACCTCAACCTGACCGCGAGCTTCAACGTCGCGCGCCTCTCCGCCGAGCGCATGAGCCGCAACGACCCCGACCCGAACGGCGAGCGCGGCGTCATCCTGATGACGGCCTCGATCGCGGCCTTCGAGGGGCAGATCGGCCAGGTCGCCTACACCGCCGCCAAGGCGGGCATCGCGGGCATGACCTTCACGATGGCGCGCGACCTCGGCAGCCTCGGCATCCGCGTGATGACGATCGCGCCGAGTCTTTTCCACACCGGCCTGACGCGCGGCATCCCCCAGGCCATGGAGGACGCGCTCACCAAGGACGCCGCCTTCCCGAAGCGCATGGGCCGCCCGGAGGAGTACGCGCGCATGGCCCAGGCGATCTTCGAGACCTCGATGCTGAACGGCTCCACCATCCGCCTCGACGGCGGCCAGCGCTTCGCGCCGAAGTGAGCGCGGAGCGCTAGCGGGCCGCGTCCGCCTGGTGCGGGCGGCGTTGCCCGAGCGGCGGCCGACGTCAGCGGAGCGATTCGAGCAGGGACTTCGCCGCGGCGAGATCCGGCGTGTCGAAGCCCTCGGTGAACCAGTCGAGGATCGGCGCGAGCAGCGCGCGCGCCTCGTCCGGCTGGCGGCGATCCCGCAGCAGGCGCGCGAGGCTCGTCGCGGCGCGCAGCTCGAAGGACCTCGCACCCTGATCGCGCGCGATGGAGACCGCGCGGCGGAGCAGGATCTCCGCTTCGTCGACGTCGCCTCCGCCCGCGAGCAGGATTCGCGCCTCGAGCCAGTGGAAGGAGGAGTCGTAGAAGAGCTGGCCGGTCTCTGCGGCGAGCGCGAGGCCGGCCCGTGCCGCGCCGCGCGCGTCGCCGAGCAGCCCCGCGGCAAGGGTCGCCTCG
>Ga0105107_10000393_pt1 | contig 27319 bp, 27 predicted proteins | sample PPLLaktember2015_6_FD_79335 | JGI IMG/M metagenome (GOLD analysis project Ga0105107, IMG submission 79335) | Freshwater sediment microbial communities from Prairie Pothole Lake near Jamestown, North Dakota, USA - PPLs Lake P8 Core (1) Depth... | ecosystem: Environmental > Aquatic > Freshwater >... | reverse complement strand
GCTCGAACCAGGGCCCCGCGGCTTAACGGCCCGCAGGTTTCACTTGTACCAGGCAGTCATAATAAGTTGCCGCACCACCCATGTCGGCGACGGCCTGTGACGTGACTTCATTGGCGTTACGCCGGTCGGCGGTCAGCTTTTTCCACCATACCGACGGCGCCGACACCACGCCGCGCCGCACCTTGGTGGTGAGATGAGCGCGCACGGTGTAATTGCCGCGGTCGTTGAACACACAAACCGGCATGCCGTCGCGGATGCCGCGGCTGGCCGCATCGTCGGGATGGATGTCCAGCGACGGCTCGCCGGCATCCCGCAGTGCGAAATCGAGGTTGGCGAAGGACGAATTGAGGAAATGCCGGTGCGGCGGTGATATGAACGCCAGCGGATAGCGCTGCGCCAGCGCGCGGTTGCTGGTCGGGCCTTCACGCGGTGGCGTGTAGTCGGGCAGCGGGTCGTGGCCCTGTGCTTTCGCGGTTTCGCTCCAGAACTCGCATTTGCCCGATGGCGTCGGGAATCCGCCCTCGGCAAAGGGCGCTGCTGACACATTCAGCCGCTGCCAACCGTGCTTTTTCAGCGTGTCCCAGGTAATGCCTTGCAGCGCGGTCGCCGTGGAGTCCAGCGCCTGGCGGCAGATGTCCTCGTCGGAATCGCGCAGGCAGGCATCGTCGAAGCCCATGCGCGCGGCGAGCAGCCGGAACACTTCGGCGTTGGGCTTGGCCTCGCCGACGGGCGCGATGGCCGGCTGGCTGGCCTGCACATACATATGCCCGTACGATTTGTGGATATCGTGATGTTCAAGCTGTGTCGTTGCCGGCAGCAGGATGTCGGCGTAGTCCGCGGTGTCGGTCTGGAAAATCTCATGGACGACGGTGAACAGGTCCTCGCGCGCGAACCCGGCCATCACTTTGCGCGAGTCGGGGCAGACGGCGACCGGATTGGTGTTGTAAACGTAGGCCGCTGTTACCGGCGGCTGCGCGGCGGTCAATGCATCGCCCAGCGCCGCCAGGTTGATGGTCCGCGGCGCGCCGCGCAGGAGGTCGGGGCGCTCCAGCGCGCGGTGGTTGAAGCCGTAGAAGTCGCTGGTGGCGAGCAGCACGCCACCGGCGGGTTCGCGCCAGGCGCCGGTCAGCGCCGGCAGGCAGGCGATGGTGCGCACGGCCATGCCGCCGCCGGCGTGGCGCTGCAGCCCGTAGTTGATGCGGATCATCGCGGCGCGGGTGCGCGCGTATTCGCGGGCGAGATTGACGATTTCTGCGGTGGTGATGCCGCAGATCGCCGCTGCGCGCTGCGGCGTCCACGCGCGCACGCGCGCGGCGAGTTCGTCATAACCCAGCGTGTGGTTCCCGACGTAATCGGCGTCGGTCAGGCCTTCGCCGATGATCACATGCATCATCGCCAGCGCCAGTGCGGCATCGGTGCCGGGGTAGGGCGCGATGTGCTGGTGGCATTTTTCCGCGGTTTCGCTGCGCCGCGGGTCGATGATCACCAGTTTTGCGCCGCGGCGCTTGGCCGCCTGGCAGCGCGACCAGAAATGCAGGTTCGACACCACCGGATTGGAACCCCAGATGATGATCAGCCGGGCGTGCTCCGCCTGTTCCGGATCGCAGCCGACGGAGCCGCCGAGCGTGATCTTAGAGCCGGCCTTGCCCGCCGAGGAGCACAGCGTGCGTTCGAGCAGGCTCGCCCCCAGCCGATGGAAAAAGCGTCGGTCCATCGAGGCATAACTGACCATGCCCATGGTGCCGGCGTAGCTGACCGGCAGGATCTGCTGCGGATCGGTGGCGGCGATGGCCTTGAAGCGGCCGGCAATGGTGTCGAGCGCCTCGTCCCAGCTGATGCGCGCAAACCGGCCGCCGCCCTTGGCGCCGATGCGTTTCATCGGGTAAAGGATGCGTGACGGCGCGTAGGTGCGGTCGAGATAACGTGCCACCTTGGTACACAGCGTACCGGCCGTGAACGGCATGTCGCCGCCGCGGATGCACACCGCCCGGCCGTCCTCGACGGTAATTTCCAGCGCGCAGGTGTCCGGGCAGTCGTGGGGACACGCGGCACTGACGGTGCGGCGGTTCGGCTGGGGGGACGCAGTGTCCATGGCAGTCGCCGGCAGTAAAAACCGCATGATAGTCCGGATTGCCTGTCATGGACCGCGTTTTCAGGCCGAATCCGGTATCATCATGCCGCAGCAGCTTCCCTCACAATTTTCGACCCGGAGATTGAAAATGCACTCATTGATCCACGCGCGCCGCGCCGTGCTGGCGCTGGCATTGTCCTGTTTCGCCGTTACGGCTTTTGCGCAGGCGCAGCCCGCTGCGAAGCCGGCGTTTCAACCGGAGGTCGGGCAGGAGGGCAAGGACGTGGTGTGGGTGCCCACCGCACAGGGGCTGGTTGACCGCATGCTCGACATGGCCAAACTGACCCCCCAGGATATTCACTACGATCTGGGTTCGGGCGACGGCCGCACGGTGATCACCGCGGCGAAACGCGGCGCGACCGCCTTCGGCGTCGAGTACAACCCGGACATGGTGGAACTGTCGCGTCGCAATGCCGCCAAGGCGGGCGTCGGCAACAAGGCGACGTTCATCCACGGCGACATTTTTGAAACCGATTTTTCCAAGGCGACAGTGATCACGCTGTTCCTGCTGCCCGAGCTGAACGTCAAGCTGCGGCCGCAAATTCTCGCGATGAAGCCCGGCACCCGCGTGGTGTCGAACTCGTTCACGATGGGTGACTGGAAGTCGGATGAGACCCAGTCCGCGAAGGATGACTGCACCAGTTACTGCACCGCGTATCTGTGGATCGTGCCGGCGAAGGTGGACGGCATCTGGAAGTCCGGCAAAGACGAATTCAAGTTCGCCCAGGAATACCAGATGGTGCACGGTGCAGTGGGCCGTGGCGGCAAGCTCACGCCGGTACTCAACGGCCGGTTGCGCGGCGCCGAGATCAGTTTCACCTCGGGCGGCGATCGTTATGCCGGACGCGTCAGCGGCGATCGCATCGAAGGCACGGTGACCGCCGGCGGCAAGACTGCGCCGTGGACCGCGGTCCGCGCCAAATAGACAACAGGTTCACCAGGGCATCACTGCGACCGCATGAAAGAAAATGACCGCGGCTACGCGGACCTGCACGACCATCTGGCGGCGCTGCGCGAGCGCGGACTGCTGATCGAGATTGACCGGCCGATCGACAAGGATGCCGAAATGCACCCGCTGGTGCGCTGGCAGTACGTCGGCGGCATCGAGGAGCACGAGCGCAGGGCTTTCCTGTTCACCAATGTGGTCAATGCGCAGGGCCGCAGGTACAAATTCCCGGTCGTGGTCGGCGCGTTTGCCGGCAACCGTGAAATCTACGGCGTCGGCATGGGCGTGCCGCTGGACGAAGTGCAGCAACGCTGGGACCGGGCGATTGCCAACCCGATTCCGCCGCGTGTCGTGGAAACCGGCGCGTGTCAGGAAGTCGTCGTCACCGGCGATGCCTTGAAAGGCGAGGGCAACGGACTCGACGCATTGCCGATTCCGGTATCGACGCCGGGTTTCGACGGCGCGCCGACGCTGACCGCGACCAACGTCATCACCAGGGACCCGGAAACCGGCATCCAGAATCACGGCACGTACCGCGCCGGCCTCAAGGCGCCGGACCGCATGGTCGTGCGCATGGCCACCCGCGTGGGTGGCGCCGGCGGTTATCGCCACTACCAGAAACACCAGCAACGCGGCGACAAGACCATGCCGATCGCCATTGTGCTCGGCGCGCCGCCCTGTGTGGCCTTTGTCGCGCCGATGAAGCTGCCGGTCGATCTCGACGAGGTCGGCGTGGCCGGTGGTGTGGCTGGCGTGCCGATCAACGTGGTGCGCGCGAAAACCGTCGACCTGCTGGTGCCGGCCGAGGCGGAAATCGTCATCGAAGGCCTGATCGATACCGAATATGTCGAACCCGAAGGCCCGTTCGGCGAATCGCACGGCCATGTTGCACTGGAGCAGTTCAACATGCCGATGCGGGTGACTGCGATCACCCACCGCAAGGATGCCATCGTCGCCTCGTACCTGAGCCAGGTCACGCCCAGCGAATCGAGCGCGATCAAACGGGTGTCGTTCGAGCCGATGTTCCTGTCACACCTGCGCAATACGCTGGGCATCAAGGGCGTCAAGCGCGTCACGCTGCATGAGCGCATGACTGCGCTGCGGCGGATGACGATAGTGACCGTCGAGCAGGGCACGCCGCGCAGCGAAGTGTGGCGCGCGCTGTACGGGATGAGTGCATTCAAGGCGGACTGCGGCAAGATCGGCATCGCCGTCAACGAGGACATCGATCCGGAGAACTCCGATGCGCTGTTCTGGGCGCTGGCCTTCCGCATGAATCCGGCCGAGGACCTGCAGGTGCTGAAACACCGCAGCGGCGGCCATGGTCCGGAACGCGAACATGAAACCGACCAGGAAGACGCGACGCTGCTGATCGACGCCACGGCCAAGGAAATTCTGCCGCCGTTCGCGTTGCCCAAGCGCGAATACATGGAGCGTTCGCGGAAAATCTGGGAAGAAATGGGCCTGCCCAAGCTGCGGCCGCAACCACCGTGGTTCGGTTCACCGGTCGGCGACTGGCTGCCCGAGTGGGACGAAGGCGGGCGGCGCGCGGCGACCGGCGGTTACCTGGAGAACGGGCGCATCAGCGAAAAAGCGCGGCGCAAGGGCCTCCGGCCGGAAACCAGTTACCGGCCGGACCGCGATCGCGACGAGCACTGACCGGGTCGCACCTCTCGAAAATCAATAAGCTGTTGTTTTTATTATAAAAATGTTTGATGTGCGCAAGCGGCATCCGACCTTGATGCACGATCGGCATTCGTTCTGCGCTGCATTTTCCGCGATGGACCGTTGCACATACTGGACGTTGCGGCCCGAACTGGGCGAACATGCGGCAGCACGGCAGCGTACCGTGCGTTGATCGGGGTGCCGGGACCACCAGCGCAGTGCGACCGGCGCCGATGCAGGCCACTGATGAGGAGTCTCCATGTTCAAGCACATCCTGATGCCCACCGACGGGTCCGAGCATTCCGAACGAGCAGTCGAACGCGGCATCGAGCTGGCGAAACTCTGCGGCGCAAAGGTGACCGGGATCCATGTCATGCAGGATTTCCGGATGATGATCGGGCCCGAGGGTCTGGTGCCGACGGAACTGGATGCCAGCATGGAGGAGCGGGAGCGCGAGCGGGCGGCGAGCTTCCTCGCCTTTGTGCAGAAAACCGCGGACGCGGCCGGCGTGCCCTGCGCCACCATGATCGCCACGGGCACCCACCCCTACGACGCGATTGTCGATGCCGCCAATGAACGCGGCTGCGATCTCATCGTGATGACTGCGCGCCACCGCAAGGGCCTGGTATCGCTGATCATGGGCAGCGAAGCGAGCCGCGTACTGCACCGCTCGTCGATCCCGGTGCTGTGTTTCCGCGCGCTGATGAGCGCTGATCACCCGGACAAGGGCCGACAGCCGGCCTGATGACGGTGCGGCAGTGCTGACGTTGCCGCATAAAAAAAGCCCGCGGACCGATGGCCGCGGGCCGGGTGCTGCCGCAGTGTGCCGACCGAGCTATCGCGCCTTGATGCCGGCCGCTTTGACCAGCTTCTTCCATTTCTCGACATCCTCGCGAACGCTGGCGGCGAATGCAGCGGGGGTGTTGCCCTCGGCTTCCATGCCGCGTCCGAGGAACAGCTTTTTCACTTCGGCGCTGTTGATGATCTTGACCGACTCGGCATGCAGCCGGTCGATGATGGCCGGCGGCGTTTTTGCCGGAGCCAGCAGGCCGACCCATGAGGAGTGCTGATAGCCTTTCACGCCGGCTTCCGCCATGGTCGGCAGATCGGGTGCCGCGGTCGAGCGTTTGGTGCCGGTCACCGCCAGGGCGCGAATCTTGCCGGCGCGGATTTGCGGCAGTGCCGTGGAACTTGCGGCGAAATTGACCTGCACCTCGCCGCCGAGCAGTGCGGTCATTGCTGGCGAGCCACCTTTGTAGGGGACCAGCAGCATTTTGGTCCCGCTCATGTACTGGAACAACTCGGTCGCCAGATGGGTGCTGGTGCCGACGCCGCTGAAAGCACAGGTGACTTGTCCCGGTTTGCTTTTGAGCAGCGCAATCAATTCCTTGACGGACTTGGCGGCTACCGACGGATGGACGACGATGATATGCGGCAGATCGGCGAACTGGGTGATCGGTGCGAAGTCGCGCACCGGGTCGAAGGGCATCCGGGTGTGCATGGCCGGCGTGATCGTGAACGACGCGGCGATGCCCAGCAGCGTGTAGCCGTCGGGGGCCGCCTTGGCTACCAGGTCGGTACCGGTCAGGCTGCCGGCGCCGGGCCGGTTGTCGACGACGAAGTTCTGCTTCAGCACCTCGGCCAGGCGGTCGGTGACGATGCGCGTCGCGATGTCGGTCGACCCGCTCGGGCTCTGGGGCACGATGACGCGGACCGGCCGCGACGGGTAGTTGTCCGCGGCGATTGCCGGTGCGGCTGCAACCAGCGCCGCGGCACTGGCGATGCAACCGGTCAGGCGATGGAACAGGCTCATGGTTTTCTCCTCAAGGTTCGTTTTATTTGGATCACGTTTTTATTCGCCATCATACCCCGGCAGCACACGGGCATCGATCACGCAGACGCCACCGGCCTTGACGATGGCGATGCCGCGCGCGATGGCCGGCTGCATGTCCGCCATCTGCGTGACGGGACCGATGCCTTCGGCACCCTGCGCACGCGCCATCGCCGCGATATCGATGTCGGGATCGATGATTTTCTGCCCGATCCACGCGTTTTCCGACGGGCGGCCGCGATGTTCGGCGACATGGCCCTGATGACGCTCGTCGTTGAAGAACGAGCGGTTGTTGCAGATGATCATCAGGCAGGGGATCTGGTAATGCACGGCCGTCCACACCGCGGTGTTGCCCATCAGGAAGTTGCCGTCGCCCATCAGGCCGATCGGAATGCGGCCGCTGCCTTTCAGCGCCAGCGCCGCGCCGATGGTCAGGCCGGGTCCGGCACCGACGCCGCCACCGCCGTCGAAGCCGAGGAAATCCAGCGGATGACGGAAGTGGGTATAGGCACCGCTCCAGCCCAGCGGCAGGTGGGTGTAGCTGACGTCCTGTTTGCCGACTGCGGCGTTTAGCGCGTAGGCGAGACCTGACAGCGCCAGCGGCTCGGCGGATTTGCCGGCGAGCGGCTTGGGCGCCGCCTGAATCAACTGCGGCCGTGAGGTGACCGCGGCGGTCAGCAGCGGCACTGCAGCGTCAGGTTCACAGTTCATGTAGACGTCCACCGGCGGCAGCGCCTGGTAGTCCATGCTCCAGCCGCGATGCAGCTGGGTGTCACAGGAGACCTGGATGATTTTTGCGGTGACCGGCTTGTCGCCGAAGGTCTGCTTCAGCGCACCGGCCAGATCCAGCCAGTCGAGCGAGAGGATCACGTCGGCAGCGGCTAGCGTCTTGCGTGCTGCGGGCACCAGGCGATTGGCGGGCGGCGCAGCATGCAGCCGGTGGTCGGTGGGGAATGCCGCGGCGAGCTTGATCTGGGTCAGCACGCGCATGTCGAGTTTTTCGGCGAGTGCAACACGCGCGTTCCAGGCATCCAGGCTGCGTGAACCGCGGCCGGCGAGCATTACCGGATGTTTTGCGGCGGACAGCAGTTTCGCTGCGGCTTCGATTTCGGCAATCCCCGGCTGCACCGGCGGCGGCGGTGCGAACCGCGCGACATCGGGAATCACCGGCGGCGTTTCGAGTTTTTCTTCCTGGATCGATACGTCGAGATTCACATACACGGGAGCACGCGGCGGAGTCTCGGCGATCTGTGCGCCGCGCAGCAGTGCTTCGACGGCGGCGGCAGTTGAGCCCGGCTGGTTGTCCCATTTGGTGAAGTTGCGCACCAGCGCGGCCTGGTCGGAGCAGGTGTGGATCCAGTCGATCCACGGCCGGCGTTTGGCGGCATCCCACGGCCCGGTCGCGCCGAGGATCAGCATCGGCGTGCGGTCGCACCAGGCGTTGAATATCGGCATCGACGCATGCATCAGACCGACGTTGGAATGCAGGCCGACCGCCATCAGTTTGTTGGCGGCTTTCCAGTAGCCCTGCGCGATGGATGCGGCATTCTCATCGTGCAGGCACAGCACCATCTGCGGCGCCTTGTTGCCCAGATAATTGACCAGGCTGTCATGCAGCCCGCGGTAGCTGGCACCGGGGTTCAGCGCGATGTACTCGATGTTCAGTGCGCGCAGCGTGCCGGCGATCACGTCGCTGCCGAAAATGGCATCGCTTGCCGGCGAGGGTGCCGGCGTCTCGTGCTTGATGCCGGATGCTGCATTGGTGTTGTCGGTCATGCGTACTCCACTGATCAGGGATGCGTTGAAATGCTCAGTCGACCTTGGCGCCGGAGGCCTTGATGATCCTGGCCCACTTGGTGAATTCGGATTGCAGGTGCGCGGCAAAGGCTTGCCGGGTGCTGCCGACGGCGACGCTGCCGCTGTTTTTCATGCGCTCTTTCATGTCGGCGCTCTGCATGATGCGCGCAGCGTGGCCGTTCAGTGTCTCCAGCGTCGTGGCCGGCGTGCCGACAGGCGCGAGCACACCGTACCACTGGCTCGACTGATAATCCTTCAGGCCTGCTTCTGCGACTGTGGGCAGTTCGGGCAGTGCGGGCAGGCGTTCCAGCGTGGTCACGCCCAGCGCACGCAACCGGCCGTTCTGCACATAGGGAATGGCCGCGAGTGCCGGCATGAACATGACGCTGACTTCGCCTGAAATGATCGCCGTGATTGCGGGGCCGGTACCGCGATACGGCACGTGCACCAGGTTGGTTCCCGTCAGCGTCTTGAACAATTCCGCGGCGAGGTGCGGAGTGCTGCCGCTGGCCGATGATGCATAGTTGAGCTGTCCGGGCCGGGCCTTGGCAAAGGCGATCAGTTCCCTGACGTTTTTTGCCGGCAGCGACGGGTGCACGACCAGCACATTGGGCGCATGCGCGAGCAGGCTGACCGGGTCGAAGTCCTTGACCGGATCATAGGTGACGTTCTTGTACAGGCTCGGCGTCGTCACGAAGTTCGCACCGTTGACCAGCAGGGTGTAGCCGTCCTTGGGCGACTTGGCGACGATCTCGCTGCCGATCATGCCGTTGGCGCCGGCGCGATTCTCGATCACGACCGGTTTGCCCAGCGCTTCCGACAGTTTCTGGCCGAAAATGCGACCCATGCTGTCGACACCACCGCCCGCCGGAAACGGGACCACGATCCGTACCGGTCCCGCGGGATAGGGTTGTGCCGACAGCGGCGCCGGCAACAGTGCGGTGCCGAAGAGCAGGGTTGCCGCCAGCAGGCTTCTCACAGTAAGCGTCTTCATCAATCAGTCTCCTCGCGGGTTATGGCAGCCCGAGCAGCGTGGCGCCGGTGCCCCAGCACACGTCACGCCGCTCGGCATCACTTAACTTATTGTTTTTATTTATAAATTGGACTGGGTCTGGATCGCGCAGCGGGAACGGGTAATCACTGCCCAAGGCAACCCTGGCGGCGCCGACGCGTTCGATCAGGTAACGGAATGCCGCGTCATCATGCAGCACGGTGTCGTAATACAGATTGTCTGCGTAGTGGCCGAGCGGATGGGTCACCGCGCCGCGGGCGAACGGTGGTGCGGTGATGCGGCCGCGGTCGATGCGGCCGAACTGGTAGGGCACGCAGCCGCCGCCGTGGACCAGCAGCACACGCAGTTGCGGAAAGCGGTCGAATACGCCGCCGAGCAGCAGCGCGGCAGCGGCGAACGTGGTCTCGCTGGGATTGCCGACCAGGATGTGCAGGAACAGCCGGCGGATGCGCGGCGGCACCGCGAGGTCCGCCGGATGCACGATCACCGGCACGTTGAGTTCCTGCGCTGCGGCCCAGAATGCGTCGAACTGCGGCGCATCCAGGCCCTCTCCCTCGACACGGGCGCCGATCTGCACCGCGCGGTGGCCGAGGTGCTGCACGGCATGACGCAATTCATCGGCAGCCAGCGCGGCATCCTGCAGCGGAACCATGGCCGCCGCCGCGTAACGATCGGGTCGTTGCGCGACCATTTCCGCCAGCGCTTCGTTCTGCGCACGGGCCAGCCACTGGCCTGCCGCTGCCGGCAGGTGATAACCCGCGAGGTCCATCCAGCCCGCGAGCAGTTGCACATCGATGCCGGCTTCATCCATCCATTTCAGCCGTGCAGCCTCGTCGCTCAACGGCGGAATCAGCGGCATGCCGGTCAGCCGCCCGCCGACTTCGATGCGCGTCGCACCGTCCTCGCCTTTGACGATTTTCACGCCGTGGCGTGCGCCCTCGGCATTGATGCGGTCGACGACCGGTTTGCCGACGTGATGGGCGTGGATGTCCAGGCAGCGCGGTTTTGCCGCGTTCATGCAGCCTTGCTCCGGCCGATCACTTCACGGATGCGGGCAGCGATGTCCTGCGGCTTTTCGGTGGGCGTGATGTGGCGGCCGCCGGGCAGCACGGTCAGCGTCGAGCCGGCAATCGCCTGGTGGAGTGCCTCGGCCATCGCGACCGGCGTGGCGTAATCTTCCTCGCCGACGACAACTGCGGTTGGCACCTTGACCGAAGCGAGTCCTGCGCGCAGGTCGCCGTCGCCGAGCATTTCACAGGTCTTCACATAGCAGTCGACATTGTTGTCGAGGAACACTTTGACCAGACGGTCGACGGTGGCCTTCTCGTTGGCGCGGAACGCATCACCGAACCAGCGCCCGGTCTGAAACTCGACCAGTGCGCCCATGCCTTTCTGCTTGCCGGTGGCGCCCCGTTCGCGCCAGACCTTGGGCGCGTCGGCACCGTACCAGGCGGTGGTGTCGATCAGCACCAGGCCGGTCGTGCGCTGCGGGTAGCCGATCGCAAACGCCTGCGCCACCATGCCGCCCATCGAGCAGCCGCCGACGACGGCCGATGGCCATTGCACATGGTCCATCAGTTCGGCCAGGTCGCGCGCGAACAGTTGCGGGGTGTAGGTCATTACGGGCTGACCGGAGAGGCCGTGGCCGCGGCAGTCAAACGTCAGCACCTGCGTGTCCCGGGCCAGCGCCTGGACGACGTCGTCCCAGATGCTGCGGTCCAGTGCCAGCGAGTGCACCAGCGCCACGCGCGGCGCATTCGCGCCGGCGCCGCGGTGCAGGGTGTAGGCAATTTCGCAGCCATCGGAGGTCTTGCAGCGGTCAGCCATGTGCGGATTTCCTTGTCTGGCGGAAGTTGAAAGTCAATTACTTTTTCCGTGCTGCGCGCTGCCAGGCCAGCAGCAGCATGCGCGCGCCGATTTCCACGGCCATGTTGCGTTTGTACATTGCAGAACCGCGGACGTTCGCCATCGGTTCGGCGAGATCGCGGACCGGCTGCACCGCATCGCGGATCCCCGCTTCGTCAAAGGCCGTGCCGTGCAGCACATCCAGGTCCAGCATGATCGGCTTCCAGCTGACCGAGCCGACGACGAGGCGGGCAGCGGTGCACCGGCCCTGTGCGTCCAGCGTCACGCAGGCGGCGGCATTGACCGTCGGCGTTTCCAGCACGCCGCGCGGCATGAACTTGCAGAATGACGAGCCGGTGCGCGCCGGCAATGCATCGGCCGCGACGGCGATCAGCAGATCGTCCTTGGCGAAACGCTGTGCAAAGGCTTCAGCTAGCAGCAGCGTACGCCGCCCCCGGGGCGAGGCGACAGCAACGCGAGCGTTGACGGCGAGCAGGGCGACCGGGACATCGAAACCGCCGATCAGCGGGGCTACACAGCCGCCGACGGTGGTCATCTGCCGCACCCGTGCGTGCCCGGCGGCATCCAGCGCTTCCGCGACGGCTTCCCAGTGCGCGCGCAGTTTCGGCAATGCGAACAGCGTCTGCTGGTTGACCGCAGACCCGGCATGCAGCGTACCGTTGCTGTCGATGCCGGTCTGCAGCAGTTCCGGGATGCGCCCGGGATAGAGCAGCCGTTTGGCCTGCGGAAAGCCGGTGCGCTCGCGACGCAGTGCATGCGACATGCCGCCGGAGACAATCGCGGTGTCACCGGCCGCGTACAGCGCCACGGCCTCGTCCACGGTTGTCGGCATCAGCAGCTCGGGCTGGAACGGGCGCGTGCCCGAGGGTTTGCCCGAGGACAGCCGCGTCCAGGTGCCGCCCTTGGGCGCGGCAGGGGGCGCAATTTTTTCGTCTGCGTACAGCTGGGGATGCAGTGCGCGATGGATTTTCTCCGCGGTGATCGGCAGGCTGTGGATGCGCACGCCGACGGCATCGGCAATGGCATTCGCAATCGCGGCAGGAATGGCGTCGAGGCCGATCTCGCCGAGCCCCTTGGCGCCGAACGGTCCCGACGGTTCATACGAATCGGCGAACGCGACATGCAGCTTGGGCACAAAGTCGGCAGACGGCAGCGGGTAGTCGATGTATTGCGGATCGGTGGGGGCACCGTTGTACCAGTCGAAGTGTTCAACCATCGCCAGACCGATGCCCTGCACGACGGCGCCCTCGACCTGGCCCTGTGCCGCCGACGGATGGATGACCGTGCCGCAATCAACCACCGCCGCGATTTCCTTGAGGTGGACTTGGCCGGTGCCACGATCGACTTCGACTTCGACGGTCTGTGCGGCAAAATTGTAGGCGCCGGATTCATTGCCGTAGCGGCTGTGGTCGGGAAAGTCCGACGGATTGTCCCAGTTGCCGACGCCGACGATGGCTTCGCCGCCGCGTTTGTAGATATTGGCACGGACCACCGCGCTGACCGGCCTGAACTCGCTCTCCGCGCCGTTGCGCGGACCGATCTGGCCGTTGATGATGGTCAGATCTTCGGCGGGACGCCTGAACTGTTCTGCGGCCGCCGCCATCAGTTGTTTATGGGCGGCCGCGGCGGCGAGTTTCACCGCATTGCCGGCAACGTACGTGACGCGGCTCGCCAGTGCACCCAGCGAGTGCGGGTGCACGTCGGTGTCGGGGCGGGTAATGTCGACATCTTCGTACGGCAGCCCGAGTTCCTCGGCGGCGATCTGCCGCAGCACGGTCAGCGTGCCCTGGCCGATTTCGCCTTCGCCGGTGATGATCGTGGCGCGGCCGTCTTCATTGATGCGCACGATCGCCGAGCTGCCGTCCCAGTCGCCGAAACTGCGGCGGCCGTTGACATGGATGCTGCAGCCCATGCCGAGGCCGTGGTCGGCTTTTCTGTTCCTGCGTTTGTCCTGCCACTGGATCAGTTCGGCAGCCTTGTCGATGCACTGGCGCAGTTCGCCGCTGGTGATCTTGTGGTTGTGCGGCGAGACGTCGCCTTCCTCGACTGCATTCATTCTGAGCAGGTCGACGATGTCGATGTTGAGTTTTTCGGCAGCAAGATCCCACGCCTGTTCGACGGCCCAGTCGGCCGACGGGTTGCCGAAACCGCGGAATGCGCCGGTGGGCACGAGGTTGGTGTAGAGCAGCGTCGACTTCGCGCGCGCGCAGGGATATTTGTACAGCGCATCGTGGCGCACGGTCGCTGCGCCAAGGATCGCCTGTGATTTGCCGGTATAGGCACCGTTGTCGGCCCACATGCGGATTTCCTTGGCCAGCACCTTGCCGGCTTGCGAGAAGCCCAGCTTCACCCAGTAACGCATCGGCATGCGCGGATGGCTGGCGAGGAATTCCTCCTCGCGGGTATGGATCAGCTTGACCGGCTTGCCGGCCCTGCGCGCGAGGATCGCGGCGATGACCGAGCCGTTGTCGTCGCCCGATTTGCCGCCGAACCCGCCGCCGACTTCGGTCTGGATCACCCGCACCTGCGACTCCGGCACGCCGAGGGCTATCGAGTAACGGCCGCGGGCGAGGAACGGTGTCTGCGTGTTGCACCACATGGTGACGCGGTTGTCGGTCCAGTGCGCGACACAGCCGATGGTTTCAAGCGAACTGTGCCATTGCCGCACCGAATCCCAGGTGCCCTCGACGATGACGTCGGCCGCCTTGAAGCCGGCGTCGACTTCGCCGCGCTCGAAGGCGAATTCATGCGCGACGTTGCCTGGCGCGTCGTCATGCACCAGCGGTGCGCCTGCCGCCATCGCCTCATCCAGCGAAAACACCCCCGGCAGCACTTCATACCGGACAACGATGCCGTCCACCGCGGCACGCGCGATTTCCGGATCCGTCGCGGCCACTGCGGCGACTTCATCGCCGACGTAGCGCACCTTGCCGATGGCCAGCGGATAGAGGTCCGGGCGGAACGCGCCCCATTTGCGTTTCGCGGTGTCCTCGCCGGTCACGACAACCTTGACGCCGGGCATGCTGCGCGCGGCGCTGGTGTCGATCGACAGAATGCGCGCATGCGGATGCGGGCTGCGCAATACCGCCGCATGCAGCATGCCGGGCATGTGGATGTCGGCGACATACTGTGCCGCGCCGGTGACCTTAGGAATGGCGTCGGTGCGCGGCACATCCTTGCCGACGACCAGCAGGCCGGCTTCGAACTTGGGATCGCGCAGTCTGCGGTCGCGGGTACTCATGCTTTTCCCGCCTTTTTCAGCAGTGCGACGGCTTCGCGGTACGCATCCATGATCTTGACGTAGCCGGTGCAGCGGCAATACACGCTGTCGACGCTCATGCGGATGTCGTCATCGCTGGGATTCGGGTTTTTCTCGAGCAGCGACACGCACTGCATCACATGGCCCGGGATGCAGATGCCGCATTGCAGTGCCGACTTGTTGATGAAGGCCTGCTGTACCGGGTGCAGCACGCCCGCCTCGGCGAGGCCCTCGACGGTGCGGATGCTGGCACCGTCGCACAGCGCGGCGAGCTGCAGGCAGGCGGACACCGACTGGTCGTTGACCATCACGGTGCAGGTGCCGCAGGCGCCGATGCCGCAGCCGTGTTTGGTGCCGGTGAGCTGCAGGTCGTCGCGCAGCACGTCGACCAGCAGGCGGTCGGCCGATTTGAGGTGGACCTCGACGGGATCGCCGTTGAGCGTGAATTTGATCAGCATGTGGATAGGGCAGGCGTGTGCGGAAAAGCGTCAAATTATAAAGGTATGCCTATGACACTGCCCGCCCAATTTGGGTGAAAGCCGTGCCCGGATGGCGGACCGGACTTCGTTTGTACTTGCTCAGTAGGGGCGGCTCGGCTAAGCTGGATTTCACCGTTGCACGTGGCCAAGCGGAACGTCCGGAATCCGCGCGGGTCCGGTGCCACCCGGCCCGCTCCGTTTCTTCTGATCAGCCCAATTGAACACCGAAAAAATCCAGGTCCGCGTCACCGAAACCCGGCAGTTGATGGACGTCGTCGTGCTCAGCAAGCGCGCGTCGGCGATCCAGGTGGTGATCGGCACCGGTGTGCACAGCGTCAAGTGCGAACTGACGCCGACCCGCAACGGGCTCGCCTATGCCGGTTCGGTGATGGGGCGGGAAATCGTCTATGAGCGCAGCCGCGACCAGGTGCAGGCGGATATCGACCGGCTGAACCCGCGGGAATTCAACCGGCGCTGACGGCGTGCCGGCTTACTCCAGCTGGTAGAGCAGGATCAGGATGCTCGCAATGAGCATGACGCCGAATGTCAGGCCCATGCCGACCGTACGATAGCGAAAGTTTTCCGGCATCCGGCTCACGCCCCAGGCGTGCAGCAGCCGGCCGCAGATCAGGGCAATGCCGAGTGCGTTCACGTGCAGCCGCGGGCCGTCATGCAGTTCGACAAAATAGATCAATAGCAGCGAGAGCGGTACATATTCCGCGAAGTTCGCGTTCACCCGCATTGCGCGCTGCAGCAGCTCCTTCCGGCCATCGCCGATGGCAACATGGTAGCGGCGCCGCAGGCGAATGGTGCGCAGGCTCAGCGCAATAAATACCAGCCCGAGGATCGCAGCGTAGAGCGGTGTGATGGGCATGTGCTGTTTACTCCGGCTTGCGGAACTTCAGTGTCATGCGGTCGCTCTCGCCGATTGCCCGGTATTTTTCCGGATCGAGCCGGCCGCGCATCACCGGCGGCAGCGTCCATACGCCGTTGGGGTGGTCGGTGCTGTCCAGCGGATTGGCGTTGATTGCCGATTTTTCGGCCAGCCTGAAGCCGGCTTGTTCCGCCAACGCGATCACATGGGCTTCGGTCATGTAGCCGGTCTGCACCATGCGTTCGAGCGGCGTCCCGGGTTTCGCGCGATGTTCGACGACGCCGAGGATGCCGCCGGGTTTCAGCGCAGCGAAGAACGCCTGGAATGCCGCGGCATCAGCCTTCTGGCTGCTCCAGTTATGCACGTTGCGGAAGGTCAGCACCAGATCGACGCTTCCGGGCGGGGCGATGGCGACATGATCCGGCGGGCCGAACGACGTAAACACCGGCTTGCCGTACAGCGCCGCCTGTGCGGCGACTTTTGCTTCCTGCCGCGCGCGGGCCTCGCGCTGCCAGCCGGGCGCCCGCGGATTCTCGATGGCGTAGTGGGCGAGGTAATAGCGGCCGCGCTCGCGCAGCACCGGGCCGAGGATCTCCGAATACCAGCCGCCGCCGGGCCAGATCTCGACGACGCTCATGTCGGGCCGCAGGCCGAAGAACAGCAGCGTTTCGCGCGGATGGCGGTATTGGTCGCGCAGCCGGTTCGCAGCGGAGCGATGTTCCCCGGCGATGGCCTGATCCAGCAGGACGCCGGCATCACTCTGCGCCAGTGCCGCCGGCGCGAGCAGTGCCAGCGCGAGCAAGGCGAAACGGACGGGCCACTGCAGCAATGCCATAGCGAACTCTGCGCCGGATCGATCAGGTTTCCGGATTCTAGCCCTCCTGCCGCCGCCCCGCCTGGATTTCCGTCAACGTTCTCGGAATTCCCGCGGCACCGCGATGTCGCGCATCACGGCGTGCGGGGTGTGGTGGTGCGCCGCACGGTCGCGCGCGTCGCGGGCGCCGTCGCAGGCCTGCAGGTACGAGCCGAGTTCGCGGGCATGCGCGACAACGGCGCGCCCGAAGCGCACGCGCTCGGCCGAATAGCGCGGCAGCGCCTGCGCCGGATCGTCCGCGGCCCCGCGCAGCGCGTCGGCGAGCGCCATCGCGTCGCCGGCCGCCTTGGACACCCCCATGCCGCAATGTGGCCGCGCGACGAACGCGGCATCACCGAGCAGCGCCACGCGGCCGTAAGCCATCGCGCGCGACTCGAGGTCGAAAATCGCCTGGAAAAACGGCTGGCGGGTCTTGGCGACCACTTCGGCAAACTGCGGCGACAATGCATCCTGCGCGCCGCGCCGCATCTCGGCCAGCACCTCGGCGCGGATCAGCGGTGGTGGAATCGACATGTCGTGGCGACGGCCGGCACTGTCGGTGCACAGTCGTGGCAACGCCCGTTCGGTGTCTGCCGGCCGGTACCAGACGAAGTTGTAACAGCGCTCGCCGGGGCGCGTCGAGTTGGTGAAACCGGCCACCGGATAACCCAGCATGTGCTCGCGCGGCGCCAGGCTGAAGCCGAACAGCGGAAACAGATCACGATGCGTGGCCGGCGTCAGCACGTTTTCGTCGACCAGTCCGCGCCAGGCAATATAGCCGGCGTAGACCGGGTGATCCTGCGGCGCGAGCTGTGTGCGCACCGCGGAGCGGATGCCGTCGGCCCCGATCAGCAGTTCGCCCTGTGCCGCGGCGCCGTTGGCAAAGCGCGCGGTGACGGTACCCGCGTCCTGCGTGACGCCGGTGCAGGCGTGGCCCAAATGGTAGCGGTCTGCAGGCAACGCGCCCTTCAGCAGCGCGTAGAGCCGGCCCCAGGTCGTCAGGCACTGTTTGATGTCGAGCGTGCCGACCGCCGTGCCGCTGCGGTCGAATGCGACGCGGCCGGCGATGTCCACGCCGAACGAGTCGTCGATGGTGATGCCGATGCGCCGGAGCGCGTCGAACAGGTCGGGATGGGTGATGATGCCGGCGCCGCGGCCGGCCAGCGCGTCGCCGACCTGCTCGTAGACCTGCACATCCCAGCCCTGGCGATGCAGCAGGTTCGCGGCGAACAGGCCGCCCAGCGAACCGCCGATGACCAGCACTCGTTGCGGGCGAGGTGCTGCAGGCATCGAGACTACGCGGCTTGCTGGACTTCGGCGGCGGGGTAATTCAGTTCGATGGTCACACCGCTCGGATCCTCGAAGAACACCTGGTGCAGGTTGAGCGAGGGGACCGTGCGCTCGCGAAACGCCACACCATGCCGCTTCAGGCGGGCCTGCATCTCGGCGAGCCCGGTCGCGGCAAAGGCCATGTGATCCACGGTGCCGGTACCGTTGAGCGTGTCGAGTTCACGGTCGCCGAGATAATCTTTCAGGCCCTGCGGGTCGTTGAGGTCGATGCCGATGATGTGCACGACGCCGGTGGTTTCCGGATACTGCGCCCCGTTGTAGAGCCACAACCCCGGAAACTTGAACGGCGGACGGAAGCCCGGCTGGAACCCCATCACCTCGGTATAAAACCGGCGCGAGGCTTCGATATCGAGCGTACGGATCGAAAAATGGTCGAGTTTGCCGATGGGCATGGCGCGCTCCTGACGTTACTGCAGCGGCGAGAACGCCGACGGCATGACGATCTTGTTTTCCTGCGCGACCAGCACCGCGTCGGGCATGCCTTCTTGCTTGGCGACGACGGACGGCGGCCATATGCCGGCAGCAACGGCTTTCTCGCGCGACTCGTTGCGCGCGTCGAGCGACGGATAGGACCAGATGTGGGTGAAGCGGTTGAGTCCGCCGAGTTCCGAGTACCAGAGGCCGACCAGCGGGCTGAACTTCACGCGCGCCGGCATGGCTTTCTCCCAGACCCTGCTGATTTTCCCGAGTTCGCCCGGCGCAAAGGTGTAGGTGCGCATTTCGAAATACGGGCCCATCTTGCCGGGCTTGAGCTCGGGTGAGAACGAAAACGGAATATAGATTTCCGAGCGCATGTTGACGATGAATTCGCCGATTTTCGGCGGCCAGTTGCCGCCGGCGACAGCTTCGGCGCGGATGCGGTCGCGCTCCGCGAGATCCCGGTACGGCCAGACGTGGATGATCTGGTTCAGCGGGCCGATTTCGGTGTGCCAGAACGCGGCGAGGGGCGAGAGTTTCTTGCGATATTCGTAGGCTTCGCCAAAGCGCTTTTCGACTTCGGGTTGCGATTTGGGTTTGATGTCGTAGGTGCGTACTTCGTAAATCATGGACTCCTCCGGATGATCGCCGCGATGTAGAGCGGCGAGTTTACCAGAGGCGGCGCGGAGCGCCGGACTGTGCAATGGCCCGCAGCGCATGATCGCATCACATGCTGGACGCGCTGTGCTGCATCGGCGCCCCCCGGGCTACACTGCGCGGCAAGGGGCGGGCCCCGGTGCCGGCCGTAATCAAGGGGGAGTCATGGCAACAACCAGCAGCCGGCGCGGGCTCAAGCGCGTATCGCAACCGCGCAAGTGCAAACTCATCATCGAAAAGGACGTGCAGATCCCGTTGCGTGACGGCACGATTCTTTATGCCGACGTGTTCCGGCCGAATTTTCGCGAGCGGGTGCCGGTAATCCTCAATACCGGGCCCTACCAGAAGGACAAATTGTGGCGGCCCCCGGCGGACCTCGAGGAGGACGCGAATCCGTACATGAACTGGGAAACCGTCAATCCGCTGTGGTGGTGTCCGCGCGGTTACGCCTGCGTGCGCGTCGATGTCCGCGGCGCCGGCAAGTCGCCGGGCAAGTCGGACCCGAGTTCGTACCAGGAAGGGCTGGATGCCTACGATGCCATCGAGTGGATCGCCAAACGCGACTGGTGCTCGGGCAAGGTCGGCATGCTGGGCATTTCGTACCACGCCTCGTCGCAGTGGCGCGCCGCCAACCTGCAGCCGCCGTCGCTGAAAGCGATCATGCCGTGGGAGGGCCGTGCCGACCAGTACCGCGACCAGGCCTACCACGGTGGCATTTTCGCGCTGGGCTTCATCGGCAACTGGTGGCTGACGCATACCGCGCATCACCTGCTGGGCAAGCCGCGCAGCTACAACCCCGACGCCTTCCACAACGACATGATGTGGCAGTTCATGCGCAACGACCTCGATTCCGAATACTGGCGTCTGAGCAGTGCACGCTGGGACCGGATCAAGGTGCCGGTGTACAGCGTCGGCAACTGGGGCGGGTTTTCGATGCACCTGCGCGGCAACACCGAAGGTTTCATGAATGCGGCGGCCAAACACAAGAAGCTGCGCATTCACACCGGTACCCATTTCCATCCGTTCCATGCCGAGGAGGGGCGCATGGACCAGCTGCGCTGGTTCGATCACTGGCTGAAGGACATCGACACCGGCATCATGGACGAGCCTCCGGTGAAGCTCGAGATCCGCACCGGCGGCAGCAAAAAAGCCTACCCGTTCCGCTTTGAAAACGAATGGCCGCTGAAGCGCACAAAGTGGACCAAGCTCTATCTGAAACCCGAGCGCAGGCAGCCGGGCGGGCCCGATGAAGTCGAGGGCAGCCTTGCGAAGTCGGCGCCGAAAGTCTCCGCAAAACTGGCCTACTCGGCGAGCGGTGTCACGACGGCCGGTGTTGCCGGCGGATCCTCGCTGGCGACCACCCACGGCAATGTCGGGCGCACCGGGGTGTCATTCGTGACCCCGCCGATGGTCGAAGATACCGAGGTCACCGGTCCGCTGGTGCTCAATGTCTGGGTGTCGAGCACCTCGGAGGACATGGATATTTTCGTGACCATCCGCAACATTGACCGCAACGACCACGACGTCTGCGAGGTCGGCCAGCATGGCCAGCCCATCCCCTGCGTGACCAAGGGCTGGCTGCGCGCATCGCACCGCAAGCTCGACCCGCAGAAGTCGCTGCCGTACCGTCCGTACCATGCCCATGACGAGCGCTGGTGGCTGCAGCGGAACGAGATCGTCGAGTGCCGCGTCGAGGTGTGGCCGACCAGCATGGTGTTCAAGCAGGGCCACCGGCTGCGTGTGGACATCCAACCGCGCGACGGCCAGGGCAGCGCGCCGTACACCCACTATCACGCCGACTACAACGCCGGTGCGATCAACGCCATCTATGCCGGCGGCAAGACGGCATCGTACCTGCTGCTGCCGATCATTCCGGCAAAGCGGGGCGGCACCAGGTAATGCGCCGAACGGCTGGTTGCAGTGATGAGACATGCGCCGTTCGCGGCGCATTTTTCATGGTTCATCGCGCGGCGGGTTTGAACCACCACGCCGGCCAGTTCAGTACGCGCTCGGCGATCAGCGCATAGCCGGTGCCGTCGGGATGCGTGCCGTCGCCGGCGGCGACGGCACGCTGCCATGCGGCATCGCCGGCGAGATCCTGCGCCAGCGGCAGATAAGGAATGTCGAGTTCGCCGGCGATGGTCGCGTAAATCGCGCACAGCGTGAAGATGCGCACATCCTGCGCGGAGTCGCCGACCGGGGGCGGTCCGATGACCAGTGTCGGGCAGCGGGCTTTTGCATCACTGATGATGCTGCGGAAATTGGCGATGCTCGCGGGCATCGGCAGGCGCAGCGTTTCATCGTCCGCGGTCATGTCGTTGGCACCAAAGGAAAAAACGACATACGGGGAACATGCGACGCGAAACCGTGCATCGCATTCGGCCTGCCAGCGTGCGGCGATGTCGGCGCTGGTGTCGCGGCGTATGCCGAGATTGTAGGCGGTCAGGTCGTAGCCGGCGGCGTGCGCCGCGGCGGCGACGCGTCCCGTCCAGCCGAGTCCGGTGGCGTCGCCGGTGCCCTGGACGAAGGAGTCGCCGACGAAACAGACGCGATGGTCACCCCGGCGCATGGCTTCATTACCCGGTCAGACGGGTTCGAGCGTGCTGCGTGTCCACTCCAGCACCGCCGCCAGTCGCGGCGGCAGCACGTCCTCGGCCTCGTCGAAGGTCACCCAGCGCCATTCATCATGTGCCGGTCGGCCGAGTTCATGCGCGATCGGCAGTGTCACCTGATCGGTTATAGTGATTGCCAGGTAATAGCGCGCGATTTCACCGGTGCCGAAGGCAATGGTTTCCTTGTGCGACTCGCCGAAATCGAATACGAGGTCGGAGATCCCCGTTTCCTCGGTCGCCTCACGCCGGGCGGTGTCGAGCGCATCCTCACCCTCTTCGAGCAGGCTCTTGGGGAAATCCCAGTTGCGGGCGGCGCGCAGCACCAGCACGCGCCAGTCGCCGCCGCGGCGTCGCGCGATGACCACTCCGGCGGAGCGGATCGGCGTCACGGAATCTGGATCTTCCCGCCGGGACCGCCGAGGCCGCCCATGCCACCCATCGCACCGCCCATGCCGGCTCCGGGCACGACAATCGAGGACGATGCCTGGCGGCGAAGTTCCTGCAGTTCACGCACGGTGCGCTCGACGGCTTCCTTGGCGGCATCGCCGAATTTCTCCACGGCCTCGGTGAGGTTTTTCGCCTCGATTTCAAAATTGATCGGCAGCGGGCCGGCGTTGGTCATGATCTGCGCTTCGCCGACATACAGTGTCGGCCGGGCGGTGTCGTCGCTGCCATCGCGCTTGATCGGGGTCATGCGGCGCAGCGTGCCCAATTTGCGGTCGGTGATGATGTCTTCGCGGTACAGCGCGTCCACGTCCATTTTGGCGTCTGCGGGCGCCTGCTCGGGTTTTTGTGCCATGGTGATTACTTCCGGAAAGTGGTCAATGCGCTAGCGTATCAAAAACGCCCGGTGCTGGTCACGTCCGATGCGATAATAAACCCATGTCCGGCATCATTCTGACCACCATCAATGCGCGCTATGTGCACGCCGCCCTCGGCCTGCGTTACCTGCGTGCCAACATGGGGTCGTTGCAGGCGGAAACGCACATTGTTGAATTCGTGCTCGGCGACCGCCCGGCCGATATTGCCGAGCGGCTGCTGGCGGATGCGCCGCGCCTGATCGGGTTTGGCGTCTATATCTGGAACGTCGAGGAAACCGCGCGCGTGATTGCGATCCTCAAGCGCGTGGCGCCGGAGATCGTCATCGTCGTCGGCGGCCCCGAGGTCAGTTATGAAACTGACGGGCAGCGCGTCTGCACGCTCGCCGACTATGTGGTCACCGGCTGGGGCGACGTGACGTTTCCGCGGCTGTGTGCCGACGTTGTCGCAGGGCGTGCGCCGGCCCGGAAAATCCACGCCGGCGTGCAGCCGCCGCTGCAGGATATTGCTTCGCCCTATGGCGAATACACCGACGAGGATATTGCGCGGCGCTTCATCTATGTCGAGGCTTCGCGCGGCTGTCCGTTCAAATGCGAATTCTGCCTGTCCGCGCTCGACAGGACTGCGTGGCCGTTCGACGTGGAGCGTTTCCTCGGCGAACTGCAGGCGCTGTACGGCCGCGGGGCGCGGCATTTCCGTTTCGTCGACCGCACCTTCAACCTGAAAATTGGCGCAAGCCTGGCCATCCTCGAGTTCTTCCTGGCGCGATTGAGCGACGATCTGTTCGTGCATTTCGAACTGATCCCCGATCACTTGCCGGAGAAACTGAAAGCGGCGATCGCGCGGTTTCCTGCCGGCGTGCTGCATTTCGAAGTCGGCATCCAGACCTGGGACGCGGCGGTGCAGGCGCGCATTTCGCGCAGACAGGACAACGCGGCTGCCGAAGCCAACCTGCGCTGGCTGCGCGACGAGTCGCCGGCGCTGATCCATGTCGATCTGATCGCCGGACTGCCCGGGGAGGATCTGGCGACGTTCGGCCGCGGTTTCGACCGCCTGCAAGCGCTGCGCCCGCATGAAATCCAGGTCGGCATCCTGAAGCGGCTGCGCGGTGCGCCGATCGACCGCCATACCGCCGATCACGACATGCGCTACAGCCCCGATGCGCCGTATGTGGTGCTGGCCACCGGCTGCCTGAGCTTCAGCGACGTGCAACGCATCGTGCGTTTCGCGCGCTACTGGGATCTGGTCGGCAACTCCGGACGTTTTCACCGCACGCTGCCGCTGTTGCTGGCGGACAGTCCCTTTGCGCGTTTCCTGCAGTTTGCCGACTGGCTGTACGCACGCACTGCCAAGACCCATGAATTCGCGCTGGAGAAACTTTGCGGCCATTTGCATGATTTTCTGGTTGCCGCCGGTACCGATGCGGCAGCCGTGGCTGCCGCAGTGGCTGCCGATTACGAAGCGAGCGGTGCCAAGGGCCGTCTGCCGTTCATGACCAGCGGCACGCGGCCGGAGGCCAGGGCGGGTGCGCGCGGCAAGCTGCGCCAGGCGCGGCATGTGCATGCGTGAATGAATGAAAGGAGCAAGTCATGCGACGTTTTGATCCCCACGAACATGCGCGCAATGTGCTGGGCGAGAAACTGGCATCCTGCAGCGAGCGGCCGGTCACCGGATTTTTCCGCGACGGCTGCTGCAACACCAGTCCCGAGGATGTCGGCGTGCATACGGTGTGCGCGGTGATGACCGCTGAATTCCTCGAGTTCAGCAAGGCGCAGGGCAACGACCTGTCGACGCCGATGCCGCAGTTCGGTTTTCCCGGTTTGCAGCCGGGCGACCGCTGGTGCCTGTGCGCGCCGCGCTGGCGCGAGGCGCTCGATGCCGGCCGCGCACCGCAGGTGGTGCTCGCGGCGACGCATGAGGGGTCGCTGGAATTCGCCACGCTGGCTGACTTCAAAAAACACGCGATCGACCTTTCCTGAGGAGGAGCCACATGACCGACATCGACGGCAAAACCCTGGCACCGCTGCCCGCGGACGACCTGGTCACGCTGACGCACATCGTCTACGGGCTGCATGCGTTCAGCGCGCTGACCGGCTTGACCAGCGCGGCTTTCATCGTCACCGCGTTTCTGACCGGCTGGCCTTCGATTATTGCGGTGATCATCAATTACGTGAAGCGCGATGCCGTGCGCGGCACCTTTCTCGACAGCCATTTTTCCTGGCAGATCCGCACCTTCTGGTGGGCGCTGGGCTGGTTCGTCGTCGCCTGGCTGATGATCGTCACCGTGATCGGCGCGCTGCTCGGCGTGCCGCTGATGCTGCTGGTCGGGATCTGGGTGCTCTACCGCATCATCCGCGGCTGGGTTGCGCTGTCCGGCCGCAAGGCGATGCCGGTGCCCGACTGACCGTCGTGTCCATCCGTATCGACAAATGGCTGTGGGCCGCGCGGTTTTTCAAGACGCGCGCGGCCGCGCAGCAGGCGATCGAGGGCGGCAAGGTCAAACTGAACGGCGAGCGCGTCAGGCCGGCGAAGGAAGTGCGCATCGCGGATGAACTGACGATCCAACTCGGCGCTGCGGCGTGGATCATCCGCGTCGTGCAGCTGTCGGACCGGCGCGGCCCGGCGGCCGTCGCACGTATGCTATATACCGAAGACGAGGCCGCCCGGGCGCAGCGCGAGGAACAGGCCGCGCTGCGCAAATTTGCGGCCGATCCGGCACAGGGGCGGGCCGGGCGGCCGACCAAGCGCGAGCGGCGGCAGCTGGAACGCTGGCGCAGCGAGTGAACCGAATCAACTTCAACGGAGAGCGGGCATGGGCGAAAACGACAAGGCGAAGGAAATCGATCTGGAGCAAGCGGGTCTGCTGATCGATGCGCTGGAGCGCGACCTGGCCAAGGTGCGCGGCGGATCGCAGGACGTGCAGCGGCTGCGCGATGAGGTGGAAACCCTGCGCAACGTGCTGAATTCTCCCGTGCGCCGCGACAGCTGGGTCACCGACAGCCTGCATGCAATCCGCGTGCAGCTGGATGAAACGGTGGACGAAGCGGTCTATGAAGGCATGACCATCAGCCGCTACATCGCGGAAATCGGACGCATGCTGGGATTATAAAAATATCAATAAAAACAAATACTTATGACTTATCCCGTTGCGGGCCCGGGCGACGATCCTCGATGACGTAGTTTGCCATTTCATACACCCGCGACTGATCATCGGCAACATTCACGACGGCGCGGAAGCTGGTCTCCCAGCGCCGCGGGGTGACGGTGAATTTTGCATAACCGCGACGCGCGCCGTTGGCAAATTTCACATGCGGGTTTTTCGCAAGCAGCGCTTCGATGCGTGCGCGGGCCGGGCCCAGCGATGAAATCGACGTGGTGACGAATTCGCTGGCGACGACCGGCGAGCGTTCATCGTCGAAATCCGTTTTCAGGTTGCCCGCCATGGCGAAGTGCACGTCGCCGCCGAGCACCACCGGATTGCGGATTTTGCGCGCGGCGATGTATCGCAGGAGTTTTTCGCGCGCCGCCGGATAACCGTCCCAGCCGTCGGTGTAGACGACGCGTTCCTCGGCTATGCCGCGGTCGGCCTGTGCCATCAGGGTGGTCTGCGCGATCACGTTCCAGCGTGCCGGCGATTGCGCGAGTGCGTTTTCCAGCCATTGCTCCTGTGTTGCACCGAGCAGCGAACGCCCCGGCTGCGTGCGTTCCGGGCAATCGAGCACATTGACCTGGTTGCCGCCGGCCTTGCGGTTCTGGCGCGGACAGACGTGATAGTCGCGGTACTGGCGCATGTCGAGCAGCTGAATGCGTGCGATGTTGCCCATCGCATGGGTGCCGTAAATCTTCATGTCCGGACCGCCGGTCCAGGTGCCGGGCGGCAGCGGCATGTGTTCGTAATAGGCCTGGTAGGCCGCGGCGCGGCGTTGCAGGAACACGTCCACCGGATCCATGTCCTGCGAACGGTCTCCGGCGTAATCGTTGTCGACTTCGTGGTCATCCCAGGTCACCAGCCACGGGCAGGCCGCATGGGCCGCTTGCAGATGGGGGTCGAGCTTGTACTGCGCGTAGCGGTTGCGATAGTCGGCCAGCGTGTAGGGCTCGGTCGTGTGGTGCTCGCGCACCTTGTCGCGCCGACCCCACGAGCCTTCGTAGATATAGTCGCCGACATGCACCACGAAATCGAGTTCCTGCTGCGCCATGTCGCGGTAGGCCGCGTAGTGGCCATGCTCGTAGTGCTGGCAGGAGGCGATCGCAAACGCAATCCGGCCGCGCGCATCGTCGACCGCCGGCGCGGTCCGCGTGCGGCCCACGGCACTGACGGCATCGCCGGCCATGAAGCGGTACCAGTACCAATGCGCAGGCGCAAGCCCGCGGGCCTGCACATGCACTGCATGTGCAAACTGCGGCGTCGCGATGGCTTCGCCGCGATCGATGATCTTGCGGAAGCGCACATCGGCGGCGATCTCCCAGTGCACGGCGACCGGTGCCTCCGGCATGCCGCCGCCGTGCAACGGGTCGGGTGCCAGCCGCGTCCACAGCACGACGGCCTCGGGCTGCGGATAACCGGACGCGACGCCCAGCACAAACGGATTGCGGTCGAAGCGGGGCTGCGCCAGGACGCGGGAGACGGGCAAGGAGAGCGCGGCGGACAATGCTGCGCTGCGGAGCAGGAAATCGCGACGGGTGTTTTGCATGAAGGCGCTGACTATAACGCGCGACGATTACAGTGGGCCTACATTAACGCGTCGCTT
>Ga0105107_10000392_pt1 | contig 27387 bp, 18 predicted proteins | sample PPLLaktember2015_6_FD_79335 | JGI IMG/M metagenome (GOLD analysis project Ga0105107, IMG submission 79335) | Freshwater sediment microbial communities from Prairie Pothole Lake near Jamestown, North Dakota, USA - PPLs Lake P8 Core (1) Depth... | ecosystem: Environmental > Aquatic > Freshwater >... | reverse complement strand
CTCTTTCGTCGCCGTGAACTCGAACGCGAGCACCATGCTCAGGTTGTTGACGACGTTGTCCAGCTTGAGCGCGAGCTGCTCGGCGGCGAGCAGCCACTGGTCGTCGATCGCCCGCCAGCGCTCGTCCGGCGCCCGGTAGCGGGAGACGACCGGTGCCAGGGCCGGGTCCGTGCGCGCTCGCTCGTCGCTCCATTGCAGGCTCGCCTCGAACGGGCACATCGCCTCCACGCGGGCGGCGGTCGCGGCGGCCGACTCCTTGCTGGCGGCTAACGGATCGAGCAGCGCGGCGTAGAAGCCCGAATCGGCGCCGAGGCCGTACATCTCCGACCCCTTCTTGCCGAGCAGCTTGCCGAGGAGCTTCTCGTCGCGGGGCGGGGCGAGCACGTAGATGCGCACGCCCGGCAGCCATTCCGGGGTGAGGAGGTCGCCCGGCTCGCAATAGCGCGGATCGGGCACAAGCTCGCGGAGTGCCTCCAGCGCGGCCGCGGTCCCGCGCACGCCTGCGGCGCTCACTGGCCCGAAGAACGACAGGATCTCTTCGATGGCCGCCGCGCGCGTGCGGGCGGCCTCGTCCGGCGCGGCGGCAAGTCGCGCGACGGCCCGTCGCGCCCCATCGAGCTGCAGCTCGGTCTCGCGCGTCCGCTCGCGGCCCTCCGGGTCCTGCGGGTTTTCGGCCCAGGAGAGCCAGACCTCGTCCACCCGCAGCGCCTTGAACGCGTCCCGCGCATCGAAGAAGCCGGACAGGTGGTCCCAGTGCGGATGGGTGCCGACGATCGCATTCACGCGGCCGCCGGTCTCCCGTGCGACGTTCGCAGCGATGCGCTGCGCCCACAGCTTGCTGTCGGGCGTGCCGCCGAGCACGCCGCAGTCGATCAGAATGTGGGTCGGTTTCGGGCCCGTATGGAAGGAGAGCAGGAACGCGTCGCCGATGCCCTGGCGATACATCCGGATGCGCACCCTGGCGCGGCGCTTCGCGGCCCGCTTCGTCGTGGCCCGCTTGCGTGCGACGGTCTCAACCATGGTCGGTCTCCGGATTGAATCCATGCAGCTGTGCGAGCTGCCGCGACGGGTCGGTTTCGTTCAGCGCGCCGAAGTACGTTCCCGCAAGCCCTGCGCGCGCGCCGACGCGGAATGCGCGCTCGGCCTCGAGGCGGGCGTCGCTCCGGACGTTCTTGCGGATCACGTAGTCGATGTCGCCCGAGCGCAGGTCCACGACGATCGTGCAGCCGCCACGGAACAGGAACGACCCGGCCCCCGGCGCAGCGCGCTCCTGCACGATTGACACCAGTCCCTGCGGCACGCCCGGGCCCGCGGGCGAGGCCTTGCGGGTGAACTGCAGCGAGCGCACCTCGAACGCGGCGTGGCCGGGGCGCAGGTCGAGCCCCATGTCCTCCGCGAGGACGTTGCGCTGCGCCTCGTCGAGCGAGCGGAGCAGGCGCTGCACCGCGGCGTACAGCTCGCTGCGCCACTTGCTCAGGTGCTCGAAGATGTCGCGGCGAGGATCGGCGGCGTCGCGGTTGTCGAGGTAGGCGTATTCGTTCGCGTAGGGTCTCAGGACGAGCGGCCGCTTGCGCAGCAGCGCCCGGACCTCGGCGCTCGGGCGGTCCCACACGAGGTTGTCCACCGCGAGCGACCGCAGGCCCTTCGGGTAGATCCCCCGGGCCCGAAACGCCTCCACGATCGCGACGCGGTAGCCCAGCCGGTCCTGTGGCACGACCTGGATGTCCGCTGTGATGAGCGCGCGGAGGTAGTCGCCGAACGTGAGATCGACCGGCGGGCAGTAGTCGAGCGCCCGCACGCAGATCGTTAGCAGGTGGCCGGCGGCCTTTGCGGCCTCGTCGGCGAGCCGTTCGACCAGGTCGGGATGCAGCGCGCCTTCCGGCAGCACGCCGCTGCCACCCGTGGCGATGCGGACGAGATCGACCGTGCGCCGCTCGTAGATCCTGAGAAACGCATCGAACACGGCGGCGACGAGGATCGCGCCGCGCTCGTGGGGCTCCTGCGTGCGCATCAGCGCCGCCGGATCGGGCTCGAGCCGTGTCCAGGCCCGCGTCGTCGGATCGACGCGGCCGATCGCGCTGCGCAGCGCCCCGTACCGACCCGTCGCCTGGCCGAACTGGACCGCGAGCTCGGCCAGCAGGTTGCGCGTGCGCAGGTCGCCGCGGGCCCTGGCGACCTGGTGGCGCAGCACGCCGGGCAGCGCGAAGTGCTGGAACAGCGCGACCAGGTCGGCAAAGGCCTCGTGGAACGCGAGCGTGTCCGGATTGCTCGGGTGGAGCAGGGACGGGTGCACGCCGTCGAGGATCGCGTGCGTCGTCTCGTGGGCCACGATGTCCTGGGACAGGCACGTGAACACCGTGCCCCCGGGATAGATGCGTCCCGGATCCGTGTCCGCGGCCGGGAAGTAGCCGAAGAGCAGCGCCTTGCGCTGCGGATCGTAGAACGCGTTCTGCTGCCGCAGCGCGTGCGGGTAGACGCGCAGCTGACCGACATAGCCGGGTGCGCCGGCGCCCCGCACGTGCGGCGACCACAGCACGCGGCGCCCGAGGGCGTGCTCGAAGTGCTCGATCGTCCGCATCGCCACCGCGTACACCATCTGCTGGTGGAACTGCGGGTTGGCTTCCGACGGCGCGAGCCCGTTCTGGGCGAGCAGGGCGCGATCGTCGAGGTCGACGGGCGGGTAGAAGCTGCCGCTCGCGGGGTCGTAGTCGATCACGTCCAGGTAGTCGCCGCGCGGTCCGGGCTCGAGCTTCGGCTCCCACGGCACCTCGTAGACGATCTCGTTGATCGCGGCGGACTCGAGCTCGGTCGAGAGCTGCGGGTCGAATGCGTAACCGCGCAGGAGCCGTCGGGTCGGCTGCGGGAGCGCGACGGCGCGCGGCGGCCGCCTTGTCGGCGTCGAAGCGCTCCGCGTCGCGGCGCTCGCGCCGACCTTGCGAGCGGGGCGGGGCGCGCCCTTGGCCAGATGCGGTTTCCTGAGGGCCTTCTTACGCTGGGCGGACGGCGGCATCGTGCTCACGCTTTCGGCGCCGGGTGCGCGTCGCCGTCCCGCGCGACCCGAGGGTCGAGCACCGCGGCGCTCGCACTCGTCTTCAACCCCGTGAACCAATCCTGCATGCTGAGTTCCTTGCGAGTGGGTGGGTCGATGGCGCGACTCGGCGCCCGACCCTTGTCTAGCGCTTCCGCTGTATTGCCTCCTGCAGCAGGGTCGTGGCCCCGAGCGGCGGGATCCATACCTCCACGTCGCCCGGCTGCTCCTTCCTGAAGCGCTTTGCGTCGAGCGGCAGGAGATGCAGGCGCAGCTTGTACCCCTCCTGCGCGAAGGCGAGCTCGACCCGGTCGCGGACCTCGGCGGCGGCCTTCTCGTCCTGCGGGAAGAAGTACCGTACGTCTCCCGAGGTCCTCCGGCCGGAGATCTCCTCCGATCCCTGCACGACCACGCCGGGAATCTGCGCGAGCGCCTTCTCCACGCGGGTCACGAGCTGCGCATCGGGCCGCTCGACGTACTGCACGAACACCCGCGTCATGCGCGCGTCGGCGGGCGTGGCCTTGTAGCCGAGCTGCGCGAGACGGCTCTCGGCCAATGTCCGAGTGTCGCCGGTCGTCATGGCGGCAACCATACGGTAGTCTGCAATCGCGGCGTCGCGCCGGCCCATCCGCTGGAGCAGCGCCCCACGCTTCAAGTAGGCCTCGACGTAATCCTTGCGCAGCGCGATCGCTTTCGCGTAGTCGGCGAGCGCGGGCTCGTTCTCTCCCTGGGCATCGTGGGCGACGGCACGGCTGTAGTACGCGGCCGGGTCCTCGTCGTCGAGCGCGATCGCTTCGTCGAAGTCCGCCTCCGCGCCGGCCCAGTCCCCCGTCGTCGAGAGCGCGGCGCCGCGCAGCAGGTAGTTCTCGGTCCGGCCCGGCCGGAGCCGGATCGCCGCGGAGAAATCGGCGATCGCGCGTTCATAGTCCGGGTTGGCGGTGGCCGCGTACGCCTGCCCCCGCTTCACGTACACGATCTCGGGCTCGGGATAGCCGTCGATGGCCTTTCCGTACCGCTCGATCGCGGTCGGGTAGTCCCGCGCGGCGGCGAACGAGTCGCCTTCGGCGACCAGCGAGATGGCGTTCTCGACCTTGAGCCGCAGCTGCTCCGCGGACTGCCGTTGCGCCCACCAGCTGGACGCCAGCGCCAGACCGCAGACGACCACCAACGCGACGGCCGCCCAGCGCCGTGTCAGGGCCGTCTTGCCGCGCGCCTCGCCGAGGCCGATGAACTCGAGCTCCTGCGCGTTCAGATCGGCGCCACGGGAGCTGGACCATGCCTTGGCCGTTTCGAGCTGCGCGCCGGAGAGCAGGCCCCCGGGGTCCCGCTTGCTCTTCTCCCAGTCCGCGCGGTACGCGTTCAGCAGCTCGCGCCAGCGCAGGAACTCGCGGTCGACCTCGATCCACTCGCGCAGCCGCGGCCATTGCTGGGCGAGCGCCGGGTGCACGAGCTCGGCCGCCGGCGCCTCGCGCCCGGAGGTGCAGAGCACGACGAGCCGCGACGCCGTCAAGCGCTCGAGCAGGGCCGCCACGGCTGCGTCGGGCGCCGCCTTCGATACGAGCTCGGCCCGGAGCGCGCGCCGGATCCGGTCCGCGGCCGGATGCGGCCCGACGTTCACGAGCCGCGGCAGGACGCGACGCGCGAGCGCGCGCTCCTCGTCGTTGAGGCCGTCCAGGGCCGCGTCCGCGCGCGCGACGAGCAGCCCGCGCACGCCGCCCATGTCGTCGTAGGCCGCATTGGTGAGAAAGCCCTCCCGGCGCCGCTCGTACAGGCTCTGCAGCAGCAGCTGCAGGAGCGGCAGGCGGAAGCACTCGGTGCCGAGATCCTCGATGATGCGGTCGACGAGACCCGGCTCGAACGTGAGCCCGGCGCGTGCGGTCGGTTTCTCGATCGCCTGGCGCAGCTCGTCGCGCGTGAGCTCGCCGACGCGCACGACGCCCGCGTCGTCCGCGGGCACCGGCAGCGGCGTGCGCGCCAGCGCGCGGACGAAGTCCGAGCGCACCGCAAGCACCGTCACGATGTCCGGCCGCTCGCGCGCGAGCGCGGCGACGCGCTCGAGGAAGCGCATCCGCAGGCCGGCGTCGAAGTCCGGCGCAAACACCTTTTCGAGCTCGTCGACGAAGAGCACATGGCGCGCGTCAGCGCCTTTGCCCGGCGCAAGGCGGGTCAGGACGCGCGCCAGGCTGGCAATCGGATCCGCGCCGGGCACGATGCGCTCGAGCCGGCGGGTGGCGTCCGCGGCATGGCTGCGCCGCAACTCGGAAAACGCGCCGGCCATCACCAGCGAGCGCTTGCCGCTGCCGCTCGGCCCGAGCACCCAGACGCGCGCCTGGGAGCGCAGGTGGTCGAGGAGGCTCGTGCGCAGCGCGTCGCGTCCGAAGAAGAATGAAGCGTCGTGCTCCTGGAACCGCTCTAGCGGCCGAAACGGGCTGCTGACCGCCACTGCCGTCCCGCCGGTCGTCCAGGTCAGCGTGTAGTCGGCGTCGGCGCCCTCGGGCGGCGCTCCCGCGTCCGCCGGCGCCGGCCGCGCGGGCGCGAGCGCGGCGATGCGCGTGACGAGCGGGTCGAGCCCGTTCTCCGGCACGCCGTCGCGCAGGTCGAAGAACTCCCCGCCGAGCGCCGCACCCGGGCGCCCCGGCGTCGGTGCCAGGCTCGCGCCCGGCAGGAGCACTTTGATCGTGACGAATTCGCGGCTCGCACGCACCGCCGCGGCCACGCGTTGCAGCCCCTCCGATTGCGCCGGCGTGAGGCCGCCCGGTCCGATGAAGACGACCAGCGCCCGGGAATGGAAGAGCTGCTGCTCGCTGCGGCGCTGCCACTCGGGCGGCGGCACCGCCTCCAGCTCGTCCACGAAGGCCCGCAGGTCGGCGCGCTTCAGCGCCGCCGCGAAGGCCTCGGCCGTTGCGCTGTCCGCGATTGCGGTCACGATGTAGGCGTCGTAACCGGCGAATCGTGCCGTGAGGTCGTACTGGGCCGCGACCTGCTGCGGGATCCCGCCCGTGTCCCGCGCGAGCGCGGCGAGCCGGGTGCCGGGCGCGGCGAGATAGGTCATTGCGTCGGCGAGGCGGTGGAACGCGGTGGCGATCCGCTCCCGCTGCGCCACGTTGGCGGGGTCGGCGAGAATGCGCTCGTCGAACGCGTACTGCGGCTCGTAGGGCACGAGCAGGTCGGCGAAGCCCATGCCCCGCGCGCGCAGCGCCGCGGGCACGCGGTCGCCGAACGTCGCCTCGAAGCGGGCCATGAACTCGTCCAGCAGCTCCTGGCGCCGCTGCTCGATGCGCGCCGGGACCACCACGATCTGCGGCGGCCGGTTCTGCCGCAGCGCGAGCACCTGCGGCGAGAGGAAGTCCGCGGCGACGTTCTGCGTGCCGCGCACGTTCTGGTGGTTCGCCGCGCACATCATGACGATCACGTCGCCGAGCTGGTAGGCGCAGATGCCGCCCATCTCGGTGACGCCGGTGCGGCTGTCGACCAGCACGAGGTCGTAGCGCTCCGGGACGAGCTGGCCGCGCAGCCATTCGAAGAAGAGCTCGCCCTCCCAGTTGAAGTAGAAATCCTGCCAGTCGAAGCTGCGGACGTTGAGCGCGTAGCGCTCCAGCTGCGCCGGGTCCTCGCGTTCGCCCGCCGACATGAGATCCAGGCAGCCGTCATTGGGCAGCCGCTCGTACACCGGCAGAATGAACCGACGCACGTCGCGGAAATCCGCGCTCGCGGTCTCGCCCGAACCGACGGACATCGCATGCTTGAACTCGAGCAGGAGGTCGAGCAGGCCGAGGTGACGGCGCGCGCTCGGCTGATGGATCTGGAAGTACTGCTCCAGCCCCGGCGCCTCGAGATCGAAGTCGATCATGAGCACGCGCGCGCCGCGCCGGGCGAGGATGTCCGCAACGTTCGCCATCGCCATCGAGCGGCCGACGCCGCCCTTGTACGAGTAGAACGTGACGATCACTTGGTCGGCGTGTGCTGGTAGATCAGGCTGCCCACCCCGCGGCGGCGATCCGGGCCGACGGTGTTCTCGAAGCGCTCGAGCTTGGACGGGTCGGCGCGCGGCCGCGTGAGGTTGTCGAGCGTGCCGGGCAGGCTCGCGTGGAGCCAGCGCCGCAGGCGGCGCTCCTCGCCGACGCGGAACTCACACGCCGGGTCGAGGTCGAGCTCGAAGCGGTCGAACGCGCCGGCGAGCTGCTTGCGCGTTCTCGTCTCGAGCAGCTGGTTCACGGGCGAGCCGCTCTCGTCGAGGGGGGACACGGTCACCACCGCGACCTGTCCCATGGCGACGAAGGTCGCGCACGCCTCCGCGATCGCGCCGTGGAAGAGCGACAGCTCGTCCACCAGCGCAACGCACCCGGTGAGCGCGATCTGCTGGTAGATGGGCCGCAGCTCGGGATGCGCGCGATCGACCCAGGCGTCGAACGGGTAGTACTGGAGCTTGATCTGCCGGCGCGGCGCGCCGCCCGCCGCGCGCCGCCCGTTGAGCCGCTTGGCGATGTCGATGCCGATGTCGCGCACGGTGGCGCCGCCGAACGGTTTCCACTCGCGGCGACCCGTGCCGTAGCGCGCGTCCGGTCCGCCGGCGCGCTCGAGCGCGGCTTTGAGGTCGACGAACTGCTTGTAGCGGTCCGGCCCGAGCTCGCCCTGGAGCGCTTCGCTGTGCTCGAGCAGCGCGACGGCTTCGGCGTGCGTCATCGCGATCACGACGCAGGGCACGCCGATGGTCGGCAGCCCGGGTTGCGTCGGCCGTCCGGCCATCGTGGCGACGACCTGGTTCGCCGCACCGCCGGCGGTCGCGTCGATGAGCTTGGTGAAGGGCCATCCGGCCGGCACCTCGTCGGGCTTCACCCCGACGAGCAGTCCGACCAGCCAGCCGGTGCGGGTCTCCAGCACCTCCAGCGCGCGGGCCACCTCGGCCGGCCGGGAAGCGAGCTGCGCGAGCCCGGCGGGACTGAGCCAGACGAGCGCGGCGTGGCACTGGATCGCGAGCGGCTCGAGGTCGGAGAACTCCGCCTCGGTCTCAGCGAACAGCGCCTCGGGTGCGAGCAGCGTGGTGAGCCCGGTCTTCTTGAGCTCGTTGGCGAACGCCCCCGCCGCGTCCTGGTCGGGGCCTGCATAGGCGAGCAGCGCACCGAACGTGACCTCGCGCTGGAGCCGCGGGCGCCCGACCGGTGCGACCGTCTCCTTCGCTGCGGATGCGGTGCCCCGCTCCCACAGCGAGACCGCGTTCGCGACCACGCCCGCGAGGTCGGTCGGGCCCTTGAAGAAGCTCACCGTGTGCGCCTTGCCCAGCTCCTCGCGCAGCGCCTTGATTTTCGCGCCGGCGCCATTCTCGCCGGTCGCGACGTCCATGAACTCCTCGGCCCAGGGGGTCTTGGGGTCGAGGAGGAAGATCAGACACCGCTCGGCGCCGAACGCGCCGAGCGCGGTCCGGTACTCGGCCTCCGTGATCGACCACTTTTCCGGGTTTGCCGCCTCGTCCGGCACATAGCCGTAGCGCTTCGCGAAGAGGCCGACGTAGAGGTCGCACGGCGGCAGGTTCTGCGCTGCGTCCCCGGCGATGTCGCGCAGGCACTTTGCCAGGGGGCGCGAGCCGTCGGCGACGTACTCCTCCATGCCGACGACCTCGTGTCGCAGCTGGCGCAGGCTCCTGGCGACCTCCTCGCGGTGGTCCTTCAGGTCCTGGAACGTCGAAGAGAGATAGATCCTTGCCACCGACTCCCCCGGGTATTGATCATTGTTGCAAAGACGCAGGGCGGCTTGCGATAGGCAGGATAGCCTAATATGCGGGCGGCATAGCCACTGCGCGCCCGCCGGGTGGTCGTAGCCGCAGGCGCGGGGCGCCTCGACGTCAACCCTTCAGCGCCGCGGCAATCGCCCGGATCGAGAGCCCTTCGTTCGCGGCATACGTCCCGTCCTTGCCGTTCAGCTTCGGCATGCCCATCTTGCCGCCCTTGTGGTGAAGCGCAATCACCTCCCAGAGCCTGCCGTTGAACACCGGGCTGCCCGAGCTTCCGCCTTCGGTCGGCGCGCGGTAGTGGAGGCGGCAGACGTTCGGGATCTGCGGCTTGCCCGCCGGCGGGCCCTCGTGGTCGAGGAGCTCGTTGTCCTGGAATGAGAACGCCAGATCGCGTCCGCCGGGATGGCCGATGATGTACACGCGCGCGGTCTGCTCCACCACCGGCAGCGCGGCGGCGATCGGCAGCGGCGCGATTCCCGTCACCGGGGTCTTGAGGCGCAGGAGGCTCGCGTCATGGAGATCGGGCGGCGAGCTCCAGAGCAGTTCGCCCACGGCGTAGGCGCGATTCGGATCGACGGCCTCGAACACGACTTCCGCCGCGTCGGGGCGGATCCCGGGGCTCGCGCCGTGCTCGTTGACGACGTGGAAGTTGGTCAGGACCAGCAGCTCGTCCTCGGGCTCCCGGCCGAGGTCGCCGGCGCGGACGAGAAACCCGGTGCCGATCCGGCTGCCGAGCTGCTGGCGGATCGCGGCGACGGCGAGCGCTCGATCGAGCCCCGTCTTCCACCAGCGGTACGTCTGCGGCCCTTCCGTGCCGAGCACCGCCTCGAGCTGCGACAGGTCCGGCTCCGGCTGCGCCCGCAAGCGCTGCAGCTCCGCGCGCCCGAGCTCCACTCCACCGCCCGGCAGCTCCATCAGTCGCGCGCGCAGGATGTTGACGAGCCCTCGGCCCCGGTCATCGGTCCGTTCCAGGTCCCACACTTCGGTGAACTGCCGCAGGGTGCTCGCGATCTGGAACGCCTTGGCGTCCGCTGCAGCCGCGTACGCCCGGACGTTGCGCTCGACCACGGCCCAGTTGCCCAGACCCACCGACGCTTCGACCAGTGTCGGCAGATACCACTCGTCGCGCTTCTCCTTGGGCGTCGCCTCGAGCGTCGCAATCACCTGTTGCGCGATATCCCGTGGCTCAAGGTCCGCGGCGAGGCGCAGGCCGAGCCCGCGGGCGCGGGTGAGCAGCGCGAGGAGGTTCACGCCGTGCCACGTGTTTGCGGCCTGCTCCTCGAACGGCTTGCGATACGCAACGATCGCCTGCTTCAGTGCCTCGCGCGCACCCGCACTCGTCTTGTCGCCGGCATCGAAGAAGATCTGCTTGTAGGCGCGGCCGAGCAGGCCCGCGGCCTCGGCGGATTCGGGATCGGTCTTCGGCAGTCGCTGCGCGAGCGGCCGCAGGAGATCGATCGCCACGGTGGCCTTGCCCGTGTCGATCAGGTACTGTGCATAGAGGCGGCGGTTCTTCGCATCCTTCGGATCCCGGCGGCTCACCGCCTCGGCGACCTGGCCCATGGTCTCGTAGTCGCGGACGTTGCGCAGCGCCTCGACGAGCCGCTTGGCGGCGGCGAGGTCCTCAACGCTGCCCAGCCCGCGCAGGTGCTGCAGCGCGTCTTTCGCGCGCGCGCGCAGCTCGTCGACGGTCGCGTCGGCGCTCACCTCGCTCGGCCTCAGACGCGGAGCATTCGCCGCAGCGTGGTGGCGACGCTCTTCTGGCGGAGGTACTTCGTGATCGAGTGCCGCCACGTACCTTCGTTCTGGACTGCCACATCCTCGACCGTCGACTGGCCGGCCTTGCGGAAATCGCTGGCGAGCACGGGATCGAATCCGCAGACCGGGTCCAGCCGGTCGAACACGTTGACCCAGTCGCCGGCGACCCGCTCGTGCGGGAAGCCGTCCGCACGACTCCAGCCCGGCTGCAGCTTGTCCTGGATCTCGTCGAGGCCGAGCGGGCTGCCGAGGGTGATGAACCCGTCGACCGCCGCGCAATCGGTCACTCGTTTCAGGCAGTCGTAGGCGATGACCGTGCCCATGCTGTGGGAGACGACGATGTGCGGTCGGGAGACCGCGGGCGCACACAACGCCTCCGCGAATCGCCGCCGGATCGTCTGCTGGATCCGCACCGCGGGGGTGCGGCCCGGCGGCGCGTACTCCACATCGAACAGGTAATGGTGCACGTCGCTCAGGTACGCGTTGAGGACGCGCTTCTTTATGAACCAGGGCAACGGCACGCGCTCGAGCGCGCCTTGCGGCGCCGCCGGCGCGGGGACGGGCGCGGCGGTCTCGAGCTCCGCGTCCGAGAGCGTCGTCATTTTCGCGCGCAGGGCCGCGATGAACGCCGCCTCCTCCGCGGTCTGCGGCCGGGGTGCAGGGGCGTTGCCGCCGCCATCGATCGCCTCGGCGGTGTTCTCCAGCACGCCTTCATAGGCCGAGAGGTCTTCCTCCGGCTTCTCGTAGAGGAGGTCGGCCCAGTAGACCATCGAGCTCGATACGCCGCGATCGCCCAGCGGCAGCGGCTCGGCGGCATCGGCCAGCGTGTCCCGCCAGATGCGCAGGAGATCATCCAGCGGCGGCTTGTTGGCGATGCCGTGAATGAAGGTGACGTGCGGCATGGTGCATTTCCCTCGGTGAGTGTCGGTGCAGTCGATGTCCGGGCGGTGACGGGCCGATCGCTAGAAATCGTAGGCCGGGTCTTCGCCCAGGTCCGGAATCTTGGCGACGTAGCCGGCATCGCCGAAGTCCAGCGGAACGGCCGCCTCGTAGCCGGGGAGGCCGACTTCCTTGCGCAGCGCGTTGAGCCGGTTCATCCAGCCTTTCAGGAAGACCGCGAGGCGCGGGTTTTGCTGGGCGAGACGGCGGTAATAGGCCTCGCGCGCATCGCAGTAGGCCCCGATACCACTGCCGAGGTCGCAGGCCGCGGCCGCCCGCTCCGTCTGCGGCCCGAAGTCGCCGTCGACGCCGCAGCCGACCGCCGACTGCAGAAAACGCACGGCGCGTCCGACCCCCATGTTGACCGCGGTGTCGAACTGCACGAGATCGAGCTGGCGCCGCAGGAGATCGCACCGCGGCGGCACCCAGTAACCGCTCTCGTAAATCGCGTGCACCTCGCGGTCCTCGATGAGCTTGACGTCGCGCCGGGCGAAGCCCTGCCGGTCGCGCCACGCGTCGTAGACCTTCTGCGTCACGCCCTTGTTCGTCCGCCCGCCCGGGTCGGCGGGATGATCCACGAAGCCGCCCTCCCAGCGCAGGATGAAGGGCAGCGAGCTCTCGAAGGCGGGGGACGGCATGGCGTTCTCCTGGTTTGTCGATGCGGACCGCGTTCCGCTGCCCGGCCCGCTGTCGGACCTCGCACGCGGCGGGCGACGTCGGCCCGACTCTCGGTGCACACTCTAGGGCACGCGGCAGTCCTTGGCCAATCGACCAAACTGCATAGGCCCGAGCGGGCGACCGGATAGTCGCGTCGATCCGGTCTCGGTACGGATGGAGCCGGGGGACGCTTGTCTCCCGGCGGTGAAAACCCTGGAGGGCAAACGATGACGAAGAAACTGGCAGCATCCGCACGCGACTACGTCATGAAGCTGGACCTCCCCGAGGCGGGCCCCGCATTCGAGGCCGCGACGGCGCTCGAGTTTTCGGACCAGCGCGAGGCGGTCGCCGTCGGCGCACAGCTCGCGGAGTTCACCCCTGCAGTGCCGGCCGGCGTGCGCGGCGCCATCGCCGACAGCATCCTGCTCGCGCAGCTCGCGGCCAACAAGGTCACTACCCAGACGGAAGACGTGTTTCGCTGGTACGACAAGTACATCGAGGTGCTCCAGAACATCGGCTGGCAGGTTCGGGACCTCGACTTCCAGGCGCAGCAGGTGAGCGACCAGGACGCCTGGGTGCACAAGGAGATCATCCCGGTGCTCGCGCTGCTGCTCGGGCCGCAGGCCGCGGCCGCCTCGATCGTGATCGCGGTGCTGAACGGTCTCCAGAACATGGATGCGAGCTCGCCCTGGATCACGCTCTTCGACCAGTCGAGCCAGCACGCGCGCGGCGCGAAGTTCCAGGTGAGCTACGTCGATGCCGACGCCCAGGGCCATCCGGAGATCTCGCTCCTCTGCTTCGGCATCCAGGCGGAGCGCACCATCACGCAGGTGCTCTTCTTCAAGACCTCCGCGCAGAGCGCCGAGGTGAAGAAGGCCTCGGCCAAGCTGGCCGTCAGCATGGAGCGCCTGAACTCGGCGAAGGACGCCCTGGCCGGCCGCGTGCAGCCCTTCATTGCGGACTACGTGAAGAGCATCGACATCTGAGGCGCGGGCCGCGCATGAAGCCCCACGCCTTCATCGCGATGCCGTTCGGCACCAAGCCGGGCCACGACGGGCGGCCGATCGACTTCGACCGGGTGTACGCGGAACTGATCAAGCCCGCGCTGGAGGCGGCCGGCTGGGAGGTGTTCCGGGCCGACGAGGAGCGCCGCGCCGGCGACATCCGCACCGACATGTTCCAGGAGCTGCTGGTCGCCGACCTGGTGGTCGCCGATCTGACCCTGGACAACCCCAACGTCTGGTACGAGCTCGGCGTGCGGCACGCGCTGCGCGCACGGGGCGTGGTGCTCGTGCAGGGGCCACGCCCGACGCAACCCTTCGACATCTACACCGACCGCAAGCTGAACTACCGGCTGAAGGACGGGGCGCCCGACGCCGCGCATCTGCAGGCCGATCGCGACGCGCTTGCCGGCATGGCGCGCGCCACGCTGGAGTCGGCCACCGCACGGCCGGTCAGCCCGGTCTACGCGCTGCTCGATCACCTGCGCGAGCCCGCGTGGCGCGACCTGCTGCTCGCCGAGCGGAACGAATTCAGCCAGGCCTACGAAGCGTGGCGCAGCCGCATGGAGATCGCGCGACAGAAGAACCGGCCGGGCGACATCCTGACGCTCGCCGATGAGACGCCGACCCGCGCGCTGTGGCTGGAGGCCAAGCGCGCCGCGGCGAACAGCCTGCTCAAGCTGCGGCGGTTCGATTTCGCGCTGGAGCAGTTCGAGGCCGCGCTCGCAGCCGAACCCGAGGACAAGGCGAGCCGCGAGAAGCGCGTGATCTGCCTCGGCCGGCTGGGCCGCTTCGAGGAGGCCCGCGAGGGGGTGCGGCTGCTGACCGTGGACTTTCCCCGCGACCCCGAGGTGTGGTCGCTGGCCGGCCGCGTCGGGAAGGATGACTGGATCAGCCGCTGGCGGCGCGACGGCGACACGCCGGCACAGATGCGGGCCGCGGCCGCGGCAGAGGAGGCGAGCCTGCAGGAGGCGATCGCGCCGTACCACACAGCCTTCATCACCGATCCGTCCCACTACTATTCGGGCATCAACTCGCTCACGCTGAACGTGCTGCTGAAGCACTTGGGCGGCGCGCCGGACCCGACCGTCGTCGACAATCTGACGGGCGGCGTGCTCTGGGCCAGCCTAACCGCGCAGGAGCGCGACTCCAAGGACTACTGGGCCCGCGCGAGCTACGCGGAGCTGTGTCTGCTCGTAAATCCGAAAGACGCCGTGATCCGCGAATTCCGCGTTGCGGTGGCCGCGGCCAACCGTGACTGGTTTGCGCTCGACTCCACGCTCCAGACGTTAACGCTGTTGCGCGACCTGGAGTTCCGCCCCGAGGAAACCGGCGCAGCGTTGGAGATCGTGGAGCGGGAGATCGCACGCGCGAACCCGCCGTTCCTGCCGCGGCAGGTGTTCCTGTTCTCCGGCCACATGGTCGACCCACCCGGCCGCGCGAGCCCGCGCTTCCCGGCCGACAAGGAGCCGATCGCCGCGCAGAGGATCGCCGCGGCGCTCGATCAGCTTGGTGCGGGCGTGGGCGACCTCGCGCTGACGCAAGGCGCGGCCGGCGGCGACCTGCTGTTCCTCGAAGCCTGCCTGCAACGCGGTGTGCGCTGCATGCTGCTGCTCCCCTTCGAGGAACCCAAGTTCATCGAGGAGTCCCTGCTGACCTCCAAGGACGGCGAGCGCTGGCGCGAGCGCTACTTCGCGGTCAAGGCGCAGCTGAAGGACGCCCCCCGGATCATGCCCGCCGAGCTTGGGCCGCTGCCGAAGGGGGCCAGCGCATACGAGCGCTGCAATCTGTGGCTGCTGTACACCGCGCTCGCGTGGGGCGTGGACAAGGTGCGTTTCGTCTGCCTGTGGAACAGTGGCGGCGGCGACGGCCCCGGCGGCACCGCGCACATGTACAACGAAGTCAAGCGCCGGACCGGAAGGGTCACCTGGATCGACACCCGGCAGCTGTAGGCCGTTAACGGGTGGGCGCAGCCTGAGGCACCGGGGTCACGGAGTCGTTAGCGCGCGTCGGGCGCGGCGCGACCGCTTCGAGAAGCGTTGCCATCAGGCCGCGGATCTCGGCGGCGGTGCTGCGCTCCACCGCGAGCAGGCGCGCTGTCGGTGCCGGTAGAGCCAGAGCAGCAGGAGCGAGGCGGGAAGCGCGAGGAGCGCGCCGCCGAGCAGCACACCCGGCAGCGCACCGGTGATCGCGAGCGTCGTGGGGTCCGTCGTCGCGCTCATCGGACGAGCTTGTAGTCCACGAGCTCGAAGACGGCGAGCTCCTGCGGTATGTTGCTCTCGAAGGTGCGCGCGTCGACCTTGACGAAGCGCTTCGCCGCGGGCGCATACCAGATGGTGACGATCGAGTGCACCGGGAAGCGGTTGATGAACGTGTACCCGCGCCCCTCGGCCACGACCTTGATCGCATCGAACGTGCCGGCCGGCACGGTCACCTGCTCGCGCCCCGCGATCCGCATCGGCATCTCGATGGTGGCATCGGAGGAAAGCTGGCGCTTCACCGCGGGCAGCGGCGCGCCGTCGTCGAGCCGGTAGAACGCCTGCAGGTAGGGTGCGAGATCGGGCGGCGCGTAGTCGAGACCGGGATGCCCGGAGAAGCGCGGCTCGCGCGCAACCACGATGCGGCTCTGGTAGTCGGGACGGTTCGACACGCGCAGCAGCTCGCCGACGCCCGTCTCGCTCACCGCGTCGATCCGGTAGGTCATCCGCGCGACCTCGGCGCGGCGGAAGCCGTCGACGTAACGATAGCTCCAGGTATCGCCCGGCGAGGGCATCAGCGGCGAGCGCGCCGCGACCGGAACCTTCGGCGTCGCCGGTTCTGCGGCGGCGGTTTTCGGGGCCGCCTCGGCGGGTGCCGGCGTCGCGGGAGCGGGAGCGGCCGGTGCAGCCGGCGCGCGCGCGGCCTGCGGCGCGGGCGCGGGGGGCGTGACCGGTTTCGGCTGTGCCTTCGGCGCCTGTCGCCGCAGTGCCTCGTCGGCCTTTCGCGCGGCCTCCGCGGCGACGCGCGCGCGCTCGGACTCGGCTTGCGCGATGCGCCGCTGGTCTTCGCGCCGCTTGTCTTCCTCTTCCGCGCGGCGCGCGGCCTCGGCCGCCGTAACCCGGGCCTTCTCATCGATGCTCCGCTGCTTCGCGTCCAGTTCGGCCTGACGCTTCGCGGCCGCCTCTTCGGTGCGGCGGCGCGCCTCGTCGAATGCCTTCTGCCGCGACTCCAGCTCATCGGCGCGGCGGTCGTAGTCGTCGAAGTAGCGCATGACCCCGAAGGTGCCGGCGGCGACGATCGCGATGCCGAGGACGGCCGGAACGAGTCGGCGCAGCCACGTTCGCCAGTCAGCGCCCGTTCCGCCGCGGTCGGTGTGGATCGCCGTCAGCGTTTGCACCGGCGCGGCCCCGGGCGTGAGCAGCGCCCTCAGGTCGGAGACGAGCTGGCGGAAGCCGGGCGAGCTCTGGTCGCCGTGGTAGCCGATGAGATTGGCGGCGTGGATGCTGCGAAAGCCCATCGGCGGCTCGACCGCGTCGATCAGCACCGGCACGAGCACGCCGCGCTCGAGCCCCTCGTTCGCCTCGTCGCGGACCCAGCGCGAGGTGATCGAGGCTTTCGACCACAGCACCAGGACGCAGTCCGACTTCTTGATCTCGGACTCGATGACGCCGGCGAAAGTCTTGCCGGCCTGCAGCTTGTGGTCCCACCACACCGCCCACCCCAGCGTCTCGAGGTCGGCCGCGAGCTCGCGCGCGCGGTCGCGGTCTTCGCTGGCGTAGCTGAGGAAGATGCGAGCCAAGGTAGCGCCGCCGGTCAGAGGGTCTTCAGGTACTCGACAGCGCGTCCTTGACGCGCTCGGGCAGGTCGACGCCGAACGCGTGGCCGCTAAGGCTGCGATCGCGCCTAGTCAAACGTTTCATCCCCAGTCGGCTCGTAGTGCGGCACACCGGTCATGTCGTGCCGATACTTCGACAACTCGAAGTACATGCGCTTCCGGGCCCGGCTTTGGTTGCCGAGCGGGCGATGCTCGGCGATGCAGTGCCACGGGTTGTAGGAAAGCCGTCGCGCGAACGCGATCTGCGCCGGCGAATCGAATTTCTGTCGCGGAATGCGCAGGGTAGCCACCGAGACGCGGGGCGACAGCCGCTCGGGCCATAGCACCGCGTTGTTTTCGATCGGCATCAGATGCGGATCGGTCTGCAACTGCAGGCGAATGTCGAGCTCGACGTCGCCCTGGTCGAGCGCGGCGACCATGGCCTGGCGCAGGTAGTCATCGGGGGGACGCAGCGGCAGGCGCGGGATCGGTGTTTTCTTGTTCGACTTCGGCCACACCGAATATTGCATCGCCTGCCCCTCTCCCAGCAGATAGGGCACGCAACTGAAGTACGGCGCCTCGAATGGACTGCTCTGGGTCTTGATCCACAGTCCCTGCATTATGAAGTCCAACACGTGCGGGCGGTGAGAATTCAGGAAGTAGAAGATCGATGCGTTCTTCAGGCTCTCACGCTGCAACTGGGCGTTCGCGCTCGTGTCCGGCGTCACGAAAGTAGGCGTGGACACGCCGAACATGTCCTGCGTGAACTTCTCCTCGTCCATCAGTTTGTCGCCGGGAACGCCCATCAGCTTGATGCTGATGCTCATGAAGCCCACGTCGTCGATGTCCGGCGTCACGTACGGTCCGGGTCCGGAAAAGCGCACCCATGCACGAAAGGTCTTGGGTTGCGCGTAGATGCCGTGCCGGAACCGCGGCGGCAGGCCGTCGCGGACGATGAACTCCGCCCGCACGATGCCGTGGGTCTTGGTGTTTCCGCCGCGCTCGAATCCGCCCGGCTTCCACAGCCCGCGCATCTGCGCCCGGAAGGTATCGATGATCGATTGGAGCGACGCCTCTTCGTCCGGCTGCACCCGTTCCTCGGCAATCTTCAGTCCTTCGTTCGGGCGCCGCCAGTTGATCAACGCGGTGGTCAGGCGCGCGATCGGGTCGCGCAGCACCGCATCGAAGGCCGGACGCATCCAGGGATCGATGCGCCGCTGCAGTTGCAGCAGTCGCAGCGACGTGTCGCTGATCCAGTCTAGGAGTACCGAGCCGGTAGCGGCCGGCGGCGCCGGGCGGCTCGTCATCGAACCCAACACGTTCCTTTGCATCGCGACCCCTTTCAGCGCGTCGTTGCGAGGTAGCGCAAGGCGCTAATACCGGGCAGGAAGAAGTAGGCGCCGCCGAGCACGGTGACGAACTGCGGGAGGCCGGTCAGCCGGCGATCCGGACCATCGGCTTGCGGAATCGAGAAGCCGTCGGTAGGGAAATCCCCCATGTCCGGCAATCGGTGGCCGAGCAAGGGGTCGCTTTCGCCCGTGAGCCCGGCAAACTTGCTACCTACCAACCACGCGCTCTGCACGAACTCGAACTGGCGCTTGATATTGGCCGCGAGGCAGATGAAATGGATGCCGGTCTCCGCGCCGGGCGAGGACCGCGCAGGCGCCGCGTCGACACCGTACTTTCGTCCGCGGCGGAGCAGGCGGTGGAAGCGCGTGGACGCGACCAGGTCCTGCTCCAGTGCCGCCGCGTTGAATCCCAACATGCGCCACAGGCGCGACAGGATGCCGCGTCCACCGGGCGGCAAATCCGCGTTGCGCGGATTGGTCCGGCGGATGTGGGCGCCCAGCGGACAGCGCAGGCCGCGTGGATCGTCCCGGTAGGTGAAGTCGTTCGGTTTCGATCGCGGCGTGGCAGCGCCCCCGGATTCCCCGCTCGGCACCGCGAGGGGTTCGCCATCCTTCTTTCGACCCACCATCGCCGCGGCCAGCCGCTCGCGCAAGTCCACATCGCCGCCCGCCTGCCGGTCCAGCTCCCGCCAGAAGCCCTGCACGTCCTGCTGCAGCTGACGCAGCACGAGATAGCAGCCGTTGCGTCCGACGTCGGCTCGGTCCGGTGCGTCTTCTGCCCTCGGCAGCAGACCGCCCGGGTCACGCTGTGGCGCGAGCAGCGGACGCGGCGTGTACAGCCCGTATTCGTTGGGATAACCAAGCAGGAACTCGCCGAGACAGGTCAGGTTGCGGTACTCGAGCTGGTCCTGGTCGCGCACCGGGCGCTCGCGCTCCCAATCGACTTTCGGCTGCGAAATGCCGTCGTCGAAGCCGAACGGCTCCTTGAGCTGCGTATCGGACGTCGACAGGCGCTCGATGCGCACGAAGCCGCCTGCGTATTGCGCTTCGATCTCCTGCTCCCACGCCGCCAGTCGCCCGGCCCGGGCGTAGAGGAGCACGGCGACGTGCGGCACCCGCTCGCCGGCGCCCCATTTCCAACCGCCTGGATCATTGGCGCCGACGTCTCCCAGACGACGCGCGCGTGCGCCGTCGCTCGCCATGCCCGCGACGAATTCGGCCGAAAACTCCGCGCACAAATCGGGGGCGACCTCCAACGCACGCAGTCCTTCGCTCGTGAATGCGACATGCAGCGCCGTCTCGGGCAGCCGATCGGTCTTGATTGCGCTCGTCACCGGAGCCTGGGCGAGCCAAGCGCGCGCAGCGGCCGGGTCGCTGACGCGCAGCAGGAGGAAGCAGGCCTCCGTCAGGTGCTTGTACCCGAACCGCACCAGGCCCTGGACGTCTCCCAGCTCCACCGGCCTGCCCTGGTTCTCGATCGCACTCATAGTAGCCGCAGCCAAGCGAGCGCCTGCGCATCGGTCACGTTCACGGGCTCCAGCCCTTGCCGGATGCGCTGGTTGCGCTTGAGGTCGGCCAGGGTGAGGCCCGGATAGGCCTTGTACCAGACCTGCGTCGGCAACTGATGGCGCCGCTGGTAGTGCTTGAACCTGTTTTCGATGCGCGCCCCGCGCGCGACCAGCCAGCGCGTGCGCGGCCAGCCCACGCCGTGGCTGAAAGCGAGATTCAGCCCCCACGCGACCTTGTTGATGAAGTCGTCCATGTACGCCTCGTGCCCGCCGTCGTAGTTGCTGGTGAAGACGAGCCGGCGCTTGTCGTCGATGAATGCCCAGAACGCGAAATGGATCGTCTGCACGCGCGCGAGAAAGCCGCGCGTGAAGATATGGCGGGCGGTGTAGTCGATCAGCACCAGCAGCACGGTGGCGAGCCAGCGGCGAAACAATCCCGGCTTGAGCGAGCCGATCGCCGTGTACTGGTTGCTCACGTCGTGGTCTTCCAGATGCTGCATTTCCAGCAGCACCGCGCGGTCCGGCGGCGGGCAGATTTCGGCGTCGCTGTGCTCCTTCGTGCGCAGGGTGCAGATCAGGAACGGCGAGAGGACGATGAGAGCCGGCAGCAGGATCAGGCCCGCCAGCGGAATCGCAGCGAGATGCAAGAGCTTCGCGATCTGCCAGCGCAGGGGTGTCGGGTCGGGCGGCGTCAGACCAAGCCTCCCGGCGCTTACTTCGGCATCGACGAAGTCGATCAGCTCGCGCCGGAGTTGTTGCGCTTGCGCGGCCGATGCGAGCGGCGCGCGCGGCACTTTCGCGGCGAGCGCACGTCGCAGCGCGCTTTCCTCCTTGACCTGCCGCACCGTGCGGCCGACCCAATTGACGTAATTGGCGGCAAGTGGACGTAGATGCGCTTGCACCCAGGTCACCAGGTCTCCCTGCGCGTCGAAGCCGTCGCAGTGCATGAAGATTCGGCGCAGGCCCGTCCCCGCGCGCCGTGCAAGATCCTCGATGCACTCGCTTGCGGGCCCGTCGCAGCTGCCGATGAACGCAAGGTAGACCGGCAGGCTCGGGCGCGGGACGTCGTGCGCTTCGATGTCGCCGACCGTCGGATCGTCCAGCACGGCCAGCCGCGCGAAATGCAGGCGCTCGAATTGCCCGAACGGCAAGACCGCGTTCGCCGGGTCGGCCATACCCGGCTTCGAGTTCATCGTCTCCAGCAGTTCACGCAGGCTGCGCTCGCGGCCCGGTGTGACCCGTGCCACCACCATGAATTGGGACTGCGGCGTCACGGCGTCATTTCCCTTCCCCCTTCACCCCGGCAGGCAGGGCCGCAATTGCTCGTACCCGTCCGCGAGCAGTCGCTCGAGCTGCGGCTCCATGCCGGTCTCGGCGCGCACGAGCGCCGCGGCCGCGCGCTCGAGGCCCGCGACCGCCGCCGGCGGCGCGTGCATGTCCGCGCGGATCGACGGCGACGGCGACGGCGGCGGCATCGGGATCTTGTCGCGGGCGTCGGGCGCGATGCGCCACAGCGCGAGCCGCACGTAGATCCGCGGCGCGCAATGCTGCACGGCCGCGGCGACGCGCTCGCCCGGGCCGGCGAGGAAGTTCGGCGGCGCGACCTCGGCGGTCGCGTGACAGTTCGCGCAGGCCGGATAAAAGGCGGCCAGCGCCGCCGCGGGCCCGGATACGGGCAGCGCCGGCTCCGGAGGCTCCACCGCGACGGGGGGAAGGCCAGTCGCGTCGTCGCAGCACCACTCGCGCGCCGGCAGCCCGAGCCGCGCGAAGAGCGCCGGCAGCATGCGTGCGCGGCCGAACGGCAGCGGGCCGAACGCGCCGCGCTCGTCGGTCGCGAGCGTCGACAGCGCCTCCCGGATTGCGGCGAAGTCGTCGCGGGCGGAAAGCGTCGCGGTCGCGGCGACCTCGCCAGCCGCGCCGCGCCGGGCCGCATCGACCGGCCGCCAGCGCACCGCGATGCCCGTGATCGCCGCGCCGTCCGGGAGCCGGGCGTTGAGGCCGCGCGTCGCGAGTACGATCGCGAGCCTGCCGGCGCCGGGATCGAACGTGCCCGACTTCACCTCGAGCTGCTGCAGCGGCGCCGCTCCGGCAACGGCGGCCTCGGCTACGTCGCCGCCGGCGATTCGCCCCCCGGCGAGCGTGACCCGTCCGGCGAGCCGCATCGACTCCGGCGCGGCCGCATCGGCGCTCACGCACTTGAAACGCACTGCCGCGCCGCTCCACGCGACCTCGCACGGTGCCTCGTAGCGGCGCGTCGATGCGGACCCGCGCGCGGCGAGCCGCCCGTCGAGCGCCCGCACGTCGGCGTCCGCGATGTGCCCGGCGAGCCCGGCCACGAAGCGGCGGGCGATCGCGACGGAGCCGGTGCTCCAGGTCTCGAGCGGCGGGCGCGGCGCGAGCGCCTCGAAGCGGGCCGGGACGTGCGCCGCCACAAGGCCGGTGGGGGTGGCCGCAGCGCTCGCGCCCTCCGGCGGCAGCGGGTCGCGATTCGGCACGTCGGGATTCGGGAGCGCGAGTCCCGTCGGCCAGCGCGCCGCCCACGTGCGCGCGAAGATCGCGAGGAAGCCGTCGCGCCACTCGGCGGACGATTCGTCGAAGGCGCGATCGCCGCTCAGCCGATACTGGAGCGCGGCCGCCGTCGCCGCCGCGCGGCAGCGCGCGCCGGGCGCCCCGTCGCCGCAGGCCTCGCGCCAGAGGTACTGGGTGATGCCGTAGAGATTCGCGCGCTCGGTCGCCTCGTCGATCGCGTTGGGGATGTCGACGCCACGGCGGATGGGCACCCCGTAGACCGTCGGTGCGCCGTGAGCGGCGCTGATCGCCGCGGCGACGCGCGGGTTGGCGTTGGTCTCCTCCCAGACCTGGCGCGAGAAGATCGGCGCGAGGTTCTGGTGGCACGCGGCGCACACGGCGCGCCGCGCGTACACGACCTCCGGAGCGCCCCCCGCGCGATAGTCGCGGACGATCTGGAACTCGAAGCGGCCCGCGGCCTCGTTCCAGCTGATCACCTCGACGACGTTCGACTTTTCCTGGTAGCCGAGGTAAATCCGGTCCTTCGCGAGCGGCGCGCCCGGCCGCGCGCCCTCGCCGTCGATCGCCGCCACCACGCGCGGGTGTCGGAAGAAATCGGGCGAGGCCGCGGTCCGCTGGAGCGAGCGGCCGAGCGGGATGAGCACCTGCTTCACGCAGGGCTCGCGGCCGGCGCAGCCGGCCCGCTCGGCGACGCGCTGCACCAGCGCCGCGAACGGGAACGGCAGGTCATGGACGCGCTTTCCGCCGGCTTCGCGCTTGACCATGAAGTCGAACAGCGAGCGCCCCGCCGGCGGCGCATCGGGCCCGGGCGCGGCGGGGCTCACGGCCCACGCCGGCGCGTCCGCGGCGCGCGGCGCGGCCGGGAACCCGAGCAGGGCAGTCGCGATCGTCGCCATGACCGCGCCGCGCATCGTGCCTCACTTCGTGGCGACGACCTGGCGCGCCTGCGTGCCCGGCCAGCAGTCTTCCTTGACGGTCCCGGTCTTCTGGAACGCCGCGCCGTCGCGCTCGGCGATGTCCTTGCTGTAGAGCGTGAAGTTGAGCAGGAACACCCGGCCCGCATAGGCGCGGCCGAGGTAGAAGCCGGGACGGACCATGCGGATTTCGTCGCGCACCTGGAGGCCGTTCCGGCCGGCGAGGAAGTCGGGCTTCTCGCGGTAGCCGGGCAGGCCGTCGGAGAAGGCGTAGTCGATGATGACCGACTCGCGGCGGCCGTCGAGCAGGCTCTGCCCGCAGTACAGGCGCGCGGGGAAGAGCAGCCACTGATCCTTGCCGCCGACCGTGATCTTCGCCACCGAGTCCGGGTTGTCGACGATCGGCTTCAGGACCGTGAGGTCGTCGATGCGATTGCGCAGCAGCCGGTCGTCGCGGTAGAACACCTTGCCCTTCCACAGCAGGCGCCCGAGGTCCTCGACGCGGTGCAGCTTCAGCTCGACCGCGAAGCCGGGCAGCCCGCCGACGATCTCGGCCAGGCGGCGGTCGCCGGTCGCACCCATCGGAAACACGAGGTTGCCGTCGAACGGGCCGTCGGGGATCGGGCCGGCGGTGAGCCGCGCGTAGATCTGGTCGAGCTGCTCCTGGCTGTAGTTGACGATGTTGTCGGGCGTGAGCTTCGCGAGTTCCGCGGTCGACAGCGGGAAGTCGTGCTCGACCGCGGCGAAGTCGGGTTTCGCGGCGTAGACCTCCCCGGCCGGCGCGAACTTGATGTCCGGCTGCGGGTGCAGCAGGTTGTTGATGGCGTCGCAGCCGGCGAGCGCGGCGGTGGCGGTAAGTGCGATGGCGATGCGGCGGGCAGAGCGCATGGACGTCTCCTCGTTCACAGCGTGGCGAGGAAGGCGATGAGCGCCTTCTTGTCGGCCTCCGGCAGGTCCTCGCCGAAGGTGTGGCCGTCGTTCTCGACGTCGGCGGTGCAGCTCGAGTAGAACTCGATGAGCTTGCGGTGCTTGCGCATCGTCTCGATTGGCCGGTCGGGGGTCTTGCGCAGCTCGGCCGCGACCGACTGCAGCTCGGCGGCGAGCGTCTTCGCCTCGTCGGCGCCGAATTGTTTCGTGAGCCGGCCGCTCAACGCGTCGGGCCGCAGCTTCAGCTCGAGGAGGTCGCGCACGAACGCCTTGTGGTCGAAGTTGCCGAGGCCGGCGGAGTTCATCCCCTTCGGCAGCACGACGGTCATCCCGACGAGCTGCTTCTCCTTGCCGTCTTCAACGGTGCGCAGCCCCACCGGCAGCGGCACGTCGACGTCGAAGCGGGTGATCTTCGGGATGCGCTTGCCGGGGTTCAGCAGCTCCTCCATCGACGCGACGTAGAGCTTGAACCGGCCCTCGACGCTCGGATCGTACGGCCAGCAGGCCGGGGCCTTCTCCGGCAGGAGGGTTTCCTTCGTTTGCCGATCGACGTACGACGAGCGGTAGAACGCGTTCTCGGCGTTCTTCGGCTGGCCGCAGATCTCGGGGCCCAGTGCGTTGTTGTGCATGAATGGGGCGTGCGCCCACGCGCTGACGAGCGAGATGTTGCGGTAGTAGCTGCGGCCGCCGTCGGCGGACTCCTTCACGTTCGGATCGGCGGGGCGAGCGCGCAGCGTCTCCGACCCGTACTCCTCCCACACGTGGCCCGCCATGTGGTTCGAGTGCAGCGCGCGGCAGCGGTACGTGCCGACCCCGCTCACGAGCGTCGCCTGGTCGTTGCCGAGCCAGTCGCGCCGGAGGCCGGTCTTTTCGTCGAGCGCGCGGAAGTCGCGATTCTTGAATGCGCCGCCTGCCGACTCGGGGATGCTCGAGTGGCAGCGCGCGCAGGTGGTCGCGAACACCTCGCGCCCGCGCGCGACCGCGCCGCGGCCGAACTGCCGGTCGAGCTCGGCGACCAGGTTGTCCTGCGTGTAGGACGCCTTGGCGCCCTTCGCCTTCAGCTCGTTGTGGCGCGCGACCGCGAGATCGGTCGCGTGGTTTTCCTTGGAGAACAGGAACGCGGCGATGTCGGGCAGGCGGTCTTCGATCGCGCGGAAGTTCGGGCAGTCGCGCCGGCACTGGCCGATGTCGAACGGCGTCTGGCCGAAGTTGCGCGCCTGCGGGTCGAGCTGGCGCAGGTCCGTCAGGTGGTTGACCCAGCACTGCTCGGAGCACGACCCGATGTTGAAGTACACGCGCTGGATCGCCTCGAGCGCGCCGATCGAGTCCTCGCCGCCCTTGAGGATGTGATGGACCGTCTCCTTCGCTCGCGACCGGAGCCAGCACTTGCCGTCGCCGCCGGGCTCGCACCAGCACTTCGTGCCCTCGGCCGGCGTAGCCTGGCACGCCGCGACCTTGCGCCACCGGAGGACGTCCTCGTCGGGGAACTTCGGGCGCTGGTGCAGGTTGATGAGCGCGTTGAAAGTGCCCGGGTTGCTGACGCGGTCGGTGGGGATCGCGGAAGTGTCGGACGTCCCAGGACGGGCGTGCGAGAACACCTGGTACTCCAGCGACGCGTACGGCATCCCGGAGCCGAGCAGCTCGGAGATGCGCAGGTACTGGTTGCCGATCGCGCCCTTGAGGTTCTCCCACTTCGGGTTCGCCGGGTCCTGCGGCGGGTTGAGCGGATCGAACGCGATGTGGCACGACCCGCAGGACGTACCGATCAGGTACGGCGGCTCGACCGAACCGTCCGCGAGGCGGCGCCCGATCTCGCCGGGCCGCGACGAGACCGGCGCGCGATAGCCGTCCCAGCTCGCGGCGGATTTGTTGACCGCGAGCCAGCGCTTCGCGTCGAAGCGCGGGTTGGGAAACTTGCGGAACCCGAGCGCGCCGGTCGAGGTGCCGAACGCGAGATCGCAGGCGGAGTGGCGCTGGTCCTTCTTGGCGCTGTGGACGTCCGCGGGGTCGGGCGGCGCGTCGCGGAAGTCGCACGCCGGGTCGCGATAGCCGTCCTTCCCGACGAACTTCAGCAGTTCCTCGTCGCCCGGGCACCAGTCGAACCCGTAGGTCTCGTCGAGGTTCTTCGCCGGGCAGCCGTCGGCGCCGGGCTTGCAGCAGCCCGGATCGTTCATCAGCCCGTAGGCCGCGAAACGATCCTCGCGCTGGTCGGCGCGCAGCACGCGGTACCAGTCGATCAGCACGCCGATGCGCTGCTGGAAGACGTAGGTGTGGAAGCGCGCGTTGCCGGCGGTGGCCTTGTACCAGATCTCGCGCCCGGCGCGCTCCGACGGCGACATGCCCGCCTCGCCGGCGTAGAAGCCAGGGTTGTCCGGGAGTTTCGCCGCGGCCGCGGCCGGCGCCGGCGCCAGCGGCGCGGCGGTGGGCGGGGTGGCCTGGGCGACGATCGTCGCCCCGGACGGCTGATGATCTTTCGACACTACCGCGGCGGCGGCGACCGCGCCGACGACCAGGGTTGCGACGACGAATGCGGCTCGCTTCATGGTTCCCTTGCTCCTGGGGTGCGCGCCAATGCCGGTGGCATACGGCTTATTCCCGCCAAAGATACGCTATACGCCGCGGCAAATGGAATATGACTGGTGGGCTAGGCGCAAAAGCGCATTGGACGACCCCGCCCGCGGAGGGCGCCCCGTCGGGACACGAGCGAGTCGTCGGCGCGTCGCAACCGCGCGATTGCCGGGTCGAGACCGATCAGCCGATCACCAGTAGCGCAGCGCTCCGAGGAACAGGCTCGCGAGGTCCGCTTTCGCCACCGGGCGCGGCGAATTGGCGAGCAGCCGCTGCTGCGGGAACGCGCCTTCCGCAAGCGCGCCGGCGTCGACCGCGCCGAAGCCGACCGCGGTCAGCCCGTTCGGAAACAGCGTCGCCTTCATCATCTCGATGATGCGCCCGGCGACCACCTCGCCCGCGTCCGCGGGCGTCGCGCCGCGCACGTCCGCACCGAGACACTCCGCGCCGTGCAGGTGCCGGTCGGGGCAGCCCGATGCGGTCCAGCGATGCACCGCCGGCGCGTTGAGGATCACCGCCATGCCGTGCGGGACCATCGCCTTTTCCTGCGGATAGTCGCGCGGACGGTACTCGCGCACGAGCCCCGCCACCGCGTACGACATGCCGTGCGGGATGTGGCAGCCCGCGCCGAACGCGATTCCCGCGAGCGTTCCCGCATACATGATCTTGGTGCGCGCCTAGAGGTTTG
>Ga0105107_10000391_pt1 | contig 27405 bp, 25 predicted proteins | sample PPLLaktember2015_6_FD_79335 | JGI IMG/M metagenome (GOLD analysis project Ga0105107, IMG submission 79335) | Freshwater sediment microbial communities from Prairie Pothole Lake near Jamestown, North Dakota, USA - PPLs Lake P8 Core (1) Depth... | ecosystem: Environmental > Aquatic > Freshwater >... | reverse complement strand
CTCGTAGGGAAAGCCGAAGTTGACGCCTTCGCTGCGCCCGATCCAGTTCGCCTGCATCAGCTTCACGCGCTCCGGCCAGCCGGGCAGCGCGTCCAGCGCCGCGAGCAGTTCCTCCGCGTACTGCGTGATGCGGAGGTAGTACATCGGGATCTCGCGCTTCTCGACCACCGCGCCGGTGCGCCAGCCGCGGCCGTCGATCACCTGCTCGTTGGCGAGCACGGTCTGGTCGACGGGGTCCCAGTTCACCACGCCGGTGTGCTTGTACGCGATGCCGCGCTCGAGCATGCGCAGGAACAGCCACTGGTTCCAGCGGTAGTAGTCGGGCTTGCAGGTGGCGAGCTCGCGCTCCCAGTCGATCGCGAAGCCGAGCGACTGGAGCTGACCCTTCATGTAGGCGATGTTGTCGTAGGTCCACTGCGCCGGCGGCACCGCGTTGGCCATCGCCGCGTTCTCGGCCGGCAGGCCGAACGCATCCCAGCCCATGGGCTGCAGGACGTTGTAGCCGCGCATCCGGTAGTAGCGGGTGAGCACGTCGCCGATCGTGTAGTTGCGCACGTGCCCCATGTGGAGCTTCCCCGACGGATAGGGGAACATCGACAGGCAGTAGTACTTGGGCTTGCCCGCAATCTCGACGGCGCGAAAGGCGTGCGTGTCGTGCCAGTGCGCCTGCGCTTCGCGCTCGACCTTCCCCGGGTGGTAAACCGGCTCCATTGCGGCTATCTTGGCTCTCGGAAAGGGCGGAATTATAGCTGTGCACTAGTTCCGCCCCGCGCTCATCCGGTCGGAACCGCGCTTCGTAGAATCGCCGGACCGCCGTGGGAGGAGGTAGCACGCATGAAACGCTTGACCCTGATCGCCGTCGTTGCCCTCGCCGCCGTCGCTGCGCATGCTGCGGACGAGCCCAAGCGCGCCGCGACACCGCCCGCCGTCGTGGAGGCGGTGCAGATGCCCGCCTGGGTGGAGCGGGATGGCTCGCAGGTGCCGCTCGCCCCGGGGATGACGCTGCAATCGAACGACGATCTGCGCACCGGCGCGAACGCGCGCCTCCTCGTCAAGCTCGCCGAAGGCAGCGCCGTGAAGCTCGGCGAGAACGCGCAGCTCAAGCTCGCGATCGTGCAGGTGCGCAAGGACAACGTGTTCGCCTCGACGATGAACGTGCTCGCCGGCGCGTTCCGCTATACGACCGACGTCCTTGCGAAGGCACGGCGGCGAGAAGTGAGCATCAGCGTCGCCACGGTCACGGCCGGCATCCGCGGCACCGACCTGTGGGGCAAGGCCGCGGCCGACCGCGACATCGTCTGTCTGATCGAGGGGAAGATCGAAGTGACCCGCTCGGGTGATCCGGCGATCACGATGGATCAGCCGCTGTCGTTCTATATCGCGCCGAGAGGCCGGCCCGCGCTCCCGGTGCAACCGGTCAACGCCGATCAGCTCAAGCAATGGGCCGAGGAGACCGAGATCGCTGCGGGCAGGGGCGCCGCCCGGCGCGGCGGCCGCTGGAAAGTCGTGCTCGCCAGTGGCGAATCCGAGAACGACGTGCTGCGCGTGTATCAGGACGTGCGCGCCGCCGGCTACGCGGCGGAGCTCGATCCGAGACGGGTGCAGGGCCGGCGTGCGTACGACGTGCGCATCGCGCAGCTGCCGTCGAAGGCGGAGGCCGACGCGCTCGCCGCGAGCCTGTCCGGCAGGTTCGGCGTAACCGCACCGCGCGTGACGCAGTAGCAGTACGGCCGGCTCGTGCGCGAACTCGGCATCAAGGTCGACTGAGGGGGGCAGTTGTCAGCGCCGCGCGTCGACGACGTGCAGCGCGCGGCTCCAGTAGTCGTTGGCAGCGTGCAGGATGGCTTCGGCGGCGTCGAACGCGGCCGCGCCGAGCCGGCGCTGGGAATCGATCAGGGGCACTGCGGAGCGCGATGCGAGCAGCGCGTGCGCCCGCTCGAGCTCGTCGGCGTCGACCAGCGCCACGCCGTCGCAGCGCAGGAGCTTGAGCAGCGTGCGCATCGCGTACGCCCAGTAGTCGCTCGATTGCGCGTTCGTACCGTGCTCGAAGTCGGCGAGCGCGACGGCCTGTCGCCAGAGTTCTTCCGCGCGTTTGAGGGGCACGCCGTGACGACGTGCGAGCCAGGGCAACAGCTTGAGTTTCTGCATCTTTGGTCTTCCACCTTGTGGGCAGCGGTCGGTTCGGCCAACGGGCCTTGTGGGCCTTTTCCGGGCGCGGGCCATGGCACATATTGCGGTGCACCATATTTCACGTCAACCTCCATATAACACATTGATGTAGAAAAGTTCCTCTATCTGTTGTGTCGCGGAATCCAGACACTTTTCGGGCACCGTCCCGGGGCGCCTGCGCGCGCCAGGAAGGTGCAGGGTCGGCTGCTATACTCGCCGCCTCGTTCGTGCCTGCGGCATGTCCAGCCTTCTCGAACATCTCAACCCCGAGCAGCTCCAGGCGGTCACCCTCCCGAACCAGCACGCGCTGATCCTCGCGGGCGCCGGCTCGGGCAAGACGCGCGTCCTGACGACGCGCATCGCGTGGCTGATCCAGACGGGCAACGCCTCGCCGGCGAGCATTCTCGCGGTCACGTTCACGAACAAGGCCGCGAGGGAGATGCTCACGCGCGTCTCCGCCATGCTGCCGGTCAGCACGCGCGGCATGTGGATCGGCACGTTCCACGGCCTGTGCAACCGCATGCTGCGCGCGCACCATCGCGACGCCGGGCTGCCGCAGCTCTTCCAGATCCTCGACTCGCAAGACCAGCTCGGCGCGGTGAAGCGGGTGCTGAAGAGCCTGAACGTCGACGAGGACCGCTACCCGCCCAAGCAGGTGCAGTGGTTCATCAACGACGCCAAGGAGGAGGGGCTCCGACCGAAGGACGTCCCGATTCACGACGAGGCGAGCCGGCGCAACGCGGAGCTCTACGCCGCGTACGACGAGCAGTGCCGGAAGGAGGGCGCGGTCGATTTCCCGGAGCTGCTGCTGCGCTGCTACGAGCTGCTCCAGCGGAACGAGATCCTGCGCGCGCACTACCAGAGCCGCTTCCGCCACATCCTCGTCGACGAGTTCCAGGACACGAACCGCCTCCAGTACCGCTGGCTGAAGCTGCTCGCCGGCCAGGAGAACGCGATCTTCGCCGTCGGGGACGACGACCAGTCGATCTATGCCTTTCGCGGCGCGAACGTTGGCAACATGGCCGACCTCGAGCGCGAGTTCCGTGTGCAGAACGTGATCCGGCTGGAGCAGAACTACCGCTCGCACGGCAACATCCTGAACGCTGCGAACGCGCTCATCTCCCACAACCGCAAGCGCCTCGGCAAGAACCTGTGGACCGCGGCGGGCGAGGGCGAGCCGCTGCGCGTCTACGAGGCCCAGTCGGACGGCTACGAGGCGCACTTCGTCGCCGACGAGGTCCAGAACCTCCGGCGCGAGGGCCTCGCGCGGCGCGACATCGCGATTCTCTACCGCTCGAACGCGCAGTCGCGGGTGATCGAGCACGCGCTCTTCACGCAGGGCATCCCGTACCGCGTGTACGGGGGCTTGAGGTTCTTCGAGCGCCAGGAGATCAAGCACGCGCTCGCGTATCTGCGCCTGCTCGCCAACCCGGACGACGACGGCGCCCTGCTGCGGATCGTGAACTTCCCGGCGCGCGGCATCGGCGCGCGCACGGTCGAAGCCCTACAGGACGCGGCCGCCGCGGGCGGCACGAGCCTGTGGCAGGCGGTTTCGCTGGTGGCCGGCAAGGCCGGCGCGGCGGTCGGGACGTTCGCGAAGCTCGTCGACGCGATCCGGCAGGGCACGCAGGGCCTGCCGCTGCACGAGGTCGTGGCGCACGTGCTCCACGCGAGCGGCCTCCTCGATCACTACAAGAACGAGCGCGACGGCGCCGATCGCGTCGAGAACCTCGAGGAGCTCGTGAACGCGGCCGCGGCGTTCACGCAGGACGAGACCTACGCCGCGCAGACCGCGCCGGCGGATGCCGCCGCAGGCGCTCCGCCCGCCGCGCCCGATCCGCTCGGCCAGTTCCTGGCGCATGCGGCCCTCGAGTCGGGCGAGAACCAGGCCGCCGAGGGCATGGACGCGATCCAGCTCATGACGGTCCACTCCGCAAAGGGCCTGGAGTTCCACGTCGTGTTCATCACCGGGCTGGAAGAGGGGCTCTTCCCGCACGAGCAGAGCGTCACCGAGCAGGACGGCCTCGAGGAGGAGCGGCGGCTCATGTACGTCGCGATCACCCGCGCGCGGACGCGGCTCTACCTCACCTTCGCCCAGACGCGCCTCCTGCACGGGCAGACGCGGTACAACGTTTCGAGCCGCTTTCTCGACGAGGTTCCGGCGGGCGTGATGAAATGGCTCACGCCCCGCGGCCGGCCGGTCGTCGCCGACAGCGCCTGGAAGGCCGTGGAGCCGCCCGCCCGTTACCGCAAGGAGCCGGGTGGCGGTGCCCCGGACCTGCCGTTCCGCATCGGGCAGAGCGTCGTGCACGCGAAGTTCGGCCAGGGCGTCATCGTCAACGCCGAGGGCAGCGGCACCGATGCGCGCGTGCAGATCAATTTCGGGCCCCAAGGCATGAAGTGGCTGCAGCTGGAGTACGCGAAGCTGCAGGCGGCATAGTCAGCAAAAGGAGAGCGTGAAGTGAACAAGCGTTGGAATGCAGCAGTCGCGTTCGCCGCGGCAGTGTCGTTGGTGGCGGTGCAGGGCGCGGCGTTCGCGCAGGCCGCGGCGGACAAGAAGGGCGAGACCCAGGAGTACCAGCCGCAGGTCGGCCAGGCCGGGAAGGACGTGGTGTGGGTGCCGACGCCCGATGCGCTCGTCGAGCGCATGCTCAAGATGGCGCAGGTGACCTCGAAGGACTACGTCATCGACCTCGGTTCGGGCGACGGGCGCACGGTGATCGCGGCCGTACAGAAGTTCGGCGCGACCGCGCTGGGCATCGAGTACAACCCGGACATGGTGGCGCTCTCGGTCAAGGCTGCCGAGAAGGCCGGAGTGTCCGACAAGGCGAAGTTCATCAAGGCCGACATCTTCGAGACCGACTTCAGCAAGGCGACCGTCATCACGATGTACCTGCTCCCTGCGCTCAACATCAAGCTGCGGCCGAAGATCCTCGACCTGCGGCCCGGCACGCGCATCGTGGCGCACGCCTTCAACATGGAAGACTGGGAGCCCGACCAGACCGCGACCGTCGAAGGCCGCGATGCCTACCTGTGGATCGTGCCGGCGAAGGTGCAGGGCAACTGGGCGCTCTCCGTCCCGGCCGGCAACGGCGAGGAGAAGTGGCAGATCGCCCTGAAGCAGACCTTCCAGAAGGTCTCCGGCACCGCGCGTCTCGGCGACAAGTCGTACGACCTCACCAGCGCGCGGCTGCGCGGCGCCGACGTCACGTTCACCTTTGTGGACGGCAACGGCGCCCGGCGGCAGTTCAGCGGCCGCGCGTCGGGCGACAAGATGGACGGCATGACGACCACCCAAGGTGGCGCGAAGGTCAACTGGTCGGCGACGCGCGGCCGGTCGTCCTGATCCCGAAGCCGTTCTAGATCGCGGCGCCCTGCGCCACCAGCAGGTAGCGCGCGAGGCGTCCCGCCGCCTGGAACGCGACGGACGCCCTCCAGTTCAGCTTGAGCCAGCCGGCGGCGACGCACAGCGCGTCGCCGACGAGCGGCGCCCACGCCAGCAGCAGCGCGGCGGGCCCCCATTTCTCCACCTGCTCGACGTGCTTCAGGGGTTTCCGCGTGGCGAGAAGACGCCCGATGAGGTACGAGGTCATTCCGCCCAGGGTGTTCGCCACGGTTGCCACTGCGATGGCCGGCCAGAAGAGGTGCGGGTGCAGCTTGAGCACGGCGAAGAGCGCGACCTCCGAACTCATCGGCAGCACGGTTGCCGCGAGGAAGGCGGCGACGGCGAGCGACCAGAGGCTCGCTTCGGGGCCGATCAGGGGGGCGAGGTCCACGTGCAGCGGGGCGGAAAGCCCGCCACGCTACTGGCGCCGGCGGCGCGGTGCAAGGAGACCGTCAGGCCCAGGCGCTGAACGCGCGGCCTTTTGCTTCACGCGGACGTTTTGCTTAGAGTAGCACCCTTGCTGCGCTGCGATATGCGCCCTCTCGATGCCGATCGACTACCTCCCACGTATCCTCAACTCTCGCGTCTACGACGTCGCGATCGAAACGCCGCTCGAGCTCGCGCCCAACCTCTCGGCGCGGCTCGGGAATCGCGTGATGCTGAAGCGCGAAGACATGCAGCCGGTGTTCTCATTCAAGCTGCGCGGCGCGTACAACAAGATGGCGTATCTGCCCGCGCACGCCCTGAAGCGCGGTGTGATCGCGGCTTCGGCGGGCAACCACGCGCAGGGCGTCGCGCTCGCGGCCCAGAAGCTCGGCTGCCGGGCGGTGATCGTGATGCCCGTCACGGCCCCGCGGATCAAGGTCGAGGCGGTCGCGGCGCGCGGCGCCGAAGTGGTGCTCCAGGGCGACTCCTACAGCGACGCCCGCGAGCACGCGCGCAAGCTGGAGCGGCGGCTCCGGCTCGCATTCGTCCATCCCTTCGACGATCCCGACGTCATCGCCGGCCAGGGCACGATTGGTATGGAGATCTTGCGCCAGACGACCCGGCCGATTCACGCCGTCTTTGTCGCAATTGGCGGTGGCGGGCTGATCTCGGGCGTCGCGTCCTACATCAAGCGGCTGCAGCCGGAAATCAAGGTGATCGGCGTGCAGCCGGTCGATTCCGACGCAATGAAGCGCTCGATCGCGGCCGGGCGGCGTGTCGTCCTGCCGCACGTCGGTCTCTTTGCCGACGCCGTCGCGGTGAAGCAGGTGGGCAAGGAAACGTTCCGCATCGCGCGCGCGCTCGTCGACGACATCGTGTTGGTCGACACCGACGAGATCTGCGCGGCGATCAAGGACGTGTTCGAGGACACGCGCTCGATCCTCGAGCCGGCGGGAGCGCTGGCGATCGCCGGCGCGAAGCGCTACGTCGAGCGCACGCACCTCCGCGACCGCAAGCTCATTGCGATCGCCTGCGGCGCCAACGCGAACTTCGACCGCCTGCGCTTCGTCGCCGAGCGCGCCGAGGTCGGCGAGCACCGGGAGACGATCCTCGCCGTGACGATCCCCGAGCGGCCCGGCAGCTTCAGGAAGTTCTGCGCGACGCTCGGCTCGCGCAACATCACCGAGTTCAACTACCGCATGGCCGACCCGGTCGAGGCGCACGTCTTCGTCGGCGTTGAGGTGCACGACCTCGGTGAGACCGCAAAGCTCGTGCGCACGCTGCGGCGGCACGGGCTGAAGACGCTCGATCTCTCCGACAACGAGATGGCCAAGCTGCACGTCCGCCATCTCGTCGGCGGGCACTCCGCGCGCGCCGACAACGAGCTTCTCTACCGCTTCGAGTTCCCGGAGCGGCCGGGGGCGCTGATGCGGTTTCTCTCGAGCATGCGCTCGGACTGGAACATCAGCCTGTTCCACTATCGCAACCACGGCGCCGACTACGGCCGCGTGCTGGTGGGGATGCAGGTGCCGCCGCGCGAGATGCGCGCGTTCCGCGCGTTCCTGCAGAAGCTCGGCTATCCGTACGTCGACGAGTCGCGCAACCCGGCGTACCGGCTCTTCCTCGCCTGACGGCGTCAGCCTCCGAAGTATCCGGGATCGATCTCGCCCGCGTAGCACACCGGAGAGGCGAGCGCACTGGACGCGCCCTCCGGCGGTGCGCCGAGGAACTCGAGCCTGGCCCCGTCGCGGCGGTAGATGCCGCGCTCCGTGACGATCCAGTCCATCGGAATGTCGTGCGGCTGGGGATGGATCGTGTCGAGGTGGGCGCCCTCGTAGGCGACGCCGATCACGACCGGCTTGCGCTCGAGCGCCGCGAGCGTGCGATCGAAGTAGCCGCCACCGTAGCCGAGCCGGTACCCCGCGTCGTCGAAGCCGACGAGCGGGACGATGACCGAGTCCGGGGCGACCTCGCGGCTGCCCACGGGGTAGGGGATGCCGAGCACGCCGGACTCGAGCCGGACCCCTGGATGCCACTCCCGGAAAGTGAGCGGCGTCTTCGGCGCCACCACCACCGGCAGCGCCGTCGCCGCACCCCCGGCGCGCATCGCCCGGGCAAGGAACCGCGCGTCGTACTCGCCCTTGTAAGGCCAGCAGAACGCGAGGACGCCGCGTTCGAGCCCGGGAAACCCGCGTGCGAGATGGCGGTCGATCGTCTCGCGGAAGCGCGTCAGCGTTTCGGCGCCGAGCGCGTTACGTGCTTCGATCAGCTGCGTCCGCAGCGACTTTCGCCAGACTTTGACTTCGTCGGGCGTCACATCTCGCTCCGAGCGTGGTGGAATTCGCTTGCTGCTGTGCTATTCTGCATGTGGTTCATATAGTTAGACAAATAAGATAAGCAGCATGGTACGCGCTCCGATCGGTTGCCTCACGCTCGCTCTCGCACTGGCCGCGGCCGCGCCAACGCTGCACGCGCAGGCGAACGGCAAACCGCGGGCCGCGCCGCTCACCCAGGACGACCGCTTTCTTGCGGTACGCGAAGCGTTCCGCGTCGGACAGTACGCGAAGGTCGCGGAGCAGGCGCCGCACCTGAAGGGCTATGTCCTCGCGGCGTACGTCGAGTACTACCTGCTGCGCATGAAGCTGGAGGAGGTGCCCGCGACAGAGGTGCGCGACTTCCTGAACAAGCAGCAGGAGACTTACATCGCCGATCAATTGCGTCGCGACTGGTTGAAGGTGCTCGCCAAGCACCAGGACTGGGACGGGTTCGAGAGCGGGTATCCGGCCGTCGTCGGCGACGACCCGGAGCTCGCCTGCTACTCGCTCCAGGCGCGCTGGCGGCGCGGCGACCCGCCGGCCCTCGACGAGTTCCGCCGGGTATGGGCGGCGCCGCGCGAGCTGCCCGAGGGCTGCGTGCCGCTCGCCGAGGCGGAGATCGCGGCCGGCAGACTCACCACGCGCCACGTCTGGGACCGCGTGCGGATCCTGCTCGAGGCGGGACAGGTCGCGGCCGCGAAGCGGACGGTCAATTACCTGCCCGCCAATGAAACGCCCGACGAGCGCACGCTCAACGGCATCCGGCAGAAGCCCGTGAACTTCATCGAGCGCGCCGACAAGCTTGACCTGAAGAAGCGCATGAACCGGGAGCTGCTGCTCTACGCATTCGCCCGCGCCGCGCGCGGCGACCCGGAGCTCGCGCTGAGTTGCTGGTCTCGTAAACTCCAGGAGCGGCTCCCGCCCGAGGACCAGGCGTGGGTGTGGGGGCAGCTCGCGACGCAGGGCGCGAAGCGCCACCTGCCGGGCGCACTCGAGTGGTACGCGAAGACCGACGGGGCGGCACTGTCCGAGGAGCAGCTCGAGTGGTGGGTGCGCGCCGCGCTGCGCGACGAGAACTGGGCGACGGTCCGCGCGGTCATCGAGAAGATGCCCCCGCTGCAGCGAACCGAACCCGCGTGGACGTACTGGCGGGCCCGCGCGTTGCGGGTGGCCGGGGACAAGGATGCCGCCGAGGCGCTGTTCGCGCGTCTCGCCGGCGAGCATCACTTTTACGGCAAGCTTGCGCGCGAGGAGCTCGGCCAGCCGTTCGCGATCCCGCCGCGCGGCCACACTCTCAGCCCGGAGGAGGTCGCTCGGATGGCGGCCAATCCCGGGCTGCAGCGCGGGCTAATGCTGCTGCGGCTCGACCAGCGCACCGAAGGGGTCCGGGAGTGGAACTGGGCGCTGCGCGGCATGGACGACGAGCAGCTGCTCGCGGCCGCCGAGGTCGCGCGCCGCGCCGAGATCTGGGATCGCGCGATCAACACGGCCGACCGCACCGTCGGCACGCACGACTTCAACGTGCGTTTCCTCGCGCCGTACCGCGGCGTATTCGCCGAGCAGGCGCGCGCCCAGGGCCTCGAGGAGCCGTACGTGCTCGGTCTCGTGCGGCAGGAGAGCCGGTTCATCCCCAACGTGCGGTCGGTCGCCGGCGCCTCCGGCCTGATGCAGCTCATGCCGGCGACGGCGCGCTGGGTCGCGCGCCAGACCGGCATGAAGGACTATGCGCCGTCGCGCGTGACCGACATCGAGGTGAACATCGCGCTCGGCACGAGCTACCTGAAGTACGTGCTCGACGAGCTCGACGGGAGCCCGGTCCTCGCGGCGGCGGCGTACAACGCCGGGCCGGGACGCGCGCGCAAATGGAAAGCGGACCGGCCGCTCGAGGGCGCGATCTACGCGGAGACGATCCCGTTCAGCGAGACGCGCGACTACGTCAAGAAGGTGTTGAGCAACACCATGTACTACGCGGCGCTCTATGGCGGCGATCCGAAGCCGCTGAAGGCCCGCCTGGGCACCGTCGCGGCGCGCAAGGGCGGCGAAGGCTACGCCGCCACGATCACCGGCCAGGCGACGGTAGAATGACCTGCTGAGCTCCGCAGCTCGACGGGTCGTGGTCAAGGCACTCCATACCTTCGTACGAACAAGGGGAGACTCCCCTTGTAGACCCCCTTGCTCGAACAAGGGGCGATGCCCCTTGTATATCCCCTTTTCAGCAGCGTGAGTGGTTAACCGGGCGCGGTTTCCGCGCATCTCTCTATGGCAAGGATCTGCGTCCTCGGCGGCTCCGGATACATCGGCCGCCATCTCGTCGCCAGGCTCGCCGCTGGCGGGCACCAAGTTGTCGTGCCCACGCGCCGGCGCGAACGCGCGCGGCACCTCATCATGCTGCCCACGGTCGACGTGGTGCAGGCCGACATTCGGGATCCCGTCACGCTGGAGCGGCTGCTCGCGCGCTGCGACGCGGCGATCAACCTGGTCGGCGTCCTGCAAAGCCGCAACGGCCAGCCCTACGGCCCGGCCTTCGCGGCGGCGCACGTCGAGCTGCCGAAGCGGCTGGTGGCTGCATGCCTGGCGGCGAAGATCCCGCGGCTCGTGCACATGAGCGCGCTCAAGGCCGCCGCCGATGCGCCAAGCCAGTACTTGCGCTCCAAGGCCGACGGCGAGGCTGCGATCGTCGCGGCGCGCGCGCAGCTCGCGACCACGATCTTCCGGCCGTCGGTCGTGTTCGGGCCGGAGGACGAGTTTCTCAACCTGTTCGCGCGCCTGCAGCGCGTGCTTCCGGTGCTGTTCCTCGCCAGTCCGGACGCCCAGTTCCAGCCGGTATACGTCGGCGATGTTGCGGAAGCATTCGTGCGCGCCCTCGACGAGGACGAGAGCCACGGCAAGGCTTACGATCTTGTCGGGCCGAGGACCTACACGCTGCGCGAGCTGGTGGCCTATGCAGGCCAGGTGTCCGGGCATCCGCGCCCGATCGTGGGCCTGGGCGACCGGCTCTCGTACCTGCAGGCGTGGCTCATGGAGCTCGCGCCGGGCAAGCTCATGAGCCGCGACAACTACTACTCCATGAAGCTCCCGAATACCTCCGACGCGAAGCTTCCGTTCGGCATCCATGCGACGCCGCTCGAGGCGGTCGCGCCGGTCTATCTGAAAGGGCTTTCGCCGCGCTCGCGCTACAGCGAGTTTCGCTACCACGCCGGGCGCAAGACGAGGGAAGTGTGAGCCGGCCGACGCTCGTCATCGCCAACAAGAACTACTCGTCGTGGTCGATGCGACCGTGGGTGCTGCTGCGCACGCTCGGCATCGAGTTCGACGAGGTCCAGCTCAAGTTCGGCAGCGACGCGCATCGGGACGGCATCGCGCGCTGGTCGCCGACCGGGCTGGTGCCGGTGCTGTGGCTCGACGGCGAGCCGGTCTGGGACACGCTCGCGATCGCCGAGACCGTCGCGGAGCGCTGGCCGGAGCGCCAAGCCTGGCCGACGGACGCGCGCGCGCGGGCGGTGGCACGGTCGGTGTGCGCCGAGATGCACTCGGGATTCCGCGCGCTGCGCGGGGCGATGCCGATGAACATCCGGGGCGCTTATCCCGGCAAGGGCATGAACCCGGACGTGCGCAAGGACATCGATCGCATCGTCGACATCTGGACCGCCTGCCGCGAGCGCTTCGGGCAGGGCGGTGATCTTCTCTTCGGTGGGTTCAGCATTGCCGACGCGTACTACGCGCCGGTCGTCACGCGTTTTGCCACCTACGCGGTCGAGCTTCCCCAGGTAGCGCGCCGCTATGCGGATGCGGTGCTCGCGCTACCCGCAGTGCGAGAGTGGTCAGCTGCGGGGCGCGCCGAGCCCGAGTTCGTCGCCGAGGACGAGCCGTACGCGGCACGACCCTAGCGGCCGTCCGTCGCCTACCATGAGGGTGTACGCAGTCGGCGGAGCCGTCCGCGACGAGCTGCTCGGGCTCCCCGTGAAGGACCGCGACTACGTCGTGGTCGGCGCTACGCCGGAGGAGATGGTGCGCCTCGGCTTCAAGCCGGTTGGCAAGGACTTCCCGGTCTTCCTCCACCCGGTCACGCGCGAGGAGCACGCGCTGGCGCGTACCGAACGCAAGACCGGTCCCGGCTACAAGGGCTTCACGGTCCACGCCGCGCCCGACGTCACGCTCGAGGACGACCTCGCGCGCCGCGACCTGACGATCAATGCCATCGCGAAGGACGACCACGGCAACGTGATCGACCCGTTCGGCGGCGCGCGCGACCTGCGCGCACGGGTGCTGCGGCACGTCAGCCCTGCTTTCGCCGAGGACCCGGTGCGCGTGCTGCGCGTCGCGCGCTTCGCGGCGCGGTTCGGATTCGAGGTCGCGCCGGAGACGATGGCCCTGATGCGCGCGATGGCCGCGAACGGTGAGGTGGACGCGCTCGTCTCCGAGCGGGTCTGGCAGGAGTTCGCCAAGGGGCTGATGGAAGCCGCGCCCGGCCGGATGCTCGAGGTGCTCGCCCAATGCGGTGCGCTTGCGCGCATCCTGCCCGAGTGGTTCACGCTCGACGCAGAGCACGCGCTCGGGGCGCTCGGTGCGGCGGTCGCGCACGGCGCTGATCTGGCGGTCCGGTTCGCCGTGTTGTTCGCAGGCGGTGCGGAGGACGTCGCGGACCGGGCGTCGGCGCGGCTGCGCGCACCGGGCGAGTGCCGCGATCTCGCGGTGCTGGCTGCGCGGACGCGGACGACGATCGAGCGCGGCGCGGCCCTGGACGCCGCAGCGCTCGTCGACCTGCTGCAGCAGGTCGATGCGTTCCGGCGGCCGGAGCGGTTCGAGTCCCTGCTCGTCGTGCACGAATGCGTCGCCGCCGCCGCGGGTCGTGCCGACCCGACGGGCCCGGCGCGTCTGCGTCGAGCCGCTGAGGCCGCGCGCACCCTGGACGCCGGGGCGATCGCGCGGTCGCATCCGGACGACATCGCGGCCGCGATCCGTGCGGCGCGCATCGAAGCCGTGGCGCGGAGTCTGTAGCGCCGCACGCGGCGCAGTTTCGGTCAACCACTCGTCCTGGCGTGGCGTTTCCGGTGGATGTTCACGCGTGCCTCACTCCTTGTCGTCGCAGCGATCGCGCTGCCTGCAGCTGCGGGCGATCGCTACGCGGCAGCGGACGCGGACGCCGACGGCACGCTTTCGCGCGCCGAGATGCGGCAGGCGCTTCCGCGTCTCGCGCCGGCGTTTGAAGCGATCGATCGCAATCGCGACGGAGGCGTGTCACGCGAAGAGCTGACGGCGCACCTGCAGACGGGCAAGTCGCGCAGCCCGACCACGACTGCGGACGGCTTCGCGGAGCACTTCCGGCGCGCCGATGCCGACAGCGACGGCTCGCTGAGCCGGTCCGAGTGTGAGCGCAATCTGCCGAGGCTTGCGGCCAAGTTCGATCGGATCGATCGCGACGGCGACGGGCGGCTCACCCGCGAGGAGTTGAAGGCCTGGTTCGACGGCCGCCGCGCCGCCCGCGGCAAGCCGATCGGAGCGATCGGGGGACGCTAGGCGGTTCGCGCCGCGAGCCGGGTGCGGAGCGCCTCGATGCGCGCGCGGTTCACGCCGAAGTCCCGATATCCGAGGCGCGACGCCGAGCGCACGTGAATGAGGCGCACTGGTGCGTCGAGCAGGAACTCCACGTCGTCAACGAACCCGATGAACTTCGTCGCGAACTCAGCGCGCAGATAGTCGTCCCGCTCGTCGACGATCTTTACCCGCTCCGACGCGGCGACCGTCTGGCGCAACGCGCGCCACGCCGCCCCCGGGTCACCCTTGAAGGCGATCGGTGCGATGAAGTGTGTCGCATCGGCCGGGTCGGCTTGGCTCGCGACGCAGTTGGGCGAGCGCGGACAGGGCGCGAGCTGACCGTTTGTCGCTCCGAGATTCGAGGGTGGTCTTCCAGCGAACAGTCCCATGGCCCGGCCTCCCAGGGGGAGTGCGACTGCGACCGCGAGCACAGCTGCAAGGATTGCGAGCCCGCGCCGCATCGCCCTCGTTACAGCAGTCGCGACAACGCGGTGAGCGCGAGTGAGAGAAGAATCGTCGTGGTGAAGGGCACGTAGTAGTCCCGCCCCTTCAGCCGCACCATCAGGTCGCCCGGCAGTCGCCCGAGTCCGAACCTGCGCCCGAGCCACGGCGAGATCGCGGTCAGCACCACGAGCGCGACCAGGAGCGTCAACAGCCACTTCAGCACGGCGGAGTTCCTTCTTGACCCGCTTCGGTCGAGTGTACACTTCGCGCGCCGCGCCGGGCTCTGCCCGTCGCAGACCAGGGAGACGAACTCGTGATCGACCTCTACACGTGGGGCACGCCCAATGGCCGCAAGGTGTCCGTCATGCTGGAGGAGTGCGGCCTCGCCTATAACGTCCACCCGATCGACATCGGCAAGGGCGACCAGTTCAAGCCGGAGTTCGTGGCGATCGACCCGAACAGCAAAATACCGGCGATCGTCGATTCCGACGGACCCGACGGGAAGCCGTTTCCGCTCTTCGAATCCGGCGCAATCCTGATCTATCTTTCCGGGAAGACCGGGAAGTTCCTGCCCGCCGCGACGAGCGGCAAGTACGTCGCGCTCCAGTGGCTCATGTTCCAGATGGGCGGCGTCGGCCCGTTCTTCGGCCAGGTGCACCACTTCCTGCGTGCTGCGAAGGAGCCGGTGCCGTACGCGATCGACAGGTACGTGAAGGAGAAAGATCGGCTCTACGGCGTGCTCGACAAGCGTCTTGGCGAAGCGAAGTACCTCGCTGGCACCGAGTACACGATCGCCGACATCGCTACCTACCCGTGGGTGGCCCGCTACGAGTGGCACAAGACCGACCTGAACCAGTTCCCCAACGTGAAGCGCTGGTTCGACGCGATCTCGCAGCGCCCGGCCGTGCAGCGGGGTATGAAGGTGCCGGGCTGACGCGCTGAAGCTCTGACCCGGTGATCCGCTGACCCGCGTGGGAACGATGGAAGTCCTGCACTCCGGCCTTTCGTCCCGCCTCGAGATCCTCGAGTGCCGGCCGCAGATCGAGTCGCCCCAACCGCCGGTGCTCTTCGTGCACGGCGCCTACGCGGCGGCCTGGACTTGGGGTGAGCACTTCCTGCCGCATTTCGCGGCGCACGGCTTTCCCGCGTACGCGGTGAGCCTGCGCGGACACGGCGCGAGCTACGGGCGCGAGGCGCTCGCGTGGACGAGCCTCGCGGACTACGTCGAGGACCTCGCCGAGACGATCGACGCGCTCGACGCCGCGCCGGTGCTGGTCGGACACTCGATGGGCGCGATGGTGATCATGAAATACCTGGAGCGCGAGACGGTGCCCGCGGCCGCGCTGCTCGCACCGGTCCCCCCGCACGGGCTCTTCCCGTCCACGCTCATGCTCGCACTCGGGCGCCCGGGCCTCTTTTCCGAGCTGAACAGCCTGATGTCGAGCGGCAAGGCATCGGTCGATGCGATGCAGAGCGCACTCTTTGCAGGGCCGCTGCCGGTCGAGCAGCTCCTTGACTACTACGGCCGCTTCCAGCGCGAATCGCAGCGGGCGATCTGGGACATGACGTTGCTCAACCTGCCGCTCGCGTGGCTTATGAACCGGCCGCCCCTCATCGCACTGCTGGCAGAGCGGGACGCGCTGTTCCCGCTCGAGCAGTCGCGGTCGGGATTCGCCGCCATCGGCATGCGCACCGAAGTGCTTGAAGACATGGGTCACGCGGTGATGCTCGAGCGCGGCTGGCAGCGCGCCGCCGACCGAATCATCGGCTGGCTGGGCGAGCAGTCGCTCTGAGCGACCTGGCCCGCCGCCGCCCGGGTCAACCCCTCCGGGCGTGGCGCTGCAGGAACTGGATGATCTCGTCGATCTTCAGCTGCGGCTCGTACGGGTTGCGCTGGCTGCCGACGACGCGGTTCATCCACTGCATGTTCCGCTCCATGCGCTCGACGACCGCCGGCCACTGCTGTGCGGTATGACGCTGCGGATCGGGCAACACGTGGCACTGCTTGCAGGCGAGGCGGAACGACTGCGCGGCCGGGCTCTCCACGTCGGGGTACTTTTTCGGGTCGAGCGCCCGCTGGCTGTTCTGCTGCAGGTAGGCGAGCAGGGCCTTCGTCTCCTCGTCGGTCGGCGCCTGGACGCCGGCCATCATCTCCTTCATCAGGTCGCCCATGTTGCCGCGGCCGCGCATCCGCACCACCATGCGGTCGACAATCCCCGGCCACTTTGCCCGGTTGTGCATCGCCGGGTTGGGGAGGTTGTGGCACTGCACGCAGTACTGAACGACGAGGGCCGCACCGCGCGAGGCGGGCTGCGGGAGCTGGGCGGGCGCGAACGTCGGCGGCAAAATGCGCTCCAACATGGGTCCGTGCGGACTTTCGGCCCAGCGCTTCCGCGCCTCGTCGACGCTGCGCTCATAGTCGGAGACCGATGCTGCCGATGCGACGCCGGCAAAGATCAGCAGGCAGGCGACGAAAGCAAGCGTGCAGCGCGGCATGGCGCAGGGGATTATAGCGGCGCCCCCTCCCTGTAAGCCCGCCGGCCCCCCGACGACCAACGGGTCCAATCGTGCGACACCATGCTGTAGCGAGGCTCTCATGACGCCCGAGAAGTTCGACACGATCATCATCGGCACCGGTCAGTCCGGCAAACCGCTCGCGCTGGCGCTAGGACGCACGGGCCGCAAGACCGCGGTCGTCGAGGTGAACCACGTCGGAGGCACATGCATCAACGTCGGCTGCACCCCGACCAAGACGATGGTCGCCGCGGCGCGCGTCGCGTATCTCGCGCGGCGCAGCGCCGATTTCGGCGTGCACGCGAATGCGCCGCGCGTCGATCTCGCCGAAGTCTGGGCGCGCAAGCAGCGGATCGTGGAGCAGTTCCGGCGCGGCGGTCAGCGCGGACTCGAGAGCTTATCGGCGATCGATCTCATGTTCGGCGAGGGCAGCTTCGCCGATGCGCGCACGGTGCGCGTGCGCCTCAACGCGGGCGGCGAGCGCCTTCTTACCGCCGACCGGATCGTGATCAACACCGGCGGCCGCCCGGTGGTGCCGGACATCCCGGGGCTCGCCGATGTGAACTGGCTCGATTCGTCGAGCGTCATGGAATTGCAGGTCCTTCCGGCGCACCTCGTCGTGCTCGGCGGCGGGTACATCGGGCTCGAGTTTAGCCAGATGTTCCGACGCTTCGGCGCGCGCGTCACGGTCATCACGCGCGACGATCGGCTGATTCCGCGCGAGGACCCCGACGTCTCGGCCGAAGTCGAGAAGATCCTGACCGAAGACGGTATCCACATCGTGAAGAACGCGAACACGCTGCGCGTCGAGGGACGCGACGGCGTGCAGGTCCTGGTCGAGACGCCGGAGGGGCCGCGGGAAATCGCCGGGAGCCACCTCCTGGTGGCGATCGGACGCGCGCCGAACTCCGACCGCCTGAACCTGGCCGCTGCAGGGGTCGCAACCGACAAGGCCGGCTATATCACCGTCGACAATCGGCTGGAGACCGGCGTGCCCGGCATCTACGCCATCGGCGACGTGAAGGGCGGTCCCGCATTCACGCACATTTCGTACGACGACTACCGGGTGCTGCGGGCGAACTGGCTCGAGGGCGGGGGCGCGACCATCGACGGCCGCTACGTGCCGAACACGATGTTCATCGATCCGCAACTCGCCACGGTCGGCGTGAACGAGACCGAGGCGAAGCGGCGCGGACTGAACTACCGGGTCGCGAAGCTCCCGATGACGAGCGTCGCGCGCGCGATCGAGATGAGCGAGACGCGCGGCTTCATGAAGGCGATCGTCGACGCCGACACGCACCAGATCCTCGGCTGCACGATCCTCGGGATCGAGGGCGGTGAGATCATGTCGATGCTGCAGATCGCCATGATGGGCAAGGTCCCGTATCCGGTGCTGCGCGAGGCGATCTTCGCGCACCCGACGCTGGCGGAGTCGCTCAACAACCTCTTTGCCACGCTGGGCTAAAGGGTGTGCCGTTTGTCGCCGGCGCGGAAACCGGCGAGCGGCGCCTCCACACCACGCCCGAACGCCAGCACTTTGAAGAGCTCGCCCATCTCCGCGGGGCTGGTGAGGGTGTTCGCCGCGCCGGCGAGCGGAGCGTAGCGGTGCGTGTCGTCCGGGGATACCCGTCCCATCACCTCCGTCAGCCCGCAGTTGATCAGGAACTGCGCCTGCGTCGTGTAGCCGATCACCTCCGCACCCGCGCCGTGTGCCGCCTCCGCCATGGCGGTGAAGTCGACGTGCGCGGTGATGTCTTGCAGGCCGGGGAGGAAGAACGGGTCGCCGTGCGCGCGGTGTCGGTAGTGGCACATCAGTGTGCCGCCGCGCCGCTGGGGGTGATAGTACTCGGCGCGCGGGAAACCATAATCGATGAACAACGCGATTGCGCGTTCGAGCATGGTCGCGACACTCGATACGAACGCGCGGGCGACGAGACCGATCTCGGTCGTATACGCGTCGGGCAGCGCCAGCGCCCGGGCGCTCTCCTCGACCTCGGCGGCGGCGGGACGATGCGCCCAGTCGAACGGCGCGGCGCCGTGTGCCACGACGACGCCCGCCTCGTCGAACGCGTCTCCTCGCGTGCGCACGACGTTCACCGGCATCGCGTCCAGAACTTCGTTGCCGACCACGACGCCGGTGAACGACGGGGGGAGGCCGTTGAGCCACGCGACGCGCTCCAGGAGATGCGGCACGCGCGCGGCCAGCGTGTCGCGGCTGCGCGCGCGCAGCTCCGGTGAGAGCTCGACGATGAGATAGTTCGCCGGCAGGCGCTCGACTCGCTCCAGCGCCTCGAGCAGCGACGCCGCAAGCGCGCCGCTGCCGGCACCGATCTCGAGGACCTCGCCGCCGACGGCCTCGAGCGCTTGCGCCACCTGGCGCGCGAGCGTGTGGCCGAACAACGGCCCGAGCTCCGGCGCAGTGACGAAATCGCCGTCGGCCCCGAGCTTTCGCGCCCCGGCCATGTAATAGCCCAGCCCTGGCGCGTACAGCGCGAGCTCCATGTAGCGCGCGAAGGGGATCCAGCCGCCCGCCCGGTCGATCTCCGTGCGAATGTGGGCGACGACGCGCTCGCTGTGCGCAGCGGCTTCCGGCGAGGGGCGGGGCAGTTCGCTCATGCGATCGTCACGACACGAGGGGGCAAAGCCGCGGCGCGGGGCGGTCATGGTGCGCGCATCCGCTAGAATGCGCAATCTCGTTCCCGGTCCGCGCGCAGCGCGGGTCTTCAATGGCTGAGGAAGCGCTCACCGGCAAAGTGGTGCTCGTCACCGGCGGCGCGAAGCGCGTCGGCGCGGCGATCTCGCGCCGGTTGCACGCGGCCGGCGCGACCGTCGTGCTGCACTACCACTCGGCTAAGGCCGAGGCCCAGCAGCTCCTCGCCGAGCTCAACGCTGTGCGCGCGAACTCCGCAGCGATGGTCCAGGCAAATCTGCTCAACTCCGCCGAGCTGCCGGAGCTGGTCCGCACCGCCGTCACGCGCTACGGGCGGCTCGACGTGCTGGTGAACAATGCTTCGAGCTTCTACGCGACGCCGCTCGGCGAAATCAAGGTGTCGGACTGGGACGATCTCGTGGGAACCAACCTGAAGGCACCGCTGTTCATCGCGCAGGCCGCCGCCGCGCATCTCAGGAAGACCGGCGGCTGCATCGTGAACATCACCGACATCCACGCCGAGCGACCTCTGAAAAGCTACGTCGTTTACAGCGTCGCGAAGGCCGGCCTGGCCGCCCTCACGCGGTCGCTGGCGCGCGAGCTCGGGCCGGAGGTGCGCGTGAACGGCGTCGCACCCGGCCCGGTGCTCTGGCCCGAGGACGACTCGTTCGACGAGCTCGCGCGACAGCGGGTCATCTCGCATACGCTGCTCAAGCGCGCGGGCGAGCCCGAGGACGTCGCGGCTGCAGTCTTCTACCTCGTCGCGGACGCGCCCTTCGTGACCGGGCAAATCATCACGGTCGATGGCGGGCGCAGCGTGAACCTCTGAGAAGATGAACGCCCCGACCGCCAAACAGGTCCGCAAGGCCGCCTTCGAGACCAGCAAGCTCGAGAAGCGGCTGCGCCGTCTGGTCGGCCAGGCGATCGCCGACTTCGACATGATCCGCGCCGGCGACCGCGTGATGGTGTGCCTCTCGGGCGGCAAGGACAGCTACGGGCTGCTCGACATCCTGCTGAAGCTGCGGGAGGCCGCGCCGCTCGACTTCGAGGTCATCGCGGTGAACCTCGACCAGCGCCACCCGGGTTATCCCGAGCACGTCCTGCCGGAGTATCTCGAGAAGATCGGAATCCCGTTCCGCATCGCGCGGCAGGACACGTACTCGGTCGTGAAGCGCGTCGTGCCGGAAGGCAGGACGATGTGCGGTCTATGCTCGCGGCTGCGGCGCGGCGTGCTCTACCGCGTGGCGCAGGAGCTCGGTGCGACGAAGATCGCGCTCGGCCATCACCGCGACGACATCCTCGAGACGTTCTTCCTCAACCTCTTTTTCGGCGGGAAGCTGAAGGCGATGCCGCCGAAGCTCGCGTCGGACGACGGCAATCACGTCGTCATCCGCCCGCTCGCGTACGTCGCGGAGGCGGATCTTGCCGATTGGGCCGAGGCGCGACGGTTCCCGATCATTCCCTGCAACCTTTGCGGGTCGCAGGACACACTGCAGCGCGCGCAGGCGAAGGCGATGCTGCGGGACTGGGAGAAGCGCCACCCCGGACGCATCGAATCGATCTTCAATGCGCTCACCCGGATCGAGCCATCCCACCTGCTGGATCGGCAACTGTTCGACTTCGGGGCTGTTGCAGCCCCCGGGGTCGCTTCCCCCGATGGCGATAAGGGGATTGATTCTCAAGCGGATTTTGATCCCCCCTTCCGCTCGTCGTAACCCGGATACCGTCTCTGGCTTGTCAAACTGAGTTTGTCATGGCAAATTCGGCGCCATGACGAATACGAACCAGGGGATGCCGTCCCTTCCCCCGACATGCGCCGAGCGCCTGGTCGCGATCTTCGGCAGCCAGGCCGAGGTGGCCCGCCGGATGAAGCTCGATCGCGCGGTGGTGAACAACTGGGTCAAGTCGGGCTACATCCCGTCGCGCTGGGCGGTGGAGGTCGAGCACCTCAGCGGCGGCCAGATCGCCGCGACCGACATCCTCAACGAGGCCTACGCGGTGAAGCCCATCCGGGTGAAGTCGCGCGGCGAAGACGAATCCCCTTTCGGATCTCCCATTGCAGGAACTGACAACATGAACCCGTACGCCCCAGCGAAGCGCATCTCGTCGTTCCATCCCCCGCAGCGCACGCTGATGGGCCCAGGCCCGACGGAGATCCACCCGCGCGTGCTCACCACCATGAGCCAGCCAGCAATCGGCTACCTCGATCCGGTCTTCGTGGAGATGATGGAGGAGCTGAAGTCGCTGCTCCGCTACGTCTACCAGACGAAGAACCCGCTCACGTTCCCAGTGTCCGGCCCCGGCTCGGTGGGGATGGAGTACTGCTTCGTCAACCTGGTGCGGCCGGGCGACAAGGTGATCGTCGCGCGCAACGGCGTCTTCGGCGGCCGCATGATCGAGAACGTCGAGCGCTGCGGCGGAACGCCGATCGTCGTCGAGCACGAGTGGGGCGAGCCCGTCGATCCGCACAAGGTCGAGGACGCGCTGAAGAAGAACCGCGATGCCCGTCTGGTCGCGTTCGTGCACGCGGAAACCTCGACCGGCGCGCTATCCGATGCCAAGGCGCTCGTGGCGCTCGCTCACAAGTACCACGCGCTGGCGATCGTCGACGCGGTCACCTCCCTCGGCGGCTGCCCGGTGCTCGTCGACGACTGGGGCGTGGACGCGATCTACTCCGCCAGCCAGAAGTGCCTGTCGTGTACGCCCGGGCTGTCGCCGGTGTCGTTCTCCGAGCGCGTCGTCGACTACGTGAAGGCACGCAAGGACAAGATCCACAGCTGGTTCATGGATATGAATCTCCTGCTCGGCTACTGGGGCGCGACCACGCGCACGTACCACCACACCGCGCCGACCAACTCGCTCTTCGCGCTGCACGAGGCGCTGCTGCTGATCCGCGAGGAAGGCCTGGAGAACTGCTGGGCCCGCCATCACCGCCATCACGTCGCGCTCAAGGCGGGCCTCGAGGCGATGGGGCTCAAGTTCCTGGTAAAGGAGCAGTACCAGATCCCGCAGATGAACGCGGTGCGCTGCCCCGAGGGCGTGGACGAGGCCGAGGTGCGCAAGCGCCTGCTCAACGAGTTCAGCATCGAGATCGGCGCCGGACTCGGACCGCTCGCCGGCAAGATCTGGCGCTTCGGCATCATGGGCTACTCGTGCCGGCCGGACAACGTGATGCTCTGCCTCTCGGCGCTCGGCTCGGTCCTCTCCGACATGGGTCATGCGGTTCACGTTGGCGACGCAGAAGCGGCTGCGCACAGCGCCTACGCGCAAATGCATCAGACGGCCGCGCAGCAGAAGCTGAAGAAGGCGAAAGCGCCGGTCGCTGCCTGATGCGGCAGTGAAGGACCTCGCGCCGCAGATCACGCGCCAGCGACTGCTGGTCGAGGGGCTCTATACGATCGAGGTCGACCGCGACACGGTCGACCGCTACCTCCACGGTGTCGCCGCGCATCTGGGGCTGCGTACGTACGGCGCCGCGACCATCTTCTCGCCCGGCGGCGAGGGCAAGGCCGAGAACCAGGGCTTCGACGCGTTTCTCCCGCTGATCGATTCCGGGATCTCGCTGTACGTCTGGTCCTCGGCGCGCTTCTTCTCCGCGATCCTCTATACCTGTCGGCGCTTCGACGAAGCCGCCGCGATCGACTTCACGCGGCGCTATTTCGGGGTGCAGGGGGAGATTGCTTCACTCGGCTTCTAGCGCCGGGGGTCGACGGCCGGGCCGACGCTACCCTATAGTCGCGATGGTGAACGCCCGCTTGAACGACCTGGCCGCAACATGACGGCAACCGCGCGTCCGGTGGCGATCCTCTTCGCCGACGTGAGCGGCAGCACGACGCTCTACGAGCGGCTCGGCGACCGTCAGGCGCTGAAGGCGGTCGAGCAGGTGATCGACCTCCTGCGCCGAGCCGTCGCGACCTACCACGGCCGCGTCGTGAAGACCATCGGCGACGAGGTCATGGCGGTGTTCCGCGACGCCGACACCGCGCTGCAGGCTGCGAGCGACATGCAGACTCGGGTCGCAGCGCTGCCGACTTTCGCCGACGCGCGACTCGCGATCCGGGTCGGGTTCCACTACGGCGCGACGCTCGAGGAGAACGGCGACTATTTCGGCGACGCGGTGAACACCGCGGCCCGCATGGCCGGACTCGCCAAGGGCGGTCAGATCATCACCACCGCAGCGACGGTGGCGGCGCTATCACCGCTGCTGCGCGAGAGCACTCGCGCGGTCGCCGCGCTCTCGGTAAAGGGCAAGCAGGCGGAGGTTCAGGTGTGCGAGGTCCTCTGGCAGACCGGCGAGGATCTCACCATGCTCGCCGCGAACCTCGCCCAGGCCTCGACCGAGGCGGTGCTGCGCCTCGCGTGCGGCGCCCGCACGGTCGTGATGGACGGGGATCTCGCGACGGTGCAGATCGGGCGCGACGTGCTGCACCAGATCCCGATCACCGACAAGATGGCCTCGCGGCTGCACGGGCGCATCGAGCGCCGCGGGGACAAGTTCTACTACGTGGACCTCAGCACGAACGGGACGTACATCACGATCGAGGGCGACGTCGAGACGGTGCTGCGGCGCGACCAGGCGATGCTGCGCGGCCGCGGCACGCTCAGCTTCGGCCACTCGGCCACCGACCCGGGCGCGGAGCTCGTGAGGTTCGTCTGCGAGTACCGGCCGAAATCAGGCTGAGGTCCCGCGCAAGGCGCATTTCACGCGGCACCCTCTCCCCCGAGGTTGGGGGAGAGGGTAGGGGTGAGGGAGGCAGCGCGGCGATCGGGTGCTGGCGAGCCGCGCGGTTCTAGATCAGGATCTTCTTGAGCGTCTCGGGGTTCTTGACCACCGAGCGCTGACGCGACTGGGGCGCGGCATACAGCCCGGCGGGCGGTGCGGTCTCGAGCTTGCTCAACACCGACTTGTCGCAGGTCGGCGCGACCGTCACGTTCACTTCGTCGCCGACGCTCGCGCCGAGCGCGAAGCAGGGGCTACCGAGCTTCGCGTTCAGCGGCTTGAGGATGCCGCTCGCGACGATCTCCTGCGCCGAGCCGCTTCCTGCGAGCACGAGGTCGTATGCGCGCGGGGACGCGCCCGGTCGTGGCGCGCTCGACACCACGGCCCCGAGGCCGATCAGCTCCCGACCCAGGAGGTCGGTCGACGCCGGATCGTCGAGCCCGGTCACCTTGAGCACGACCTTCTGGCCGGTCATGCCGAAGTGCTGCAGGAAGAAGTCGCGGTTGAACTCTTCGGCGAGCTTCGCGCCGATCGCGGCCAGCGCCTCCTCCTCGCTCGCCCAGCTGCCGACACCCTTGGGCAGGGTATTGTTGAAGTAGATCTCCTCGCCGGTGGCGCGATCGGTCGCCTTCACCGTCCACGAGGTCAATGTGTACTTGCTGATGGTGAGGCCGGACGCCTGCAGCTTCGCCGACAGTTTCTTGATGCGCGCCTCGCCCGAGACGAGGAAGTCGGCGTTCTTGTCGCCGCCCTCTTCCGACCAGGTCCGGAAGCCGAACGATTTGATGCGCTCCTTGAGCAGATTCTCGGCGATCGCCGAGGCCTGGGCCGGCCCGTCGGGGCGGTCCGCGTCGCGCGTGGTGACGCGCACCGCGACCTTCGGGTCGCCGTTGTTGCGGATGAAGCTGATGCGGTCCTCGCGCGACATCGCGTTCAGCGATTTCTGCACCTCGCGCGTCTTCACTACCGCCTGCGTGGTGACGTACGCCAGCCCGTCCTTGCCGACCTTCGGGTCCGATTCCTGCACCACGGAGGAGATGTAGTCACCGCTGCGCACGAGCATCTTCTCGCGCAGCCGGTCGTAATGCTGCGAGAGCGAAGCCTGCTGCAGGTAGAGCCCGATCGCCTTTTCCACCGCCTGCGCGTGCGAATCGGCGCGCAGGTCCGCGGCGAGCGCCGCCTGGTTGCCCTGATACCGCGGATCCGTGGGGTCGGCGAGGCCGAGCGCGTTGACGACGATCGTGTCGGGCGTGGTTTGGGGTGCCGGCTTCGCAACGGCCGCCAGTGCCGGAACGGGTGTGGCCGCCGGGACAGGAGGCGCGCCGGACGGCGCGCTCGCCGCAACGGCCGGCTGCGACGCGATCTTCGCGGACGCGTCACTCCCGCGGTTCAGCACGAACCATCCGGCGCCGATCGCGCCGCCGATCACCAGGACCGCGCCGAGCAGCACCATTGCCGGTACCTTGGGCTTGCGTGCCGGGGCGGGCGGCGGCGCCGCGGCGATCTTCTCCGTGCGCTGCGTGCGGTCCGCGGCGGTGGCCGGCACGGGCTTCTGCACGACCGTGGCCTGCCCGGGGGCGAGCGTCGCGTCGAGGTTGATCAGCGTCGGCTCGGCCGCGCCCGCGGCCGTTGCCGTCGCCGCCTGCCGGATCGCGTCCAGGAACTCGCCCGCGGTCTGGTAGCGCTCGTCGGGGCGCTTGGCCAGCGCCTTGTGGATCACCGCATCGAACGCGCGCGGCACCTGCACGTTGAGCTTCGACGGCGGGAGCGGCTCTTCCTGTAGCACCTTGTGCATGATCGTCGTGAGCGAGCCGGTGAACGGCTTCTCGCCGGTCAGCAGCTGGTAGAGGATCACGCCCGCCGAAAAGAGGTCCGACCGGCCGTCGACGGTCTGGCCCATGAACTGCTCGGGCGACATGTAGCTCGGCGTGCCGAGCACCATGCCGGCCTGGGTGAGATTCGACGACTCGAGCCGCGCGATGCCGAAGTCGGCGACCTTCGCGGTGCCGTCGGCGAGGATGATGATGTTGGCCGGCTTGATGTCGCGGTGGACCACGCCGTGCTTGTGCGAGTACTGGAGCGCCTCGAGGAGCTGGCCCATGACGCGCACGATGTCGTGCATCGCGAAGCGCTCGTTCGCTTCCAGGTAGCTCTGCAGCTCGCGGCCCTTCACGAACTCCATCGCGATGAAGTACGTGCCGGCGTCCTCGCCGAAGTCGTAGATCCCGACGATGTTCGGGTGCGTGAGCCGCCCGGCCGCCTGCGCTTCGCGGCGGAAGCGCGCGAGCTGCTCCTGCGCGTCCTCGCCCTGCAGGTTCTCGGCGCGGATCGTCTTGAGCGCAACGACCCGGTCGATCATCGGGTCGTGGCCCTCGTACACGATCCCCATCGCGCCCTTGCCGATCTCACGGCGGATCTGGAATTTTCCGAGCTTCGTGATTCCGCTCATGCGCAGTGCCGGTGCGGTTCAGTGCGCGTCGGGACGGGTTACTTGTACTTGTTGTCGATCTCCCAGACCGACTTCTGCACCAGCCGCTGCACCATGGTGTCGAGGCCGACGCCGCCCTGCTGCGACTGCGAGAAGCCCATCACGGAGGTGCCGGTGGCGCCGATCTCCATCTTTTCCTCGGTGTAGCCCTGCGCGACCTGCTCGGTCGTTTCCGCGTCCATGACCTTGTAGCGCATGCCGATGATCCACACGCCGGTCGAGTCGCCGGTCTTCACCGAACCCACCGCGGTGTCGCCGATCGCGCCGGCCTGGGCGCCCCCCCGCGAGCCGCTGAACGCGCCCAGGATGCCGATTACCCGGCCGACCGACGCCCCGTCGAAGCCCTGCTGCGCGGCGGCGACCTGCTCGGTCTTCAGGATGTCGAACTTGACCACGTACTTGGTGGTGCGCAGCTTGCCCATGCCGAGATAGTTGCGCGCCTTGTTCGGATCGCCGAGGTTGTACGCGAGCGTGAACTCGTTGAGGAGCGGGCCGAGGTTGGTGCGCTCGAGCACCTGGAAGTTGGCGCGGCTCAGCTCGATCTCGGCGAAGTCGGCGATGTTGGTCGGTCCGAACTTCTGGGTGAAGGTGGCGTTGCTGCTTTTGATCTCGCCCGGGATCACCACGAGCGCCGGGCCTTGCTTGCCGGCGTTGGTGTACTGGATCGCCTGGTACATCGCCTTGTCGGCGTTGGCGTTCGCCTTCTCCGAGGTGGCTGTGCCCGCCGTCGGTGAGGCGCTCTGGAAGGTCGGTTGCGCG
>Ga0105107_10000387_pt1 | contig 27439 bp, 22 predicted proteins | sample PPLLaktember2015_6_FD_79335 | JGI IMG/M metagenome (GOLD analysis project Ga0105107, IMG submission 79335) | Freshwater sediment microbial communities from Prairie Pothole Lake near Jamestown, North Dakota, USA - PPLs Lake P8 Core (1) Depth... | ecosystem: Environmental > Aquatic > Freshwater >... | reverse complement strand
TCGACCTTCTCTTCCTCGGTGTAGCCGGAGAGCTCGATGATCTCCATGCGGTCGCGAAGCGGGCCGGGAATCGTGTCCAGCACGTTCGCGGTGGCGATGAAAAAGACGCGCGAGAGGTCGAAGGGCACGCCCAGGTAGTTGTCGCGGAAAGTCGAGTTCTGCTCCGGGTCGAGCACCTCGAGCAGCGCCGAGGACGGATCGCCGTGGAATCCGGCACCGAGCTTGTCGACCTCGTCGAGCATGAAGACCGGATTGCGGGTCCCCGCCTTGCGGATGCCCTGGATGATGTTGCCTGGCATGGCCCCCACGTATGTGCGGCGATGCCCGCGGACCTCCGCCTCGTCATGCACGCCACCCAGACTTGCACGCACGAACCTCAGACCGAGCGCCCTTGCCACGCTCTGACCGAGCGAGGTCTTGCCGACGCCTGGCGGGCCGACGAAGCAGAGAATCGGGCTGCGCCCGGACGGATTGAGCTTGCGGACCGCCAGATACTCGAGAATGCGCCTCTTGACCTTTTCCAGCCCGTAATGATCCTCGTCGAGGATGCGGCGCGCGCGCGCGATCTCGATCGCCTCCGCGTCGGCTTTCGACCACGGCAGCGCGACCAGGGTATCGAGATAGGTCCTCAGCATCGAGTACTCGGCCGCCTGGTCCGGCAACCTCTCCAGGCGGCGCAGCTCCTTCATGGCCTGCTCCTCGACCTCACTTGGCATGCCGGCGTCCTTGATCGCCTTCTCGAGGTCCGCATGCTGGGCGCGTCCGTCCTCTTCCTCGCCGAGCTCCTTTCGGATCTGCCGCATCCGCTCACGCAGCAGGAACTCGCGCTGGCGCTCGTCCAGCGCCTCGCGGGTCTGCTGGTCGATCATGTGGGAAAGCCTGAGCACCTGCAGTCGGTGGCCCAAGTGCCCGATGACTCTGTCGAGCCGCTCCTGGACGCCTGCGATCTCGAGCAGCTCCTGCTTCTCCGGCGGCGTCATGTCGAGAAAATTCGCGACGAGATCGGCGAGCGCGGCCGGCGACTGAATGCCGTGGACGACATCTGCGAGCTCGGCGGGCGCCTGCGGCAGGAGCCGGATTGCTTCGACCGCCTGCTGCCTGAGGGCGTGCATGCGCGCCTCCAGCGCCGTGTCGTCAGCCGGCTCGCGATCCTCGAGCAGCTCGATGCGCGCGACGAGAAACTGAAACCCCGGCAGGAAATCGAGAGCGCGGAAGCGCTGTTCGCCCTGGCAGATCAGGTGGTGCACGCCCTCGCGGGTCGTGACGTACCGCACTATGCTCGCCACGGTGCCCACGCGATGCAGATCCTCAGGGCTCAGCTCTTCCTGCTTCGGATCGCGTTGCAGCAGGAGCCCCAGCTTGCGACCGCCGCGCGCCGCTTCCTGGGCCGCGGCGATGGATTGCGCCCGGCTGATCGAAACCGGCAGCACAATGCCCGGAAACAGCACGATATTGCGCATCGGCAGGATAACGAGGACGTCCTCCGGCAATTCGGCCGGCTTTGCGCCGTTCGGTTCCTTCGGGTCCATCACAGCTTGCGAAGCACCAGTTGAACGCAGCCGTTGGCGAACTCGCTGTGCTCGAGTTCGTAGCGCCCGGAAGGAAATTCGATGTGACGCTCGAAACGCCCGTACGGGATTTCAAGCCGCCGGATCCGGCCGCGTCTCGCCCCGGCCGGCAGCGGCCGATCCGCCTGGATCCGGATGCCGTCAGGTTCCACCGCCACCTCCACGTTCCCCGGAAGCACGCCGGGCAGCGCTATCTCCATCCACAGCGTATCGCCGGTATCGCAGACGTCGGCCGGCGGCTCCCAGACGGGCCCTTTGGCCGCCGCGCTTCCCAGCTGGAAGAACTGGCGCCTCAGGCGCTCGGCCTGCACGAGCATCTCGCAGGCCTCAGCCCACATCCAGTCTCCGCGAAAGGTCTTCTCCATACGCCCGAGGTCCCCATCGTGATTTCGACGGCACCGGCGATGCCGGAATCTCCGCGCCCCACAGCAGCGCGGAAAGCTCCCACATCGTACGCCCTCCGCGGGACCGCGCGCACATGCTGTCGGCAAACGGGGGCACGCGGAATACGGAGAAGTATGCGTCCGGCAACCGATGCGCCTGCCCGGCCTAGGTAGTACTCCGCATGTCGGTCGCAGTCTGCGCGTTCAACATACCGAACGATCCAATGGAGATCGCCGGCAGGAAGAAGTCACGTGCGGTCGACGGGTGCCGGTCGGACCAGCGCCGAGAATGCGGTCGTCGCGGGCCGACTCCGCGAGGCCGCCGGCCTGCTCGAACAGCAACGCGCGAACCCGTTTCGCGTGAACGCTTACCGTCGCGCGGCTACCACGATCGAGGCGCTGCGCGAGGATCTGCATGTCGTCGCGAATCGCGGCGGCCCGCGCTCGCTGGAGTCTCTGCCGGGCATCGGACGCGGTATTGCGGGCGCCATTCGCGAAATGCTCGCCACTGGGCGCTGGAGCCAGCTCGAGCGGCTGCGCGGCTCGGTCGATCCTGTCGAATTGTTCACGATCGTTCCCGGCATCGGGCCGTTGCTGTCCCGCCGCATTCACGACGAGCTCGGAATCGAAAGCCTGGAGGCGCTGGAGACAGCCGCGCACGACGGGCGGCTCGCCCGCTTGGCAGGAATCGGGCCGCGCCGCCTGCAGGGCCTGCAGGCGGGACTCGCAGCGGCGCTCGGCCGGTCCTCCGTGCGCCGCGCGTGGCCGATACGCAAGCGTCCCAGGGTCGCGGACCTGCTGGCCATCGATGCCGAGTACCGGGCCCAGGCATTGGCTGGCAAGCTCCGGCGCATCGCGCCGAAGCGCTTCAACCCGCGCCGCGAAGCGTGGCTGCCGGTCATGCACACGAAGCGCGGGAGTTGGCATTTCACCGCCCTGTACTCGAACACGGCCCGAGCCCACGAGTTCGGCCGAACGCGCGACTGGGTGGTGATCTACTATTACGACCGCGAACACGTCGAGGCGCAGTGCACCGTCGTGACCGAAACGTCAGGGCCGCTTGCCGGACTGCGAATCGTGCGGGGTCGCGAGCCGGAATGCACCGAACACTATCGCGCCGACAGCCAGCGGCGACGCGCCGTCTCACGCCCCGCGACCGCGCCGCCAGGCACCCGCCGGTAAGCTTGACCTGGTCCACGTCGGGCCCGACGGGCCAGGCGCAACGACGCCGAGCTTACGTAGAGCTACCGATGGCAACGTGCGACGGATACGACTAGCGTCACCGGCAATGGGAAAGGAACCTCAGGTCTTCGCCGACCGCACGGCCGCCGGCCGCGAGTTGGCGCGGGTCATAGGCAAGCGCAACCTGCAACGGCCGCTTCTGGTTCTTGGCCTTCCGCGTGGCGGGGTTCCGGTCGCTTTCGAGGTGGCACGGGCGCTGCGTGCGCCGCTCGACGTCATAGTCGTACGCAAGATCGGCATGCCGGGGCAGCCGGAGTTTGCGATAGGCGCCGTCGCCTCGGGCGGCGTCACGTTCCGCACGGGGGGGGCTGCCGGGCTATATGAGGGTGTCGACCTGCCCTTCGAGCAACTCGCGGAACGCGAGCGCCTCGAGTTGGCGCGGCGCGAGCAGGCCTACCGGCCCGGCGCGCCACCGATTCAGGCACAGGGCAAGACCGCCATTCTCGTCGACGATGGTCTGGCCACGGGCGCAACGATGATCGCCGCGGTCCGTGCAGCGCGCAGGTCGGGCGCCGCCGCCGTCGTGGCCGCAGCGCCGGTTGCTTCCGGCGAGGCGGCGGCGGCGGTGGCCGCGGAGGCCGATGACGTCATCTTTGTCCAGACGTCCGAGAGCCTGTTCGCGATCAGCCAATGGTACTTGAACTTCGAGCAAGTCGATGACGCTGAAATCTGCGCGCTGCTCGAGCGGGCTCGCCGAGGCGAGTTCATCTCCGACGTGGCTTGACGGTCAGGGGGCGTGCGGCAGTGAAAACCACGATCAGCGTCATCCAGGCCGGCATCGGCTCGATCGGCGGCCAGCTGGCCCCTTCGCGAGCGCTGCAGGACGCCGTTCGTCACCACGTGCTGGAAGGCGGGCACGCGCGTCGCGAAAAGCCAGGGTCTCTACGGAGCCGGTCAGGATCTTCTCGAGGACGCCTCTTCCGGCAACGTGCATGGCTTGAGACCCGCTGCCGCCGAGATGGAGATCGAGGAGCGCGCCGGATCGGACAGATGCTCGATCAGGGCCGGCGCGACCGCCGACCGGCGGCGGAATTCGACCAATGATCACGGCTCCGGGCCGGAGATCGGAACTGGCGCATTTCGAGCGCGGGCTTCGTGCACGTTCCGCGGTACTGCGCGGCGAGATCCGCGATACGCTCCTGCGCGCCGATTCCGAGCAGTATGCGCGCCTCGCTGGCGAGGTGCATGACCTCGAAGACCAGTCGGTCGCCGACCTGCTCGTCGACATCAATCTCGCGGAAATCACGCGCGACGTCGGGGAGTTGCGCGACGTGGAAGCGGCGCTCGATCGCATCCATTCAGGGACCTACGGCACATGCCTGCGCTGCAATGACGCTATTGATCGGCGGCGGCTGGAAGTGCATTTGACGGCCAAGCGGTGCCTCAGGTGCCAGGTGGAGCACGACCGCTCGCGCGCCGTTTCGGTTCCCCCGAGCATGTGACGGTCGCCAGCCATGATGGCGGCCGCCGGACATGCCGAGGGCGCCGAACGCGTCGCCGCCATCGGGGACGAATCCTCCAGTGCCGGGCGGGTTCTGGAGCTTGTTCGCGCAATCGCGCGCGAACTCCGGCCGGAATTGCAGGGCGTCGGGCCGCTGGGCGTGCACGCATCGCTGGAACGCGATTTCGGGCTCGACAGCCTCGCGCGCGTCGAGCTGGCTCTGCGCATCGAGAAAGCATTCGGAATCGCGCTTTCCGATGCCGCGATCGCGGAGGCGGAGACGGCGGCGGACATTGCCCTTGCACTCGATGCGGCCGCGACGGCGGTACCGCGGGCCGCGCCTTCGTCGCGACCCGACGCGATTGAATCGGCGCCGCACACCGCGCCCTCGTTCGCGACCCTGATCGAGGCGCTCGAGTGGCATGCGACGTTCGACGCCGGCCGCATGCATGTTCTGTTGACGGATCAGGAAGCGAGCCCGGAGATCATCACATTTGGCGCCTTGCGCGCCGAGGCCGTCGCCATCGCGGCGGGGCTTGCCAAAGCGGGTCTCCGCCCGGGTGAAGCGGTGGGCATCATGCTTCCGACCGGCCGCGAATTTTTCGCGGCTTTCCTCGGTGCGATGTATGCACGCTGCGTTCCGGTGCCGCTGTACCCTCCGGCGCGGCCGAGCCAACTGGAGAGCCATTTGCGCCGCCTGGCCGGCATCCTGGCGAACTCCCGGGCACGCGTGCTGCTCACTTTCGAGTCGGCAAAACGCGTGGCTCGGCTCTTGCGCGCGCTCGAGGCACCGCTCGAATTGATCGCGACGCCCGCGGAGATTTCGCTGCCGCAGACATCGTGGTCGGTTCCCGCAGTGCAGCAGGGCGATACCGCTCTCCTGCAGTACACGTCCGGCAGCACCGGACGGCCAAAGGGGGTGGTGCTGACGCACGGGAATCTGCTCGCGAACCTGGAGGCGATGCGACAGGTGACCGGCGTGACGGCTGCCGACCGCTTCGTTTCGTGGTTGCCGCTCTATCACGACATGGGGCTGATCGGGGCATGGCTCGGCGCGCTCGTGATCGGCTTTCCCCTGGTCCTGATGTCGCCATTCGTGTTTCTGGCGCACCCGGCGCGCTGGCTGCGCGCCATCGACCATCATCGCGCGACCGTCACCGCCGCACCGAACTTCGCCTTCGAGCTATGCCTCAACAAGCTCGACGACGGGGCGCTCGAAGGACTCGACCTTGGCTCCCTGCGATTCGCCTTCAATGGGGCCGAAGCCGTGAGCGCGCACACCGTCGAACGCTTTGCCGAGCGCTTCGCCCGCTACGGGCTGCGCCGAGATGCCCTGATGCCCGTGTACGGGCTGGCGGAATGCGCTCTGGGTCTCACGTTCCCGCGGCCCGGGCATGCTCCGCTCGTGGACCGCATCGATCGCGCATCGTTCCTGCGATACGGCACCGCGAAGCAAACAGACCGGCCCGAGCCCGCATCCTTCCGAGTCGTCTCCTGCGGCAGGCCGCTGCCCGGTCACACGGTGCGCATCGTGGATCCGGCAGGCACGCCGCTTCCCGACCGGACGCAGGGCCGCATCGAGTTTCAGGGTCCCTCGGCCACCTCCGGCTACTTCGCCGACCTCGAAGGGACCGCCCGGCTCTTCGACGGAAGCTGGCTCGACACCGGCGATCTCGGCTACCTCGCGGACGGAGAACTCTTCGTCACGGGCCGGGCAAAGGACATCATCATCCGCGGCGGCCATAACATCCACCCGCAGGAGCTCGAGGAGGCCGTCGGGCAGATTCCGGGATTGCGCCGGGGCGGCATCGCAGTGTTTCCGGCGGCCGATCCGCGAACCGGCACCGAGCGGATCGTCGTGCTCGCCGAAACACGCGAGGAGAGAGCGCCGCTCCTCGCCGCGCTCACGGTACGCATCAATCGGCTGGCGGTGGATCTCATCGGAATGCCCGTCGACGAGGTCATACTCGCGGCGCCTCGCACGGTGCTCAAGACATCGAGCGGCAAGGTCCGCCGCGCCGCGTGCCGGGAGGCCTACGAGCGCGGCGAGCTTCCGGCGCGCGCCCGCGCACCTTGGATCCAGCTCATGCGCCTCACCTCGCTCGCGCTGACCCGCCGTAACGTGCGCCACGTGCGCCGCGCGGGAGGGCAGCTCTGGGGCGTCTGGATACTCATGCTGTCCGTCATCCTGGCCCCGTGGTTATGGCTTGCAATCGCAACGACGCCCGGCGTGGCGCGTCGGCGACGCATTGCCGGCGTCTTTGCAAGGCTGGCGTTGCGGCTTTCGGGAATCTCCCTGCACGTGAGACGTCCTCGACATCCGGCGCCTGGGCCGCAGGTCTACGTATGCAACCACGCAAGCTACCTGGACGCTCCGCTCCTCTGCGCCGTGCTCTCCGCAGACGTCGCATTCATCGTGAAACGGGAATTTCGCGAATCGAGGTTACTCGGCGCCTTGTTCACCCGGCTTGGCTGCATATTCGTCGAGCGTGACGACACGCTCGAGGCCGCGGCCGGCGCCCGCGAGCTGCTGGCGCGATTGCGCGCCGGTGAGTCGCTCCTCGTGTTCCCGGAGGGTACGTTTCGACTTGATCCCGGGCTGCTCCCGTTCCACATGGGCGCATTCGTTGCTGCGGCCGCGGCCATGGTTCCGGTAACGCCGGTCGCGATCCGCGGGGCACGCGCCATGCTGCCGCAAGGCGCCACCGTCCCGCGGCCAGCGCCGCTCGAGGTGATCATCGGTGAGCGAATCGAGCCTGAGGGCGAAGGGTGGCACGCGGCGATCAAGTTGCGCGACGCCGCTCGCGCCCGCTTGCTCCAGCAGGTCGGCGAACCTGATCTCGCTCACGGCGCCGCCGGCGCGCCGCGCATTCGCCAGGACCGGCAAGTCAGCGCTAGGAAGCCTCCGTCTCCGGAAAGACGGCCATGAGCGGCTCCTCCGGCCGACCCTCGCCGAGCGGATCGCGCCCATCCTCGGAATGCGTGTCCGTCCGGGCTTCGCGCTCGATGCCGAAAGGCTGAAGCGGCGCGTTCCAGTTGGCCGCCTGCATGGCGGTCCCGGAGCATCGAGGTCATCCGGCTCGGTGTCGTCGAGGGACCCGACGTCGCCGCCCGACCGCTAGGTATCTTTTCGTATTCACCGGCCACGTCACGCGGCGCAAGCTTGTGTCAGTCGACGAGTTTTGGAGCAATGGCCGGAGCGTACGAACATGGCGCGATGCGAGACCTGCGGAAATGACTATGCCCGGCCCATCACCGTGACACGCGGCGGGTCTGCTCACGTCTATGACTCATTCGAGTGCGCGATCCAGGCGCTCGCGCCGGTTTGCGGCAACTGCGGCGTGCGCATTCTCGGTCACGGCGTGGAGAATGCCGGCGATATCTATTGCGGGGCGAGCTGCGCCCGCCACGCAGGCGCGAGCGGTCTAGCCGACCACACGTGATGCGGATGGGGGCACGCCGGCCCCACGAGGCCGCTGCCATCGGATGTCCGTCTCGCCGTCGTCGATTTGGGCGGTATCAAGCATGAGCGTCTCGCAACCGCCGCTGCTGTTCGCGTTGAGCGAGAGCCGGGCGCTCGGCAGCGGGATTGCCCGCGCGGCGGGCATCGAGGTTGCGCCTCTCGAGGAAAGAGCCTTCGAGGAGGGCGAATTCAAGCTACGACCGCTCACGTCGGTCCGCGAGAGGACGGTGTTCGTCGTGCAGTCGCTGGCGGGCTCCGCCGGCTCAGGGGTCGCGGAGCGGCTCGTGCGCCTCCTGTTCCTGCTGCTCGGCCTGCGCGATGCGGGCGCGGCGCGGGTTATCGCGCTTGTGCCGTATCTCGCATTTGCGCGCAAGGACCGCCGCACGCAGCCCCGCGACCCGGTGAATGCGCGCTACGTCGCCGAGCTCCTCGAGGCGACCGCCATCGCCCGCCTGGTTTCGCTGGACGTGCATAACCCCGCCGCATTCGACAATGCCTTCCGCGTGCCGACCGATCTCCTCTCCGCCTTGCCGATGTTCGTCGATCACTTCGCCGGCCAGGGGCTCGAGGCGCCGATTGCGGTCGCGTCGCCGGACGTCGGCGGCATCAAGCGCGCCCAGATCTTCCGCGAGCTGCTCGAACGGCGTCTCAACCAGGACGTCGAGCTGGTATTCATCGAGAAGCGCCGCGCGCGCGGCGTAATCGCGAGCGGCCGCGTGGTCGGCGAGGCAAAGGCCCGCGAGGTGATCGTGCTGGACGACCTTTGCGCCACGGGCGGCACGCTGATCCACGCCGCGAGTGCCCTGCGCGAAGCGGGCGCCCGCGCCGTGCACGCCGCATTCACGCACGCGCCGCTTGCCCGGGGCGTCGCCGCGCTGATGGCGGCCGACGGCATCGCCCGGATCGTGCTGACCGACAGCGTCGGACCCGCCCTGCATGCGGACGTGCACTCAGGTGCCGGCCGCGTTACCGTCCTGCCCATCGCGCCGCTCTTCGGGGCGGCGATCGCGCGCATGACGGGCGGGGCGCCGGTCGCGCCGCTGCTTGGTAGCTGGCCGCCCGCCGATGCGCAATGACCCTTCGGCATCGAGGATGCGGATTGCGTCGTGCGCATGGCGTTCGGCATCGCGCAGGTAAGACTCGGCGCGTGCGATCCACGGCCGCGGATCGGGAAACAGCGGATCACCCAGGTGCCAGGCGGCGAGCTTCGCGCGCGTCGCGGCCCGGTGGCTCCGGTAGAAGCTCACGATCGCCGGCGCGGCTGGGTCGTCCACGGCCGCGCAATAGCGGCGGACCAGCTCGGCCGCCAGGTCGGGGTGCCCGAGACGATCGATCTCGAGCGACAGGAACGCGATTTCGTCGATCGGATCCAGCCGGCGCAGCTCGCGGCTGAATTCCAGACAGTCGATGACGCAGACCGGCGTCGACAGGCAAACGTGCTCCGCGCGCAGGTCGCCGTGGCCCTCGACCAGGCGCGCGGCACGGCTTGCGATGAGGCTCCGCCCCCGATGAACGAAGCGCCGCTGCTCCCGCGCGACGGCCTCGGCCCGCTCGGGATCGATGCCCGCGTCCGCCTTGCGCAGCGCGCGCCGATTGTGCGTGATCTCGCACGTCAACCGGTCCACGTACTGCGGGCCGGCCATCGGGAATCGTCCGGCCGTGACAAAGAAACCGGCCAGCGTCCGGACCAGGCGCCGGAGCTCGCCGCCGCGCAGCGTCCGCCGCGCGAGAATGTGATCGAGCATCCGCGAGGTGGGCAGGCGGCGCATCCTGACGAGCCAGTCGACGACCTTGCCGCCCTGGTCGAGCGCGAGTCGTCCGTCGCGCTGCACGAGAGGAACGACCGACAGGTACACGCCGGGCGCCAGGCGGTGGTTGAGTCGGAGCTCCTCGCGGCAGCCGCGCTCGCGGGACGCGAGCGTGCGGTAGTCCATCGTTCCGTGCCGCAACGGCTTCTTGAGCTTGTAGGCATGACGCGCCGTCAGGAACACCCAGGCGAAATGCGTCTCGATCGCCGACACGCGGCGCACGCGGCGATATGTCCCGGGGTTGCGCAGGACGGCGACCTTCTCCGCGAGAGAGGTTCGATCGCGCGGCCTCATCCTGCCGTAGGCAGCCTGTGACGGAGGTACGCGGCGCATCCTTCGAGGCTCGAGAGCTGCCGGTAATCGCGCTCCGGAATGTCGATCCCGAAATGGCGGCTCAGCGCAATTGCGAAGTTGAAGGAGTCCATCGAGTCGAAGTCGAACTGGTCGCGAAACGAAAGCTCCGGGCGAACGGCGGACGGGTCCACGTCGGGTGCGACCTCGACCAGCAGGGCGAGAATCTGCGATTCGAGCGTCGCGCGTGTGGCGGACGACTCGGTCACAACTGCTCCGGCCGCGACAGGGCGTCGCGAATGCGCGTCAGGAACTGCGCGCCCCGGCGCCCGTCGCTGGCGCGATGGTCTGCCGCCAGGCTCAGGTTGATCACCGGCTGCGGTTCGATGCGCCCGGCCACGACCCAGGGTCGCGTGAGCACCGACCCGAAGCCGACAATCGCGACCTGCGGCGGGTGAATGACCGGATAGAGGATATCGGCGCCTTCGTCCCCCAGGCTCGTGACCGTGAGCGTCGCCGAGGCGACCTCGCTGCTGCGCATGTGGCCGCTGCGCACGCGGCCAACGAGTTCCTGAAGCTCGCGCATGATCGTCGCCAGCGGCTTCCGGTCGGCGTCGAGGATCGCCGGCGCCACGAGCCCGCCGCCCCGCAGCGCGACCGCGACGCCGACATGCACGGATTTCGCGGGCTCGAAGCCATTCGCACCGAAGTACCCGTTGAACCCCTCGCCCGTGGCCGCCGCGCGCGCGGCCGCCTTGATGAAGAGCACCGGGGCCAGCAGACGCTCCGGCACCGGCCGGGCCCGGTTGTACCGCTCGAGCCAGCCGGTTGCGGGACCAAAGTCCATCGCGAGCTGGAGGTAGTAATGCGGAATCTCGCGCTTGCTGCGGCTCATCGATGCAGCGATCGCGCGGCGCATGGCGTCCCGGGCCGGCGGAGCGGCCGTCCTCGGCACGGGGGCCCGGGTCGCGGCACGTTCGATGTCCTCGAGCGTGACGGCGCCCTGTGGCCCGCTGCCTTCGACGGATGCCGGATCGATCCCGAGCGCAGCCGCTTTGGCGCGGGCGGCGGGTGAAACGCGGCGGGCATGCTCCGGCTGCGCCGCCTCTCCTTCGAGGAGCGCGAGCGCCGCGCCGACCGGGACACGCGTACCGGGCTCGACGATCAGCCGCTCCACGACTCCTTCGTCGAAGGACTCGATGTCGATGATGCCCTTCTCGGTCTCGACGAGCGCCACGACGTCGCCGCGGCGCACGCGGCTGCCCGGCCGCACGCGCCACTCGACCAGCGTGCCGCCTTCCATGTCGGCGCCGAGCGAAGGCATGCGGAACTCACGGCTCACGCCGCACCATCGCGCGAGCCGCCGCGGCAATCCCGGCGGCGCTTGGCAGCGCCGCATCCTCCAGGTGCTTCGGATACGGGATCGGCACCTCGGCCGTGCAGACCCGCGCGATCGGCGCGTCGAGCTCGAAGAACGCCTGCTCGACCACCCGCATGCCGAGCTCGGCCGAAAGGCCGCCGCTCCTCCAGCCCTCGTCGACGATCAGCACCCGGTGCGTGCGGCGCACCGACTCCATGATCAGGGCGTCGTCCAGCGGGCGCAGCGTGCGTAGATCAACGACCTCGAGCTCGATGCCTCCGGCGGCGAGCTGCCTCGCGGCGTCCAGGCACTTGTACAGGCTCGCTCCGTAGGTCAGCACCGTGATGTCGCGTCCGGGCCGGCGGATGGCGGCATGATCGATGTCGACTACCGCCTCGCCGCCTGTCAGCTCGCCCTCCAGGTTGAGAAGCGCGATGTGCTCGAAGATGAGCACCGGGTCGGGCGAACGCAGCGCGGCGGCGAGCATCCCGCGCGCGTCGTCGATCGTCGCGGGCGCTACGATGCGCAGCCCCGGAATGTGAGCGTACCAGCCTTCGAAACTGTGCGAATGCTGCGCCGCGAGCTGCCTTCCCGCGCCGGTCGCCATCCGGATCACGAGAGGCACCGGGCACTGCCCGCCCGACATGTGACAGAGGGTCGCCGCGTTGTTGAGAATCTGGTCGAGCGCGAGCAGGCTGAAGTTGACCGTCATGATCTCCACGATCGGCCGCATGCCGCCGAGAGCGGCGCCGATGCCGGCGCCGACGAATGCGGACTCGGACAGCGGAGTGTCCCGAACGCGCTCCTCGCCGAACTCCGCGAGAAGGGGCTTGGTGACGGCATAGCAGCCGCCGTAGCGGCCGATGTCCTCGCCCATCAGGAACACGCGCGAATCGGTCGAGAGTGCCTCGCGAAGGCCCTCCCTGAGTGCCTCGCGATAGCTCAGGCACCGCGCGTCGTCCGTCGCGGGATTCACGCGCTCTGCTCCGCGTAGACGAACCGGTGCAGCGTCTCGACAGGCTCGAAGTCGGAGTCCTCGGCGAAGGCGACCGCGGCATCGACCTCCGCGTCCGCCGCCCGCAGGAGCCCCTGGAAATCCTCCTCGGTCATGAGGCCGGCAGCCTTGCAGCGCGTCGTCAACGTGATCAGGGGTCCGCGCTTGCGCCACTCCTCGATCTCCGCCCGGTCGCGATAAAGCTGGGCGTCGAACATCGAGTGCGCGCGGAAGCGGTACGTGCGGCACTCGAGGAACCGCGGGCCACCGCCGTTATGGATCGCTGCGACGGCCTGGCGTGCCGTTGATTCAACCGCCAGCACATCCATGCCGTCCACCGATTCGGCCGGCATCCCGTAGGCGACGGCCTTGGCGCGGATGTCGGTCACCGATTCGGAGCGCGCAAGGGCGGTCCCCATCGCGTACAGGTTGTTCTCGCACACGAACAGGACGGGCAAGCGCCACAGCGCGGCGAGATTGAGGCTCTCATGGAACTCGCCCTCGGCCACCGCCCCTTCGCCGAAGAAGCAGGTGGCGAGTCCGGGCCGTCCGCCGAGCCTCCTCGCGAGCGCGAGCCCGATCGCAATCGGCAGGCAGCCGCCGACGATCGCATTGCCGCCGTAGAAGCCGCGCGCGACATCGAACACGTGCATCGAGCCCCCGCGCCCCATGCTCGAGCCGGTGCGCTTGCCGTACATCTCCGCCATCAACGCGCTCATCGGAACGCCGCGTGCAAGCGCATGACCATGCTCGCGGTAGGTTGCGACCACGGCGTCCTCCGGCCCGAGCGCCTGCATGACGCCCACCGCGACCGCCTCCTCGCCGTTGTAGAGATGGAGGAAGCCGCGGATCTTCTCCTTCGTGTACAGCTCCGCGCATCGATCTTCGAACTGCCGGATCCGGAGCATCTGCCCGAGCAGCCCGAGCGCATGCTCGCGGGTGAGCCCACCCGTTGCCGCGGGCGCTTTCATGCACCGCCCTCCAGCGTCGAGAGATCGCCCACGGGCAGCCCCAGTTCCCGCGCGCGCAGCACGCGCCGCATGATCTTACCGCTCCGCGTGCGCGGCAGGCTGTCGAGAAAGGCAACGTCCCGCGGCGCTACGACGGCTCCGAGGCGGCTGCGGGCATGGCCGAGGAGCGCCTTGCGCAGCGTCTCGTCGCCCGCGAATCCGGGGTTCAGCTCCACGAACGCCTTGACCACGCTTCCCGCGATCGGGTCCGGCACGCCGATCACGCCTGCCTGCGCGACCGCGGGGTGGGACATCAGCGTGCTCTCGACCTCGAACGGGCTGATGAGGTGGCCGGCGGACTTGATGACGTCGTCGCCGCGCCCGACGAACCAGAAGTAGCCGTCCGCATCGCGCCTCGCAAGGTCTCCTGACAGATACCATTCCCTGGCAAAGCTCCCGCGGTAGCGCGCGTCCTCGTGCAGATAGCCGCGGAACATCGACGGCCAGCCGGATCTGACAGCCAGCTCTCCGACCGTATCCGGCTCGGTGACGAGTGTCGCGGCGCCGTCCGCGCCTCGCTCCACGATGGCGGCGTCAGCGCCCGGAATCGGCAGGCCCATGGAGCCGGGCTTTATGTCGGTGATCGGAAAATTCGCGACCATGATGGCCCCGGTCTCGGTCTGCCACCAGTTGTCGTGGACCGGCAGACCGAATGCCTCGAGTCCCCAGAGCACGGCCTCCGGATTGAGCGGTTCGCCGACGCTCGCGACGAAGCGCAGGTTCGGATAGGCGCACGCCTTCGCCAGCTCCACGCCGGCCTTCATGAGCATGCGGATCGCCGTCGGTGCCGTGTACCACACCGAGATCCGTTCGTCGGCCAACAGGCCGTACCAGCGTTCGGGGTCGAATTCCTCCTCGTCCACGATCGAGCTGACACCGCAGGCCAGCGGCGCGATCACGCCATACGACATGCCAGTCACCCAACCCGGATCCGCGGTGCACCAGTAGCGGTCCAGCGGCCTCAGATCGAGCGCGAATCGCGCCGTCGCGTAGTGGGCGATCACGGCCGCGTGCGCGTGCAGGACGCCCTTCGGGCGCCCCGTCGTCCCGCTCGTGAAGTGCAGCAGGGCGATATCCTCGTCCGCCGTCGCCACCGACGTGAACTCTTCGGAGGCTTGTGCGACCAGCTCGGCGAAGTCGAGAGTGCCCTCCGGTAGCTCGCCGCCACCCGCACGCACGACGAGGATGTGCCGGAGGTTCGGCAGCTCGCGGCGCAGGCCGGCGACCTTGCGCGCATACAGAAGGTCGGTCGTGACGAGCGCGGCGGCTTCGCCCAGCTCGAGCCTCGTGCGGATGGGCTCCGGGCCGAAGGCGGAAAACAGGGGGCAGAACGTGAGCCCTGCCTTCATCGTGCCAAGCGCGGAGACGAAGAGCGCCGGGCTCCTTCCAAGCAGGCTGAATACACGGTCGTCGCGCGAGAGCCCCAGGGCCTGCAGCACGTTCGCGAAGCGGTTTGCCCCCTGCATCAGTTGCCGGTAGGTGAAGTCCGTCCGGCTGCCGTCGCGGCCCACGAACCGCAAGGCACGGTGCCCGCCGAGTCCGCCCGCGACCTGGCGGTCGAGCGTTACGTGCGCGATATTGAGGCCCGAGCGGGCCGGGTCGACGAGCGATTCCCGGACTTCGTGCCAGCTGAAGTGCCGCCGCTCCTCGTCGTAGTCACGCATGTTGGGCGGCAGCGCGGACGTGCAGGCAGCGTGCTTCACGATTGTGGGAAATGCGGGCGCTTCAGCGTCCTGGGCCGATCCGCGTTTCACAGCCGCGTTCTCGCAAGCAGCGCGCGCACCTCGCGAAGCGGCCGTGCATTCACCACGTCGGCGGCGGTCAGCCATCCGCGCCGCGCCTGGCGGATGCCGTGCACGACATTGGCGAGCTGGCTTCCGGCATGCGCGTCGCTCGCGATGCTGACGAGGACGCGGTGCTCGCGCGCTGATTTGCACATCACGTCGTCCATGTCGAGCCGGCTGGGCTGCGCATTCAGCTCGAGATAGCACGGCCGTGCCCGCGCGGCCGCGATAATCCTGCCGAAGTCGGCAGCGTATGCAGCGCGCTCGCCGATGAGCCGCCCGGTCGGATGCGCGAGGATCGAGACGCAGGGATGCTCGAGCGCGCGCAGGATGCGCTCCGTCTGCCTGGTTTCCGGCAGCGTGAAGTGGCTGTGAACCGCCGCCACCACGACGTCGAGGCGCCGCAGGATCGCGAGGGGCAGCGCGAGCCGGCCGTCCTCCAGGATGTCGACCTCGACGCCTTTCAGCACGACGAACTCCCGAAGCGTGGCATTCAGGGCATCGATGGCGTCAATCTGCCGCGCAAGCCGGCCGGCGTCGAGTCCGCGCACGATGCCGAGATAGCGCGAGTGATCCGTGATGGCAAGGAACCCAAGGCCTCGCCCGCGCGCCGCCTCGATCATTCGGGCGAGCGGCTCGTTCCCGTCGCTCGCATCCGTGTGCGCGTGCAGGTCGCCGCACAGATCCCCGAGTTCGATCAGCTTCGGCAGCGACCTGCGTTCGGCCGCTTCGATTTCTCCGCGATCTTCCCGCAGCTCCGGAGGGATCCACGGCAGGCCAAGCGCCCTGTACACCTCCTTCTCGGTCGCGCCGGCGATGCGCCTGTGGCCGCGGAACAGACCGTACTCGTTGAGCTTGAGGCCACGCTCCTGCGCGCGTCGCCGCAGGCGGATGTTGTGGTCGCGGCTGCCGGTGAAGTAAGTGAGCGCCGATCCGAGGCTCCGCCTGCCGACGAGCCGCAGGTCCGCCTGCATGCCGTTCCTGAGAAGGACCGTGCAGCGCGTCGGACCGGCGGCGACGAGCGACTGCAGGTCGCCGTAACGGCGCAGCGCCGCGGCGAGATCGACGTCAGGCCGGCCGCAGACCACGAGATCCAGGTCCCCCACGGTGTCCCGTCCACGCCGGTAGCTTCCTGCAACCTCGACCTCCGCGATGCCGTTGAGAGATTGCAGAAAGCTTCGGAGCGGCTCGGCCGATTCGGCCGCGGCGGACCACAACCAGCGCTTCGGCGCGGCTGTGCCCGCCGCGAGGGCCCGTTCCAGTCTTCCCTGAAGCGCCGGCCCGAATCCGGAAGTGCGGGCGAGCCGGCCGGTCGCGACGGCGCGCCGCAAGTCCTCGATGCCGCGGACGTGCAGCTTGCGGTTCAGTGCGCGCACGCGTACCGGGCCGAGCCCGGGAAGGTTCAACAGCTCGCGCAGCCCCGCCGGCACCTGCCGCCGGAGCCGCTCGAGTGCAGCCAGTCTGCGCGTGTGCAGCAGCTCGTCGATCTTCGCGGCGAGATCCGCGCCGATGCCGGGGAGCGCATCCAGTTCCTTCGTCCCGCGGAACTCCGCGAGCGGGCGCGTCAAACCGCGGATCACCTGGGCCGCCCGCTGATAGGCACGGACACGAAACGGGTTTTCGCCACGGATCGCGAGCAGCTCCGCCATTTCGTCGAAGGCCGCCGCGATCTCCTCCTTGTGCGCGGATGGGGTAGACCTCGCAGTGGCGCGGGGCACGCGCTGTGCTGTCAATTCCTGAACCTCGCGTAGCGGAGCAGCCACTGTAGGCGGGCCGTCGCCGCCGATGGATACGTAAAAGCACGCAGTGCCTACGCAGACGCTCGCATCGCAGCCGCGGGGCCGCGCTTGTAGCCTGCCGTGGGAGGTTGCAAGCATGAAACGCCGATCCTCGATGCCGGCCGCCGGCAGCGCCGAGGCCTGCCTGCTATGGCGTCCGGCCAACGCATTCAGCGTCGGTGCTGCCAGCCGTGCTGCCTGGTCGAAGTCCGGCGGTAAGGGTGGGACGAATCCGCGGGGCCGGAAGAAGAAGCGCCGGCCGTGACCGCCAAGCAGATCCTGTTTCACTCCGCCGCCCGCGAAAAAGTGCTGCGCGGCGCCACGCAGCTGGCCGATGCGGTGCGCCTGACGCTCGGCCCGAGGTCGAAGTCGGTGCTGATCCAGAAAAAATGGGGTGCGCCGGTCGTGTGCAACGACGGCGTCACGATCGCCAAGGAGATGGAGCTCGAGGATCCGGAGGAAAATCTCGGTGCGCAGATGCTGCGCCAGGCCGCGGAAAGGACCGGTGATGCGGTGGGCGACGGCACCAGCACCGCGACCTTGCTGGCACACGCCATCCTGAGCGAGGGGGTGCGCAACGTCGCGGCGGGCGCGAGCGCGATCGACCTCAAGCGCGGCCTCGACCGCGGCGTCGCGGCCGCCGTCACGGCGCTGAAGGCGCTCGCCAAGCCGGTCGTGAGCCGCAAGGAGAAGGCCCAGGTCGCGACGATCTCGGCCCACAACGACGCCGCGATCGGCGAGCTCGTGGCCGACGCCATGGAGAAGGTGGGCGGCGACGGCGTGATCACCGTCGAGGAGTCGAAGACCACGGCCACCACCATGGAGGTCGTGGAGGGCATGCAGTTCGACCGCGGTTACCTGTCGCCGTACTTCATCACCGACGCCGCCGCGATGGAAGCGGTACTGGAAGAGGCGCTGGTGCTGGTCTCGGACCGGAAGATCAACATCGTGAAGGACCTGATTCCGCTGCTTGAGCAGGTGGCAAAGTCCGGCCGGCCGATCCTGTTCATCGCCGAGGACATCGAGGGCGAGGCGCTTGCGACCCTGATCGTCAACCAGATGCGCGCCGTGCTGAAGAGTGTCGCCGTGAAGGCTCCGGGCTACGGCGATCGGCGCAAGGCGTTGCTTCAGGACATCGGGATCCTGACGGGCGCGCAGGTCGTGTCGGAGGAGCTCGGGACCCGGCTCGAGGACGTCAAGCTGGCGCAGCTCGGACGCGCCAGGCGCGTGGTCGTCGACAAGGATACGACTACCTTGATCGGAGGCGGCGGCGACAAGGCGGCGATCGCGGCGCGCATCGAGTCGATCCGGCGCGAGATCGAGGACACCAAGAGCGACTACGACCGCGAGAAGCTCGAGGAGCGTCTCGCGAAGCTGTCGGGCGGCGTCGCCGTCATCCGGGTCGGTGCGCCATCAGAACCGGAAATGAAGTCCCGCAAGGACGCGCTCGACGATGCCATCAGTTCCACCAAGGCCGCCGTCGCGGAGGGCATCGTGCCCGGCGGCGGCCTCGCCCTGCTGCGCGCGGTCGAGGCGGTCGCGGTGGAAGAGGACAGGTGCAGCGGCGACGAGCGCACCGGGCTGCAGATCCTGAAGCGCGCCCTCGAGGCGCCGGCGCGGCAGATCGCGGAGAATTCCGCCGTCGACGGCGGCGTCGTGGTCGAGCGGATGCGCCAGTCCGCCGGCAACGTCGGTTTCGACGCAGCGCGCAAGGAGTTCGTCGATCTCGTGCAGGCGGGGATCGTGGATCCGGCCAAGGTCATGCGCCTTGCGCTCGAGAACGCGGTCTCGGTGGCGAGCGTGCTGCTCCTGACCGAGGCGACGATGACCGAGAAGCCCGAGAGGCGCGAGCCGCGCGCGGAGCACGAGCGCGAATTTTAGCGTATCCGGATGTCGCCATGAATGGCACGAAAATTTCCACCGTCCGGGATGATTCAGTGGTCGCGCGGCTGTGCGAGGATTTCGAGTACTTCGACCGGAACGACAACGGCCTCATGGAGTACGACGAGTTCATGAGGTTCCTGGGCGCGCCCGATTCCGGAACGGCCGAGGAGGAGTACCGGATCGGCTGGCGGGATTCGCCCTGATGGCCTTCAGGGAGCCGACACCAGGATCAGCGCTTGGGCGAAGGGCGCGAGCTGCCCGGCCCGCGCATAGCCCTCGACCCTGACCAGGTAACGTCCCGCCGGCAGGATCGACGTGTTGAAGGATAGCCTGAGATCGTAGTTCGAGTCGCGCACCAGCTGGTCGGCGTGGAACAGCAGCGTGCCGTCATCGCGCACGAGGCTCACACGGAATCGCGAGTAACGGTCGGAGCGGGCGTTGACCCGCAGGTCGATGCGCTCCGGGAACTCTCCGCCGCCGACCGAGACGGTACCCGGCGCCCGCAGGTCGATGCGCACGGTGCGGCTCGAGGTGGGCGCCTGCAGGAACCCGGCCTCGGCCTGCCGCTCAAGCATGGCCAAGCGGTCCTCGGCGACGCCCCAGCGCCAGGCGACCCAGGCAAGTGCGACCGCGAGGGTGAGGATCAGCAGCGCGGTACCGATCGCCAGCCGGTGTGGCCGCAGGCGCTCGATCCAGGGCGAGATTTCCGTCGGCATTGACCCGTCTCCGGGGGCGCGTGCGTTTATTCTATGCATTCACTGCCCAAGGAGGGCTCTGCATGTCGTTTCCTGCCGCACGTTTCAGCCTGCTCACAGCCGGAATCCTGCTCGCGCTCGGCGCCGTCGCGGCCGAGCCTGAGACTTCGCTCACGGTTTACAGCTCCGCGCAGCCCGGCGGCATTCCTGCCGAGTGGTACCGGCCGCTGCCGGGCATGGGATCGCCGATGGCGAGCCAGCTGCCGGGCTTCGCACTGGTGCGCCTCAACCGCGAGCTGCAGATTCCGCGCGGGCGCGGCACGATCCAGTTCTCGGACGTGGCGGCGCTCATCGACCCGACCACCGTGCAGTTCCTCTCGCGCACCGATCCCGACGGGACGAAGGTGCTGGAGCAGAGCTTCCAGTTTGACCTGGTGAGTCAGGAGAAGCTGCTGTCGCGCTACATCGACCGGGGTGTCAGCGTCGAGCAGCAAAGCGGCGACGGCGTGAAGCGGATCGATGGGACGCTGGTCTCGTCGAACGACGGGCTGGTGATCCGTAGCGCGGACGGGCAGATCCATGCGCTGCGCGAGTGGAGCAACGTGAGCTTCGGCGAGCTTCCGGGAGGCCTCATTACGCGGCCGACGCTTGAGTGGGACATCGTCTCGGGTAAGGGAGGCCTCCAGGACGTGCGCGTTTCTTACCAGACGGGCGGCATTACCTGGTGGGCGGACTACAACCTGATCTTCACCGAGGGCGCGGACGCGAACTCCGGCTTCGTGGACGTCGGCGCGTGGGTGAGCCTGCTCAACCAGTCCGGCGCGCGTTACCAGGATGCGAAGCTGAAGCTGATCGCGGGCGACGTGAACCGGGTGCAGGCGATGCCGCAGGCCATGCGGAACAAGGTCCTCATGGACATGGCCGTGACCGCCGAGGCGGCGCCCGCCGGCTTCGAGGAAAAGGCTTTCTTCGAGTATCACCTCTATACGCTCGGCCGGCCGGCCACGATCGCGAACAACTCGACCAAACAGATCGAGCTCTTCGACGCCGCGACGCGCGTGCCGGCCCGGAAGAAGCTCGTCTACTACGGCAGCGATTTCGGCGGCTTCTATGGCGCGCCGATGATGGACCGCGAGCTCGGGCCATCCTCGAACACTGAGGTCGACGTCTGGCTGACGTTCCGCAACGACAAGGACTCCGGCATGGGCATGCCGCTGCCCGCGGGCCGCATCCGCGTGTCGCAGCAGGACAAGGCAGACGGCAGCCTGGAGTTCATCGGCGAAGACACCATCAAGCACACGCCGAAGAATGAGGACGTGCGGGTGAAGCTCGGCACTGCCTTCGACGTGGTCGGCGAGCGCCGGCAGACGGACTTCGTCGTGAACTCGAAGGGCCGCGTCATGGAAGAGGCCTTCGAGATCAAGGTCCGCAACCACAAGGACCAGCCGGTCGAGGTGGTCGTGCGCGAGAACCTCTACCGCTGGAACCAGTGGTCGCTGCTCGAGCAGTCGCAGCCGTCCGAGAAGAAGGACGCGCGCACGATCGAGTTCCCGGTGAAGGTTGCCGCGGATGGAGAGGCGACCGTCACCTACCGCGTCCGCTACACCTGGTAGTCGAAGGAGCCGAAGGGGTCGCACCCCTTCATATTCGGAAACGGGGCGCACCCCTCTGCGAATATGAAGGGGTGCGACCCCTCCTAGCCAATGGTTAGCTCAGTGCCGACGGCCAGCCGCTCACCGACGCCGGCGTCGATCACGCAGTTCTGGCCAAAGGTGACGCCCTTCAGCACACGGTCGTTCCGGTACGTCTTCAGGGTGCGCAGCGGTTCCTGGTCGGGATCGCGTGCGCCGGTTCGCTGGTCGGTCGTCGGGATCGCACAGCGCGTGCAGTGCTTGACCCCGCGCAGCACGACCGGCCCGAAGCGAAAGCGCGCCATCGCGTCCTCGGCGTACGCGACGCCGCCCTCGATCACGACGTTCGGCCGGAAGCGCTCCATCGGGATCGCCCCCGGCAGGCGCCGGTTGAGGTCGGCAAGCGACTCGCGCGAGATCATCAGCACGGGGTAGCCGTCCGCGAACGACACGGGATGCCGCCCCGGTCCGGCGTACTCGGCGCTCGCGAGACGAGACAAGGACGGGTCGATGCGCACCAGCCGCAGCGGCTCGCCGAGCACGGCCGCCAGCCAGTCCGCGGCCGTCTCCCCGGCATCCACGCCGAGGCATTCGTCGTTCCAGACCACGACGCGGCGCGACTCGCCGCCGTGATCGACTGGCACGACCAACGCCTCGATGTCGTCTCCCGACAGGCGCAGGTTTCCGCCGCCGACTGCCACGGCGATCCTGGCCATCGACGGGTGTGAGCGCTGCGTGATGAATCGGCCGTCGGCCGATTTCACGATCATCCAGCGCCGGTCCCACTCGGGACCCGTGTCCGTGATGCGGAAGGCGTCGACGTCGATGCCGCGGCAGGATTTCACCGGATAGATGTGCAGGCTCGAGACGCGCGCCATGGCGGATTCAGTCCTTGGGGGCTTTCAGCGTGAAGTCGTAGCTGCCGTAGTGCAGGTAGTTCGCCCAGTCCGCGGAGGGCAGGGCGCGCACCGCCGCGCGGGCGGCGCTCAATGCGCTGCCGATCGACTCGCCCTTCGCCAGTTCGCGGTACAGCGTCGCCGCGAAGGCGGCAGCCGCGCTGTCCGACACGGGCCACCAGGTGCCGATGAAGTTCGCGACGCCGCCGCGCAGGAAGGCCTCGGCGAAACCGACGCTGCGGTCGAGCTGGCGCAGCGGATTGACCGTTGCCCGCAAGCGCCCGGACTCGCAGGCGTTGAAGAAAACGAGCGCAGGCACGGAGTCCATGGCCGCGAGGTCCGCGCCCGAGAGCACGCGTCCGCCGGCGCAGAGTATGCCGCTGGAGGCGGGCGCCGCGGCATCGAACCAGGCGTGGCCTGCGAAGTGGATCGCGTCGTAATCGCCGGAGCGGAATTCCGCGAGCAGACGCGCGCGAGTCGCGTCGGCGCCGCGGATCGCGGTGATGCCCGCGCCTTCGATTCGGGTCAGCATCGCGGCGACTCGCTCGCCTTCCTCGACCGCGCCGGGCAAGTCGCCGGTCGGGTTGATGACCAGCAGCACGTTGAACTCGCGCGCCCGGCGGCGCTGCTCGCGCCACTTGGCGACCGACATGCCTTCCGCGGCGTAGAGCCGCGAGAGTCCCTTGTCTGCCGCGGGGGCCCAGCCCTTGAGCGAAATCGTCTCCCACGGCCAGTGCGCGCTCGCCGTGTCATGCACGACCACGATCGGCGAGGACTTCACTGACGGCAGGGCGTCGGCGATCTCGGGCGGCAGCAGGAGTTCACCGAGGCGCTCGCCGAATTCGGCGAGGTCGCCGACCGTCAGCCCCGGTACGAGGCGCGAGTGCTCGCGCTCGAGCAGCCGCAGGTCGAGGCGCCGGTTGGCGACCAGCGCGGTCGCCTTCGGCGCGGGGCCGAGCAGGGCGACTCGCTGCTGGGCCGCGGTCTCCTGGACGAACAGCCAGGCCAGCGGTGTCGCCGTGGGTTTCTGGACGCGTGCCGGCTTGCGCGCCGCCGGCTTGCGTTGCGGGGCGACGCGCAGCAGCGGCGCCGCCGGGTGCAGGCGCAGCAGGTCTTCCGCGACGCGCCGCGCGATGGCGATGCGCCCGGTGTCGCGGGAGACGACCGTGACCCGCTTCGGGCGCTGCTCCGGCGCGAGGTCGGCGAGCGCGGTCAGGACACCCTCGAGCTGGGCGCGCGCGGCGTCCTCTGCCTCGGCGCCCGAGGCCGTGCCCCACAGGACCATTGCGAAACTCTCGACGCCCGCAAGCGCGAGCGTGCGGGTGACGTTCGCCGCGGCGAGCCGCTGCACGTCCGGCCCGTAGCGCCCGAAATGGCCGAGCCCGGCGAACACGACGAGCCGCGCGGCGAGCCCGCGCCTGCCGACCGGCAGCATGAAGACCTCGCCGGCCGCCGCGCTGATCGCGCGCCGTCGCGCGAGGTCGCTGATGGCGCCCTGGAGCACCCTGTCGACGGCCAGGGCGGCTCCCGCGGGCTCGACGTTCGCGAAGGCGCCGAGCACGATCGCCGCAGCACCGCTCTGGGTGATGCTGCCCTCCATGAACGCCAGCTCCACCGGCTTGGCCGCGGCTTCGCGCTTAGGGGTGGCCGCAGCCGAGGAAGGCAAGGTGACGCCCACGAATTCGTGCAGGAACTCGCGCTGCTCGCGCTCCGAGAGGTCGCCCCAGGCGATCTTCGGCGCAGGTGCCGCGCGCAGGTCTTCCTGCCACAGCGTCGGGACGCCGCGCCGCTGCGGCAGCACGCGCGGCAGGGCGGAAGTGCTGTCGCCGCGCGCGAGGTCAGCGACCGCCCGGCCGACTTCGGCGTTGCCGGGCAGCGAGCCGTGGCTCTCCTCGGCATACCAGGTCTTGAGATTCGGCCAGTGCGCGAGCGCCAGCGGCACCGTGCCATCGCCGGCCGGCCCACGGCCGAACTCGAGCTTGCGGCCGGAGCGGCGTAGCCCCAGCACCGTGTCCTGGCCGAAGCCGGCGATCAGGCGGAAGCGCTCGTCGGGCGGCGGCAGGGCGGCGCTCGATTTGCGCGCGGCATCGAGGAGATCGGCCGCCGGCCGCGGCCCTTCCGGCCACTGGTCGGGGTCGAAGGGATCGAAGTCCTTGCACAACTGTGAGGCGGGCAGGAGGTCGCAAAGGCCCGGCAGCGTGGTGAGCAGCATGCGGGCGAGATCGTCGGCGCTGTGCTTGAGGTCTAGCATGGCGACCCGCCGGATGAGCGGGTAGGTGCCGCGCAGCGCCTGCACCGCCACGAACACGCCCTTGTTCGGCGTGCCGAGCTGGATGACGCGGCCAATGCGTTCACCGCCCTTGTGCGCGAGCGCGGCGCGCGCGACGAGGCCGCCCGCGCTGTGCCCGACCAAAACGACATCCTGGCGCTTCTCGCGCAGCAGGCGGTCAGCCAGCTCGCGGCCGTTCCAGCCGATGTCCCGGCGCCAATCGTAGGGATGGAATACGGCATCGAAACCGGCGATTCGAAGCACGAGCCGCAGGCGTTCATAGGCGAACTTGAGGACGCCGATTGCCCAGTAGCGGTTGCCGGCAGGGAGGGCGAGCTTCACGAGCTGGCCTTGCGCGATTTCGACCGGGTCGAACCAGGTGATGTCGACACCGCCGTTCTTGCGCAGGTGGCCGATGGAGGAGCCCATGATGCCCGGCAGGATCAGCAGGCGCGGGCCGCCGCGCATCCCCGCGGCACGCCGTGCCAGCCGCGAAAGCTCCTGTTCGGTCTCCAGATACGCCGGCATCGCCAGATTCTAGCGAAAAGGGGACAGACCCCTTTAGCGATCGCGACAATGCCCATTCTCGAGTCCAAGCCGCTAAAGGGGTCTGTCCCCTTTTCGCTAGAATCCCCGCCGTGGACACGTTTGTGAAGGACCGCCTGCCGCCGAGGGATCAGTGGCCGCGGCTGCACTTCGGCTTGCCGGAATTGCGGTATCCCGATCGCCTGAACTGCGCGACCGTGCTGCTCGACGACGCCATCGCCGAGGGTCACGGCGACCGGCCTGCAATCCTGACTGACGCTGGCCCGATCACCTATCGCGACCTCCTGGCGCGCGCCAACCGCATGGCCAACACCCTCATCGGCGTGGGCGTCAAGCCCGGAAACCGGGTGCTGCTGCGCGGCTACAACGGCGTGGAACTTTACGCCGCCTGGCTCGCGGTGATGAAGGCGGGCGCGATTGCCGTCACCACGATGCCGATGCTGCGCGCACCGGAGCTGTCGGCGATCATCGGCAAGGCGAAACCCGGCTTCGCGCTCACGGATCACCGGCTGCTCGCCGAGCTGTCGGCCGTTGCCTCCGCGGGCGGCGTCGACACGGTGATCACCTGGGGCAACGGCGACCTCGAGGCGCGGCTGGCGTCCGCCTCCGACCGCTTCGATAACGCGGACACGGCGGCCGACGATGTTTGCCTGCTCGCCTTCACGTCCGGCACGACTGGCCAGCCGAAGGCCTGCGCGCACTTCCACCGCGACGTGCTCGCGATGGCAGACGTGGTGGGCAGGCATCTGCTCGAGACTTCGTCCGGGGACGTCTACGCCGGCAGTCCGCCGCTCGGCTTCACCTTCGGGCTCGGGGCGCTGCTGGTATTCCCGCTGCGCTTCCGTGCGGCGACCGTGCCGATCGAGGCGCCGGCACCTGCCACCGTCCTCGCAGCCGTCGAGCGGCACGGCGTCACCTGCCTCTTCACCGCCCCCATCGCCTACCGCGCGCTCGCGGGCGAGATTGCCGGTCGCAACCTGGCGTCGCTCAAGCGCTGCGTTTCCGCGGGCGAGTTCCTGCCGAAGGCGGTCTCGGATCTCTGGTTCGACAAGACCGGCCTGCGGATCATCGACGGGATCGGCGCGACTGAGATGATCCACATCTTCATTTCCGCGAGCGGGGACGACATCCGCCCCGGCTCGACTGGCAAGCCGCTGCCTGGCTACCGCGCCTGCGTGCTGGACGAGGACGGGCGCGAGTTGCCGCGCGGCAGCACCGGGCGGCTCGCCGTCACCGGGCCCACGGGTTGCCGCTACCTGGACGACCCGCGCCAGCTCGACTACGTGCAGGGAGGCTGGAACGTCACCGGCGATCTCTATCGCGTGGACGAGGACGGGTACTTCTGGTTCGTGTCGCGCGCCGACGACCTGATCGTCTCCGCCGGCTACAACATCGCCGGGCCCGAGGTGGAATGGGCGCTGCTCGCGCACCCGGCCGTGCGCGAATGCGCCGTCATCGGCGCGGCGGACGCCGAGCGCGGCACGGTCGTGAAGGCCTGCATCGTGCTCGTGCCCGGGCGGGCAGGGGACATCGCGCTGATGAAGGAGCTGCAGGACTTCGTCAAGCAGCGCATCGCGCCCTACAAGTACCCGCGGATGATCGAGTTCCTAGACGTCCTGCCCAAGACCGCCACCGGCAAGCTCCAGCGCAAGGCCCTCCGCCAGCCTTGACGATGGAGGGGACGCGCACCTTCATGTTTACGGCGGCGTGCGCCGCGTCGCGAATATGAAGGTGCGCGTCCCCTTCGAGCCCCTTCCAGCGCTCGTATAGTTGACATTTCAACTATTGAGGTCTGTAATGTCCCCGTGAAACGCATCGTCTGCATGGGCGGGGGTCCGGCCGGCCTGTATGCCGCCCTGCTGTTCCGCAAGGCGCTGCCGCGCGCCCGCGTGGAGGTCTACGAGCGCAACCGTCCCGACGACACCTTCGGCTGGGGGGTCGTGTTCTCGGACCGCACCATGGAGAACTTCGGCGCCGCCGACGCGCCTTCGCACGAGGCGATCACCGGCAGCTTCCATCACTGGGACGACATCGACGTCCACTACCGCGGGAGCGTGCTCTCCTCGACCGGGCACGGTTTCAGCGGGCTCGAGCGAATGGCGCTGCTCGAGGTCCTGGCGCGCGATGCCCGCCAGCTCGCGCGCCACCAGCACGTCGTAGAACGCCGTGGTGACGTCCTTCTCGACGGCCTGCTGGAAGCGCCGGAGCTGCTGGTCGGCGACGCCGAACCCGAGCTGGGTGGCGAGGTACCAGAGCATGTTGAGGAAGGCGAAGCCGAGCCCGAGGCTGAGGGCGAGGGCCCACAACGTCTGGCGCTGGTTGGCCCGCTTGATCGCGTACGGCGCCCACTCGACGGTGACGGCCGAGAGCAGCGCGGTGAGGAACAAGGTCACGCC